>OIWN01002456.1_pt1 | contig 12422 bp, 11 predicted proteins | sample 1587591 | NCBI WGS metagenome assembly OIWN01 (sample SAMEA3888901, study PRJEB22519) | human gut metagenome | biome: human gut; feature: human-associated habitat; material: faeces | place: Denmark | collected 2010 | reverse complement strand
GCGGCGGAGGAGAAGGCCTACATGGACGCCGCCATTGCCTTCCTGAAGAGCGGCAACAACGAGGCCGGCATCAACGTGTTCTCCACCTTCGGAGAGTTTTATCTGGCGGGCTACGGCGAGGGTGCCGCTCCCCTGGAGGCCTGGGCCGCTGAGAATCCCATCTTTGTCATCAGCCAGGCTTTTGTGGACGGCGAGAGTGCCGGAGACGACTATCTGGCCAGCGTGAGCAGCAAAACGTATGACGGGAAGAGCGCCAATGGCGACATCACCGATGTGCTGGATAAGACCCTGAAGCAGGTGGGCATTGCCGGGGAGATCGCCCCGAAGGACGCGCCTGTGCCTACATGGCTGGCTGCCTATACCGGCAGCGACGCCCACTGGAAGACGGCAAACGACTGTGAGGCCGCAGCTGAGGGAGACACCTATTACCAGAAGCTGGATTCTGACGCCTATCAGACCGACTATGCCAACAGCCGTCTGGAGGCCGCCGGGGCCGACCACGGCATCTCTCAGGTGAAGGTGACCGGCAGTGCCGATGTGAGCGCCGCAGAGCTGTACGCCTGGATGGCCCAGTACACCCGGTATGATACGACCTTCGCATATTCCAATGCCATCGCCCAGCGCCTGGACTACACCTCCGCCCGGGTGGCCGCCCAGAAGCAGGCCAAGGCCGGACAGGTGCAGAAGACCCTCAGTGACGGGACCCAGATCCTGGCCCAGGAGGATGTGGCCATTGACGGCCACGGCACCGTCCAGGTGGGCGTGATCGCCTTCAGCGACAACAGCGGAGATGGGTTGTGGGACCCCCGGGAGTATATCATCTACGTGCCTGAGGGCTTCGAGGGCAAGGAACTGCCAGTGCTGATGATTTATCCCGGCAACACCCAGACCGACTCCATCTTCCTGGACTCCACTCTGTGGTGGCAGATCGCCGAGGACGAGGGGATCGTGCTGGCCTTTGTGTGCGAGACCTATAATGCCAGTCCGTGCAGCGTGTCCCATGCCGACTCCGACAAGTTCTACCACTCCCTGATCACCATCCTGGAGGAGCAGATCGACGGCAGCTATGCAGATCTGGACTTCACCCGGATCTATGGCTCCGGCCAGTCTGCGGGATCCAACACTACCCAGGGGTTTGCAATGACCAATCCTGAATTCTATGCTGCTGTCGCCACGACTTCTGGAGCAGTTACACCAAAAGATCCCAGTAAGAATCAGGAAGGAATGATGGTAACTTCGACAGAGCCTGCTTATGAGTCGATTCCCACCATGATGGTTACAGGGCAGATGGATTCTGGTAGTATGGCAGATGGATTTGAAGCTAAAGACATGCAGTCGTGGGCAAACTATATGCTCCAGGTGAATGGATTTGAGGTTGCCTATGAGGCAAACAGCGCTAGCAGTGTAGTAAATGCTGACTCTCGCCATCCGGAAGTATATATTTGGAGCAAGACTGTTGATGGCGTAGAAGTTCCTTTGGTTCAGTGGGCGCAGTGCCTCCTGCGTCCCCACAACTGCTATCCCTCTGATATGCCTATGCTGTGGGACTTCATGGAGCACTTCAGCTTTGAGAAGGCCGCGGACGGCACTGTGACCCGCTATTACAGCCCCTCCGCCTTTGAAAAGGACGATGCGGTGGCGCTGAACTGAGAGCAGCAAATTTTAAAAAGACAACGGTTCGCTTCCATCTGTCAGAGAACAAAAAGGAAAGCGCAGGGCTTCTCCCCACACGGGGAGAAGCCCTGCGCTCGTTTGCACAGAAAGAACTCAAGGGGTCAGGTCCGCCTGACGGCGCAGGATGGAGAGGGGGGGCACCGACTGGGGCAGCTGCATGCGGAAGCGCATCTGGGGCTTACGTACCTGGGTAAGGGGCAGGCCGTCCTCGTCCCACAGCGCCGTGACCTCCAGAGGCTGGGGGCGGACGCCGGGGCCCACCAGCTCCAGCCGGTCGCCCAGGGAAAACTTGTTGTTCAGGGTGAGCAGGGCGCGGCCCTCCTGGTCACAGCTGACCACCTTTGCGGTGATCTGCCAGTCCCGGATGTAACGGGAATCCTCTGTGAACTGGCCTGGCTGGCCGTAAAAGAAACCGGTGGAATAGTGCCGGTGGCTGATGTGCTCTACCTCATCCCGCCAGACGGGGTCCAGAGGCATGCCGCTCCAGGCGGCGTCGATAGCGTGGCGGTAAGCTCCGGTGACGATGGCGGCGTAGTAAGCTGATTTGGCCCGCCCCTCGATCTTGAGGGAGTCCAGGCCGGCGTCCATCAGCTCGCCCACGTGGTCGATCATGCACATATCCCGGGAGTTCATGATGTAGGTCTCCCCATTCTCCTCATAGACGGGGAAGTATTCTCCCGGCCGCTTCTCCTCCATCAGGGCGTACTGATAGCGGCAGGGCTGGGCGCAGGCCCCCCGGTTGGAGTCCCGGCCCGTCATGTAGTTGGACAGCAGGCACCGGCCGGAGTAGCTGACGCACATGGCGCCGTGGGCAAAGACCTCCAGCTCCAGCTCGGGGGGCGTCTTGTCCCGGATCTCCCGGATCTCGTCCAGGCTGAGCTCCCGGGCCAGGATGACCCGCTTGGCCCCCAGTTGGTGCCATGCCCGGGCGGACTGGTAGTTGACCACACTGGCCTGGGTGGAGATGTGCCGCTCCACATGGGGGGCGTGGACGGCGGCCAGAGCCAGGGTGCCCACATCGGCCAGGATGATGGCGTCCACCCCCAGGCTGTCCAGATATTCCAGCCACTCCGGCAGGCGGGCCACCTCATTGTTTCGGGGCATGGTGTTGCAGGTAACATGGACCCGGATGCCCCGGCGGTGGCAGAGCTCCACCGCCTCCTTCAGTGCTTCCGGCGTAAAGTTGCCGGCAAAGGAGCGCATGCCGAAAGTAGTACCGGCCAGATAGACCGCGTCTGCCCCATAGGCGGCGGCCATCTGAAGGCGCTCCATGTCGCCGGCCGGAGCCAGCAGTTCGATCTTCTTTCGTTCCATCAGGATCAGCCTCCCATCAGAGCGGCATAGGAGCCGCGCCTTTTCAACAGGTCGAGCGGGCCCCGGAAGTCGTTCCGGGGCCCGCTGTAAATCGTCAGCCGCCGCTGTAAAGCGCCTGGGTGGACATGAAGGAGGTCATCTCTCCGTAAGTGTTGAAGAAATGGTGCTTGTTGTCGTCGCCCAGGGTATAATAATAGTAGGAGGTGCTCTCCGGCTCCATAGCGGCCTTGATGGATTCCAGGCCGGGGTTGGCGATGGGGCCGGGGGGCAGGCCGGGATACAGATAGGTATTGTAGGGGGAGTCGATGGACTTGTCCGCCTCGGTGGGCACCTTGCCCCCGTTGAGGTAGGCCAGGGTGGCGTCGATCTGAAGGTAGCCGTTGGTGCCGGCGGAGGCACCGGGGTTGTTCAGGCGGTTGTAGATGACGGAGGCGATCTTCCCCCGGTCCTCACCGTCAGTCTCCTTTTCGATCATGGAGGCCACAGTGAGCACCTCGTGGATGGTACGTCCGCTGTCCGCCACCTCCTGGCGCATCTCATCGGTGAACTGGGCGTCGAAGGTCTGAAGCATCTTGTTGATGGCGTACAGGGGATTGTGGGGCGTGTAGAACTCGTAGGTGGCGGGGAACAGGTAGCCCTCCAGCCGCTCGGGGTCACCCAGGGGAATGTCCTGGAGGAAGGAGAAGGTGTAGTCGTGGGTGGCCGCCGTCTCGTTCAGGTCCTCCACCGTGGCCACCCCCTTCTCCTCCAGGAGCTGGAAGATCTGGGCTACCGTGTAGCCCTCCGGGATGGTGACATCCACCACTGCCCGGGAGGCGGAATTGGCGCTGATGCCGGAGATCAGGGCGCGGTAGTCCATGTCGGAGTTCAGGGTAAAGGTGCCGGAAGAGGCGATCTTGTCCTTGCCGCCGGTGATGGCGGAGAAGAGCTTGAAGAGAGATTTGTACTCGATCAGGCCGTTGTCCTTGAGCATATCCACCACGTCGTCATAGCTGTCCTCCGGGGTGATGGTGACGGTGACGGAGTGCTCCTCCTTGTTCAGGGCCAGCACGTCGCTGGCGGCGATCCAGCCCACACAGGCCAGCAGAGCGGATACGCCGATGACGGCCACAGCGTAGAGCACAGCAAAGCTGGCGGAGCGGGCGGCGCTGCGCCGGCGCCGGGGGGCGGGGGAGGAGGACCGGCTGCGCCGGCCGGCCTCCCGGTAGTCTGAGTTTCTGCGTTCCTGAGGCATAGGGTCAGCTCCTAACAAAATTTCCTTCCCCGTGGAACCGGGGACAGGGGTGGGCCATAGAATGGTACAGAGGCGAGAGACCGGCGACGGTCTCGGCCGACTTTGAGTGAGGTGAATGTTTCATGTGCTTTGGAAACAACGGTTGCGGCGGTAACAGCTGTCTGTGGATCATCCTGATCCTGATCATCATCTGGGGCTGCGGCGGAAACAGCTGGGGCTGCAACAGTAACTGCGGCTGCAACAGCTGCGGCTGCGGGAACAACTGCGGCAACAGCGGCTGCGGCTGCGGCGACAGCTGCTGCTGAGGCGGACTACATCCGCTGGAGACAGGCGGGGCCCTCCGGCCCTGCCTTTTTCCTGCGGGGCCGGCGGACAGGCAGGGGCTCAGAAGCGGAGGACCCGTCGGTCCGTCACCAGAACATGGACCCCCAGGTCGTGGGGCTCTACCGGCAGACTCCGCTGGAGGACGCACTCCCGGCACAGGCCAACGGTGGTCCCGGAGAAGCTCTCCAGCCAGCGGTCGTAGTAGCCTCCCCCGAAGCCCAGGCGGCGTCCGCCCTCATCATAGCACAGAGCGGGGACAAGGGCAAGGCCGATCTCCTCAGGGCGGATCAGAGGGGCCTGCTCCGTGGGCTCCTGGATGCCGAAGTCGGAGATGGCCATGGGCAGCTCCGGGCGGTAGACCCGGCACTCCATCCCGAAGCCGGGGACTACCCGGGGCAGACAGACCGTCTTCCCCAGCTTGGTCAGCGAGGCGGCCAGAGAGCCGGTGTCCGGCTCCAGGCCGGCGATGCCCCAGAAGAGGAAAAAAGTGCCAGTCTGCCGGACCTCCGGCAGGGAAAGAAATGCCTGGAACATGGCCCGGTCTCCGGCCGTCCGCTCCTCCGGGGAGAGGGCGGTGAGCAGGCTGCGGACGGACTTACGCAGTTGTTTCTTCTGTTCCGCGGTAGTGGATGGCATGTTGGACCTCCTTTGCTTTTTCGGCGCCGGCGAGGATCTCGATGAGCTTGAGGGCAAAGTCAAAGGCGCAGCCGGCGGAGCGGGCGGTGATAATGCGTCCGTCCACTACCACAGGACACTCCGGCCGGACCACGGCGGAGCCCATCTCTCCCTCCATGCCGGGGTAGCAGACCGCGCTGCGGCGGTCCAGCAGCCCAAGGTGGGCCAGCAGGGTGGGGGCTGCGCAGATGGCGGCCAGATAACAGCCCACAGTGTGGGCTTTCTGGATCAGGGCCAGGGCGAACAGGTCCATCTGCATGGACTCCACGCCCCCCTTCCCTCCGGGCAGGAGCAGCATGTCCTGGTAGGAGAGGACGACCTGCTCCAGCGTCAGGTCGGCGGCAACAGCGATGCCATGCCCGCCAGCCACGGTGGCGGCGTTCAGCCCCACCAGGGAAACAGGCAGTCCGGCCCGGCGGAGCAGGTCGGCGGGGATCAGGGCCTCGGCCTCTTCAAAGCCTTCGGCCAGGAGAATATAAACCATGGGGAGCTCCTTCTTAATTCAGATTCAACAGGGGGGAGACCAGGGACCACACCTCCCGGTGGATCTCCTCCACCGTGCGCAGACGGCCGTCCCCCGTGACGCAGGGGATGACCTGCCAGCCCAGGAGCCGGGCAGCCTGGAGGGCGCTGTCCCGGCAGGCGGCCAGATAGTCGGGGTCCACCTCGTGGATGTCCCCCTGAGTGTGGGTGGCTGCCTCCCGGCTGCGGAGCAGCTCCAGGGAGCAGCGGGTAGGCATATCCAGATAGAGGACCAGGTCGGCCCGGGGCAGGCCCAGCTTGTCGTGCTCAAAGTCGTCCAGCCAGCCCAGAAAGGCGGGGCGCTCCTGGGGGGCGCACTTGGCCCCCTGGTGGACGGCATTGGAGGTAGTGTAGCGGTCGGTGAGGATCAGCCCCCCCTGGGAATAGTATTCCCCCCATACTTTTTTCAAAGAGGCGTACCGGTCCACCGCATAGAAAGCGGAGGCGGCGTAGGGATTCACATCCCCTGGGCGGGAGCCGAATTCCCCGCCCAGATACATGCGGATGAGGGCGGATGAGGGCTCTTGGTACTGGGGGAAGACCAGGCGGCGGAAGGGGGTGCCCGTCTGTTCCACCCGGGCGCACAGCGCCTGAAACTGGGTGGACTTGCCAGAGCCGTCCGTCCCCTCAAAGACGATCAGCTTTCCCGGCATCAGCTCCGGCCCCCCTTGCCCCGGAGGCGGGCCCCCAGAGATCTGGTCAGTACCAGAGGCAGCTTGGCCATCCGGCCGATGCGCTTGGGCTCCCGGCTCAGGCGGTAGGCCCACTCCAGCCCCATTCTGCGCCACTTCTCCGGTGCCCGGTCCACGTTGCCGGCAAAGACGTCCAGGGCGCCGCCCAGGCCGATGGCCAGCTTGGCACCGGTGAGCGCGCCCCACCGGGCCATCCACTTCTCCTGCTTGGGGGCGCCCAGGCAGACGAACACTACGTCCGCGCCGCTTTGGCGGATGGCCGCTACCACCGGGCCGTCCTCCTTGAAATAGCCGTCGTGGGTGCCGGCGATCCGCAGCCCCGGATGGGCCGCGGCCAGCTTCGCTCCCGCCTGCTCCGCAACACCGGGCTTGGCGCCCAGGAGGTAGAGGGACTTCCCTTCCTCCGCCAGTTTATCCATCAAATGGGTCGCGAATTCAACGCCCGGCGTCCTTTCCTTCAGAGGCGTCCCCAGCATGGCCGCGCCCTTGATGACGCCGATGCCGTCCGGCAGCACCAGATCCGCGCCGTTCACCGCGGCCCTGGCCCCGCTGTCCTCCCGGCAGACCTCCACGATCTCCGGATTGGGGGTCACCACATAGTGGGGGCCCGGACTGCGGACCAGCTCCATCCCCCGCTCCACGGCCTCTGCCATGGTCAGGTTGTCAAAGCCGACGCCCAGCACGTCGATGCGCATGGAATCACCTCGCTACATACTCATACAGGATAGCAGTATACCACAAGCCGCCGCGTTTGTCCAACCAAAAATCAACAGGGACGCCAAAAACCGGCGTCCCTGCTGAACGATTCAGTTTTCCGGCGCCGGTACCGCCTGCTTTTTCCGGAAGTCCGGCAGCTGGGCCAGCACCACCGCCGCCAGCATCAGCACGCAGCCCAGGTACTCCTTCCCACTCATCCGGTCCCCCAGGATCAGCGCCCCGGCGACGGTGGCGAACACGGACTCCAGACTCAGCAGCAGGGACACCACCGTGGGGTTGGAGTCCTTCTGCGCCAGGATCTGGAGGGTGTATCCCACGCCGCTGGAGAAGATGCCCACATACAGGACAGGCCCGATACAGGCCAGCAGCCCCGCCCAGTCAGGCGTCTCCATGACCAGCATCAGTCCGGCAGAGAGCACCGCCATCACCAGGAACTGTACGCAGGACAGGGCCACCCCGTCCACCTTCCGGGTAAAGTGGTCGATCAGCAGGATGTGTCCGGCGAAGCAGAAGGAGCACAGCAGCACGTACCAGTCCCCCTCCGTGATGGAAAAGGACTCCTGCACGCACAGCAGATACAATCCCACCACCGCCAGCGCCACACTGAGCCAGATCGCCCGGGGCGCCTTTTGCCGGAGGAAAATCCCCGCAATGGGCACGATGACAATATAGAGGGCCGTGATGAACCCCGCCTTGCCGGAGGTGGTGGTCTCCAGCCCCATCTGCTGGAGGTTGGTGCCCATTGTCAGGACCACGCCGCAGCAGATACCGCCGATGGCCAGATCCCGCCAGGAACCGGGCCGGGCCTGGGCCTCCTCCTGAAAATCCCGCCGCCGCAGGCAGCGGAACACCAGACACAGCACCAGCAGAAACACAAAGGCCACCGCGCTTCTGGCGGCGGTGAAGGTGAAGGGACCCACATGGTCGGCGGCCACGCTCTGGGCCACGAAGGCGGTGCCCCAGATCAGAGCCGCCAGCACGGGGAATACATTTTGACGGATGTGGTTGACTTTCATCAGACTTGCTCCTCACCAGGATCTATGCTATACTTTTGCAAACTCCCGCAGAGATGTCCGGGACCAAAAGCCGCGAACAAATAAAAATTTTAACACAACGGGGCGGAAATGGCAAGACCCGGTTCCTCCCCGAGAAAAGGAGGCGGCCCATGCTGCTGTTTGACATGGACGGGACGCTGATCGACTCCAACGGCGTCTGGAAAAACGTGGACCGGGAATTTCTGGCCCGGCGGGGCATTGCGTACACCCACGCCTATTACGAGGGCGTAGCCCATACCATCCTTCCCCTGGCCGCCAAGTTCACCAAGGAGTACTGCCGCCTCACGGAGTCCTGCGAGGAGATCATTGCCGAGTGGATGGAGATGGCCAGGGACGCCTATGCCCATGTCACGGTGAAGCCCGGCGTCCGGGCGTATTTAAAGCAGTGCCGGGCAGAGGGCCGCCGGATGGCGGTGGTGACCTCCAGCGTGCCGGAGCACTGCCGCACCGCCCTGACCCACCTGGACCTGATGAAGTACTTTGAGGGTGTCACTCTGGCCCACGACCTGGGGTTGGAGAAAAAGGACCCGGCCCTGTGGCGTGCCGCCGCAGAGCACTACGGCGTGGCACCGGAGGACTGCACGGTGTTCGATGACAGCCTCTCCGCCTGCAAGGGCGCCAGGGCTGCAAAAATGCGGGTGGTGGGCGTTTACGACGGTTTCTTCGCCCAGGACGAGGCGGCCATGCGGGGATTTTGCGACGTGTATATCCGGAGCTTTGAGGAGCTGCTGCTCCCGCCCCGGCAGGCACTCCGCCCATGAGCGGCCTGCCTGAGGCCCTGGAGACGGCGCGGGAGGCCGGAGAGGTGCTCTCCGCCGCGGTCCTTTCCCAGGAAAACGCCGAGGGGCTGGTCGGCTCCGGCCTGGACTTCCGGGACTGCCGGTTCCAGTCCTGCCGCCTGCGGAACTGCGATTTCACCGGCGCAGCCTTTTACGGCTGCACCTTCACCGGATGTCTCCTGGAGAACTGCCGCCTCTCCGCCACCTATTGGAAGGACTGCCGCCTCTCCGGCTGCAAATGGGACGGCGCGGACCTGCGCCGCTCCCGGTGGAAGGACAGCGTTCTGGAGGAGACTCTGCTTCGTTATGTCAACTTTTCCGGCGGCGTCTGGGAGCGTATTTCCGTGAAGGGATGTGACTTCACAGAGTCTACGCTCTCGGAGATGCGGCTGAAAAAAGCTGCCATAGAGAAGACGGACCTGACCGGGGCGGAGCTGTTTCGCACTAGCCTTGCCGGCATGGACCTGACGGCCTGCACCCTGGACCGGATCGTGCTGTCGGAGACCTGCCGGGAGCTGAAGGGCGCCGTCATCAACGCCGCCCAGGCCGCGGTGGTGGCCCGGATTCTGGGCATCCGGGTGGAGCCGTAGGGGGGCATCTGTCCAGCCGCAGGCATGGCTGATCCCCGTGCAATGGACCGGATCTCCCACCCCCGATCACACACAAAACACCAGGGCCCGCCGAAAACGGCGGGCCCTCTGCTGTTCAGATTGCTTTCTGCTGGCCAATCACGTCCCGGCACCAGGCAAACAGCCGGTCCGTGAGGGCTGTCAGGTCCTCCCGGCACTCCCCTGCTTTCAGGGCCTGGGCAGTTTGCAGAAGCTCCAGGTCCTGCCCGGTCAGGTGCTGTTCCAGGTCTGATCTCCGGCGGCAGTAGAGCCCCTGCTCTGCATACAGCTTGGCCTGCAGCAGGAACACGGCGGCCTTGCAGGCCTCCGCCACCGCCTCCCGGCTTCTGCCGTGGAGAAAGTTATGGCAGCACAGGTGATACAGTCCGCAGACCCCCTGATGGAGGGCCCGGCGGGCGTCCCCTGGCTCCTCCGGCGGCAGCAGGTCCGCAAGGCGTCCGCACCAGTCGGTGGTGTCCCGGCGGAACTGGAACAGCTCCCCCCGGTCCCAGGCCGCCAGCTCCGCCGTACCGGAGACGAAGCCGCACAGCTTGTCCCGGTCCGGCAGGTCCTTCACGGCTGCCCGGTAGGTCTCCAGGTCTTGCAGAGAGCAGCTGTCCAGAATGCACACCACGTCGATGTCGCTGTCCGGTCCGGCTTCTCCCCTGCCCCGGCTGCCCTGGAGGCCGATGTACCGCACCCGGTCCCCAAAGGCGGCCCGGACGGCCCCGCAGTATTGCTTCATCCAGTTTTCGATCTCCATCATCACAGTTTCCTCATGTGGGCTCCCGCGGATTTCAGCATCAGCTTCTTTTTGCCCACGGTGTCAAAGGCCACTTCCGCCAGGGCGTCGCCGCCCATGGGCCGGACAGAGAGCACCATGCCCTTCCCGAAGGCGGTGTGCTCCACCATGTCCCCCTGCTGTAATTGCAGCAGAGGCGCCGCCGGGGCGGCGTTCTTCCGGGTGGAGGACGCCTGCTGGACAGAGGCCAGGGGCCGCTGGGGCGCCTGGGCCGGGGCCCGGTAGCTGTGGACGCCGCCGCTGCTCCAGGCGCCGCCGGCGCGGGCGGGGGAGCTGCCCCAGCCGTCCTCGTACCGGTCGCCGCCGAAGGTGCCGTCGTGCTCCATACCGCCGAAACGGGGCTCCGGCTTGCTCTCCCAGCGCATGTTCTCCTCCGGGATCTCTTCCAGGAACCGGGAGGCCCGGTTGGCGCTGGTACGGCCGTACAGCATCCGCTGCCGGCAGTTGGTGAGGGTCAGCTTCTCCTTGGCCCGGGTCATGGCCACGTAGCAGAGCCGCCGCTCCTCCTCCAGCTCCTCCTGGTCGTACTGGGCGGAGGCGCCGGGGAAGATCCCCTCCTCCATCCCCACCACGTACACCACCGGGAACTCCAGCCCCTTGGCGGAGTGAATGGTCATCATGGTGACGCAGTCGTCGCTGGCCTCCACGCTGTCCAGATCTGTGTACAGGGCAATCTCGTTCAGGAAGCCGGAGAGGGTGGCGTCCTCCGGCTGCTGCTCCAGGAAGCCCAGGATGTTGGATTTCAGCTCCTGAACGTTCTCGATGCGGCCCCGGCTCTCCATGTCGTTCTTCTCCTCCAGGGCCTTTACATAGCCGGTCTGGTCGCAGACGGCGTCGTAGAACTCCGGCAGGGCCAGCTCCGTGCCCGCCCGCCGCAGGCCGTCGATCAGGTCCGCGAACTTCAGCAGCTTGGCGGAAGACGCTTTCAGCTCCGGGAACAGGTCCGCGTTGCGGATGATCTCATACAGCGACGCCCCCTGGCTCTCCGCCAAGGCGCCCACCTTGTCCAATGTAGTGGCGCCGATGCCCCGGGGCGGGTTGTTGATGATCCGCCGCAGCCGCAGGTCGTCCAGGGGGTTGTTCAGCACGCACAGATAGGCCAGCATGTCCTTGACCTCCGCCCGGTCGAAGAACTTCATGCCCCCTACCACTTTATAGGGGATGCCGTTGCGCTTCATGGCGTATTCCAGGGCGTTGGACTGGGCGTTCATCCGGTAGAGGACCGCCGTGTCCCGGAAGTTCCTGCCCCGGTTCACCCCCATCAGGATGTCCCCGGCCACGTAGTTGGCCTCGTCGCTCTCGTTGAAGGTGGTCTTGACCGTCACCACATCGCCCCCGCCGTTGTCGGTCCAGAGGGTCTTACCCTTGCGGCCCTGGTTGTTCTGGATGACGGCGTTGGCCGCATCCAGAATGTTCTGGGTAGAGCGGTAGTTCTGCTCCAGGCGAATGGTCCGGGCGGTGGGGTACTGCTCCTCGAAGTTCAGGATGTTTTCGATGTTGGCCCCCCGGAAGCGGTAGATGGACTGGTCGTCATCGCCCACCACACAGAGGTTTTTGTACCCCCCCGCCAGGAGGCTTGTCAGCAGATACTGTAAGTGGTTGGTGTCCTGGTACTCGTCCACCAGCACGTAGCGGAACTTGCGCTGGTAGTAGTCCAGCACCGACCGCTCCTGCTGCAGTAGTGTTACCGTGTGAAAGATGATGTCGTCAAAGTCCAGGGCATTGGCGGTGCGGAGCTTCTTCGCATAGGCGGCATAGATCTTGGCGATGCGGGTCATCTTCCAGTCCCCCGCCGCCTCGTACCGCTTGGCAAAGTCCTCCGGCGTCTCATACTGGTCCTTGGAGTGGCTGATGGCGGCCAGGACGCTCCGGGGCGGGAAGGTCTTCTCCTCCAGGTTCAGCTCCTTCAGAATGTCCTTGATGACCCGCTTGGAGTCGTCGGTGTCGTAGATGGTGAAGTCCTTGTCGAACCCCAGCCGGTCGATGTCCCGCCGCAGGATGCGCACGCAGGCGGAGTGGAAGGTGG
>OIWN01002453.1_pt1 | contig 12429 bp, 8 predicted proteins | sample 1587591 | NCBI WGS metagenome assembly OIWN01 (sample SAMEA3888901, study PRJEB22519) | human gut metagenome | biome: human gut; feature: human-associated habitat; material: faeces | place: Denmark | collected 2010 | reverse complement strand
TATTGCTTTTATAAAACGAGCGGCAAAGGTAAGAAATAAATAGGTACGATAATAATTGAATTAGAAGCGGTAGCAGTTTCGTTTTAAACGAATACCTTTTTTAAAAGAATAACAACAAATCCTTTTACCCAAAAACGTCAGTCCAAATCTTTCTCATGCAACCAAGCGGAAAGCAAATCTGCCACTTCAATATTATTCAAATCCGAGAAAGGGAAATGTGTGTTACCGCGCAATCCGGCTTCCGGCAGATGGACAACCGTGACATTTCCCCCCAGTTCGTTCAACATTTGTGCCCATTTGCGCATCAGATATAAACGCCGCGTCCACTCGTATAACTCTGGTTGTTCGTCCGTTTCCGGCAGATTGTCTCCGTAATATACGACAATCGGTATTTTAGTGTACTCCATAAAATCAGACATAGGGACTTCAACCCCTTCCGTTTTCCTGGATAGTGTCAGAATCTTTCCCTCCTCCGGAACTTGTCCTTCGGGAAAAGGGACTCCCCCACCCGGTTCATAGGATACGATTCCCTTGATATTCTTTGTCTTCAACAACGTTCTCCATCCGACAGGACCACCTTGAGAATGCGTGACGAAAACTGCTGGCCCTATCTTGTCGAACAAAGCTGCGTATGCATCAGAATAGACTTCAAAATCAACAGACCCGACAGTCGGTGTCATCTGCCGGAAATACTGATCGAGAGCATCTTTGTCACGACTGAACTGCACCCCGTCGAAAAAATCAGGCCAAATACCGAGACGAAAACGGTTGAACCAGATCTCTTCATCAAAAACGGGCGACAAAGTAACTGTCTCCGTTCCCCTCCCGGCATTCCCCCGACGAGGCTGATCGACAAGATACGTGGAGAATCCCCGACGCAAAAAGATATTCTGGAATCCCTCGCGCCCGTCAGGTGTCGTCTCCCACGTTTTGGAGAATTGTCCTACTCCGTGAGCAAAAACGAGTGGATATTTTTGTGCATCAACCGGCTTCTGATAAAACACGTATGCATGGTCGCCATGATAAGTACGTCCCAATGAATCGGTCAGTACCGTACCGCCAACGGCAAAACTGCCCTGTTCGACAATCTTCAATACTGAACTACGGGAACATGCAGCCAACAAAAGCAACACACTCAAACCTAATGCAATCAGATTTTTCATTCCTATACTTGTAATTATTTCTGAACTTTAGATTCCTGCAAAGCATCATAACGACTGCCGATAACCGGAATGGCAGCAACAGCCTCCTCCAATTCTCTCATTTCGCTCTCCGTGAAACGAATTTCTGCCGCCCGCAGATTTTCTTCCAAATGGGAAAGTTTTGTCGTTCCGGGAATCGGTACGATAAACGGCTTCTTATTCATCAGCCATGCCAAGGCAACTTGAGCCGGAGTGATTCCTCTCGTTCTACCAAACACGTTAAGTACTTCCACGATACGCATATTGGCACGAATAGCATCGGGTTGAAAACGCGGTAAAGTCTGACGATTGTCATTCGCCGCTTCGAATCGCGTATATTCATTGATCATGCCACCCAAGAATCCCCGGTTGAGAGGACTGTACGGAACAAAGCCGATACCCAGCTCCTCACAGACCGGCAATACATTCTCTTCTACATTGCGGTGCATAAAATGGTATTCACTTTGTATGGCCGTAACAGGGCAGACCGCATGCGCACGGCGAATTGTTTCGGCATTCACTTCGCAAAGTCCGAAATGCAATACCTTTCCTTCCCGAATCAGTTCTTTGACAGTATCAGCAACTACTTCGACAGATGTATTCGGGTCAATACGGTGCTGATAAAAGATACCAAGCGTTTCGACACCAAGATTGCGTAAAGAATTTTCACAAACCCGGCGGATATTGGCCGGAGTACTATCCTCCTCCGTCTTGATCTGCACGCCATTTACAAATTTATGCCCGAATTTAGAGGAAACGAACACACGCCCCTCATAACCTTTCAAAGCCTCCCCCATTAGTTTCTCGTTCTTATGATAGCCATAGCTTTCAGCAGTATCGAAAAGTGTTACGCCACGTTCTATCGCTTCACGTATCAAGGCAATCGCCTGCTCTTTACCTGGATGCTGACTGCGATGATGGTTCAATCCCATGCAACCGAATCCCATCGCCGAAACGTTCATGGCAGCAGTGCCACTACCCAGTGTCCGCCGATTATGAACAGCAGCCATACCTGCAAGACCAGTATACGGTCTCCCGGATATATTCATTACTGCCGGTTCCGAGCCTACCGCCTTCCCGGTTGTCGAAGCCACACAAAATGTAGAACCAGCCAATACCGCCTGCCTCAAAAAACGACGACGGTTCATACCATGTTCATTGTTCCATTCTTTTTCCATTTCCTGTTGCATTTTTTACATATTCTGTTTTCTGTTGCAAAAATAGAAAGGAACATTCACACGGTCCGTACCAAAACTACGGATAGAAATACCAATTTCATCGATCGGTTAATAAACCTATCGTTTCAGCATCCTATTTCTGTCAAAAAAAGTAACTTTGTATCCACAAGGAGAATAGCTTATGAGTGAAATAATGAAAATTGACACAGTTCGGCAATACAATGACTATTTCGGAGTAGAGACTTTACATCTCTCAGTCAGCGTCATCGAAGGATGTAAGGCAAAGCCATTACGGTATTGCCGGAAGTTATACAACCTATATGCCATCTTATTGAAAGATACAGATTGCGGACAGCTGAAATATGGGCAAAGCTGTTACGACTACCGGCAAGGCACAATGCTTTTTCTGGCACCCGGACAAATAATGGGGTCTGAAGACGACGGAAGGCTACATCAACCAGAAGGCTGGGTATTGGCTTTCCATCCTGAATTTTTGCAAAAGACACCATTAGCTCGTCTGATAAAAGAATATTCTTATTTTTCCTATAATGCAAACGAAGCATTGCATCTTTCGGAACAAGAACGCAAAATCGTCCTCGAATGTATGGAAAAGATACGGACAGAATTACAACATCCCATCGACAAACACAGCAAATCACTGATAACGGATAATATCAAACTGCTACTCGATTACTGTATTCGTTTTTATGACCGACAATTCATTACACGCGAAAATGTAAATCATGATATCCTGACGCGTTTCGAAAGTCTTTTGGATGATTATTTCGCCTCAAATGCACCAGCAGAAAGCGGTATGCCATCGGTACAATATTGCGCCGACAAACTTTGTCTGTCGGCCAATTACCTGGGAGACTTGTTAAGAAAAGAAACCGGGATATCTGCCTTGAAACATATTCAACAGAAAACATTGGATATAGCCCGGGAACGAATGTCCGATACTTCGAAATCCATCGGTGAGATATCTTATGAACTGGGATTTCCTTATCCCCAGCATTTCAGCCGTTGGTTCAAGAGAATGACAGGATATACTCCCAACGGGTACAGGATGGCAAACTAACTGACTGAACCTTGCCATCCCACCCGGTCAAAAAGAGAGATTTATTTCACGACTTCCGGACGTATCAAACCACCACCGATCGAAACACGATCCTTCCCAGTCAGAGACATATCAATAATATAAGAGTTTCGCTGGTTCACTTCCGTCTGACTTTTATGGGCATGGAAAATATAGCGGTATCTGCCCGCCTTGTCCAAAAAGGGTGCACCATGACCGGTTCCGACAAGTTCTTCCACTTTATGCAAAAGCGGATTTTTCTCGCTTTTCCTCCATGGACCGAAAGGAGAATCCGAGGTTGCATAACCTACGGCATAATCCTGACTTCTGAAGTCATTTGCGGAGTAGAACATATAATAAAGCCCGCCCTGCTTGACAATAGAAGGCCCTTCAACCACCTTTCCGAACACCAGCTCCCACGGTTCGGTAGCTTCAACACATTGCGTCAATGTTTCTTCTTTGATCTCTTTCAGATTATCTTTCAGCTCCGCACACCAAATCACATTACCGTTTGTAAAGCGAACAAAATAAAGATAGGCTTTCCCGTCCTCATCGAAAAAGACGGATGTATCGATTCCTTTTTCTTCTCGAATCGGCTTCTTTTCATCTTGCACAAATGGGCCCAAAGGAGAATCGGACGTGGCAACACAGACATGTTCCTCTACCGAATAGAACATATAAAATTTCTTTTTCGATTCGATATAGTAAACCTCTGGTGCCCAAAAGCCCCACTTCCCGTATGAATCGGCTGCCGACAACGCTTGTCCCTCCCGTTTCCAGTTCTTCAAATCGTCCGAAGAAAAACAGGCGAAACCTTCACCTTTCGTTGTGCCACCGGTACCATAGGCATAATACTTGTTATTATAAAGCATCACATACGGATCAGCAATAGGCAGACGATCTGACTCAACACTCACTTTTTTCTCCGGAGCATTGTTTCCTTCTTTCTCCATTGCACCACTTTTTCCGTTGCAAACCAACAGGATGCAAAGAAGCAAAAGAGCGTTCATCCCTTTCTTTATCATAGACAGACTTTTTAAGTTTATAATTGCAGACAAAGTTACTTATTTTTTCGGGCAAAACAGTTATGTTCTGCACCTTAACCATCAATAATGACACAGGGCGGGCTAAAAAGATTTTTTTTAGTCCACCCCATACCAACAATCAGATAAATATCATGAGTAAATGGAACCTGTTATTTCAGAGCATCACAGATCTCCTTATTCATCTTCCTCAATGTTTTCTCATCCAGCTTGATAACCTTACGGTCATAAGTCAATAATCCGTTTACTTCTACTTCCACATCTGTAGTCTGAGTATAGACAGCAGCCGAGAATCCACGGGGAATCAGTTCTTTCAATACATTGGCATATTCCATATATTTATCGGTTGCCTCCTTAGAAGTATTAAACTGAACATATCCCCAGTTACGATCCGGTTCCCATAGATGCTCTTTCAATACCAGACCGATACCACCATATTCTCCGAGCACTGTAGCACGCTGGGCGTCATACAGAAACATTTCCGGCCCCGGATAATGGTGCAAGTCAAGCATATCACCACAAGTATAATGATTACCACCACTGGCAGGATTCACCAGGCGTGAAGGGTCATATTGTTTGGTCCATTCTGCAATTTCAGGAGTCTTGAACTGTCCCCAGGCTTCATTAAACGGTACCCATGTACCAATACAAGGATAAGAATAAAGACAATCGATGATTTCTTTCCATTCTTTTCGATAGGTTGCTTCTGATTCTGTGGAACGTTTCTTCTCCGTTCCTGTAAAATACTCGCGCATCTGCCATTCCGGATTCTTATCTCCGCTCGGCATATCTTGCCATACAATAATCCCCAGACGGTCGCAATGCGTATACCAACGAGCCGGTTCCACCTTGATATGTTTACGGATCATGTTATAACCAAAGTCTTTTGTCTTTTGAATATCATATACCAATGCCTCATCACAAGGAGCCGTATACAGCCCATCGGGCCACCAGCCTTGATCTAAAGGACCGAACTGGAACTGGTCCTTATTATTCAACTGCAAGCGCACAATGCCGTTCTTGTCTCTCTTGGTAGAGAATTTACGCATGGCAGCATAACTCTTGACCTTATCCACCAGCTTATTGCCTTCGAACAGGCTGATCTCCAGATCATACAAAGAAGGGGACTCCGGTGACCATAACTTCACATCAGCCGGCATGGCTATTTCAACAGGAATACCATTAATGGAAACTCCTTTAGCCACCAGTTCCTTTCCATCGAACACCTTCACTTCTATTTTGTCCGATAGCTTCTTCTCATCAGTAGCAACTTCTACTGTCAGTTTATTCAGATCGATATCAGGAGTTATTTTGATGTTCGTGATAGACTGTGCAGGCACAGGTTCCAGCCATACTGTCTGCCATATTCCACTAACCGGCGTATACCAGATACCGGAGGGCTTATTCACTTGTTTTCCTCTAGGCTGAGTACCATTATCCGTCGGGTCCCAAACCTTTACTACCAGTTCATTCTCTCCATTCTTCAAGGCAGGAGTGATATCGAATGAGAAAGGAGTAAAGCCACCAGTATGCTGTCCTATTTTAATTTGATTTACCCAAATATCTGTTTTCCAGTCAACAGCTCCAAAATGCAGCAATACACGTTCGCCTTTCCATTTTGACGGCACAGAGAATTTGCGTTGGTACCACAAGTCATTCTCCTTTCCGAGTCTTTTTCCTACACCGGACAAGCTGGATTCTATCGCAAAAGGAACCAGGATCTGTCCCTCATATTTTTGAGGAGCCGCCTGCCCTACCGGAGTTATGGCGTAATTCCACAACCCATTCAGGTTCACCCAGTTCGGACGTTCCATAATCGGACGGGGATACTCGGGCAACACATTCTCAACGTCTATTTTGGTAGCCCATTCTGTTTTAATCCGTTCTCCTGCCGGTTTCCACTGAGCAGGCAGATACGAACAATTAAAAAACACGACTAATAAGATAATAAATTGTTTCATCATGATATAATTTAAAAGGTTTCTGCAGGACACAACCTGTACTGTTTTATTTCTTCAGGAAAGTCTCCGCACGTCCGGGAGTATAAAGTTCCCATAAGGAAGCAACCGTCCAGCCGGGAGCAAAAATATCGTTGTAATATCCTTTTCCATTCTTTCCATAATCCCAGTTGGTGTGCTGAACCACTTCAGGATAATAACCGACCTTAGCAATGCCGCACATATGGCCCTCATGAGGCAGCAACTGACGCATGGAAGTCGAGATCACCTCTGCAAAATCAGACAAGCGGTTCTCTTTGTATTCTTTGGACAACCAACGAAGCACGTCAGCAAATTCAAAAACAAATACATCGATATGATTATTTTCCACTGACACATTTCCCCAACCGCGGGTTTTCATGCCAATGTCTCCCAACATCTGTCCCGGAGCAAACGGAACATCCCACAGATAATACCATGACAGGGCAAAGTAGGCGGCCTTCTTTGTCAGGTCAGCATAATGCTTATGTTCTTCGCCTTTCGTAATCAGTGAAAGATAGTATGTAGCAGTGGCTGCATACAGCGATGCTTCTTTGTCCTCGCAGTTCGCATCAAGTGTAGAAGAGAAATAGTCTGCTTTGGAGATCAGTTCTTTCTCAAGATATTCAGCTGTCTTTCTGGCGCTGGCAAGATAGCGTTTGTCCTTGAAGTATTTATATCCCAGCACTAGTGGCAATGTTGCTGAAGGAGTACTACCTCCGCTCTTATCCACAATCGTAAAGTCATCACGGAATTTTCTGGGGAAACTGCCGTCAGCGTTCTGAAGTTTCAGGAACATTTCAAACATCTGTTTGACCCGCTGTTCCCACTCCGGGTACTTGCGTCCCTGTTTCTTTTCGTATGCCAGAAAATGAAGTATCGCATAAATTCCTTCAGATTGACGTCGAATACTATGTACCGGTTCTTCAAACCCACGGTTTAAATTAACAAATTCCTTAAAGAAACCCGCCGGTGTAAATCCATTCTTCAGATAACTGTCAAAGATCTTAAGACTATTTTCCTTCAGTTCTTCACGGTTAGTTTCCCAACCATATTCCCAAGCATTGAACGAATTCAAAAGCACACGTCCCACGAAACCGATTTCCGCCTCACCGTTACTCTTACAATCGTCTGTCCGCAGGCCGACGCCCGAATTATAAGTCAATTCCGGTCTGCTTACCAGGCTATTCACAAAGTAATTGCTGAGCGTCTGCTTCATATCAGAAATGGAGTAAGGAGTGTCAACTGGTTTCGGAGCATAAGTATCATAAGAATATTCCCAGGCATGACGTACAAAATCAGAAAAGTCATCCGCACTGTTTTCCGAGATTTCCCAAGTTAACATGATGTTTTCCCCTTTCTTCAGCAGTTGGAAAGCTTTTACTTTAGGAGCCAATGTCAGTTTACGGATATAGCTTCTGGGAGCTTCCTCATAGGGGAAACCGAAAGAAAGCGCAGCCACTCCATTCTGGTTCTCAAAACCCGTAAAGCCCAGGGATGTTTTTCCGGAAAGAATCACTTCACCTTCCTTATGTGTAGTCAAAGCGTCGGTCGTAAACTTATCCAATCGGTTTACCGTCATATATCGCTTGTCCTTCTCATTATAGATTCCCGTCAATGGAGCACTCAATCTATCCTCACGGACTACCCAGCTATCGGATGTATGGAATGAAGGAGCTTCTTTGGGCGAACGCAGATTACGGCGATACCAGAATCCGGGCATATAAAACAAGCAATCGTCGTGTCGGAAACCGGTAGACACATTCTGTCCATAGTTAAAGTACACATCCTCCAGAGCTGTAATACACATGTCAATATGTAGACGCCCATTAGCTTCCTTGACCTTCTGAGAAATCGTCAACGGAATATTTTCAGAGGCTACTAACTGATAGGCAGAATTATCATTCTGCGTTCTCTTTAAAATTAAAGGGTACTGCTTAGCCTTATTTCCGGGCACTTTCAAAGAAATATGTGCATTGACCTGTTCCGGTGTATAATCAACGGCCCAGGCAGACCCGGTCAATAGCCCGATAGCTATTCCACAAAGCAAGAATTTTAAGTTCATACAACTCATCATAATTATATGAATCAGCACTAATCCTGATTCTGTTAATACTTTATTTAGATATATTTCCCAAGCCATTGCCGGCTCTTATCAACGAGGACAAAATTAGCAAAGATCACCTTATTTCAGTAAAACAAATTGAGCAATTAGTAGAAGAATTCGTTCTAAATGAATGTAGAATGAATAAAATAGTACCAAAACGGTACATATTACGGCCTTTTTGCCTGTTCATCGAGTGCCGGCATCAGAAGTTCCAGTCTCATGCAGCCGTATTCGTTATGATAAAAGCATCCGCAGCTTCCCTCTCTCAAAAGGGAAACTACGGACTATGATTCTCCTTGATTTATGCGGCAATAAAACAAGAATAAGGAAATACTCTGTTATTTTTCCAGAAGAGCGACAGTACACCAAAGAACGGGACCTTGTCCATGATAATCACCAGTACGACGAGGACGATCATAATAGTACTGCAGATCATTCTTTTTATTGGTTCCGACACAAACTTCTCTTACCTGGTTCTTTTCATTAACGTATGGAACCAAAGCCAACCAAGCTTTCCGGGCAGCAGGTGCATACTCTTCCGCATCCAGCCAGCCATTCTTCACGCCCATAATGAATGCGAAAGTAAACATTGCCGATCCGGATGACTCTGTCCAGCAATCAGACTTGTCAATCAACTGATTCCACAAGCCATCTGCATTCTGATACTCCTTCAGGCTTTTCATCATTTTCTGATAGCCTTCCAAGATACGGGCACGGTCTTTGTGCTTCTTTGGCAAACAACGGAGCAGCTCCGACATACCTGCCGCCATCCATCCGTTCCCACGTCCCCAATAGAAAGGAACATCCGGTGCATGATAGAAAAGACCATTCGGGCGTTGCAGTTCATCCAGGTACATCACCATTTCTTTCGCCGCCCGATCAATATATTTACGGTCCTTCGTCACTTTATACGCATGAGTCTGCACAATCGTAATCATGTACATGTCATCAATCCACAAACGTGTCTGCCAGGAATACCCTTTTTCAGCCCATTCCTTTTCTTTAGGCTTTGCATTTGCGGGAACTTCCCACTGAGAGTCGGCATAAGGCAGTCCAAGATACAGGTATTTCTTATCCTTTGTCACTCGGTACATATCCAGTGGAAGGCTACCGAACATATTCAAATCCACATGATTCATAATCGGCTGCAGCGCCTTCTCTGATGTAAACAAAGGGGCAAACTTATCTTCCAGAAGCTTTATCAACTCTTTATCTTTTGTTACCGCAGCATATTTCAGCGCGCCATTCCAGTAGAATGTTTCCGGATATCCAATCCATTTACCGGCATGAAGTGCGTGCTTCTCGCCTACAAAGCGGTATGCTAAACGCTTACCGACCTCTTCGGGAGTGTATCCTTCCGGGAAGTCCGTCAGCAATTTAGTCTGAGCTGATAATAGTTGAAAAGGTAACAAGAGCAATAATAAAAGTAGTTTTTTACACATAACGACTTATTTTTATTTATTATACAATTATAGAATATCTACGGGAGTTATTTAACCTTCAGGTTCTTTACATTGTCGCACACGGCCACTGCTATTCTTGAGTCCGCACAACCATAATAGAGATATAACTTCTTCTTGTAATATGCCAGTCCCTCGATAAATACTGTTCCATCTTTGTATTGCCCGCTCTTCTCAAAAGGTGCTTCAGGCACAAAAAAAGGTTTGTCCAACCGGTCCAGTACTTTATAAGGATCATTATTATCAAATAAAAATTGTCCGGCGCAATAAGCACCTGCCGGATATGAGGTATCCCTGTCCTTTCCTGCATTTTTTCCATTATACAGAAGCACAATACCCTTTTTGGTTCGTATAGCCGGAGGTCCGCATTCTGTCATCTGACAGTCAAAATGCCCTTTACGCGGTCTCGCCAACTTCTTTAATTCATTCTTTTCGTCCAGTACCGGATACCAGTCTACAAGGTTGTCAGAAGTAGCCGCGTGAACAGCATACTCTCCCCAGTACATGAAATACTTGCCGTCTACTTTATCAATAACCAGCTTTTCTTTCTTTACTTTGGTCAGTATGGAAGCAGATTTACTGGCTATCTTAGTGAAGCGTCCGTCGTAGGCCTTTTCAAAAGCAAGTCCATGCTTTGTCCAGTTCTTTAGATCCCGGGAGGTGGCTACAGCGATACGCGGTGTCTTCCGGTTCCATGCCGTATAAAGCATCACATACAGGCCGTCTTCCGTCATTGCTACACGTGGGTCCTCACAGCCACCGGGCCATTCTATACCTTTAAAGTTATCTTCCGCTGGAAATAATACCGGAGTGTCCAGTCTTGTCATTGTGACTCCATCCGTGCTCTCAGCATATCCGATACGTGAAGTCCTTTTACCGATACCCTGTGCTGAGTTATCTTCCGCCCGGTAAAGTACGACTATTTTCCCGTCTTTCACGGTAGCCGCCGGATTGAATGTATCACTCTCTTCCCACTTCACCTGTTGCTTCTGCATCGGACAATAAAAAGAAGTAGGTTGAGGTGAAATTACGGGATTAGCACCTTCAGGACGTACGAAGGGACCGAGTACCCAACTTCTGTTATCCTCCTTACCTGTAGTCGTATCCGTAGAAGGTTTCATGGTAAATCCATATAACATCAATATACCGGTCAGACTAATTACGAGTTTTAGTTTCATCTTATTTTCCTGCTTTATTCATAATAAATCATTTACCTTTACAGCAAATATTGTCCCTCCTCCTTCAATCTTTTACGCAGATAATCAGTATCGATTTTGTGGACATCATTCTTTGCCTGTTTTATAGCATGCACTGCAGCCATTCCGGCAGCTTCGCCAGTCACCAGACAAGGAGGCATTACCCGTAAACTCCCGAATGCTTCTTCATCAGTAGATATACAGCGTCCTGCAGTCAATACATTTTTCAGTCCTTTAGGTGTCAGGCAGCGATAAGGGATTCCATGAGATTCTCCTTTTTTATAACGTGTCTCTTTATGACCGGGCTTATGAACATCTATATAATAACAGTTACGTCCGATTTCATCCTCAAAAGTTCTACGTTCTTTCCAGTCCTCTACCGTAAAAGTATAATCACCTTCAATCCGACGGCTATCTCTGACTCCAAGCAAAGAAGCAGTCTTCACCAAAAAAGCACTACCAAAAGTTTTGGGCTGAACATCCTTCATTGCTTCCAAATATTGTCCTGCAATTTGCCGACCTGCCATCATTGCCTGCGTAGTTGCCCAGGGATCAGTTGAATCGACATTATCAAGATGCCCGGCATTGAACTGCACCACATCCGGACCAATAAAATTACTATTAAAATGCTTATCTATCAATGGATATTTCCCAGACTCAATCGCTTTATAAACAGGGCTGTTCTTATTACTAGTATGTAATGAGGGCCCCGTCAGATTGTAGTTATAGCTATCGACATTAGCAAACGAGAAGCATAAAGATGAGCTCTGTACCACCCCACTATCATCTCCTCTCTTGAATGATGCGCCTGCCCATGCCGCCAAATCCCCGTCACCTGTCGCATCAATAAAAACTTTTGCCTTGAAAGCAACAAGCCCGGATTTATTTGCGACAATGATAGCGTCTACCGTTTCATCGGCTGCTTTTTCTACAGCAGCAACTCTTGAGAAGAAGAGTACTCGGGCTCCCGATTCAGTAACCATCTGATCATAAACTGTCATCAGATATTCGGGATTTATACTCACCCAATTCATTTTCTGTTTTCTCTCATGCGGTACTCCTTTCCTCGAAGCTTCAAAAATTTTCTCTGCCAGACCTCTATAAATAATCTTCTCACCATCAGAAAACGGACACCATGCCGGAACCATACCGGCTGTGCCCATCCCGCCAAGTTGCCCCATTGCTTCAATCAATAGAGTCTTGGCCCCTTCGC
>OIWN01002448.1_pt1 | contig 12454 bp, 11 predicted proteins | sample 1587591 | NCBI WGS metagenome assembly OIWN01 (sample SAMEA3888901, study PRJEB22519) | human gut metagenome | biome: human gut; feature: human-associated habitat; material: faeces | place: Denmark | collected 2010 | reverse complement strand
CCGTAAGGGCGCATCCCAGGGGACAGCCGATACAGATCAGTTCCCGTCTCTCCATTTTCTACGCCTCCTCCACCTTAATTGTAATGGTTTTCAGTTCCGGATGCAAGAGAAGCTTTTCCTTTTCCAGCCGGATCTCTTCCATCTCTCCGGGAGCCATCACCGGCCGTTTCCGCCGGATCACCTGCTCCCCGTCAAAGTATACGCCGATGCAGCAGTTTTTATAAACGTTTCCCACACGGAACCGCACCACCTGGGTATCCTCCATCCGTTCAGGCGAGATCGTACAGGGAACCGTATACCGGACGCCTTCCACAGCGTTTATGGCGATCTCCCTGGCATTTTCCTTCCGGCCCTCTTTTATATAGGAAGCCGCATGTCTTCCGGCCACCGCCGCCTCCTCTGACACAAAGTCCACCAGATCGTGGACATGGAGCACATTTCCGCAGGCGAACACGCCTTCCACGCTGGTCTCCAGGCTCTCGTTGACCCTGGGGCCGGAGGTGACCCGGTTCATGGCCACGCCCATGCCGCCAGACAACTCATTTTCCGGGATCAGTCCCACAGAAAGGAGCAGAGTATCACAGGAATAGTCCTCCTCTGTGCCGGGAATGGGCTTTCCGTTTTTGTCCACCTCTGCCAGGGTGATCCCCGTCAGCCGTTCCTTTCCCCGGATCTCCACCACCGTGTGGCTCAGCTTCAATGGGATCCCGTAATCGTTCAGGCACTGGACGATGTTCCTTTTAAGGCCGCCGGAATAAGGCATCAGCTCTGCCACCACCTTCACCTTTGCGCCCTCCAGGGTCATACGCCGGGCCATAATCATTCCAATATCGCCGGAACCCAGGATGACAACCCGGCGGCCCACTATGATATTCTGTCGGTTCACCAGCCGCTGCGCGGCTCCCGCAGTATACAACCCAGCGGGCCGGGTCCCCGGCACCATGATGTTGGCCCGGGTTTTCTCCCTGCATCCCATGGCAAGCACAATGCTACCTGCCTGGACACAGGTCAGGCCGTACTGGCTACTGGTACAGAGGATTTCGTGCTTCTCGTGGTCCACCTGAAGGACCATGGAGTTGAGCATGGCCTCTACGCCCAGCTCCTCCGCCTGCTTGACAAAGCGCCCGTAGTATTCCGGGCCGGTCATCTCCTCATGAAAGCGGGTCAGTCCGAAGCCAGGGTGGATACACTGCTGGAGAATCCCGCCCAGGGCGTTGTCCCGCTCCAGAATCAGGACCTTTTCCGCCCCCTCCTCTTTGGCCGCTACCGCCGCTGCCAGTCCCGCAGGGCCGCCGCCGATGACGACCACGTCACATTTCACACAATACATGGACAATCCCACCTTTCCATCTGCTGTCAACGGGTCTTCCCAGTCACCATATAGGAGCCCGGATTATTCTTGTTGATCTGGGTCGGATCACAGCCCAGCTCCCGGGCCAAAATCTCCAACACCTTGGGGCCGCAGAATCCCGCCTGGCAGCGCCCCATCCCGGCACGGACCCGGCGTTTGACGGCGTCCATGCTCCGGGCGCCCAGGGGACGGTGAATAGCCTGTAGAATTTCCGCCTCAGTGATAGTCTCACACTGGCAGATGACGTTGCCGTAGAGCGGATTTTCCCGAATCAGGGCCTCCTGCTCCTCCCGGGAGCACTCGTTGAATTTGACGATTCCCTTGCGCTTCTCCACGAAATGCTTCTTGAATTCCAGACCGGCCCCGTGGTACTGCATCTGCTGGACCACATATTTGCCCATGGCCACAGAGAGTGTCAACCCGGTGGATCGGACACCAGAGAGGTTGATATACCCTTCCAAATCGTCGTACATATCAAAATGAAGCCCCTCGGGCACCCGGTTGGGTCGCAGGCCGCTGTACTGAGTGATAGTATCCCGGATATTTACATTGGGAACCAGATTCCGCACATCCGCCGCGATACTCTCCAGCCCCTGGGCAGTGGTAGACTTGTCTACTTTGGATTCCTGATCCTCGGCGGTAGGCCCTACCAGCATGTTTCCGTGGATGGTGGGGCACATGAGCTTGCCCTTGGTCACTTTGGTGGGGATTGGCAGCACAATGTGCTGTACCTTGCAGGATGTATTCTTATCCAGAATGAAAAACTGTCCCTTTCGCGGCCCCACTTTATAGTCCGCCTTTCCCACCATGGCGGCGATGTCGTCACAGTGGAGACCGGCGCAGTTGATTATATACTTAGTTTCAATCTCTCCCGTTGTTGTGAGGACCCGCTTGATTTTCCCCTGTTCCGTTTCAATGCCGGTTACCTGAGTTTCCAGCTGGAATTCCACCCCGTTGGCACAGGCGTTTTCTGCATAGGCTTGCACCAGAATAAATGGGTCAATGATACTCTCCCGAGGAATGTACAGACCGCCCTTTACCTCCGGATTCAGGTTGGGCTCCATTTCAAGCAGTTCTTCCCGAGTTTTGAACTCTACATCGTACACATGGTTACGGAAGGCCTTCTCTTGAATCCCCGGCAGTTGCTCGTACTGCTCTTCGGTGATGGCTGGTAGGACCGCGCCGATCCGTGCAAAGGGAACATCCAGATCCTCCGTAATCTTGTCATACATTGGATTGGCCGCCACAACCAGCTGGGACTCCAGCGTCCCAGGGGCGGCATCGTAGCCAGTATGAATAATGGCGCTGTTGGATTTGGAGGCGTCTCCTCCCACGTCCTCGTTCTGGTCCACAACGATGACGCTGATTTCATATTTGGATAGCTCGCGGGCCACGGCGCAGCCTACTGCACCCGCACCAACAATGACAACGTCCGTCTTTTTCATGCGAAGCATCCTCCCATCATGAAGTTGGCAGAAACTTAACAACATCCGTTAAAATCTCGCCAAAAGAAACATATCATCTCGTCATAATATTGTCAATATATTTTTATGGCATTTGAGAAAGTCTTCAGGATCTTTTCAAGATATGTCAAAAATGCGGCAAAATTTTTAGCAAAAAAGACATGTCCCCGCAGGGACATGTCTCAATGGATACGCTCTGTTCAGACCCAGTCTGTTCTGAGAACGGAAGGTATGCAAAAACGGCTCGGAGCGTAGCAGGGCTACAAAAACAATGCAACGCCCATACGCTCATGGACCGCTACTGCGACTTGATACACAATATCAGGCCAGTATATTCTATGATTCTGCCAGGATTACCTGAACCCCTGCCTGCTCCAGCTGTTCGAGATATTTGGGGGCAGTCCCTCGATCCGTTACCACCGCATCTAGCATAGAAAGGGGACATACGTTGGTCATGCCCCGCACTCCAAATTTGCTGAAATCGGCTAAAACGACAGCCTGGTCCGCATTCTGAATCATCTGCCGGTGGAGCTTCGCTTCCTCAATGTGAAAATCAGTCACCCCTGCCTCGGTGATTCCACCAATTCCCAAAAACGCCTTATTGGCATTGAAATGAAGCATGTTTTCCTCCGCAGGAAATCCGGACAGCGCCAACTCTTTTGCCCGCAACTGCCCACCGGTGAGTACCACTGAGCACTCCGCCAGTTCACTTAACGCCACCGCAGTCCGCAGGGAGTTGGTGAACGCGGTCAGATTGGGAATGTTTTTTAAATACTGCGCCATGGCCTGTACGGTAGTCCCCACGCCTAAGAAAATACTGTCTCCTGGTTCTACTAACCGAGCGGCCGCTGCGGCGATGACATTTTTTTCGTCCGCGTGGTCTTTGGAGCGGCTGTTATACTCCGGCTCACTGCCCAACGAAGTCTTCAGGACCGCACCGCCATAGACTCGCTGCAGACAGCCCTGATTCTCCAAGTATTCCAGATCCCGGCGGACCGTCTCAATGGAGATGCCGAAGCGCTCTATAAGTTCTGTATTTTTTATGGTTCGCTTTTGGTTGATTAACTCCACAATCTGATTGCGTCTCTCTTGATTCACAGGAATTCCAACTCCTCCTGCTCAATAATAATCGTGTGAATGGATCTGTACAACTTGGATATACCACAGGAGGGAGACCTTGTCAAGAGTTGGGCGTAATCCAACCACGGGATCGCTCCACCGCCCGGTACCACTGATCCATCAGGGCGTCCCGGCAGTCCTCCGACATCCCTGGCTCATATCGTTTATGGCAGTGCCAGAGGTCTATCGTGTCCTCAATCCGTGAAAGATCTCCAAGACCTAAGGCGGCCATATAAGCGCTACCCAGAGCGGTCGTCTCTTGAATCACAGGAATCTCCACCGGAATTCCCAGCAGATCGGCCTGAAACTGCATCAAAAAGCGGCTAGCCGTCCCGCCGCCGTCTACGCGCATGGATAATATATGCATATCAGTGGACTGTTCCAGTAATTTTAAAATATCCCGCACCTGATAGGCTTCCGCCTCAAGCGTAGCTCGGGCCAGATGCTCCGCTTTCACTCCGGCGGTGATGCCGGTAATAGTCCCCCGGGCATAGGAGTCCCAATAGGGGGCTGCTAATCCGGAGAAGGCCGGAACAAACGATATTCCGCCATTGTCCGGAACTGAAAGCGCCATAGCATCCGCCTGAGCGGCAGATTGAATGATGCCCAGGCCATCTCGAAGCCACTGTACGGCGGCACCGGCAATGTAGATTCCACCGTCTAGAGCGTAATTCGCTTTTCCCTGTTCCACCCAGGCCAAGGTGCTGAGCAGGCCGTTTTGAACCGGGAAAGGTCTGCTCCCGGTGTTCATCAGCATAAAACATCCGGTCCCATAGGTTGTTTTCACGCTGCCCGGAGTGCAGCAGGCCTGCCCCAACAGGGCAGCCTGTTGGTCTGCAATGCTGGCCGTAATCGGGATTTCTGCATCCAAAAAGGTCTCTGGAGAGGTCTTTCCAAAGAAGCCTGCATTTTCCCGGATTTCGGGAAGGATTTCCCTAGGGATCTCCAAAATAGATAACAGCTGCTCATCCCACTCCTGACGTTCCAAATTCATCAGGCAGGTCCGGCTGGCAGTAACACAATCTGTGACAAACTCTTTTCCATTAGTCAGCTTCCAGATCATCCAGCTATCCGTTGTTCCTGCGGCAAGCCGATGCTGCGCCAGCAGTTCTTGCGCCCGGGGTACATGTTGAAGAACCCAGCGGATTTTCGATGCGCCGAAATAGGAATCCAATTTCAACCCCGTTGATTTCTGGAAAACGGGACCATACTGTCTGTTAAGCCGGTCCACCTCCGCCGCAGTCCGGCGGTCCTGCCACACAATGGCGGGATATACGGGGTCGCCGCTTTGCTTGTCCCAGAACACAATGGTCTCTCCCTGGTTGTCCAGTCCAATACATCGAACTTCCCGAGCACTGGCCCCTGCGCTGCGCAGTGCCTGGACCGCTGCCTCTAACAGCGAATCATATATCTCAATCGGATCATGCTCGACCCATCCAGCCTTCGGGTAATATTGACGAATATCTACATGTCCCCGGGCAATTTGATTCCAGGATTCATCCAGCAGCAGTGCCGTGGTACCAGTCGTTCCCTGGTCAAGCCCCAGGTAGTAATATCTGCTCCCCATATCATTCCCTCCTCGTGCTCGACATTGGTCTCCTCAGCGGAAACTATGACATTTTCTATTCCGCGCAATCCTTCGCACATATAGTAAACATTGACTTTAAGCTTAATATATTGTCACAATATTGTCAATAACTTATTTTGATGTTTTAATATTTTTATTTTGACGAGACAAAACTCCGTAAGATTTCCAACACTTCACCATATTATCATGCAATGGTATTAGGTTATGCCACCCGCAGCCTTTTCACGGCCACAGGGGCATGTTTTTTACTCATTCGTGACATTTGTAGCTTTCAATACAATGGAGTCCCGTACCCATAAATCTCGTAGTGCCCAACGGTGTACTGGCGTTCCCGGCAGGCATTGTCAGAGTTGCCCTCCACGGTGTAGACGATCCCGTCTTCCACCTTTTCCACGATGCCAACATGATTCGCCACTCCGTTCTGGCCCTCGTCCTCATCATCCCAATCGAAGAAAATCAGGTCACCGGGGCGCGGCTCATAGTTGCCGTCCTGCCACAGCCCTCTCTCCTGGAACCACCGGATGCCGATGGAGCAGTTTGCAAACCTGGGGATCACACCAGTGTCCAGATAACCGCACTCGTTGGCACACCAGGAAACGAAGCAGGCACACCAGTCCACCCGGCTCTCAAAGCCGTACCAGGACCAATAGGGTTCCCCACCCACATTACCAAGCTGGGAGAGGGCCACCGCCACGATCTTCTCGCTACCCGTGCCAATGCCATACAGGACGGCGCTCCACATACCGCTGTTTTCTTCAGCCAATAGCTCCGCAAGCATTTCTCGCTGGTCAGCGGTAAAATTATAGATGTCCGCCATTTCATCAGCGGTTTTGTGGATCACGGTGATATAAAGGATCGTGGCTGTTACCTCTACTTCTTCCACAATGATATTTCCTTTTCCATCATCGGTTTCCACAGTTTGGGTGGTGGTCGCCGTTTCTGTCCGGTGGCTGATCTCGTTCATGGCCCAAAATATCTCTTTCAGAAGTCCTTTTTTCCCATCATCCATCGTGGCGACTTCCTGTGGATCGTCCGAGTCAGTGGTAGTTTTCACGGCATAGACCGCCAGCACTTCGGGCCAGAGGGCACGGGAACCGGACAGTTTCAGTCGGTCATGTGCGACGCTGCTCTCAATTTCTCCTAGCTTACCCTCGTATTCCTGGTTGATCTCCCGGACAACGGTGGGTATGGTCTGGCGCATGCCGCTGTCCTCCCCAGAAAAGAAGAGGCCAAAGGGAGAGGCGACGATCAGACCAATCAAGCAGATCATCACAATGGCAAGGATAGCAACCCAGCCTCCAGCGGCGATAGCGGCCACCAGCGCCTTGACAGACACAAGCAGGGCCTTTGCCGCAGCAGAAGCGCCCTTTGCGGTGGTTTTCGCGGCAGCGGCGGCGGACTTTGCCGTGACGCGGGCGTCCTGGGCGGTCGCTCTCGCGGTCTTTGTAGCAGCCTGTGCCGTTTTCCGAGCCGCCGTTGCTGTATGATCCGCCGTATTGATGGCGGTTTTTGCCGTGCGTGGAGCAGTCTTGGCGGTATGCTGGGCAGTTTTTATCGTTCTCTGGGCGCGTTTGATGGTGTTCTTCGCGGCCTGCCCCATAGCCTGGGCAGGCTGCTTTGCTGTTTTTACAGGGAGTTCCTTCTGCCGGGACGCTTGGACGGCGTCTGGGCTCTTGATATGCGGCGTCCAATCAGGCGGGACGGTCTGGTTTTTGACCTGTTGATTCCACTCGGCCTGCTTCTTGGCAAAGGCCCGACCTCTCTCTACATAAGAGATTGTGGTATCCGTTGGGCGCTCTATGCCGGCCTGGGTGGGTGGATGCTCCATCATGCACTTATGCTGTGGAAGGCGCTGGCGCTCTGGGACTGTCCCTCCGCTTCGCTGCGGGGTGTGCCTATCCGGGGCACTCCCCTGGGCCGGTCCAGGGGAGTGGGGCTGTTCAGCTGGGGCCGTATTCTCCTGGCGCTTTTCTGCCGCCCATTTCTCCCGCTGGCACTGCAACAGCTTCCGCCCCTGTCGCACCGCCGTTTTCGTGCCGGACGCAGCCACATTTGCCGCATCGTGGGCCAGATCATCCGCGGCAAGCCCTGTCCTGTCTGCGGCATATTCATTGGGGGTGGCCTGCCGGTCATCCATTAGGGCCTCCGCGTTCTTTTTAGAACGGATGAAGGCGCTTTTCATGCGCTGGCCGATTATGGCGGATCTATCCGGCACTTTAATGTCTTTCGTCTTTTCACGGGTCTTAATCTTGCTCATGGCCGCTCACCTGCCCGTCTTTTCATCCAGCGATATTTCAGTTCAGTGGGGGCCACATAGTAGTCCCTACGGCGCTGGCCCGTCCACATCTGGCCCCCGGCTATGCCGTCAAAGACAAAGCCAGAGGCCCGCAGGGATGCCCCAGTTTCCGACACCAGCGTGTAGGTGACGATGCGGTCATAGCCCATATCAAACCCGATATGGCAACAGGCTCCGTAGAGCTTGGAACAGGCGTTGTCAGTCCCATCCGTGCAGCAGCGCAGGATCTCAAGGGTCAGCCCGTCATCCAGATACCGGGCAACGGGCCGGCCACAGATAGCGACGCCGCACAGGCGGTCCCCATCATAGCAGGCCACGGCAAATTTACCGCCCACGGGCGGGATACTGTGCCGGTGATACCGGCTTACATAGTCCCTCGCCGCCCGCAGGTGGCAGGGCTTGATGTTCAGCGGCAATTTACACACCTCCTTTATCCATAAGAAGAGGGCGGGCATCAAGCCCGCCCCCCGGAAAAGCGGCCCTCACCGGGCTTGGTGGTCATCAAGCGGTATAGCTCCGTGTTGTGCGGAAAACGGTTGACGAAAGGCACCAGGGCAGAACCGTATTTGATCAGGCCGCACCCGGCGTCCGCATTGGTGATATAGCTCATCTGCTCCTCGGAGATATTCAGCAGATGGGCCAGCTTCTCCCGGTCGCCCGCCGCCTGATTGAGCATGACGATGAACTCAGAGTTACTAAGCATGGTGCTGGCCTGTACGGAGTCCAAAAGATACTCCACATTTTGGGTGATGGCGGTGGGATAGGCGTTGCGCTTGCGGAACTGCCGCCACGCGGAGTTGAAAAAGGCAGCGGAAAACTCGTTCTCAAACATCACATGGAACTCGTCAATAAAGACATGGGTGCGCCTGCCCTTCTTCCAGTTTAAGGTGACGCGGTTGAGCATGGTGTCGGTGATGACCAGGTGGCCGATGGGCTTCAACTGTTCGCCCAGGCCGTGGATGTCGAACACCACCACCCGCTTGTCCAGATCCACGGTGCTGTCGTGGCCGAAGATGTCCAGGGAGCCGGTGGTGAACAGCTCCAGCGCCAGGGCGATCTCCCTCGCTTCCGCCTCCGGCTGTTCCATCAACTTTTCACGGAGAGCAGCGAGGGTGGGAACTGTACTATTCTGCTCCGCTTCTTCATACAAGTCCCCCGTGCATCGGTCAATGATGGACTTCTGCTTGGCCCCCACACCTTTGGGGTCGATCCGCTCCACCAGGGACATGATAAACTGCGACTTCACCACAATGGGGTTGTTCTCGCCGTAGCCGTCCACCATATACATGGCGTTGAGCCGGTCTTTCCCACCAGCGGCCACCCGGATTACAGCGCCCAGACCGTCCATAGCTTCAATGAGAGATGCGTACTCGCCCTCCGGGTCTGCTATGAGAATGTCATCATCCGTATTGAGAATGAGGAATACAATTTCCTCTTTCACACTGAACGACTTGCCGGAGCCGGGAACGCCCAGCCGGAAGGAGGACTGATTGAGCAGATTGGCCTTGTTGCACATGATAAGGTTGTGGGAGATGGCATTCTCCCCAAAGTAGATGCCGCCCCGGTCCATGATCTCTTGCACCTTGAAGGGCATGAACACGGCCAGGCTTTCGGTGGTCAGGGTGCGGAAAGCGTTAATCTTCCGTGTCCCGATGGGCAGGACCGTGTTCAGACCGTCGATCTGTTGGTATTTCAATACCGCCAGCTGGCACCGCCCGGACAGGGAGCGTATCTTCTCTGTGTCGGTGTCAAGCTGCTGCTTGGTATCGGCAGTGATGACCAGGGTGAGGACGGCCTGCATCATCCGCTGGTCGCGGGTGGTCAGGTCGGCCAAAAACTCCTTGCTCTCCCTACGCTGCAATTCCATATCGTAGGGGACGATGGCGGAGAAGTTGTTGTTCTGATTTTGCCGGCGCTGCCAGTTTGTGATGTTGGTTTCCACCCCCAGCAGACGGTTCTCCACCTCCCGCACAGCCTCGTCCGTGGGCACATTGAGGATGTCGATGGACAACATCATATTGCGGTCCAGGTCGGTCAGGTTCGTCACGATCTCGTCCTGGATATAGTTGGCGTAGTCCTTCAGGAACAGCACCCGGCAATAGCGGTCGCCCAGCTTCAAATAGTCGCTGTGCTTCTCAATTCCGTCCGGGCAGATGTAGTCCTTGAAGTCGTGGCCCTTCCGGGCCATATCTGCCATATCAAAATGAAAATTACCCTCGTCTCCGGCCCGGTAGAAGTCGTGGAGGATACGGAGCCGGTCCGTGGCGTCCAGCTCCACGCACTTGGAGCCGAGGGCGGCGAAGCGGGCGGTCAAATCGGCTCCGATGCGAGCGAAGTAGGCGCGGGCGTCCTCAATATCCCGCTTGTAGACCGTGATGGTGACATACTTCTCCTGGGTGATGCCGTTGGCCCCGGTTGCCTTGTCCATGAGCATTTGATTGTACTCCCTGCGGTACTTGTCCAGTCCGTCCTCCTGCATGGGCATGAGGACAGACTGCTCAAAATCCGCCTGGCTTTGACGGCGGTTACAGATGGTGAGCTTGGTGGTGGCGGCGCAATCCAGGCTGTTCAGCAGTTCCGAGTAGGCCAGGAACATGGTTTCCTTATCGTTCCGGCTGGCTACCTTATAATTGATGTCGGTGAAGCGGTAGGTCTTGGAGAACTTGATACCCACCTTAAATATGCCGTCCGGCCAGACGCATTGAATGGGGATCACATCCTGCACCCTGCGGGGGACGCGGTACGGCTCCCGGTCCTGCCGCATGATGGTCTTGATACTTCTAATCATGGCGCTTGTATTCCTCCTTTTCCCACTTGTCTATGCTTGGCTTCAAGAGATCGTAGTAGAGGGTGGACGATTCAAAGCGCAGCTCCCTGGGTTCCAGCACCTCCGAGCGCAGCCACGCCCAGATGAATTGTTCTGCCGTCATACCGTGGTAGGTAAAAAAGCCCAGGGCGGCGAAGGGGGCCGCGCCCAGAACGCATACCCAGGACACGGTTTCCGTGCCGACATAGGGTTTCAGCAGAAAGTACAGCCCTACGGCCACGGCCATCGCCAGGGCAGAAAAAATGAGTTGCCGCAGAGACAGCCCGAAAAACATACTCTCCGTGTAGTTGCGTATTTCACGGTTGATTTTGACTTCCAAAAAATCTCCTCCTTTATCGCTCCATGCCCAGCTTCTGCCTGGGCGGTTTCTGACGGGAGGGGTAGGGGATAAACTCCTCCTCTCCCTCAATGATGCTGAACTGCGCGCGCAGGAAGGGATGGGTCTCACGGCTCTGCCACAGGCGGATCATCTCTAACGCTTCCTCTCGTGTTTCCATGCTTCCCTTCTGCACCCCGTCTTTGAATAGATAAAGCCGGTGCATGATCTGCTCCTTTCCCGCTGGCGGTTATCACTCCCGGTCATCGTGCTTTTTCAGTTCCCGTGTGGCTTGCCGGGCCTCGCCGGGGAGAATATAGGTCCTGCCGTCCCTGCTGACGGTGTGGGTGTCATAACCCATCACCTTGAGGGCCTTGCGGACTTGCAGGGCGTGTTCCTCCGGGGGCTGACAGATACCAACCGTCATATACATTTGAAAGTCACCGTACCACAGCTCATGTTGAAAGTTATCTGGGCGGAAGAATATATCCTCCCTGATCTCCTCAATGGGCTTTTCCATCAATTCGCGGTATTCATTTTCAAAACTCATGGCTGCTCCTCCTTATCGCTCCATGTCCTGCTTCTGCCTGGACGGTTTCTGGCGGGAGGGATAGGGGATAAATTCTTCCTCTCCCTCAATAATGCTGAACTCCGCGCGCAGGAAGGGGTGGGTTTCCAATTCCTGATACTGACGGATCAGGTCAACCGCCAACTCTCTCGTGGCGGTACTCCCTTGCTGGGTCCCGTCCTTGAATACATAAAACCGTTTCATCCAATGTGCCTCCTATAAGCCCATCATTTCCCGTACCACATGGTCGGACATCTTGACGCTGCCCACCAAAATAAGCATATTAAAGGTAATTTCGCCAATGTAGCTCCACACCATCGAGGCCGCCGCAGCGTCCGGGTCAACAACAGGCGGGGAACTGGCGAACACGGAGAAGATGATACAGGCCAGCACGATGACGGCCCCCTCCAGACAGACTGCGGCATAGCTTTTGAGAAAGCTCTTGCCCACATTTTGGCTGGGTTCCCCGGCAAAAGTAGACAAGGGGATGGGGGCCAGCGCAGCATACATATACATCTTAAAAAAGCGTCCATAGACGCTCAAAATCATCACAAAGGACAGCACCCAAATGACCAGCCCGCCAATCAGGGTCACCGCCCACAGGGGGATACTCTCCCAAAAGTTACAATCCTCAATGGCCGTCACGATCTCTGCGGGTAAAACAGTGGACGATGGCGCGCCGAAGCCCGTTGCGTTCATAATGGAGGACACCACGCCCTGGATGATGTCCAGAAGGGCCAGCATCAGCTCCATGCCATAGGTGATCAGGGCCTTTGCCAGAACAAAGCGGACAAACAGCTTCAGCGCGTGTTCCGGCTTTTTGACCTCCACAAAGCTGCCGCAGGTCTTGACCACGCCTACCACAAAGAATAACACCAGCAGGGCGTAGCCGATGGCCTGGAGCGCGCCGTGAATGTCCTCTATCA
>OIWN01002447.1_pt1 | contig 12459 bp, 10 predicted proteins | sample 1587591 | NCBI WGS metagenome assembly OIWN01 (sample SAMEA3888901, study PRJEB22519) | human gut metagenome | biome: human gut; feature: human-associated habitat; material: faeces | place: Denmark | collected 2010 | reverse complement strand
TTGCTCAGAAACTTATAAATAAAGTTAAATTATAGTGTTGCGGAATTAAGGAAAAGATAATGCTATATTTGGAAACAGATGAACAACAAGTGAACAAACAGTACAATAAAAGATGTTAGAAGAAACTTGCTCTTTGTGAAAAGCGTAAGGTAAAATCCGGGACAGCAGAGGTTGTACCGGATTTTGAATTTTATAAGAAACAGAAGCAGCCCTGCTTATTCTGATATTGAGACAAAACTTGCAGACTCATCCCCGTGTCAGAACCCTCTTTTTACACGTACGTCTGCATGAGGATATACATACGTAAGCGTGAGGCTATGCGGACGTACGTACAGACCTACGCATACGTACGTACAGGCTTACGCGTACTAACGTGAAATGATGCACTTCCCAAAAGACAAGGACGTTTTTTTAAAAGACCAAGAGCTTTTTAAAAAAGATAACGAGCTTTTTAAAAAAGACCTTAGTCTTTTTTACCTCTGCCCGGACTTTGTGCACCGTTACATTCCATGAAGGTACACATGTACACTTTTTGAGGAAAAACGCTTAAAATGTCCTATTTTACATCACCCCGGGAAACTCATAAAATGAAAGGAATGTAGTTGACAATTAGTATATTATACGGAGGCGTATTTCAAAATGTGGTGAGAGTATGAGAGCATAGGTGAGAGCAAATGTTTTTACTATCACCATATAACACATTTATAATTAACTTGTTACGCGTAAGGTGAGAGTATGAGAGATAAATGGCTCAAACTTTCCGGAGAGAAAGGCTGATGCGTACAGCTTAGCTTTTCGCTTAATATGTATTTATTCTTAAAAAAAACAAGGCTTTTCAGGGTTCCTTTTCTATATAAATTGCTATCTTTGTATGTTGTAGAAACACATTAAAACATAATGGGAAAGTTTATCAATCCGTTCACCGATTACGGCTTCAAGAAAATATTCGGTCAGGAAGTATCCAAGGAGTTGCTAATCGAGTTCTTAAATGATTTGTTGGAGGGCGAACGGGTGATAACCGACCTTACCTTTCTGAACAATGAGCAGTTGCCTGAGTATCCGGGAGACCGTATTGCTATTTACGACATTTACTGCACTACGGACACTGGTGAGAAAATAATTGTGGAGATGCAAAACCGCTCCCAGGTTTATTTCAAGGAACGTGCTCTGTATTACCTTTCTCATGCCATTGTTCGTCAGGGTGTGAAGGGAGAGAGTTGGAAGTTCGATATAAAAGCGGTGTATGGAGTATTTTTCATTAATTTTCTCTTGGATGAGAACCAGAAGTTGCGCACCGATGTTATATTGACAGACCGTGAGACCGGAAAATTGTTTTCGGATAAACTGAGGCAAATCTTTATCGCATTGCCCCTGTTTAATAAGACAGAAACAGAGTGTGAAACGGATTTTGAACGTTGGATATTTGTATTAAATAACATGGAAACATTGAACCGTATGCCTTTTAAAGCTCAGAAAGCCGTATTTGAGAAGTTGGAAGAGATTGTTGATGTTCATTCTCTCTCGGAGGAAGACCGTGTGCGCTATGAAAATAGTGTGAATGCTTATCGTGACTATTTGGCTACCATCGACTATGCAGCAAAGAAGGGTGTTGAAGAAGGGTTTGAGAAAGGACGTCGAGAAGAAAAATTTGAAATGGCTCGCAACCTGAAAGCCATGGGAATGACTTCAGAGCAAATAATGAACATCACTCATCTTTCCCTTGCCGAGATTGAATCTCTCTCATAAGAAGGAATGCATAAAGAATATATTTTCACTAAAGAGGCGGCCTCATTTTTCATTTTGAGACCGCTTCTTTTTTTGTTTCCCTTTCCATCCCATCTCTGAACCTATTCGCTTAATATGTATTTATTCTTAAAAACACGCCTTTTCCGGTGTTCTTTTCTATATAAATTGCTATCTTTGTGTATTATAGAAACACAGAAAAACATAATGGGCAAGTTTATCAATCCGTTCATCGATGATTATGACTTCGATAAAATCTTCACCAAGAAAGCACTCGAAGAAGATCCTGTGCGCTATGAGAATAGTGTAAACGCCTATCGTGACTATTTGGCTACCATCGACTATGCCGCCAAGAAGGGTGTTGAGGAAGGATTTGAAGACGGTCTGCAGAAAGGCATCCAAGAAGGCATCCGGAAAGGGCAACAAGAAAAAGCTCTTGAAATCGCCCGCAGTATGAAAGCCATGGGAATGACTTCAGAACAAATAATGAAGGTCACCGGCCTTTCTCTTGCTGAGATTGAATCTCTCTTATAGGAAGGAATGCATAAAGAATATATTTTTACTAAAGAGGCACTTCACTTGAGACAGCCTCTTTTTTTTGTCTTCTCCCTCTCCCGACCCTGATACTTTTCGCTTAGGGCATCGGCAAATCCTGCTTCGGGTGCTGAACGTTTTACCTGGTGGTAGGTAATTCCCTGAATAATTTAACAATTGAAAAAAGACGACTCGGCAAACTTTCTTTCCATAGAAAATAATTAGAAAAAAGATAGTGGGTATTTTGTGCATCGCAATGTGCATATCATTCAAAATTGAATTAAATGCCCTTGAAATCACACTTTAAATGCATTTTTCCGAATTTGCCAATCTATTTTGCCGAAAACACCAATTAAGACTAACTTTAAAATGCCCTTATCTTTGTAATATCGAAAATCGAGGAATGAAATTTACAAAATAATAATTTATGGATTTAAAAATTAGAGTTATGAAGATTAAGGGTTTATTATTCGGACTGTTTGCATGCGCTGCATTAGCTGCATGTACAAACGATGATATTGTGGAGAACAATGGTAAGGGCGAACAGGAAAAAGTGAAGGCTAATTTGACATTGGTAATTGGTGCTGCTACTAATTCATCACGTGCGGCAGATAATGAAACAGGTGATGCAACAGATCCCGGTACAGGTGGTGAATCCGGTGTAACTGATGCTGTGGTGCTGCTGCACAAAGAGGGTAAGGAGTTTGCTTTCTTTTTGACTAGTGAACAATTGAATAAACAAGGAAGTGGTACAAGTATTACTTATGAACCTCAACTGAAAGTTGCTGAATCGGGCAATTATGGTGTTATTGTGATTTTGAACCCATGTCAGGATATCAAGAATGCAATAAATGCGTTTATTGGCAATGGTACTCTTCCTTCAAGCAAAGAATCTATGTATGACTATATTACTAGCTATGAAGTAAAAGCCGCTACCGGTGATAATCCTACTTCTGCTATTGCCACCGACAATAATTTTATGATGGTTAATAAAGTAGCGGTTGCAGCGAATGTAGTTTCAAATCAAGCAGGTACCCCCTCCACTACTTCTGTTGATGTAGAGCGTGTTGTTTCCAAGATTACTTATATGCCTACTCAAGATAACAATTTGTATAAGGTGGAAGATGAAACGGCCAAATATACAGTTACGACAACTAGCGGTTGGCGTGTTGAAGATAACATTGCTACCTATATGACCGGTATGGCTTGTGGTACATTGAATGGAAAAAATATTTATGAACATAAGGGTGTTTATTATGAAGAGAATGGTACATATAGTGGTTCAGCAGAGCATCAAGGTGAAGCATTATATAAAAAAATGACAGGGGTAGATCAGGAGCAAATCAAATGGAAAACAACACAGACAACCGGTTCTAGAAACTGGTATGTTAAGTTGGATAAAGTTGCATTGGTTAATCTTTCTAATTCTGTTTATGCAGTAAGACATCTGGCTACTGAAAGTAATTGGGATCCTAGTTTCTTTGGTACATTGTCTTCAAGCAATTACTTGATGGATCCTAACACTGTAGCAAAAAATAATGGTGGAACAAACTATGCTGATTATTTCTATAATGTAGCAAGTGCTGTGAAACAAGTGCAGGTAACTAATATAAGCGGTGAAGAAACGGATGCTTTTAAATCATACTTTAAGGACCTGCCTACTGTAGCAGATGAAAATAATGTAGGAACCACTTTGGCTTACTGTTTTGAGAATATCGTAAAGAAGGCGAACCAGAATGGAAATTATGTAACAGGTGTCATCTTCCGCGGTCAGATTTGCAATGAAGACGGTAGTTCTTACAATAATAACGTATATAAATATAAAGGAAAATTTTATTTGAGCCTTGCGGAAGCAGCCGCTAATAATGGTAAATCTGTAACTGAAGTTGAGGCAGACACAGAAAACTTGACTACCTACGAAAGCGGTCATTGTTACTATTGTTCTAAAGACATTTTCCATCATGAAGGAAGCGGAACTATGGAGAGAGCCATTATGCGTAACAATGCTTATGTGCTGAAAGTAACAGGTTTCGCTTCGATTGGTAGTGCAGAAATCGTATTCCCGACAGGTGACGAGCAAGGTGAAGATACAGACAAGAACTTCTACCTGAAGTTAACCTCAACAATTCTTCCTTGGCAAGTACGTTTCAACAACATCGAATTTTAATCCGAACATAAACTCTCTAAATAAAAGTGGAGGAGCCTGCCTCCTCCACTTCTTTTTCAGAAATCACTTTTCTAACATTCCATTAAAACAAAAAAAGCATGAAAACAGTAAAAACATTCGCTCGACAATTCTCTTTTGGCCTGATGATGGCCGTGACATTGGGAAGTGCCGTTGTGTCGTGCGACAGCATACTCGATGAAGATGATGTAGATTGCTCTGTAGAGTATAGAGTGAAATTCAAATATGACTATAACATGAAGTATGCCGATGCTTTTTCTCGCGAAGTAAGCAGTGTAGCTCTTTATGCTTTTGATGACAACGGCAAACTTGTTTATCAGAAAACAGAGGCAGGGGATGTCTTGGCAGCCGATGGCTACTCGATGGCGGTCGACATGGAGCCGGGTGATTACCACCTCATTACATGGGCAGGTTTGAGCAACGAGGCTTCATTCTCTGTTCCTTTGATTACGCAGGGAGTGTCTTCACTCGAAGAACTTCAATGTAAAATGGACCGCATCTATTCTCGCGCAGCCGACGGAAGCGCTGTGGTGAGCAGTAAACTTTCTTCGTTGTGGCACGGCGAAGTAACGAAGCAGTCATTTACCCGTGCGGCAACCCGGCAAGTGGTGACTGTTCCTTTGGTGAAAAACACCAATACCATCCGCGTTATCCTCCAGCAAATGGACGGCGTAACGGTAGATGTAGATAAATTTGAATTTACGATTACGGACGATAACGGTTTGATGAACTACAACAACAAACTGATTTCGGACGAAACTCTGACATATTATCCTTACTATCGTGCACAGGGCGGTACGGTGGCAGGCAAGTCGGCACGCGCCGAAGGTGACGCTGCGGTTGCCGAAGACGACAACATCAGCGTGGCGATAGCCCAAATCACAGTAGGCCGATTGGTGGAAGAAAACAATCCTAAGCTGACTATTACCAACACCGAAACGGGTGAAACGGTTCTCTCCATCCCCTTGGTGAAATACCTGTTGCTCACCGAAGCCGAAGGTCATGACATGACCAATCAGGAGTATCTCGACCGTCAGGACGAGTACAACATGACTTTCTTTTTGGACGAAAGCATGAAATGGATCAATACCCGCATCATTATCAATGATTGGGTGGTTCGTTTCAATGATATGAATATGTAATGTGCAACGCATAACAAAAAACAACGAATTATGAAGAAATGGTACTCATATATAATATTAGCCCTCGTTTGTATCGGGTTTGCTTCGTGTCAGGATAGCGACACGGTGCCCCAACTGCAAACAGACGGTCGGGTGAGCGTGCACTTGCAGATTGCATTGCCGGGGGGAGATTCGGCACAACGAGGGGCAACGGCACGAAGCTTTGAGGATGGCGGTACGGATGATACAACTTCGGATCAAAAAGCATTGAGTGATGATGATGTATTCGTTTTGGTGTTTCAGAACGGGTTGTTGATAGACCAAGTGAAAGGATTGAGGTTTGATGCAGTCACCGACGATACAAATCCTTCCAGCAGAACGTTGACCGGTACATTTGTTCAGCCTGAGACTGATGGAAGTCTGGAATTGGTGGTTCTTACCAACTTGGTTCAGAATCAGTTAGTTGATATTGCTAGTTCGACATTATCAGGCATTCAGGCGTTTTTTGATGGAAAGAAAGGCTCCTCGCCTACAGCAATTTATGAAAGTCTGATTTATCAATATGGTTCTTCTGAGTGGAATATACAGAGCCGTCGTATCCCGATGTGGGGAACTACGGGAACTTTTTCATTAGACAGAGCCAATGAGTTAAAGAAGAGTTGTAACTTGCACCGTGCGGTGGCAAAGTTGGGATTCTTGATTAATGCTGCAGATGCAGGGAGTGAAGGACGAGGCATTGACGGTTTCACGATTACAGGCATTCGCATTAGCGGAGTAATGGATAGAGGTTATTGTGCTTCATTGAATACACTCGGTCCGAGTGCTTCGTATTATGCAAGTCCTTCGGTTCCTACTACTGCTCAAGCCTTAGCAGGCGACCTAAACTATACAGGCCTTAATGTGACGACGAATTATAAAGACCGGATTTATTTGCCGGAGCAAGTTATTGGAGAGAATCCTCTTACGATAGCAGTGAGCTATACTTATAAAGGTAAAGCTAAAACGAAGGAAATTAAGTTTGATGAAAATGTGATTCGTAATCATTCATACCTTTATAATATCACCTCGGTGACACCGGATGATTTTGACGTCATCATATCGTATGCTGTTGAGGAATGGAAATCTGAAACAATTAATGTTCCGACATTTAAATAATTAAAAGAGACTGGATTATGAAAAGATATAAATCATTATTATCGCTGAAATGGGTAGCAGCTTTGCTGTTAGTTGTTGGCTTTGTCTCTTGTGCCAATGAAGAGATTATATCTGGGAAAACAGATGTAATAGAAGGAGTTGAAACAGAAATTAATCTTGCTTTTACTTCTGCCACTCCTTCGGTACAGACGAGAGGAGCGCTTGACGTGAAACAAGAATATAAGGTTTATAATTTGTATGTCTTTGTGTTCGATAAAACAGGTAAAAAGGAATATGGACATCTGTTTGAGTTAAATGCAACTAATCCTGATGATAAATTCTTTGATGTGCATGAAAAGGAGAATAGTGAGGATGCCGCTACTACTTCGGGAAAAATAAAGATGAAGATTTCTTCGGGTGAAAAGCGTATATATGCTGTGGCTAATGTACCTGCCGGAGACTCTCATGCATCATTACTGAATGATTTAGAAGAGATTGATGATATTGAGGGCTTAAAAAATAATGTGGTTATCTCTACGAAGACAGTCGATCGTCCCAATGATAGGTTGGTGATGAGTGGATGGCTGAAAAATAACTCACAATCGGCTAATGACCCTGAAGGATATTGTGTCATTAGTCCATCGGGAGAAAATAATATTTCAACAATCAAGTTGGTACGGGTGGATGCCCGTGTTACGTTTAATATATCTTTAGATAAACAGAGTGACCGTACTAATATTATTGAGAAATCATTTACTCCTTTAAAGTTTATAGTGAAGAATGTACCGACCAAAGCTTATTTATATGGTAAAGCGGACAACGAATTGGTTTCGGGTTGCGAATATTTCTCATCTAATAATGGGGAGTTTGCTAATTTTGAGACAAAAGATGAAAATGGAGTTTCTTCTTTCACCTTCTATATGATGGAAAACAAACAAAGCACAATTGGGCTTAATGATTATAACCAGCGTGAAAAAGAGAAGAAAAATCCATTGAATTACGAATATGAGTACGCTCCCGCTACTGCCACTTTGGTAGAAATGACAGGTAGCTATTATGAAAAATATACAGATAGAGACGGTTCTATTAAAGAAAGGCATGCCGATGTGAAGTATACTGTGCACTTGGGCTATGTAGGTGGAGATGCCAATGACTTTAGATGCCAGCGCAATACTACATATATTTATAATGTTTATGTTCAAACTGTGGATAAAATACGTTTGGAAGTAACTTCTTATAATGATGGACAAGGTACAACCGTGGAAGAGCAGCCGGGGGCAGAGGGTGATATAATCGAAACGGATAAGTTTTATCAGTTTGATTCACACTTTGACCATACTATGGTTATTTTTAAAAAATCTGATGTTGAGGGTAGGGCAGGCTTTAGAGTAAAGACTCCTTTTGATGACGGGTATTATTTTATAGCAGATGAGTTCGGAACGGTGCCTGAAAATGCTCGACCTGTGAAAGAGGCTAAAGACTATAAATGGGTAACATTCATTCGTCATGAAAAGAGAAGGAGTGATAGGAAATACTATTATAATACGAGTAATTATGTTAACTATGTGCCTTCTAAGGCTATCACGATAGATGGGCTGTTAGAAGAGTTGCATACTACTGATGAAACGGTAGGAAGTAGTAGTGTATATGACGCGAACGGGCAAGCTGTTTATACAATGTATATTGATGAATTCTATTATCCATGTGACCCGAGAAACGGGCATTATGGGGAGCGCGACGGGAATGGAAACTTGACCACTCAGGCTAAAGCGAAAGAGGGAACTGACTTTTGGAAGCAATTTGTAAATCAACCTAATAGAGAAGTGCATATATTGTGCAATACTCAGTTCAGCGAAGACAGAGAAAGTAGTCTGACTACATCTGCCGTCATGGTAAGCCAACGCTCAATAAAAACATTCTATAATGAAAAGGCAGGGAGTGATTTAAAGACGGCATGGGGATTGGAGACTGTGAATGAAACAGGAAGACTTGATAAACCGAATGAAAATCCTTGGAATACATCCAATTCGGCCAAAAACGGACTTTGGAACTTCTTTAGCCAAAGTAATAATTTTAGTTCGAATAGTTGGAGTACTTATATTTCTTCTTCTGTTAAAGAGGATAAGAATGGTATTCATGATTACATGAGTACTTCGTTAAATAAAAAAGATAAGTTGCTGTATGCTTGTCTACAGCGTAATAGGGATGATAATGGCAATGGTAGGATTGATGCGGATGAGGTAAAATGGTATCCGGCGGCTATTGACCAATATACCGATATTTGGGTAGGTAGGGCAGCATTGCCTATTGAAACTTATTTGTATTCGAATGAGATACCGACTTCTCAAGGATACCGGCGTTATCTGAGTAGTGATGGAAAGGAACTTTATGCAGAGGAGGGAGCTTCTATCGGTAGTTTTGGATTTGTTTATGCAAACTCAATTTGGTCAACAAGTGATAAAATTGAGAAGAAGTATGATTATCGTTGTTTGCGTAATTTGGGAAGAAAAACTAATAAGCCTAATTCTGCAGAAGATAAGCCTCAGAATTACGTAACACAGAATGGAAATACGTTAACTCTTACTTATATGAAGTCTGAATCATTAAGAAGCGGTGATAATTATATGAAAGGCGAAATTACCTCTCATGACGAGAGCTCTAATTTGAACCGCCCTTATACGGCTTTTGAATTTAAAACAGAACTTATATATAAAGATAAGGGTGGAAAATGGTCATGGAAGGAGATAAATACTTTGATTAATAATAATCCTACAGATTCGCCTTGTGCAAAATTAAATAAGGGATTAGGTGCGGATGAACCTAAATGGCGTTTGCCTAATCAACGTGAGTTGTCGTTGATGACCAGTAACTATGGTAGCTGGTCCGGTCAATCTTATGTACAATCAAGAACAGGGTCTAGTCTTCCTGTAAAAAGGAAGGATAATAACGGATACAGTGGAGGATATGCAAACAATAAACCTTTTGTAACATTGGCTACTAATAATTTTACGGGTCCTGTACGCTGTGTGCGTGATGTGAAATAATGTTTCGCTTAAAAAAATGATACTATGGATATGTTTGAAATCATGGATAGAGAATCATCAAGTCGCTCGGAAGTGTACTTGTATGAAGAGAATGGAAAATGGTATGCATACGACCGTTCGGCAAGCCTGCTCAAGAAGTTGGCTGCCGGGACTGTCAAGCTCAGGAACCATGTATGCTCCTTCTATGGTGTTATGCTGGAGAAAGTGGAGGTAGACCTTAATCTGCTGCTTAGCAAGAGTTGGTTTGTTGCTCTATGCTCTGATTCGGAAATGCTGTTACTTAAAAACGATTAAAAAGGGAATTGCTTATGTGTGAGGTCGTAAAAGTATTGGAAAGAGAGTTGGAAAACTCCGGTTTGATATATGTTTATCAGGAAGGAGGGGAAGGGAAATGGTATGTTTACGAGCGGTCTGCATATTTCCTCAGCCGGATGATGGAAGGAGTTGTATTGGAACGATATGTCATGGATAATACTTTATGGCTTGTTCGTGCGGAAGTGGATGTTGACTGCATACCTCATGATACGATTCTCAGTTACAGCAATAAAGAGTATGTGCTGAAGTATGCACCTCAAAACGGGTTTCAGGAATGGCTATCGGAAATTGAAGGAGTGATGATGCCTCACTAAATTTAGTTAGGATAAATAGAATCAGGTTTGCAGGTGTTATAAAATAGTATGAATATTGTATTTAACAAATCAATAATGGAGATATATCGATTTGCATTCATAATCTTGTTGTCGTCTCTTCTTGTTTCATGTGGAGAGAAGAAGCAGGAAACCGGAAATGCTGATAAAGCCGCTGAAAAGAAAACTCCGGCTTTTACATTACCCGAAGTACCTGTTATGTTACAATCTGTCGAAGACAGACTGCATTTTGTGGTAAACCACTATTGGGATAAATTTGATTTTAAAGATACAGCCTATATTCATGCGCCCGACATTACGGAGCAAGCAATGGCAAATTATATTGATTTGCTGACACGTGTGCCGCAAGTTATGGCGGATTCTTGCGTAACCCGCACTTTGGAGAACGTATCTTTAGAACCAAAGATGCTGAATTATTTTGTTGAAACACTGCGTAAGTATCTTTTCGACCCTAATTCTCCCATGAGGAATGAAGAGATATTTGAACCGGTGTGCCGTTTTGTTGCTTCTTATGCATCGGCAGATGAGGCGACACAGAGCCGTGCACGGTATGACTTGAAACTGATTGACATGAATCGGGTGGGCAGTGTGGCTGCTGATTTTGTTTATACATTGGCTTCGGGAGCCCAACGGCGTATGCATGATTTACGCAGTCCCTATACTTTGCTGTTGTTCTATAACCCTGATTGCCATGGGTGTGCAGAGGTATTGGCGCATATGAAATCGTCTCCTGTACTTACTGATGCGGGTATTATGAAGCAAGTCAGTATTCTGGCTTTCTATCCTGATGAAGAGTATAAGGTGTGGGAGAATCATCGGGACATGATTCCCTCTGGGTGGATAAATGGTTATGATAAGGAGCTGACTGTTTTGGACAGGGAACTGTATGACCTGAAAGCTATGCCAACCCTTTATTTGCTTGATAAAGATAAAAAGGTATTGCTGAAGGATGCGCCGGTGGAACAAGTGGAGCAATATTTGGCCCACTTGTTCGGCAGGTAATTATTCCGATTTTTCCATCAGCATTTTATTGCAGAAAGTGGATGGAGTGGTACCATAGAAATCAACAAAATGTTTTCGGAAAGTGGCAAGGTCATTGTAACCCACCATTTCAGCTATATCTTGAACTGTGTAGCGTCGGCTGCGCAACAGTTCGGCTGCACGTTTCAGACGTACGCCCCGGATAAATTCGCTGATGGTGAAATTAGTGAGTGTCTTTACCCGGCGGTAGAGGGTGGGCTGACTGATGACCATAATGTCTGCCAGCTTTTTCACGTTGAAATCGGGGTTTTTCATGTTTTCATTGATAATTCTCACGATTTCTATGATGAACGGATCTTCGGGAAAATGAAGTCCTGCTTCTCCTGTTTTTTCTTCCGGTGATGCTTCCGGCTCGGAGGTGGGAGTGAGAAGTCGGGTATATATTTCTTTTAATTCTTCACGGCTTTTGATGAGGCGCTTTACTTTAGTGCGCAGGATGTTGGGGTTGAAAGGTTTCTGGATATAATCATCGGCCCCCAGTTCAATGCCTTTCATTATATCTGTTTCTGAGGTGAGGGCAGTCAGCAGAATGACGGGGATGTGGCAGGTGGTGAGGTTTTCTTTTATCAATTGGCAGCATTTGAAACCGTCCATTACCGGCATGATGATATCGGTAATAATTAAGTCGGGTACTCCTTCACATGCTTTTTTAAAACCCTCTTCACCATTTTCGGCCATTAGTAGGTTGTATTCGTTGCTGAATATCAGCTTCAGGTAAAGGCGTATCTCCAGATGGTCTTCTATAATTAATAAGGTATGTTGCTTCTTTGTTTTGGCTGCGGAAGCCGGAACTTGAGGTAAATCTGCGGTCTCGCTCCCCGGAGGTATATCGGAAATCGTTAATGTTGCCGGGTGGGAAGGGCGCTTCTGTTCTTGAAAAACTGTACGCAAAATGGTAAGGTCGATATGGAGTCGTCTGAAAATAAAATAGATAGTAAGCAGTACTACGATAAGGAGGGACATTCATTAAATATTACAAAATCAGCCAACTAATTCATACACAAATTATT
>OIWN01002443.1_pt1 | contig 12465 bp, 12 predicted proteins | sample 1587591 | NCBI WGS metagenome assembly OIWN01 (sample SAMEA3888901, study PRJEB22519) | human gut metagenome | biome: human gut; feature: human-associated habitat; material: faeces | place: Denmark | collected 2010 | reverse complement strand
ACCTTTGAAGTATTGTAAAGATGCTTCAAAAGCTTCGTCATAGGTGTACGTTTGTTTTTCCACTTTTATTTTTAGATTTACTATAATATCAATAAGTTGTTTTAGTGTAGAAGCCGCAACTCATTATAACAAAAGTTTCGGCAAAGCTATATATGTTTTTTCAATTAACAAAATAAAAAGTAGATAAGTTTTCAACAAATTGAAAGTTATCCAAAAATATTTGTTAATTTATTGATTATTGAGTATCAATATGTTAGAATTTATTCGTTAAAATATAAAGGCAGGGGAATAAGTATGAATAGCAATGACAAAGATGAGTTAGATGATGAGTTAATTAAATCAATGAAAAAGCTTGTTGAAGAAGAAACTAACGTTGCTAAGGCGTTCATAGATACCCAGAATGAGTTGCCAGACGAAGATGATGAGTCTGGTGATGAAACAATGGGTAAGACAAGGGTTATACCTAAGGTCACAGATGATATGCTCACTAAAGTAAGTGATGCTACAATTAATATCAGTGATTTGAATGCAGACAAAAAACTTCAATCCAATAAAGAACAGAATAATATAGATGATACCAGCAGAGTAAAAGAATACAATAAAGTCAGGGAGTCAGAACCGGTAACAGAATATAATATGGCAGAACAGCAGGATAAGAGCTCTGATGCACATATGAATAATGGTAATAATGAGAAAGATGACAGCGTGCAGGAAAAGGCTAAGAAGCCTATGGATGCTAAGAGGAAAAAGATGATTATAGCTGTTTCCTGTGTAGTAGCTGCTTTAGTAGTTATTATAGGTATAGTTGTCGGAGTTGTTCTTAATAATAAGAATAAGAATTCGTACCAATATAATTATGATAAAGGAATGAGTTCTTATCAGAACAAGGATTATGATAATGCTATTAAGTATCTTGCTAAAGCTTCCAAGTTATCTGAAGGCAAGAAAAATGTAGATTTAAAATATACATTGTATCAGTGTTATGCTGCAACAGATAATACAGATATGTCAATTGAAGTGTTAAAGGATATTTTATCATTTGATGAGAATAATGAGAAAGCTATAAAAGCATTAGCTTCAATATATAATACTAAGAAAGATGGAACAAGTCTTAATAAGCTTATTAAAGATTATAAGGATAAACAGGGTTACAAATATCTTACAGATTATGTTGTTGAAACTCCTAAGCCATCAGTTGAAGCTGGAAGCTATGATGATGTAATTAAGTTACAATTTACAGAGAACAGCAGTTCAACAATATATTACACAACAGATAAGACTGAGCCAGATAAGAAAAGTACGCATTACACAGGTACAGCAATAGAAATACAGAGTGGTACTACTATAATAAAGGCTATTGCTATTAATGATATAGGAGTGTGCAGTGAAGTAGTGGCTCTGGAGTATACAGTTGATTTTAAGAAGCCATCTGCACCAACAGTAAGTCCTGTATCTGGAACATATGAGGAAGGACAGACTGTGACAATAGATAATATTCCGGTTGGCAGTACAGCGTATTATACATTAGATGGTTCTACACCAACTAAGAATTCGGAGGAATATTCTGAACCATTTACAATTCCAACAGGTAATAATGTAATATCCGTTGTTATAATTGATTCGCATAACCAGTCAAGCAGTGTTGTTAAGCGTAACTATGTTGTCAACAAGGCTAAGACATATGTATATAATGAGGCACTTGAGATATTAAAAGGAAAGCTTATATCAAAGGGAGTGCTTAAGTCAGATGGAACTACAGCTGCTGATGGTTCTACAGTTACATTTGTATATCAGTCAAGGACAACTGTAGATGGAGTTGAGATGTTCGTTGTAAGATATGATGTGACATCTAAGACGGGTAAGACTTCTACAGCTGGTTATTATGGTGTCGCGACTAAGACAGGTGACTGCTATACAGTGACACAGAATGGCGGAGCATATAGTGCAGCCGCATATAATTAAGTTTTGATGTGTGATTAACACTTCAGATAATATATAACTGAAAGGGGTAATAAAATGTACAAGATTCTTAAGGCTGAAAAATTAGCAGAAAAGATTTTTCTTATGGATGTTGAAGCACCAAGAGTTGCTAAGCACTGTGAACCTGGCCAGTTCATAATTGTTAAAATGGATGAAAAAGGAGAGAGAATTCCTCTTACAATCTGTGATTATGACAGAGAAGCTGGAACAATAACAATTGTATTCCAGATAGTAGGAGCATCAACAGAAAAAATGTCTCACCTTAAAGCAGGCGATGCTTTTAGTGATTTCGTTGGTCCATTAGGATGCCCTTCAGAATTAATTCACGAGAATATTGAGGATTTAAAGAAGCAGAATATCGTATTTATAGCAGGTGGTGTAGGTACAGCACCAGTATATCCTCAGGTAAAATGGCTTCATGAGCATGGTGTAGATGTTGATGTTATCGTTGGAGCTAAGAACAAAGACCTTATCTTATTAGAAGAAGAGATGAAGGCAGTGGCAGGTAATCTTTATATAACAACTGATGATGGCAGCTATGTAAGAAAAGGTATGGGTACAGATGTACTTAAAGATCTTTATGCACAGGGTAAGAAGTATGACAAATGTATAGCGATTGGACCATTGATTATGATGAAATTCGTCTGTCTTTTAACTAAGGAATTAGGTATACCTACAGTTGTAAGTATGAACCCTATTATGGTTGATGGTACAGGTATGTGTGGTGCATGCAGACTTCAGGTTGGTGATGAGATTAAGTTCGCTTGTGTAGACGGACCGGAGTTCGATGGACATTTAGTAGACTTTGACCAGGCTATGAAACGTCAGCAGACATATAAGACAGAAGAGGGCAGAGCTATGCTTGCAGCCCTTGAAGGAGATACGCATCACGGTGGATGTGGACAGTGTAATTAATCAACAGAAAAGAGGTATATATAATGGATGTTATGAAGAAAGTTCCAGTAAGGGAACAGGCTCCAGATGTAAGGAATAAGAACTTTGATGAGGTATGCCTTGGATATAATGCAGAAGAGGCACAGGAAGAAGCAACACGTTGCCTTAATTGTAAGAATGCTAAATGTGTACAGGGATGTCCAGTATCAATCAATATTCCGGAATTCATACATAATGTAAAAGAAGGTAATTTTGAAGAAGCTTACAAGGTTATTGGAAAGTCATCTGCATTACCTGCTGTATGTGGCCGTGTATGTCCACAGGAAACACAGTGTGAAGGTCAGTGTATAAGAGGAATTAAGGGCGAAGCTATATCAATTGGTAAGCTTGAAAGATTCGTAGCTGACTGGGCTAGAGAGAACAATGTATCACCAGAGATGCCAACAGAGAAGAAGGGTAAGAAAGTGGCTGTTATCGGTTCAGGTCCTTCAGGACTTACTTGTGCCGGTGACCTTGCTAAGATGGGATATGATGTTACAATATTTGAAGCACTTCACGAAGCTGGTGGAGTATTAGTATATGGCATTCCAGAATTCCGTCTTCCAAAGAAGACAGTTGTTGCATCAGAGATTGAAAATGTTAAGAAGCTTGGTGTTAAGATTGAAACTAACGTAGTAATCGGTAAGTCAATGACAATTGACCAGCTTATTAATGAAGAAGGTTTTGATGCTGTATTTATCGGTTCAGGTGCTGGTCTTCCAAGATTTATGGGTATCCCAGGAGAAAATGCTAATGAAGTATTCTCAGCTAATGAATACCTTACAAGAAGCAATCTTATGAAAGCTTTCAGAGAGGATTATGATACACCAATAGCAAGATTTAAGAAGGTTGCTGTCGTTGGTGGTGGTAACGTTGCTATGGATGCCGCAAGAACAGCATTAAGACTTGGTGCTGAGGTACATATTGTATACAGAAGAAGTGAGGAAGAACTTCCTGCAAGAGCAGAAGAAGTACATCACGCTAAAGAAGAGGGGATTATATTTGACCTTCTTACTAACCCAACAGAAGTCCTTACAGATGATAAGGGTAATGTTACAGGTATTAAGTGTGTTAAGATGGAACTTGGCGAGCCAGATGCTTCTGGAAGTAGAAAGCCTGTTGAAGTCCCTGATTCAGAATTCGTAATGGATCTTGATGCAGTTATTATGTCACTTGGTACATCACCTAACCCACTTATCTCATCTACAACTAAGGGTCTTGAGATTAATAAGAGAAAATGTATTGTAGCAGAAGAAGCTAATGGACAGACATCTAAGGAAGGCGTATACGCTGGTGGTGATGCTGTTACAGGTGCTGCAACAGTTATTCTTGCTATGGGAGCTGGTAAAGCTGCTGCTAAGGGTATTGATGAGTACCTTTCAAAGTAAGTAATTATATTTACAATAATAGTAAAAAGCTGTTGATTTATTATCAGTGTTTAGATAATAAACCAACAGCTTTTGCTTATCTTATGTTATAGCCTGATTATAGCTGGGTAATATTTAGCATTGACAGGCTGCGTGATTTTATAGCAGACTGTATGGCTCTATGGAAGCCGATGCTTTTATAAAGCTGATTGTACGCTTTTTATAGAAGCCTGTATATTCTTTTTGTTTTTGTAAAGTTGATTTACATATTGAAAATGCTGTCAATGTATTTATCAGAGATAGTGTCACATAACCCTTCAGACGTGTCAGGGAACTGTTTCATAATAGCATTTTTGATGTAATCACTTCTGTTGAAATATTTCATTTCTTCTGCAATATCATTGTTGTAAGAACCTTCAATGTCTTCTTTGGTTACATTGTCATTAAGCCAGTTGATAATAGTGTCCGTTGCTTCATTTTCGATAGAGGCGTTTGACTTGATTTTCTTGGAATACTTTAATGACCAGAAACCTATTGCGATAAATCCAACAAATAAAAGACCAAGAACAACATTTACAAGTATGAAATTAGAACTACCTTTTGTTACAAACTTTAATATTCCGATGTCATTAAGAATAAGAATTATAATTCCAGCAGCACCGCATACAAAAAAAGTTATTGCAGACGACAAGTTATCTTTATATTTGTCATCTGTTGACTCATACAGATTGCCAGAGTGCTGTAAAAGCTCAATGCCTTCTTCTTTCTCGATAATATTTTTGGCTTCTTTTTCAGAAATGCCAGATTGCTTAGCTTCGTCAATGATGTGTTCATCAACTGTATTGTCTGACTGTGAATTTAAGCTGCTCACAATAATCTCCTTTCTATGCATATGAATAATATGTAATATGTAGCATTAAAATGCTTTGCGTAAATTAAACTATATATAATCAGTAAAATGTGGTACTATTACCAGATGTAAGCAGAATGAAAATGCTGTCTGCTTATTAAAATATATACGCTTAATTACTATTTGGTTAATTATAAAGTATAAATGTGAAAAATTAAAGAACATGGGCAGAAAATTTAAAAGATTGATAATTAAAAAGGAGGTTATAGAAGATGAGCAAGGCTCTTATTGTTACAGGTGGAAGTATTAATGTTGCGTGGGCGAAGGAATGGCTTGATAATCAGATATTTGATTATTGCATAGCGGCTGACAGCGGGCTTGAGTATGCTGATAAGCTTGGATTGAAGGTGGATTATCTGCTTGGAGATTACGATTCAGTAGATAAAGATGTGCTTGACACATATAAGAGTAATACTGAATTTGAGATATATCCTAAAGAAAAAGATTATACCGACACACATCTTGCGATTATGACAGCACTTAAAAAGGGTGCAACAGACATATATATACTTGGTGCGACAGGAACAAGAATGGATCACACAATTACCAATATAGGAAATATGAAGGTGGTGGCTGATTGTGGAAAGGACTGCCATATAGTTGATGAACACAATTATATATATCTTTTAAGTGAGGCTGATGGAATACATATAATTCGTAAAGACAGCCAGTATGGAAGATATGTGTCAATTATTCCTATGTCAGAAAATGTCAGTTTAAGCCTTGAGGGATTTAAATATACGCTTGATAATTATGAATTAAAGCAGGGATTAAGTATATGCCAGAGCAACGAAGTGGAAGATGAACAGGGAATAATTAAGGTTCATAAAGGACTTATTATAGTTCTTGAAACAAAAGATTAATAACATATATGTCCTATGTGCAAAATTAATGAAAAATGCGTATAAAATTAACAAAATAACGTGGAAAGCAACAACAAATCTCTTGTAATTTAACTTACATTGTTATAAAATAAACAATAGTTGTTTGCATTAAGCAATATATAACAAAGAGGAGGTCTCGGTGATGAGTAATACTACACAGGCTTTATCAAGAATCGAAGCAATTCTTGATGATAGCAGTTTTGTTGAAATCGGAGCGGCTGTTACAGCAAGAGCAACAGATTTTAACATGCAGGAAAAAAAGGCTCCATCTGATGGTGTAATCACAGGATATGGAGTTATTAATGGAAATCTTGTGTATGTGTATAGCCAGGATGCTGCTGTGTTAGGCGGAACAATTGGTGAGATGCATGCCAAGAAGATTGCTAATCTTTATGAGAAGGCAATGAAAATGGGAGCTCCTGTGATTGGTCTGATTGACTGCGCAGGTTTAAGACTTCAGGAAGCAACAGACGCCCTTGACGGCTTTGGACAGATTTATAAGAATATGTCATTAGCTTCTGGAATTGTTCCACAGATTACAGCCGTATACGGTGAATGTGGTGGAGGTCTTGCTGTTCTTGCAGAACTTTCAGATTTCGTATTTGTGGAAGAAAAGAAGGCTAAGTTATTTGTTAACAGTCCTAATGCATTAGATGGCAACTATGAATCTAAGCTTGATACATCAAGTGCAGAATTTATGGCTAAAGCAGGTGTTGCAGATTTCATTGGTGATGAAGAAACAATCGCTAATGGAGTAAGACAGCTTGTATCAATGCTTCCATCTAATAATGAGGAAGGTGCTGTATACACAGATAATCAGGACGACCTTAACAGAGTATGCGCTGATATGTCAGCAGAGATAGCTGATGCTGCACTTGCTCTTACAGATATTTCAGATGATGGATTATTTGTAGAAGTTAAGGCTGAATATGCTAAGGAAATGGTAACTGGCTTCATTCAGCTTGATGGAGTTACAGTTGGTGCTGTTGCTAACAGAACAGCAATATATGATGAGAATGGCGAAAAGGCAGAAGAGTTTGCAGCTGTATTAACTACAGATGGAGCTTATAAGGCAGCCGAATTCGTAACATTCTGTAACGCATTTGAAATACCAGTGCTTTCACTTACTAATGTTAAGGGCTTTGAAGCTAATGTAAGAGCTGAGAAGACAATTGCCAAGGCAGCTGCTAAGTTAGTATATGCATTTTCTAACGCAGATGTGCCAAAGGTTAATGTAATTACAGGTGAAGCTTATGGAAGCGCATATGTAGCTATGAATTCTAAGTCAGTAGGTGCAGATATGGTATATGCCTGGTCACAGGCAAGCATCGGTATGATGGATGCTTCTTTAGCTGCTAAGATTATGTATGCTGATGAAATCGCAGCAGCAGATGATGTTACAGCTAAGATTAATGAAAAGGCTTCTGAATATGCAGCATTACAGTCAAGCGTTGAGCAGGCAGCTGCAAGAGGTTATGTTGATACAATTATTAACCCAGAAGATACAAGAAAGTACATTATTGCAGCATTTGAAATGTTGTTTGATAAAAGAGAGGTTCGTGCAGATAAGAAGCATGGCACAGTATAATTGAAGAGGTGATAATATGAAGAAAATTAAGTTTAAAAAGTTCTTAGTGTTATTCTCATTACTTATCTGTGTATTCTGTATGACAGCCTGCAGTTCATCTAATGGTACTATATCAACAGCAAGTGCCAAGACAGAGTTAAAACAGCAGCAGCTTGATGCCAGTGAGGCTTATCTTGTAGACTGGGCTAAAGATATGATTACATATCTTGATAAGAATGATTCTGCTAAGATAACAGCGGATGCAGAGGCAGCTCAATCACTTACAATGGTAAATAATAAGTTATACATTGTTGACCAGAGTGGAATTAGTGTTAAGACAATAGCTTTTTATAATAGCTGGAATAGCACAAGAGATGAGTTAGGTGCTTTAAAGAGTATCAATGAAATTAATGTAGAACTCAATAGCAAGACAGGTGAGTTATGTACTATTACAGTTGATACTTCATATGAGAAAAATGATAAATGTACATTTGAATTCGTAATTAATGATGACTATACACTTGAAAATGGTGCTATCAATCCATCATATACTACAGGACAGAAGATGTATAAAGCGGTAATGAATACTCTTATCGGTATGGGAACAGTATTCGTTGTACTTATATTTATTTCATTCATTATTTCATTATTTAAGTACATCAATAAGTTTGAGAATAGAAATAAGGCTAAGAATGAAGCATCTAATGGTGCCCAGGGCGTTGATAATGCTATTGCTCAGATAGTTTCAAGCGAAGAGCAGGATGAAGAAGTTGATGATCTTGAACTTATAGCAGTTATAACAGCAGCTATTGCTGCATCAGAGAATACATCTACAGACGGACTTGTAGTTCGTTCAATTAGAAAGGTTAATAGCAGGAGGAAATAAATTATGAAGAATTATACAATAACAGTTAATGGAAATGTATATGATGTTACTGTAGAAGAAGGAACAGGAAGCACAGCAGGTGCAGCTAAGGCAGCAGCACCAAAAGCAGCAGCTCCTAAGGCAGCGCCAAAGGCTGCAGCACCAGCAGGCGCACAGGGTGCAGTAAAGGTTAATGCACCAATGCCTGGTAAGATTCTTAAGGTTAACGTTAATGCGGGCGCAGCAGTTAAGAAGGGTGATGTATTACTCGTTCTTGAAGCTATGAAGATGGAAAATGAAATCTGTGCACCACAGGATGGTACAGTTGCTACAGTTGAGTGTGCAGCTGGTGATTCAGTAGAGTCAGGTAAAGTATTAGTTTCTATGAACTAATTGATATATCAATTAGTTGTGTAGAGATAATATACGGAGGTAAAAAATGGAATATATTTTATCAACATTGGGAAACCTCGTTCACCAGACAGCATTCTTTAACCTCACTTGGGGTAATTATCTGATGATTCTGGTTGCGCTGTTTTTCATGTATTTGGCAATCAAAAAAGAATATGAACCTCTGCTTTTAGTACCTATTTCATTTGGTATGTTACTTGTTAATCTTTTCCCGGATATTATGTTATCTATTGAAGATTCAAGCAATGGCGTAGGTGGTTTGTTACATTATTTTTATTTATTAGATGAATGGAGTATTCTGCCATCACTTATCTTCCTTGGTGTTGGTGCGATGACAGACTTTGGTCCACTTATCGCTAATCCTAAGAGTTTCCTTTTAGGTGCAGCAGCACAGTTTGGTATATTCGCTGCTTACATTATGGCTATATTTATGGGATTCCCAGATAAGGCAGCAGCAGCTATATCTATTATTGGTGGTGCTGATGGTCCTACATCAATATTCCTTGCTGGTAAATTAGGACAGACGAATTACCTTGGACCAATAGCGGTTGCAGCATATTCATATATGTCACTTGTACCAATTATTCAGCCACCTATTATGAAGTTATTAACAACTGAAAAAGAAAGAAAGATTAAGATGGAACAGTTAAGACCTGTATCTAAGCTTGAGAAAATTCTTTTCCCTATTATCGTTACAATCGTTGTAGTATTAATTCTTCCTACAACAGCACCACTTGTTGGTATGCTTATGCTTGGTAACCTTTTTAGAGAGTCAGGAGTTGTTAAGCAACTTACAGAAACAGCATCCAATGCACTTATGTATATAGTTGTTATTATTCTTGGTACATCAGTTGGTGCTACAACAAGTGCAGAAGCCTTCCTCAATCTTGATACATTAAAGATTGTTGCATTAGGTCTTATTGCATTCGGCTTTGGTACAGCGGCAGGTGTAATATTTGGTAAGATTATGTGTAAGGCTACACACGGTAAGGTTAATCCACTTATTGGTTCAGCAGGTGTATCTGCGGTTCCTATGGCAGCCAGAGTTTCACAGAAGGTTGGTTCAGAAGCAGATCCTTCTAACTTCCTTTTGATGCACGCTATGGGACCTAACGTAGCCGGTGTTATTGGTACAGCGGTTGCAGCTGGTACATTTATGGCGATGTTTGGTGTTATGTAAATTGAATTAAGAAGCTCTAAGTCTGCACAATACGCAGACTAAGACCTTCTAAATTCATTAGAAGTTGCTTACGCAACTTCGTTGTGGACAGAGGAATGGTCTATATATATCATAAGACCTTCTAAGTCTGAATAGAAGTTACTTACGCAGCTTAATTAGAGTTTATTTACTTTATATATAGGAATATATAGGAGGAGTTTAAGATGGCAGATCAGGTTAAGAAACCATTAAAGATAACTGAGACTGTATTAAGAGATGCTCATCAGTCACTTATTGCTACAAGAATGACTACAGAGCAGATGCTTCCAATCATAGACAAGATGGATAAGGTTGGATATCATTCAGTTGAGTGCTGGGGCGGTGCTACATTTGATGCATCACTTCGTTTCCTTAAGGAAGACCCTTGGGAAAGACTTCGTAAGTTAAGAGATGGTTTTAAGAATACAAAGTTACAGATGTTATTCAGAGGACAGAATATCCTCGGATACAATCATTATGCAGATGACGTTGTAGAATATTTCGTACAGAAGTCTATCGCTAATGGTATTGATATAATCAGAATATTTGACTGTTTCAATGATTTAAGAAATCTTAAGTCATCAGTTGAGGCAGTTAAGCTTGTTAAGAAAGAAAATCCTAATGCTCACGCACAGATAGCACTTTGCTATACACTTGGTGATGCATATACTCTTGATTACTGGAAAGAAACAGCTAAGAGAATTGAGGATATGGGTGCAGATTCTATCTGTATCAAGGATATGGCAGGTCTTTTGGTTCCGACGAAGGCAACCGAGCTGATTCAGGCATTAAAGTCTGCAACCAACCTTCCAATCGAGCTCCATACACACTATACTTCTGGTGTCGCTTCCATGACATACATGAAGGCGGTTGAGGCAGGCTGTGACATTATCGATGCAGCAATGTCTCCGTTCTCCATGGGAACCAGCCAGCCGGCAACCGAGTCCATGGTCTACGCGCTGCAGCAGATGGGCTTCGACTGCGGCGTGGATGCTCACGAGCTGAACAGGATCAACGAATTTTTCATTCCGGTTAAGGATAAGTTCTCTGCAAACGGCACCTTTGACCCGTATGTCCTGTCCACCAAGACGGATGCGCTCATCTACCAGATTCCGGGCGGCATGCTGTCCAACCTGGTGGCACAGCTGAAGGCACAGAACGCAATCGACCGTCTCGATGAGGTACTCGCCGAAACACCGCGCGTGCGTGCCGATATGGGTTATCCGCCGCTGGTAACGCCGCTTTCGCAGATGGTCGGCGTACAGGCAACGGTCAACGTTCTCCTCGGCGGCCGTTACAAGTCGATCGGCAAGGAGATCAAGAGCTACATCCGCGGCGAATACGGCAAGGCACCGGGCGAAGTCAATCCCGAACTCGCCAAGCAGGTGCTCGGTGACGAGCAGCCGATGACTGGCCGTTTTGCCGATACGCTCGAGCCGGAATTTCCGGCTGCACGCGAGCATCTCGGCACGCATGCCCGCAGTGAAGAGGACGTCCTGTCCTATATCGCATTCCCGCAGCAGGCAGAGCAGTTCTTTGAGCGCCGGGAGCAGACCTTCACCGCAAGCTATTCGTTCAAGGAGGTTAAGTGAGCATGGTACACGATCCGATCAGCGTACTGGACGCGCTCATGATTGCCCTGTCCGGTATCGTTATTGTATTTTTGATGCTGGCACTTCTCTGGGGTGTCATCGCTGTTATTTCCCGTGTGATGGGCGTGCTCGAAAAGCACACCGCGCATCCGGCTTCGGTCAGTGCAGCGGCTCCGGCGGCTGCGGCTCCGGCAGCAGCACTTGCACCGGTTCCGCAGGTCAAGCTGGAAGGCGTCAGCGAGGTGGAGGCGGCTTGCGTTATGGCTATTGTCAGCCACGAAACGGGCATTCCGCTCGATCAGCTTGTATTTAAGTCCATCAAGGCGGTTTAAGGGGAGAAAGAAACATGAAATATCAGGTATCGCTTAACGGCAAGCAGTTTGAAGTAGAAGTAGAAAAGGGATCGGTGAGCGCAGTACCGACCGGCGCGGCTCCCGCACCGGCACCGGCTGCAGCAGCACCGGCACCCGCGGCAGCGCCGGCTCCGGCACCAGCCCCCGCTCCGGCAGCAGCGCCGGCTCACGGGTAACGGGAACAAGCTTTGTTTTCTGCGTCATAGTCAAACCTCCTTTTCTTCGGCACTGTGCCGGCGCGGGAGCAGCTTTGCGAAAAATGCCTTGAACCGGGGATTGTTGGTCGCGAGCATCACGAAGATGAGCACGATGGCGTAGACCAGCATACGGTAATCTGCGAACTGGCGCAGTGCCTCGGGCAGGATGGTCAGCACGGTAGCGGAGAGGATGGAGCCCAGCATGGAG
>OIWN01002442.1_pt1 | contig 12479 bp, 7 predicted proteins | sample 1587591 | NCBI WGS metagenome assembly OIWN01 (sample SAMEA3888901, study PRJEB22519) | human gut metagenome | biome: human gut; feature: human-associated habitat; material: faeces | place: Denmark | collected 2010 | reverse complement strand
TGTCCTTTCCCACGGTGCTCACCTCCGGGAGCATCCTGTCCGCCGCCGGGTTCCTGATCGGCCGGATCACCACGGAGCCCGCCATCGTGGGCATCGGGGAGTGCCTGTGCCGGGGGACGCTGATCTCCATGTTCCTGGTCATGTTCATCCTGCCCCAGATCCTGTTCCTGGGCGACGGGATCGTGGAGCGGACCCGGTTCGATCTCAAGGTGCCGGAGGTTGCCAGGAGTGCCCATGGCACCGTCTATGTCAACGGCCGGGTTCGGGGCCGTATTTCCGGCGTAGTGGATGCCCAGATCCAGGGCGTGATTTACGGGGACGTCTCCGGAATGCTGGAGACGGGAGCTTATCAGAAAGAGGAGGAGCCCGCCCATGAGACGGAAGATTCATAAATGCCTGAGCTTCCTTCTGGCGGCGGTGCTGCTGGCGTCCCTGGCGGCGCCTGCTGCCCTGGCCGCCGAAGGCGGGGACACGGTTTTCGTCCGCACGGCGGAGGACCTGGTCCAACTGGCAGAGAACTGCACCCTGGACAGCTGGTCCCAGGGGAGAATTGTCCGCCTGGAGGCGGATATCGACCTGTCCGGCACGGACTTCACCCCCATCCCCACCTTTGGGGGGACCTTTGAGGGGCAGGGCCACACCATTTCCGGTCTGTCCATCACGGGCAGCGGCAATGTCCGGGGACTGTTCCGGTACATACAGCCCTCCGGCGTAGTGCGGGATCTGTCGGTGGAGGGACGGGTCGATCCCTCTGACCGGAAGAATACCCTGGGCGGCATTGCCGGCAGCAACCGGGGCCTTCTTGCCGGCTGCACCTTCCACGGGACGGTGCGGGGAGCGGACAGCATAGGCGGTCTTGTGGGGATCAACGAGAGCTCGGGACAGATCGTCAACTGCACTTTCTCCGGAGCCGTCACGGGAGAGCATTATGCCGGGGGCATCGCCGGGCAGAACTACGGCGCCGTTATCCAGTGCCGGAACAGCGGCAGCATCAACACCACGGAGGTGGATGCGGAGCTGGATCTGGACGCCATCAACCGGGAACAGCTGAACGCGGCGGAAAACGTGCCGGTATGCACCGATATCGGCGGCGTCGCCGGGTATTCCTCTGGTATCATCCAGAGCTGCACCAATTCCGGCAGCGTGGGCTATGACCACGTGGGCTACAACATCGGCGGCATCGTGGGGCGGCAGTCCGGATATCTGGACGGCTGTGCCAACTCCGGCGACATTCTGGGCCGGAAGGACGTGGGCGGCGTCGCCGGTCAGCTGGAGCCGGAAGTGCGGCTGCTCTATGACCAGGGGCAGATGGGGGAGCTGCTGGATGCCCTGGACGGTCTGGGGGATCTGCTGGACCAGACGCAGCAGGATCTGCGGGGCACTTCCGACGCTCTGTCAGACCGGATGGACGCCATCTCCGCCCGGACGGACGAGGCCCGGGAGGCAGTGGGCGATCTGGCGGACTCCGCCGCGGACTGGACCAATGAGAATATCGAGGAGCTCAACAGCCTCACGGCCCGGATCTCCTGGCTCATCGACCAGCTGGCGCCGATCCTGGATGACGCCGTCGATGTGATGGACCTGGTGGAGGACCTGGCCGACGAGCTTGGGAATGCGCTGGATGAAGTCGGCGCGGCATCGGGGCTGGGAGATCAGGCGGAACAGGAGCTGCGGGCGGCAGTCCAGTCCCTCCGCCGGGCGGCCTCCAGTGGAAAAGAGGCCGTTGCCCGCCTGCTGTCGGCGCTGGAGCATCTGGGCGCGGCCCTGGGCAGCGCCCTCCAGAGCCAGGAGGCCATGGAAGAGGTTCGGGCTGCCGCCGGGGACCTGGCAGCCGCCCTCGGGGACATGTCCGACACGCTGGCAGAGATCGCCCGCATTCTGTGGAACGGCGGCGACGAAGCGGCGCTGGGAGAGGCGGCTCAAGCCCTGGCGGATACACTGGCCAGGGCGGGGGATGCGCTGGAACAGGCGGCGAACGCCGTCGCGGCCCACATGGACAGCGGCGAGCTGGAAGAGGCCGGGAAGGACGCGGCGGCCGCATGGCAGGCACTGGGAGAGGCGGCTCAGGCCCTGCGGGCCGCCGCCGGACACGCCACCGACGCGGCAGCGCTGCTGGCAAAGCTTCTGGCACAGGGCGGAGACCTGGCGGAAGCGTTTCGGGACCCGGGCAGGACGTTGGAGAAAGTGGCTTCCCGGGCATCCCGCCTCGGCGAGGACCTGGCCGACGTCTTTTGGGAGCTGGCCGAGGAGCCCACCATCACCATCCGTCCCATTGACAGTGCCATTCGGGAGCAGGGGGACGCCCTGGGGGACGTCTTTGCCGGTCTGCTGGAGGACGGCGACGCCCTGCGGGAGACCATGTCCGCGGCCACGGATACACTATTGGACGATCTGGAAGCCATCGGAGACCAGTTCCGGGTTATCACGGATCTGCTGCGGGATCTGCTGGAGCAAACTGGAGAGGAATTGTCGGACCGTTTCGAGGACATCTCGGACCAGGAGACCAGTGGACCGGATACCGGATGTGTCGCCAATTCCCGGAACACGGGAACCGTGGAGGGAGACATCAACGTGGCCGGCATCGTAGGGTCCATGGCCATTGAATACGACTTCGACCCCGAGGATGACCTGATCGAAGAGGGAGACCGCTCCCTGGACTTCCGCTATCAGACGAAGGCCGTGGTCCGCGCCTGCATGAACCGGGGCGGCGTCACCGGAAAACGGGACTATGCCGGCGGCGTGGTGGGTCTCATGGACCTGGGGCGGGTGAGCGGCTGCGAGAACTATGGGGACATCGCCAGCACGGACGGCGGTTATGTAGGTGGTATCGCCGGCGCCTCCTGGGGGACCATCCGGGACAGCTGGGTCAAGTGTCATCTCTCCGGCGGCGATTATATCGGCGGCGTGGCCGGACTGGGAGCCACGCTGGAAAACTGCCATACGCTGGTGGAAATCGAAGAGGGCTCCGCCTATCTGGGCGCCGTGGCGGGAGATGTGGACGCCGATGCCGCCGTATCCGATAACACCTTTACCAGTGAACGACTGGGGGCTCTGGATGGGATCAGCTACGCCGGCCATGCTGAACCGGTGGATTTTGACACCCTGTGCACCACGCCCGGCGTACCGGAATCCTTCTCCCGGCTGGAGCTGACCTTTGTGGCGGACGGCGTGGTGGTAGAGGTCGTCCCCTTCCAGTACGGAGAGGGGATTGACGCCCTGCCGGAGATTCCGGCGAAAAAGGGCTGCTCTGCCTCCTGGCCGGATCTGGACTACACCTGCCTCACCGCCAGCCAGACCCTGGAGGCGGAGTATACCCCCTACACCTCCGCCCTGACGGATGGCGGGGAGCTGCCGGAGATCCTGGTGGACGGCAGCTTCAGCAGCCGGGCACAGGTCTCCCACACCACGGAAGAGGTGGCCTGGACGGACGGCGGCGCGGAGTATGCGGGCACCGCCTATACCGTGACGGTGGAGGACCCGGACCTGGAACAGGCGGCCTACACGGTCCACTGCCGCCTGCCGGACCCCGGCAAGCGGTACGACCTCTGGGTGCTGAGTGAGGATGGCTGGACCAAGACGGATGCCCGGTTGGACGGCCAGTATCTGCTGCTGGAGAGCCAGACCGGGACGGTCACCTTCTGCCTGACGGAGCGGGCCGGTCCTCTGGCGGTCGTTATTCTGGCCGTCGGCTTTGCCGGGCTGTTGATCGGCTTTTGCTGGCTCATCCGCTGGCGGCGGAAAGGCACTGCGGCAGGACGCAAACACTGACCTGCGGCCGTGTGCGGAGGAGACAAAGCACGATATGGCACGCTCTCTGCCGGAGAATGGAGATGCGGTCCGTATGCCGCTTTTGGGGTTCCCCGGACCCGGTGCCGGAAAAGGCATGGCAAGCTGCCATGCCTTTTCTGCCGTTCATGCGGCGATTCGCGTTTCGCGGATGGCTGTGCGCCACGCCGCATGGACGGACAACGGCCGGGGATTCTCCTGGCAATCTCTGTCCTGGCGGACTTCCGCCGGAGGAGTTCCGGCAGAATGATGACAGGCGGAACCGGGCTGCCGGAGCGTGCGTTGGCACCGGAGGGAAGCAGGCGGCCCCGTCAGCAGAATCCTCGCCTGGGAATGGCGCGGCATCGCATCCCGGACCGGACAGCCGGGGCGGGACGGCCGCAAGCTGCTTGTGTGCATGATTGAGGCGGTTGAAATCCTGAAAGTTAAGCGGTTATACCGGACATATTGTTGAGAATGGCCCTGTCTTATGGTATGATTTGGTTGATCGCCCACGGACAGGGAGATGCCACGCTTCCTTGGCCTGTCCGGCAGAACGCCTGGGGAATATCCCGGCAGGCCGGGGCAAGAGAAACAAGTATCTATGGTCAATCGGGGAAGGGCCGATCATCCCTGGCCGCCGGGCAGGCTCTGGCCGCTGCAAAACGGCGCTGCCCCGGTCTACCCATCATTTTCAAACACGCGGGAAATCCTGCCCGGGTTGAAAAGAGAGGGTAAAAGCCGCGCCTGTCCGTTTCGGTCCGCAATGAGAAGGGAGTCCTTTGATCCATGTCTGCATTCAGCGAATTTTTCCTCATGAAGCCGGATGACGTCAAGCGCTATGCGGCAGAGGTTCTTCACCGGTTCGACCCGGATGAGGAGACCACCTGTACGGAGATCGGCGACGGCAACATCAACTACGTCTTCCGGGTCCGCTCTCTGCGGGATGGCCGCTCGGTCATCGTCAAGCAGGCGGACAAGCGGCTGCGCTCCTCCGGGCGGCCGCTGGACATCTATCGGAGCAGGATCGAGGCGCAGGCCCTGCAGCAGGTCCTTGTCGATCTTCCGGCCCGTCCCGCCGTACACGCCCGGCTGGAATGCATCCAGTACGATGTAGTCCACATAGCGTCCGCAACGGGCCAGTTCCGCGGCGCTGTCCGCCCGGAGGCGGATGGCCTTGAAAAGCGGGGCCCGCGTCAGCTGCCGCAGGGCCTGCAGATATTGCTCATCCTCGTCCCCGTGCAGCTGGATGCCGTCGATGATGCCCTCGTTGGCGAGGGCCGCCACCTGGTCCGGCGGGCTGTTCACGAAGACCCCCAGCACGGGAATCTCTGCCGCCAGCCGCGCCTTCAGGTCCCGAGCCGTTTCCCGGTCCACCTGGCGTGAACTTTTGGCAAAGACGAAGCCCGTGTAGTCCGGGCGGTACCGGTTGACGGCTTCCGTGTCGGCCAGCCGCCGGAGGCCGCAGATCTTGATGTGCAGATGCATGATTCACGCCTCCCGGAAAGACCGCAGCGTCGCGCCGATGTCGCGGCTCCGCATGAGTGTTTCGCCAATGAGGGCGGCCTGTACGCCGGCCTCTTTCAACCGCCGGATGTCCGCCGGGGTGCGGATGCCGCTTTCGGCCACGCAGATCCGGTCGTCCGGTATGCCGCCCCGCAGGCGCAGGCAGGTTTCAAAGTCGACCGTAAAGTCCTGCAGGTTGCGGTTGTTCACGCCGATGAGGACGGCGCCTATCCGGAGGGCCGTTTCCACTTCGCCCGCGTCGTGGGTTTCCACGAGGGCGTCCAGGCCGACGCTTTCCGCAATCTGCCGGTATTCTTCCAGCTGGGAAGGCGTCAGGATGGCGGCGATGAGGAGGACTGCCGACGTACCCAGGGTGCGGGCTTCGTAAATCTGGTAGGGATCCACGGTGAAGTCCTTGCGCAGGACCGGAATGGCAACGTCCCGGGCGATTTCCTGCAGGTAGGCGTCCCGGCCGAGGAAATGGCGCGGTTCCGTCAGGCAGCTGATGGCTGCCGCACCGCCCTCCTCATAAGCCCGGGCAATTTCCCGGTACGGAAAGTCCGGGGAAATGAGCCCTTTGGACGGCGATGCCTTTTTGCATTCGCAAATCAGGCTCAGGCCGGGCCGGGCCAGGGCCGCGGCAAATCCTTCCGCCGCCCGGTTCCGCTTTTCCTGCCGTGCTTCCAGCGTTTCCGCGTCCCGCCGGACTGTGTCCGCGCTGACCTGCTGCTGCCGTTCCCGGACCCGTTCGCGGGCCTCGTCGGCCAATACATCCAATATCATGTCGCCACTCCCTGTCCTTTTCGAATCATTTTACCGTCCCTGCTGGCTGTAGGCTGCGAATTCGTCCAGTTTCGCCTTGGCTTTGCCGCTGTCGATCAGTTCGGCTGCCAGCCGGATGGCGTCCGTCATGTTGTCCGCCTTGCCGCTCAGGTAGAGGCCGGCGCCGGCGTTCAGCAGGACGGCGTTGCGTTTCGTGCCCCGTTCCTTGCCGTTCAGGATATCCAGCGTGATCTGGGCGTTGGCGGCAGGGTCCCCGCCGACCAGGTCGGACTTCTGTCCCAGTTCCAGGCCGAAATCGCGGGGATCCAGGGTGTATTCCGTAATCCTGCCGTCTTTCAGTTCCGCCACGCTCGTCGTGGAAGAAGCGGAAATTTCATCGAGCACGTCGTCGCCGAAGACCACGAGGGCCCGCTTCAGACCGCGCTTCTGCAGCACTTCCGCGATGGGGCGGACCAGCTCTTTGCTGTAGACGCCGATGATGGCCATTTCCGGGTTGGCCGGGTTGGTCAAGGGTCCGAGGATGTTGAATACGGTGCGGATACCCAGGGCCTTGCGGACCGGTGCGACGTAGCGCATGGCCGAATGATAGACCGGCGCGAAGAGGAAGGCGATGCCGATGTCGTTTTCCATTTTTTCCGTGAAGGCCGGCGTGTTGTTGATCTTGACGCCCAGCTGCTCCAGCACATCGGCGGCGCCGCTCTTGCTCGAGACGCCCCGGTTGCCGTGCTTGGCCACGTGCGTGCCGGCGGCGGCGATGACGAACATGCTCGTCGTGGAAATATTGAAGGTGTAGGCCTTGTCACCGCCCGTGCCGACGATTTCCAGGACATCGCCCTGCGGATGGATCTGCACGGCGGCTTCCGTCATGCCTTCGGCGCTGGCCGTGATTTCATCGACCGTCTCGCCCTTCATGGACAGGGCCGTCAGGTAGGACCCGATTTCAACGGGGTCCGCCTTGCCGCTCATGATTTCCCGCATATCGGCCAGGGCTTCTTCCCGGCTCAGGTTTTCTTTGACTGCCAATTTCGCGATAGATTCTTTCAACATGATTCTCTCTCCTTCTCTGCCCTTCGGGCGCCTTGACCGGTACGGCGCCGGCCGTACCCTGCGTGTTGTTTCTGTTGGCTGATTTGGGGCTTGGATCCGGACAGACAATCAAAAAAGCCTGTCCTTGCGTGCAACAAGGACAGGCTCATTATCATTACCTGCGGTACCACCTTGATTCGCGGAAACTCCGCGCCCTTTGCAGGATGCCAACACATCCCTCGCCTTTAACGCAGGCGCTGCGTTGTGCGATACTCTCTTGCGATTTCGGCACACCCTCGACGGTCCATTTACCAACCAGCATCTCTACCCGGCTTTCAGCTTCCCGGACTCTCTGTAAGCGCTTATGATGGCTTGATCTCCGTCTCTTCGGTTTCGTGGTGCTATTCACTTTTGTACTGAGGATACCACCCCATCCGGCAGGCGTCAACAAAAAATTGTAAAACGGCGCCGGAAATTTTATATTATCCGCAAAAGTGTAAACAGGATTACAAATTGACTTTAGTTTACAGACAATTCGGCCTCTTTTGCGGCCCATAAAAAAGGCGGTCAGGTTTTTGTTCCCTGATCGCCTTTAATTCTTGAAATCCTGTTTCATTATATGCTCCTGTAGAATCCGGCGGCTTGCGCCGCCACACGGGTGAAGCGGATTGATTTGCGTCACGGCTGTTCCGTTATTCCAGGGGAAGGATTTCGATTTCGGATAAGAATGCTACGATGCGTTCCAACATGTTACTGCACCTCCTATTCTGTCAGCCCGGCGGGTTCCCAAGGTTCCCTTTCCTTGCTGCACCTTGAGTATACCACGTGTTACCGATTTTGTCCAGTATGGACTAAATTTGTCCCACTTGTATTTTTAAAATACGGAACCCCGCCATACAAGCGGGATTCCGTAAATTTGCCGTCCGGGTTTTCCCGGGACTTCACGGTTTGTTCATAAAAATTTTGGGACTTTTTTTGCCACACGGGACTTATTTTGTCCAAATCATTTCCGTACAACGGCTTCATCCGCCAGGGAGCCGTCGGGGAAATAGGCGCGGAACCGCAGTTCCTGCGGGCCCGCTTCCAGGACCAGGTAGTTGTCCGTCTCCGGCTGGGGCAGGACCTTCGTATCGAGAGCATGGTCCTTCCACAGGTCCGGATAGCGGACGTTGCCGGCCAGGCCGGCCATGATATACAGCGGGCCGTCCGCGTCGCGGCGGAAGTTGCGGATGTGGCCGCGGTTGCGGTACGAATGGAGGTGGCCGCTCAACACGACGTCGACGCCGTACTGGTCAAAGAGGGGCATGAAGAGGCGCCCTTCTTTGGAAAAGCCCTCGGGACGCGGCGTCGAACGGTGTTTGAAGGAATACTGGAGTCCGTCCTTGTGCATGAGGACGACTTTCCACTTTTTCCGGGTCTGTTCCATATCCTGCCGGAACCAGGCCGCTTCGTCCTTTTCCAGGTCCGGCTCGAATTCGTTCAGCTCGCGGAACTGCGTGTTCAGGACCGTGAAGTGGACATCGCCGTAGTCAAAGGAATAGAACTGGTTGCCGTACTTTGCCGCCAGATTGTCCGGCAGGGCCGGCAGCTGGAACAGGTGCAGGTAGGCTTCGGGCATGCGCACCTTCCAGTCCAGGGTGTACGTTTCGTGGTTCCCCATGACCGGGGCTGCCGGAATGGCCGTCACCATGGGTTCGATGCGGGTGAACCATTCCTTCCACTGAAACGCCTGCTGGCCGTTGTCCACCAGGTCGCCCAGGTTGAGGAAGAACCCCGCGTCGCCATGGCGCTGCCACGCGCCCATGGCCACTTTCTGCCAGTCGCTGTAATCGCTGGACTGGGAATCCGTAAAGATCAGCGCCTTGAACGTAGCGCCGGCACTGCCGGCCGGTGCAGTCCGAAGTGTGTGCCAGGGGCCGCGGTTGTCGCCGAAGCCCAGGCGGTACTGGTAGGCCGTGCCCGGCTGGAGGCCGTTCAGGGTCGCCGTATGGATCCAGCTCGTCTGGTTGTCTTCGGAAAATTTCTCGTTGCGCCGCGTGCCCTGGGCGTACAAGTCGCCGGCAGGTTTTCCGTCGGAGCCGAGGGCGCGGTATTCCACGAAGGAGCCCTTCTCTTCCCCTTCGGACTGCCACATGATGGTACGGGACGAGGTGCTGTCCCGCGTGATCACCTGGCGGAGGTTGAATACTTCCCGCTCGGAAAAGGCCACGAAGTTCTTCAGCTCCGTCACGCGGACGGGCGTGGCGCCGTTGAGGGCCGCTGCCGGGGCGGGTGCCTTGTCCTTTGCGGCCGTGCCGCCCCCGCTGCCGCAGCCGGCTGCCAGAGCCAGGCAGGCAGCGAGTACGAAGACGGCCAGCCACAGCCGTATATGTCTATGTTTCTTCATTCATTGTTCCTTTCCGGTATCTGTTCCCGTTTTTCTCCAGCATCCCCGCGGGCGTCCCGCTTTTTCTGCGGTTCGGCCGCCATGCCGCGGTGGATGATATGTTCGCCGAAGCGGTCCTTGAGGCGGTCCAGGGCCTGGTTGCGCCGCTGCAGGCGCCGGTCCTCGTCAAACCCCAGGGTCGGCGCGTCGTCCGGATGCAGCAGCTCGCTGACGCTCACGCCGAGGAGCCGCACGCCGGGCTTCAGGTTCACCTTGCGCAGCAGGGAATCCGCCATACGGAAGATGTCCTCGTCCCATTCGACGGGCCTGTCCGAAGAAAGGCTCCGCGTAATGGTCCGGAAATCAGCATATTTTACTTTCAGGGTCACTGTGCGCCCGGCCAGTTTTTCCCGGCGCAGGCGCCACCCCGTCTGCCCGGCCAGGTCGAGGACCATGTCGCGGCAGGCTTCGTAGCCGTACAAATCCGTTTCGAAGGTCGTTTCCTTGCCGATGGATTTGGCCGCCTCGTCGGGCTTGACGGGCCGGTCGTCGAGGCCGCGGGCCAGCAGCTTCACCCGTTCGGCGTTGATGCCGAAGACTTGGCGCAGCACGCCCGTGTCCGTCCCGGCCAGCTGCCCGACGGTAGTGATGCCGAACTGTTCCAGTTTGTGCGCCGCCTGCCGGCCGATGCCGAAGATCTTGCCGACGGGCAGGGGTGCCAGCAGGGCCGGTGCCTCCTGCGGCGTGATGCGGACGAAACCGTGCGGTTTGTCCATGTCCGAGGCCAGTTTGGCCAGGAACTTGTTCGGCGCCAGGCCGATGGAACAGCTCAGGTGCAGTTCCCGGGCGATGCGGTCCTGGACGGCGTGGGCGATGCGCTCCGCGCCGCCGAGTTTCTCCATGCCCGTCAGGTCGAGGAAGGCCTCGTCCACGGAAAGCTGCTCCACCAGGGGCGACGTTTCATGAAAGATTTCCATGATCTGGCCCGACACTTCGACGTACCGGTGCATGCGCACGGGCAGGTAAACGCCGTCGGGGCAGAGGCGGTGCGCCTCGAAGAGGGGCATGGCGGAGTGGACGCCGTAGCGGCGTGCCTCGTAGGAACAGGTCGACACGACGCCCCGGGCCGAGCTACCGCCCACGATGACGGGCAGGCCCTTGAGCGACGGGTTGTCCCGCTGTTCCACGGACGCGTAAAACGCGTCCATATCGACATGCATAATCCAACGTTCCATCTGCTTCCCTCCTTCTGGTTTCCGCATGTCTTTATTGTACATCTTATTGTACCCGTGTTCCAATGGGAAATGCCAATACCTGCTGCCTATCCGCAGGCATGCCCGGCGTGTATTGCTGCCGTCTCCCGGGCCCGTAAAAAAATTCGCAAAAATATCACAAAACAATTGAGTAACACGGCCTTTTTTGGTAAAATAGGAAAAGCAGTAAATGTTCCATTCCCTGCGCAACGGGCGCGGCCTTGGAACAATTAGAGGATTAAAAGGAGTGTGTTTGGAATGAATGGTAAAACGAAAGCGGTATGCGCGGCTTCCCTGGCAAGCCTGATGCTGCTTGCAATCGCCGGCTGCGGCGGTGGCGGCGGTGACAAGAAGGCCGACAGCGGCAAAAAGCTGACCATGTACTGGGGCGCCCTGGAAGACTTCATGGTGGCGGATATCAACGCCTTCCAGAAGGAAACGGGCATCAAGGTGGAAGGCGTCCGCATGTCCTCCGGCGAAACCATCGGCCGTATCAAGGCGGAAAAGGCGAACCCGAAGGCTTCCCTGTGGTTCGGCGGCCCGGCTGACGGCCAGATTCAGGCCAAGGCGGACGGCCTCCTGGAAAAATACGTTTCCCCGAACGCTGCCAAGATTCCTGACCAGTTCAAGGATAAAGACGGTTACTGGACCGGCGTCTACGTCGGCTACCTGGGCTTCGCTTCCAATGCCAAGCTCTTAAAGGAAAAGGGCGTCGAAGCCCCGAAATCCTGGGCGGACCTGCTGAAACCGGAATTCAAGGGCCAGATCGTCACGGCCAACCCCGGTTCCTCCGGAACGGCTTACACCATGCTCGCCACGCTGGTACAGCTGAAAGGCGAAAAGGACGGCCTCGCCTACATGAAGGCCCTGCATAAACAGATCAAGAACTACCAGAAGTCCGGTACGGCTCCTGCCCGCCTGGCAGGCCAGGGCGAATGCATGGTCGGCATCTCCTTCCTGCATGACGCCATCAAGTACCGTGAAGAAGGCATGAAGGACCTCGTCCTGACGGCTCCGGCCGAAGGCACGGGCTACGAAGTCGGCGCTGTTTCCCTGATCAAGGGCGGCCCGGACCAGGATGCCGCCAAGAAGTTCATCGACTGGGCACTCACCGCCAAAGCACAGGAAATCGGCCAGACCGTTGGTTCCTACCAGTTCCTGACGAACCCCGAAGCCAAGCCGCCGAAGCAGGCTGCGGAAATCAAGGACACGAAGCTGATCAAGTACAACTTCGAATGGGCCGGCGCACACCGGAACGAACTGGTTGAAAAATGGAACAAAGCCATTAAGGACTGACATGGGCTCCGCCGCGCGGCGGAATCCGCACAGTTTCCCTGCATTCAAGAAAGGCCGTTTACCATTGGTAAGCGGCCTTTTGATACGTACGACCTTTATTTGAAAAATCTGCCTATTTTTACGTAAGGAGTAACCAAAAGAAATGCCGGAAAAAAAGTATTCCATGTGGTCCTTGAAGTGGGATGAATTCCATAAGATCCTGCGGGACCCTGTCCTCCTTTCCACCATCATCCTCGTGGCCATCGCGCTGATCATCTTCATCGTCTGGCCCCTGTACGACGTGCTGGCGGAAAGTTTCGTCTCCACCAAGGGCGGTTTCACCCTTGAATATTACCGGGAGGCCCTGAGCCACCAGGAGAACATCGATGTCCTCGTGAACACCATTTTCCTGGGACTCTTCGTCAGCTTTTTCGCCACCCTCATCGGTTTCATTTTCGCGTACGTCGATGCGTACCTGAAGATTCCCTTTAAGAAGATCTTCAAGC
>OIWN01002441.1_pt1 | contig 12484 bp, 8 predicted proteins | sample 1587591 | NCBI WGS metagenome assembly OIWN01 (sample SAMEA3888901, study PRJEB22519) | human gut metagenome | biome: human gut; feature: human-associated habitat; material: faeces | place: Denmark | collected 2010 | reverse complement strand
CAAAGGCCCCCGCTTCTGCTTGTTTAGGATAGGAAAGAGAATGGCTTAGTTAGAGGTTGGTGTAGCCCATCAGGTAGCGGTCTACCTCGGCCGCGCAATAACGGCCCTCCCGCAGGCCCCAGACGACGAGGCTCTGGCCCCGGCGCATATCGCCGCAGGCAAATACTTTGTCCACATTGGTCTTGAAGTGGTCGGTGTCCACGCAGCCGCGATTCGTCAGGCTGACGCCAAAGGCATCGGCCACATAGCTCTCGCAGCCCACAAAACCTGCTGCAATAAAAGCCAGCTGGCAGTCGTAAAGAAAGGTCTCGCCGGTGGGCACCATGTTGGTGCGGCCGGTCTCGGGGTCTTTCTCCGGCTTGAGATACGCAATGACGGCACCGGTCAGGTTGCCCGCTTCATCTTTCAGGAATTCTTTGACCGTGGTCTGGTAGACGCGGGGGTCCTTGCCGAACTTTGCGATGCACTCGGTCTGGCCGTAGTCTACCTTGAGCACCTTGGGCCACTCCGGCCAGGGGTTGTTGGCGGCACGCTCTTTGGGGGGCTGAGGCATCATTTCCAGTGCCATCAGGTCGGTGCAGCCCTGCCGCAGGGCCGTGCCCTGGCAGTCGTTGCCGGTGTCGCCGCCGCCGATGACGAGGACATTCTTGCCCGCCGCGTTGATGGCCCTGCCGTCTGCAAAGTCGGAGTCCAGCAGGCTCTTGGTCACGCTGGTGAGGTAGTCCACCGCAAAGTGGACACCATTGGCGTCCCGGCCTGGGACATTCAGGTCGCGGGCCTTTTTGGCACCGCAGCAGAGGACGACCGCGTCATAGCGGTTCAAAATCTCTTCCGCCGAGACCGCCCCGCCCACATCCATATTGGTGCGGAACTCAATGCCCTCCGCCTGCATGATCTTCAGGCGGCGCTCGATAACGTTCTTTTCCAGCTTCATATTGGGGATGCCGTACATCAGCAGGCCGCCAATGCGGTCAGCCCGCTCAAACACGGTCACGGCGTGGCCGCGGATGTTCAGGTACTCGGCCACCGAGAGGCCGGAGGGGCCGCTGCCGATGACCGCCACGCTCTTGCCCGTGCGGGCCGGGGGCGGGGTGACTTTCATCCAGCCCTTGGCGTAAGCCGTTTCCACAATGGCGTGCTCGTTTTCCCGGACGGTAACGCTGCTGCCGGTCACATCGCCGCAGGTGCAGGCCGCCTCGCACAGGGCGGGGCAGACCCGGCTGGTGAACTCCGGGAAACGGTTGGTGGCTTTCAGGCGGTGGAGCGCCATCTCCCACTTGCCCTGATAAACCAGGTCGTTCCACTCCGGGATCAGGTTGTTCAGCGGGCAGCCGGAGGCCATGCCGCCGATCATCATGCCCGCCTGGCAGAAGGGGACGCCGCAGTCCATGCAGCGTGCCGCCTGGGTCTGCTGCTCCTCGCGGGAGAGCCAGATGTGAAATTCGTCAAAGTTTTCCATGCGCTCCAGCGGCGGTACGTCCGTGCTGGTCTTGCGCGTATAATCCATAAATCCTGTGGTCTTGCCCATGATGTTCCCCTCCTTACTTGTTCTTCTGCACCGTGTAGAATGCTTCGATCTGCGCCTGCTCGCCGTCCAGACCGCGCTCTTCCACAGAGGCGATCACCCGCAGCATGCGGTCGTAGTCGTAAGGCAGAACTTTCTTGAACTTGGGCAAAAACTCGCTGAAGTTGTCCAGGATCTCCTTGCCGCGGGGGGAGCCGGTAAGCTCCACATGCTCGCGGATCAGCTCCTTCAGGGTGGCCACGTCGTACTTGTGCTCCACCGGTTCCAGGCTGACCGTCTCCTTGTTGACCCGCTGGTAGAAGTCCCAGTTCTCATCCAGCACATAGGCGATGCCGCCGGTCATACCGGCCGCAAAGTTCTTGCCGGTGGAACCCAGCACCACCACGGTGCCGCCGGTCATGTACTCACAGCCGTGGTCGCCCACGCCCTCCACGACGGCGGTGGCACCGCTGTTGCGCACGGCAAAGCGCTCACCGGCCACGCCGGAGATGAAGGCCTTGCCGCTGGTGGCACCGTACAGGGCCACGTTGCCGGTGATGATGTTCTCTTCCGGCTTGAAGGAGATGCCCTGCGGCGGGCGCACAACGATCTTGCCGCCGGACAGGCCCTTGCCCATGTAGTCGTTGCAGTCGCCCACCAGGTCCAGCGTCAGGCCATTTGGGATGAACGCGCCGAAGCTCTGGCCGCCGGCACCCACACAGTGGGCGGTGAACACGTCATCCGGCAGGGTGCTGCCGTACTTGCGGGTGATCTCGCTGCCAAAGATGGCACCAAAGGCGCGGTCGGTGTTGGACACGTTCAGGGTCACGCTCTGGGGGGTCTTGCTGCCCAGCTTGAACTTCTTCATGAGCACCTTCATGTCGAGGGTGTTCTCCAGATGGAAGTCGTAGGTGTCAGCGGGCACAAAGTGCACGTTGCTGTTTGCGATGGCGGGGTTGTGCAGGATGCAGTCCAGATCCATCTTGGAAGCACGGCTGCCGGGGGCAGCGTCCTTCACGCGCAGCAGGTCGGTGCGGCCCACCAGCTCGTCCACGGTGCGCACGCCCAGCTTGGCCATGTACTCCCGCAGCTCCTGTGCCACGAAGGTGAGGTAGTGGATGATATATTCCGGTTTGCCGTGGAAGTGCTTGCGCAGCTCCGGGTTCTGGGTGCAGATGCCCATGGGGCAGGTGTCCAGGTTGCACACGCGCATCATCACGCAGCCCTCGCACATCAGCAGGCTGGTGCCAAAGCCGAATTCCTCCGCGCCCAGCATGCAGCTGATGGCCACGTCACGGCCGGAGAGCAGCTTGGAGTCGCTCTCGATGCGCACCCGGGTGCGCAGGCCGTTCAGGATCAGGGTCTGGTGGGTCTCGGCGATGCCCAGCTCCCAGGGCAGGCCCGCGTTCTGGATGGAGGTGCGGGGCGCGGCTCCGGTGCCGCCGTCGTAGCCGGACACCAGGATCACCTGGGCGCCGCCCTTGGCCACACCGGCCGCAATGGTGCCCACACCGGCCTCACTGACCAGCTTGACGTTGATGTTGGCGCTGCGGTTGGCGTTCTTCAGGTCGTAGATCAGCTCGGCCAGGTCCTCGATGGAGTAGATGTCGTGGTGGGGCGGGGGCGAGATGAGGCCCACGCCGGTGGTGCTGTGGCGGGTCTTGGCGATCCACGGGTACACCTTGGCACCGGGCAGATTGCCGCCCTCGCCGGGCTTTGCGCCCTGTGCCAGCTTGATCTGGATCTCTTCCGCGGAGACCAGATACTTGCTGGTGACGCCGAAACGGGCGGAAGCCACCTGCTTGATCTTGGAATTGCTCTCGCTGTGGTAGCGCTTTTCCGGCTCGCCGCCCTCACCGGTGTTGCTCCGGCCGCCCAGACGGTTCAGGGCGATGGCGATGGTCTCATGGGCTTCGCTGCTCAGGGCACCGTAGCTCATGGCAGCAGCCTTGAACCGCTTGACGATGGACTCCACCGGTTCCACCTCTTCCAGCGGGATGCCGCCGTTGGGGTCAAAGTTGAAGTCCAGCAGGCTGCGCAGGTGCACGCCCTCTTTGCCCATGCTGTCCACAGCACTGGTAAACTGCTTGAACGTGCCGTAATCGTTGGTCCAGCAGGCTTTCTGGAACAGGTGGATGGTCTGGGGATTGAACAGATGCTCTTCTTTGCCGCTGCGGAACTTGTGGGCACCGCCGTCCTCCAGCTCCATGTTGATGTCCAGGCCCAGCGGGTCGAACGCGGCGTTGTGCTGGGCCTCCACATCGGCCTGAATATCTTCCAGCTCGATGCCGCCCACACGGCTCACCGTGCCGGTGAAGTATTTGTCGATGACCTCTTTCGAGATGCCCACTGCCTCAAAGATCTGGCTGCTCTGGTAGCTCTGGATGGTGGAAATGCCCATCTTGGAGGCAATCTTCACAATGCCGCTGAGGATGGCGTTGTCGTAGTCCTCCACGGCTGCATAGTAATCTTTGTCCAGCAGGCCTTCGTCGATGAGCTGGCCGATGGTCTCATGTGCCAGATAGGGATTGATGGCGCAGGCACCGTAGCCCAGCAGAGCGGCAAAGTGGTGCACCTCGCGCGGCTCTGCACTTTCCAGGATCAGGGCCAGTGCGGTGCTCTTCTTGGTGCGGATCAGGTACTGCGAAACCGCGGAAACTGCCAGCAGGCTGGGAATGGTCACGTGGTATTCATCCACATCGCGGTCAGAAAGGATGATGATGTTTGCACCATCCTTGTAGGCGCGGTCAACCTCCAGAAATACACGGTCGATGGCCTTTTCCAGACTGGTATTCTTATAGTAGTTGATGGACACCGTGGCTACCTTGAAGCCGGGCACGTTCATGTATTTGATCTTGAGCAGGTCGGTGCTGGTCAGGATGGGGTTGTGCACCTTGAGCACCTTGCAGTTCTCGGGCTTGTCCTCCAGCAGGTTGCCGTGTGCGCCAATATACACGCTGGTGGAAGTGACCACCTTTTCGCGGATGGCATCGATGGGCGGGTTGGTGACCTGCGCAAAGCGCTGCTTGAAGTAATTGAACAGCGGCGGATGCTGGTTGCTCAGCACAGCAAGCGGGGTGTCGGTGCCCATAGCGCCGGAAGGCTCTGCGCCTGCCCGTGCCATGGAGAGGATCATGGTGTTCACATCCTCATACTTGTAGCCGAACACCTTCTGCAGGCGGGTGAGCTGATCGCCGGTGTAGCTTTCCACCTTCACGTTGGGAATTTTCAGTCTGGCCAGCTCCACAAGGTTGCGGTCGATCCACTCGCCGTAAGGCTCACGGCTGGCGTAGAACTCCTTGAGCTTTTCGTCGTCCACCACTTCGCCCTTCACGGTGTCCACCAGCAGCATTTTGCCGGGGCGCAGACGATCCTTGACCAAAATATTATCCGGCTCACATTCCAACACACCCACCTCGGAGGACAGGATCATGCGGCCGTCCTTGGTGATGTAATAGCGGCTGGGGCGCAGACCGTTGCGGTCCAGCACAGCGCCCATCACGTCGCCGTCCGAGAAGAGGATGGCAGCGGGGCCATCCCAAGGCTCCAGCATGGTGGCATAATACTGGTAGAAATCGCGCTTTTTCTGGCTGATGTTCTTGTTGTTCTCCCACGGCTCGGGAATGGTGATCATCACGGCCAGCGGCAGATCCATGCCGTTCATCACCATGAATTCCAGCGCGTTATCCAGCATGGCGGAATCGGAGCCGGAAGTGTTGATGATGGGCAGGATCTTGTTCATGTCGTCCTGCATGATGGAGCTGGAGATGCTCTCTTCACGGGCCAGCATGGCATCCGTGTTGCCCTTGATGGTGTTGATCTCGCCGTTGTGCAGGATGAAGCGGTTGGGGTGTGCGCGCATCCAGCTGGGGTTGGTGTTGGTGGAGAAGCGGCTGTGCACCATGCCGATAGCGGATTCATAATCCTCGTCCTGCAGGTCGGTATAGAACAGGCGCAGGTCGTGCACAAGGAACATGCCCTTGTACACGATGGTGCGGCTGGACAGGCTGGGCACATAGGTGCCGTTGCTGGCCTGCTCGAACACGCGGCGCACAATGTACAGCTTGCGGTCAAAATCGATGCCCTTGCTCACCTTGGCGGGCTTTTTGATGAAGCACTGCCAGATAGCAGGCATACAGTCGCGGGCTTTCTGGCCCACGGCATCCGGGTTCACGGGAACCTTGCGCCATGCCAGAAATTCGAGGCCTTCCTTGCGGGTGACCACCTCGAACAGCTTCATGGCCTGCGCACGCAGGTGTTCGCTCTGGGGGAAGAAGAACATGCCCACACCGTACTCGCGCTCGTTGCCAAGGCTGATGTTCAGTTCTTCGGCCACCTTGGAGAAGAACTTGTGGCTGATCTGCAGCAAAATGCCCACACCGTCGCCGGTCTTGCCCTCGGCATCCTTGCCGGCACGGTGCTCCAGCCGTTCCACAATGGCCAGTGCATCGTCCACGGTCTGGTGGCTTTTGCGGCCCTTGATATCCACCACAGCGCCAATGCCGCAGGCATCGTGCTCAAACTGTGGATCGTACAGACCAAGGGTGTTTTTCTGCTCTGTAAAGTTTTCCATAGACTTTCCCATCCTTATCTAAAATCCTCACCGGTGCGGCACCCTCCGCATTCTGACAAAAAAGAAAAGCGCCCCGCAAGGGCAGACTTTACCCTTGCGGAACGCCTTTGTTCCGGTACTTATTATTATAGCGAGCCGTGAAGAATCTTCAAGTGACAGCTGCACCAAATATAACAACAGCTTTCCACTGCTTCTTGTGCGAAACGCCGCGTACGGCGGTCAGTTGTAGCTATAGTGAGAACAGTGCAGGCTCAATGTCTGCCCAGAATGGCCCGCAGGTCGGCTTCCGGGGTGGCAATGGGCTTGAGGCCGTACCGTTCCTGCAGGGTGCGCACCACCCCCGGCGAGAGGAACGGGGGCAGGGTAGGCCCCAGCCGGATGTTCCGGATGCCCAGCGCCAGCAGCGCGATGAGGATGCACACGGCCTTCTGCTCAAACCAGCACAGCACCAGCGAGAGGGGCAGGTCGTTGACGCCGCAGCCAAAGGCGTCGGCCAGCGCCAATGCGATGCGGATGGCGCTGTAGGCGTCGTTGCACTGGCCCACGTCTAGGATGCGGGGCAGGCCGGTGCCCGGCACGGTGCCAAGGGGCAGGTCGTTCAGGCGGAACTTGCCGCAGGCCAGGGTCAGCAGGATGGTGTCGGGCGGGGTAAGGCGGGCAAACTCGGTGTAGTAGCGGCGGCTGGGCCGGGTGCCGTCGCAGCCGCCCACCAGAAAGAAGTGCCGCAGCTTACCGTCCCGCACCGCCTGCACGATCTCGTCCGCGTGCTGCAGCACGGCGGTGCGGGCAAAACCGGTGGTCACCGTGGAGCCGCCGTTCAGGCCGGGCAGCAGGGTGTCCTGCGCGTAGCCGCCCAGCTCCAGCGCCTTTTCGATCACCGGGGAAAAGTCGCGCCCTTCGTCGATGTGGGGCACGCCGGGGTAAGCCACCACCGAGGTGGTGAACACCCGGTCGGCGTAGCTGGCGCGCAGGGGCATGATGCAGTTGGTGGTGAACAGGATGGGCGCGGGGATGTCCTCGAACTCCCGCTGCTGGTTCTGCCATGCGGTGCCAAAGTTGCCCTTGAGGTGGGGGTAGCGGCGCTTCAGCTCCGGGTAGCCGTGGGCGGGCAGCATCTCCGAGTGGGTGTAGACGTTGACGCCCCGGCCTGCGGTCTGTTCCAGCAGCTGCTGTGCGTCGTAGAGGTCGTGGCCGGAAATCACGATGAACGGCCCCTTTTCAATGGTCAGGGGCACCTGCACCGGTTCCGGATCGCCAAACGCGCCGGTGTTGGCCGCGTCCAGCAGCTCCATGCAGCGGTAGCTGGCTTCTCCTGTGGCCTGCACCAGCTGCCACAGGGCGTCGGTGGTCTGGCCGGGGTCGCCCACGGCCTGCAGGGCGGTACAGAAGAACCGGTCCAGCTCCGGGTCGATGCGGCCCAGCACCCGGGCGTGGTAGTTGTAGGCGGCCATGCCCCGCAGGCTGAACAGCACAAAGCATTTCAGGCTGCGCCGGTCGGCGTCCGGTTCCCGCCAGAGGGCCTGCATGTCGTAGTCCGGGCCGGTGCCGGGGCTGGCGTCGTGCACCCGGCGGGTCAGCGCGTCCACGGCGGCGGGGTCAAAGTTCACGTTGGTAATGGTGGTGAACAGCCCCTGCATCAGCAGCCGGGCCTGTTCCGGGGTCGGGCCGCGCCCCGCCGCGATGAGCTGCCCGGCAAACGCGATGAGCGCCCCGGTGAGCCGGTCCTGTGCGGCGGCTGTCTCGGCCGACTTGCCGCACACCCCCGCTGCGCCGGTGCAGGCGGTGCAGCCCGCCGCCTGCTCACACTGAAAACAAAACATCTGCTCGTCCATACAAAACTCCCTTTCTGCCATAAGATACTGCCAGTGTGGGCAGAGCGGGGCGGGGTTATACCCAAAAAGAGCCGCACCCCTGCGGGCGCGGCTCTGGTCGTGTGGGTCAGTAATCCAGCGGGAGATAGAGACAGATGCATTTATCTTCCCCGTGAGAAGGGCTGAACGTGATGTCGGCGTCCAGGTCCTCGAAGTCGTGGTGGCGGTACAGGCGTTCGCCTGCCTCGGAGGAGGCCAGTGTGACGAACGACACGCCCACCTGCTGGCTGCGGATGGCTTCAATGCGGCTCAGGCATTCCTCCAACAGGACATCGCCCCAGTACAGGTGGATGCCGTTGGGAGTGGTTGCCTGCAGCTGATGCTGGAATTTTTCGTCAATGGCAAAATAACCGATGTGGATGGTGCCGCCGATCTTGTAGCGGACATCACCCTCGATCTCGTCCAGCGAGCCGCAGCTGAGATTGTAGTAACCGACGATGCTCTCGGCATTTTCGGTGAGAAACACAAAGGTCTTGCCGACCCCGGCATCCAGCGCATCCGGACTGCGCAGAAACTGGTTCAGGTAGGAGTTCCCGCAGTCGAACTTGGCTGCAAGCTTCTGAAGCGCAGGGGTATAGGGTCGGACGTTCAGCATTTCCGGTTGACCTCGTGCACATGGTCGACGATCTCTCCGTCGGCCTTTTCTTCCACGGAGAACGTGTGTGTACGGCAGTAGTCCCGGATCTCCAGCGCTTCGCGGGAGGGCGTGCGCTTCTTCTGGATCTTTTTCCGGCTGCAGAACGTGCCATTGTAGGGAACCGTATAATTCACAAGACACACCTCCTGTCAGCATCAGTATAAACGATGGAACGTGGTTTGTCAAATACCAAAAAGAGCCGCACCCCTGCGGGCGCGGCTCTTGGACGACGCGGTATGACTTAGTAGGTGATGCCCTGTGCCATCATGGCGGTGGCGACCTTCAGGAAGCCGGCGCAGTTTGCACCGACCATCAGGTTGCCCTCGGAACCGGCAGCGACGGAAGCGTCGTAGGAAGCGTGGAAGATGCCCTCCATGATGCCCTTCAGCTTGGCATCCACTTCCTCGAAGGTCCAGCTCAGGCGCTCGGAGTTCTGGCTCATCTCCAGGCCGGAGGTGGCCACGCCGCCGGCGTTGGACGCCTTGGCGGGGGCGAAGAGGACGCCGTGCTCCTGGAACCAGGCCACCGCCTCGGGGGTGGAGGGCATGTTGGCGCCCTCGGCCACGGCGAAGCAGCCGTGCTCCACCAGGGCCTTGGCCCCCTCCAGGGGCAGCTCGTTCTGGGTGGCGCAGGGGAGGGCGATGCCGCAGGGTACCGTCCAGATGCCCTGGCAGCCCTCGAAATACTTGGCAGTGGGTACATAGTCCAGATAGGTCTTGATGCGGGCGCGCTTGACCTCCTTGATCTCCTGGATCACCTTGTAGTCAATGCCGTTTTCGTCTACAATATAGCCGTTGGAATCGCTCATGGCGATGACCTTGCCGCCCAGCTCGGTGGCCTTCTGGTTGGCGTAGATGGCCACGTTGCCGGAGCCGGAGATCACCACGCTCTGGCCCTGGAAGGACTTGCCGGCGGCCTTGAGCATCTCGTCGGCGAAGTAGCACAGGCCGTAGCCGGTGGCCTCGGTGCGGGCCAGGGAGCCGCCGTAGCTCAGGCCCTTGCCGGTGAGCACGCCGTTGAATTCGTTGCGGATGCGCTTGTACTGGCCGAACAGGTAGCCAATCTCGCGGGCTCCCACGCCGATATCACCGGCGGGCACATCGGTGTCGGGGCCGATGTGGCGCTGCAGCTCGGTCATAAAGGACTGGCAGAAGCGCATAACCTCGTTGTCGCTCTTGCCCTTGGGGTCAAAGTCCGCGCCGCCCTTGCCGCCGCCCATGGGCAGGCCGGTCAGGGAGTTCTTGAACACCTGCTCGAAGCCCAGGAATTTGATGATGGACAGGTTGACGGAGGGGTGGAACCGCAGGCCGCCCTTGGAGGGGCCGATGGCGGTGGAGAACTGCACCCGGTAGCCCCGGTTGACCTGCACCCGGCCGTGGTCGTCCACCCAGGAGATGCGGAACAGCAGGCTGCGCTCCGGCTCCACGATCCGGTCAATGACGCCGGACTTGGCCAGCCGCTGGTTCTGCTCCACCACGGGCTGGAGGGACTCCAGCACCTCGCCGACGGCCTGGAGGAACTCCGGCTCGTGGGCATTCTTTTTGCAGACATCTTCATAGACACCCTGGAGATACGAATTGGTAAAGGTAAATGCCATATTGCCAAACCCCTTTGCGTGGCGCCTGCCCGGCAGGCGGCCGAATTTGAGCGATGAACGCGGGGGAGAGGCCCCGCGCTTCCACGATGGAGCTATTATAATCTGTTTTCTCTAAAAATGCAAGAGAAAAAAATAAAATTGCAAAAATGACGGGAAAGCCACCGGGAAATTGGGCTGTTTTGCAAAAAATGAATTGAGTGATGCAAGATGCCGGAGAAAGTGTAACCTTTTTTCGGCTGAGACGTTGAATAGACAGAAAGGGGGGAGCGGAGTGGAGCCGCGCACGCTGGAGGAGCTGTACCGGCGCTATGCCGGAGAGCTGTATCTCTACGCCTATTCCCTGTGCCAGAACGAGGCCCAGGCCCAGGATCTGACCGCGGAGGCCTTTTGCCGCGCCCTGCTGGCCCTGGACGGGGCGGACGCCGGGTGGCGGAGCTGGCTGTATAAGGTGTGCCGCAACCTGTGGCTGGATCAGGTGCGGCGCAGCCGCCGCCTGGCCCCGGAGCCGCCCGGCCCAGAGCTGGCGGCGGAGGGAGACGTGCTGGAGGAGTTGCTCCAGGAGGAGCGGCGCCGGGCCGTCTACCGGGCGGTGCAGGCCCTCTCCCCGGTGGATCGGGAGATCGTCACCCTCCACTATTATGGAGGGCTCTCCCTGAAGGAGGCGGGGGAGGCCATGGGACTCACCCCCGGAGCGGCCCGCACCCTGCTGTGCCGGGCGCGGAAGAAGCTGAAGAGCAGATTGGAGGGACAGATATGACATTTCGGGAACTGCTGGACAAATACCGGGCCGGGCAGGCCAGCGAGGAGGAGCGGGCCCTGGTGGAGGCCGAGCTGGAGAAGAGCGAGGCCATTGCCGACTACCTGGCCGAGCAGGTGGAGGACGCGCTGGGGGCGGCCGAGACGCAGGCCCCCGCCGGAGAGGTACGGCATATTCAGAAGAAGGTAAACCGCCGCCTGCGGCGGTGGACGGCGGTGTGGGCGGCCTGCATCGTGCTGGCCGTCCTGCTGGGGGTTCGCTTCGTGGTCAGCCCCCTGGTGTCGTCCCTGTACTATCAGCCAAACGCCTACACGGTGGGCGGAATGGAAGATCGCGCGCCGGCCTCTCTTGTAAAGGAGAACGGCGTGGAGGTGATCAGCATCGGAGACCTGCCGCCGGAGGAAGCGGAGCGCTATCTGCGCGTGGAGAGTCAGGACGTGGCGGTGGATCTTACTGCCCTTTACAGCCTGATCGCCCCGGGGACGACGGTGACAGCCGCCTCGGCGCAGCCGGAGGGGTTCGGGCGCTACACCCTCACGGTGGAGACGGAGGCGTGGCTCACCGGGGAGACGAGCCAGCGGAGCGGCGAGCTGGGCCCCCATGCAGACGGATTCTTGGCGCACTCCAGTCCGGGGCGGAGCATTCTGGAGATTATGGAGTCGGCGGAGAGCGGGCGCGTCAGTGATAAACTGGAATTCAGCCGCCACACCCAGGACTACCTGCGCGAGCTGCCCGGCACCTCCTATGTGGCGGCGTGGGTGCATTTTCCGGAGCATCTGAACCCCGTAAAGCTGTACTGGCTGGAGGAGCAGCAGGAGTACAGCGGCATCCGCTTTCTGTGGGCGGGCGTCCGTACGGGGGAGGAGAGCATGCTGGGATTCCCCATGCTGGATGCGCGGGGCAGCGGCTTCAGTCCCGACTGGGAGGACTATCCCATGTTTAACTGGGCCCAGGCCAGTCTGGAGCGGGCCGTGGGCGTGGCCTATGAACAGCGGTTCCGCAGCCTGTTGGCCTATGTGAACGACCGGACTCAGGCAATAGAGGCCCTGCTGGGGGGCGAGGTCTGGGCGGACTACTATCAGAGCTATTTCGCGGAGGCCGCCGCCTATGTGGAGGCCAACGGCGTGGAGGTGACCGGCGCGCTGGTGTACGCCGAGGCTGACGATCTGCTCCGCCTGTGGGAGAACGGGGACGTGGACAAAATCGCCATCGACACCGTACTGCCCTCCAAGTACTCTGCCGGCGGGACATTCGGCTGGGGTTGAGAAAATCCGCTTTGACGAACCGGCGGGTTTGTATTATAATAAAATCAGGATAGGAGGTGTCCTTATGAAGCACGTTGTCATCACCATCGGCCGGGAGTACGGTTCCGGCGGGCGGCTCATCGCCAAGCAGCTGTCGGAGGAGCTGGGTATCACCTTCTACGACAAGGAGCTCATCACGGCGGTGGCCAGGAAGACCGGATTCTCGGAGAATTTCATCCGGGATTCCGAGCATCAACGTCCCACCAACAGCTTCCTGTACGACCTCTACACCGCGGTACAG
>OIWN01002427.1_pt1 | contig 12508 bp, 8 predicted proteins | sample 1587591 | NCBI WGS metagenome assembly OIWN01 (sample SAMEA3888901, study PRJEB22519) | human gut metagenome | biome: human gut; feature: human-associated habitat; material: faeces | place: Denmark | collected 2010 | reverse complement strand
ATATGAGATAGGATAAGCGAGAGCAAAAAAATGGCAGACAAAAGAATAATGCCATGAGGAGAATAAGGAGCTTACGATTATGGAAAAGAAATTGCGTGTAGGCGTGCTTGGCGCGACCGGTATGGTAGGACAGAGATTCATCTCCCTTCTGGAGAATCATCCGTGGTACGAGGTAGTTACCGTGGCTGCAAGCCCGCGTTCAGCAGGAAAGACCTATGAGGATGCTGTAGGTGACAGATGGAAAATGGAAGCTCCAATGCCTGAATCAGTTAAAAAGATGATTGTACATAATGTTAACGAAGTAGAAGCTGTTGCTTCAACAGTTGATTTTGTATTTAGTGCAGTTGATATGACTAAGGAAGAAATTAAGAAGATTGAAGAAGATTATGCTAAGACAGAAACTCCTGTAGTTTCAAACAATAGCGCACATAGATGGACTCCTGATGTTCCTATGGTTGTTCCGGAAATCAACCCGGAACATTATGAAGTGATTAAGTATCAGAAGGAAAGACTTGGTACAAAGAGAGGTTTTGTCGCTGTTAAACCTAACTGTTCAATTCAGAGTTATGCTCCTGTACTTACAGCATGGAAAGAATTTGAGCCAACAGAAGTTGTAGCAACAACATACCAGGCTATTTCAGGTGCAGGAAAGACATTTAAGGATTGGCCTGAAATGCTAGGAAATATTATTCCTTTCATTGGCGGTGAAGAAGAAAAGTCAGAACAGGAACCACTTAGATTATGGGGTAAGATTGAAGATGGTGTTATAAAAAAAGCAACAAGTCCTGTTATCACAACACAGTGTATCCGAGTACCTGTATTAGACGGACATACAGCAGCAGTATTTGTAAAATTTAAGAAAAACCCGACCAAAGAGCAGCTGATCGAGGCATTGAAAAATTTCAGCGGTGTTCCGCAGGAGTTAGGACTTCCAAGTGCACCAAAGCAGTTCATCCAGTACTTAGAGGAAGACAACAGACCACAGGTTTCCTTAGATGTTAACTATGAAAACGGAATGGGTATCTCTGTCGGCAGATTAAGAGAGGATACCGTATACGACTGGAAGTTTGTCGGACTTTCCCACAATACAGTCCGCGGTGCAGCAGGCGGTGCAGTACTTTGCGCAGAACTGTTGAAAGCACAGGGATATATCACAAAGAAATTATAAAAATAGGAAATAACAAAAAGCGCCATCGGATCAGGACGTCCGGTGGCGTTTTATATTGCCTAAAAAGTTAAAAAATGATATAATTTCTCCTATGTGAAATACAAACGGGAGGGCGAAAACATGGTTGTAAAAACGGCTGTTTTAAAGGAATTAGAAACACTGTATGCAAAGTCCGGCAATCAGTTATGCGTTTTATATGGCAGGCCGGATCTGGAAAAAGAATTGTTATTGAAGACTTTCCTGCAGAACAAAAAAGCCTTTTATTATCGTGCACGGTATGCGTCACCGGAGTCTCAAAAACAGATGATGGCGGAAGCGTTAGAGGAAAAACTGCAGGTCAGGCTGCAAAAATATGATTATGAGGAATATTTTAACCGGATCAAAAGCGGCGGACCGGAAAAGCTTATCTTAGTGATCGATGAGTTCTCTTATATTGCCAAAAAAGATACGGATTTTATCAATGCTGTTTTAAAATTAAAGGCAAAAAAATTGTATCCGGGGCCGGTCATGATCCTGCTGTGCAGCTCTGTTGTATCGTGGGTTGAGAAGGAAATGGAAAATTGTATCGGCACAGATGCAGTGAAAAAGATCGATCAGACGATCAAGCTTTCCAATCTGAATTTTCTGGAAGTTGTGCGTGTACTTCCGGATTATCCGGTCAGCGAATGTATCCGGGTTTACGGCGTGATCGGCGGGGTTACCGGTTATATCAATCACTGGAACCCGAAGGTAGATTTAAAGACCAACATCTGCAGGCAGATTTTATCAAGAAACGGCTATATGTATAATAAGGCAGAAAATATTATCGGTGCAAGCCTGCGGGAATTGTCCGTGTATGATACAATCTTAGCTTGTATTGCGGGCGGGTGTGACAAATTAAACGACCTGTACTTAAAGACAGGATTTTCGCGTGCAAAGATCAGCGTCTATATGAAAAATCTTGCCGCTTCCGACATTATCGAAAAGGCAGTATCGTTTGAGACCGGCGGATGGGAGAATGCCAAAAAGGGAGTTTACCGGATCCGGGATAACTATGTCAATTTCTGGTTCTGCTTTATTTATCCGCATTTGTCAGCTCTCTACATGATGTCTGCGGAAGAGTTTTATGATACTTACATCGAACCGGGGTTAAATACCTACTTAAACCGTTACTTTGTGGGTGTCTGCATGGAATATCTGTGGCTTTTAAATCTTACAGGAAAATTGCCGCTTCATATTAAAAAAATGGGAACATGGATCGGCAAGACAGGAAATATTGATATCATTGCCCAGAATGAAGTGCGGGAAAATCTGGTCGGTTTGTGCAACTGGGAAAAACCGCAGGTCACAATGGAGATGTGTGAAGAATTGTTTGCAAATATGAAAAAAGCAAAGATCAGTGCGAATTATTATTTCCTGTTTTCTGCGAGCACATTTGAACAGGCAGTTGTTGAAATGGCAGAACAGGATAAGCGTTTTGTTCTGATCGATATGAGTGAATTATAAAACAGAAACGGAGAAATACTTTAGTGGCAAAGTCTTTGATAATAACGGAGAAACCAAGTGTAGCGCAGGAATTTGCAAGGATTCTCGGCGTGAGCGGACGAAATGACGGATATATTGAAAATGACAAATATGTCATTACATGGTGTGTCGGCCATTTGGTGGAGATGGTCTATCCGGAAGAATACGATGAAAAATACAAAAGATGGAGGTTGGAAGATTTACCGTTTCTGCCGGAAGAATATAAATACAATGTAATACCAAATGTCAGCAAACAGTATGATACGGTGCATCGGATGCTTTTCAGAGAGGACATAGAAACTGTCTACTGGGCAGGCGATGCCGGAAAAGAAGGACAGACGATTGAGGAAAATATCAGACGCTTTGGCGGGGTCAGACCGGGGATGAAAGAGCTCCGCGTCTGGATCGATTCACAGACGGAAGAGGAGATTCTGCGCGGAATCCGTGAGGCAAAGCCAATGGCAGAGTATGATAATCTGGCAAAATCCGGTATTATGCGCACAATTGAAGATTATGCAATGGGAATCAATTTCTCCAGGGCGATGTCGGTAAAGTACGGGAAACTATTGAATGATGCTGCGGCGACTAAAAGTTATACGGCGATCGCGGTGGGACGAGTCATGACCTGTGTACTTGGAATGGTCGTGATCCGTGAGCGGGAGATCCGCAACTTTGCGGAGACGCCGTTTTACCGTGTGGTGGGAGGATTCCTGCCGGAAGGCGCGGAAACGGAGGAGACAGTAACCGCAGAGTGGAAGGCGGTAAATGGTTCTAAATATTTTGAATCGCCCCTTTTGTATAAGGAAAATGGTTTTAAAAAGCGCGAAAGCGCGGAAAATCTGATCGGTGAACTTGACGGAAAACAGGCGGTCGTAAAATCCTTAGAGCGCGGCACATCCAGAAAGAAAGCACCGTTATTATTTAACCTTGCAGAGTTACAGGCAGAGTGTTCGAAACGATATAAGATCAGCCCGGATGAGACGTTACAGGTGGCACAGGACTTATATGAGAAAAAACTGACGACTTATCCGAGAACGGATGCGAGAGTGCTCTCGACGGCAGTTGCAAAGGAGATCGGGAAGAACTTAAATCGTTTAAAAACCTATGAGCCGACGAAAACTTATACGGAGTGTATTTTAAAAGAGGGTACTTACCGGAATATTGCACGTACACAGTATACTGACGATTCAAAGATCACAGATCACTATGCGATTATTCCGACCGGACAGCTCACGGAACTTGGTTCGTTAAGCGATTTACAGAGAAGAGTGTATGACCTGGTCGTGCGCCGCTTCTTAAGTATCTTTTATCCGGCGGCTGAGTATGAAACGATCAAACTGGTGGTACAGGTGGGGGCAGAACAGCTTTTTGCATCTGCAAAGGTGTTAAAAAATCCGGGATTTCTTGAAATCATGGGAAGACCGGGAAATGATGAAAATAAGGAAGAAGAAAGTGCGGGACTCTTAAAACTGGCAGGGCAGTTAAAGACCGGTGATCCCCTGAAGGTAGACGCTTATGAGATCAAAGAGGGAAAGACCGCACCGCCGAAACGCTATACCTCCGGTTCGATGGTGCTTGCGATGGAAAATGCCGGACAGCTTATTGAGGAGGAAGAATTAAGGGAACAGATCAAAGGCTCCGGAATCGGAACTTCTGCGACGAGAGCTGAGATCATCCGCAAACTGGTGCGTATCGGGTATCTGAATCTGAACAAAAAGACGCAGGTGCTAAGCCCGGAAGCGATCGGAGAGATGGTGTTTGAGGTGGTGAGCATGACCGTGCCGGCACTCTTAAATCCGAAGATGACGGCTTCCTGGGAAAAGGGACTCGACGGTATCACGCGTGGAACAGTCATCATGGAAGATTATCGCAGTAAACTGGAAGATTTTATCCGCAAAGAAACGGTTTCCATGATCGAACATGACCTGACCGGCAATCTTGCGGCGAGGATTCATCCGTTTGTCGGAAAAGGCGGAAGAGGGCTTGCCACAAAGAAAAAAATAGAGGCAGTCTGCCCGGTCTGCGGCGGGGAGATGGAGACGACACCGTTCGGCTATGGATGCAGCAATTATAAAAAGGACGGAAGCGGCTGTAAATTTTCCATCGGAACCATTGCGGGCAGAGATTTAGCGGAAGAGGAAGTGGTCGAACTTCTGACGAAAGGACATACGGAAGTGCTCTCCGGTTTTATCTCAAAGTCCAGAAAACGCTTTTCTGCTGCACTGGTACTTGAAAAAGATGAGAATGGAAAAGCATCAGTCAATTTTGACTTTTCCAAAAATGAACCTGAAATATTAGAAGGGGTGAAATGTCCGGTCTGCGGTTCTGATATGGAAATCACTTCTTTTGGTTACAGTTGTGTGAAACACCGTGAAGATCCGGAAAGCTGTTATTTCTACATTGGAAAAATCGCGGGAAAATCCCTTAGTGTGGATGACCTGACTGATCTGCTGCAAAAAGGAGAGACGGAGGTCTTAAAAGGGTTTACCGCAAAAAATAAAAAGAAGTTTTCGGCGGCATTGCTTTTGAAAACAGGAGAGGATGGCAGAAAAACAGTCGAATTTGATTTTTCAAAGAATGAGGCAGAGATATTAGAAGATGTAGTCTGCCCGATGTGCGGCGGACAGATCCAGAAAACATCATTTGGTTATGGCTGTATGAATTACGACCAGCAAAATCCGCAGAGCTGCCGCTTTGCCATCGGTACACTTGCCGGACGTGATCTGACAGAGTCACAGGTGAAATCACTTTTAACCGACGGCAGAACGGAGACGATCCGCGGTTTTAAGTCAAAGACGGGCAAAAAATTTGATGCCTGCGTGGCATTAGAAACCGATGAAACCGGTCGGAAATATTTAAAGTTTGACTTTGATCATGCGGAGGCAAAAAAGATAAAAGATGTTTCCTGTCCGCTCTGCGGCGGTGACATTGTGCAGACACCGTTCGGGTATGGCTGTGCAAATTATAAAAAAGATGATCCGGAAAGCTGCCGTTTTTCCATTGGAAAGATGGGAGAAAAAACGTTAAATGAGGCACAGGTAAAACAGCTTCTGACAGAGGGGCGGACGGCGACGATCCGCGGATTTAAGTCAAAGACAGGAAAGAAGTTTGATGCAAGGATTGCTTTAAAAAAAGACGAATCCGGCAAGGTAATCGGACTAAAATACGATTTCTCGGATGTGGAAGCCCCCAAATTAAAAGATGTGAAATGCCCGGTCTGCAGCGGTGATATGGTGAAAACGCCGTTCGGCTATGGCTGCGCAAATTATAAAAAAGATGATCCGGAAAGCTGTCGTTTTTCGGTTGGACAGATCGCAGGAGTAAAATTAAAAGAAGCACAGGTCAAAGAACTTTTAACCAATGGAAAGACCGGTGTGATCGAAGGATTTATCGCAAAGACCGGAATGAAATTTGATGCTCCGTTAAAACTGACCAAAGAGGGGCAGATCACCTTTGATTTTCCGGAGAAACCAAAACCTGTCGAGACAACAGTAAAATGTCCGAGGTGTGGGGAACTCTTAAAGAAAAGCCAATGGTACTATGAGTGTGACTGCGGTTTTAAGGTAGGGCATACGGTTGCGAAAGTGCCGCTTTCGGAAGCAATCATAAAAGAACTGTTGGAAACCGGAAAGACAAAGGAAAAAGTGACTGGATTTAACTCGAAAGCAGGGAATGTGTTTGATTCCTGCCTAAAATATGAGGATGAGCGGATCAGTTTTGATTTTGACAATCCGGGAAGCCTGTCTCTACAAAAACAGGAGTCAGAGAAACAATCAGAAGTGCAGATGGCTGTGCAGGAAAATGAGACTGAAAAACAGCAGCCACAGCAGGCAGAACAGACACCGGATGGTGCGGATGATTTCTATGCCACTATGGCGGATGAGGCTGCAGCATTTCAGGAACAGGAAGAAGCAGAATGGATCGCTGGAAGTAATTTTTTAGATGAATTTATGCCATAAGAAATCTCCGGCAGACAGAAATTCTTGTCTGTCCGGAAATTTTTTTGCAGTGTTCGAATATTATTTTGACAGATCTGTGAAAACGTTTTACAATAGAACCAGTATGCAAACAGAAATGCCAGGATCACACTGGATTCATATCCATGTGACAGAGACATTCTGGGATGGAGGAAAAGATGGAAAACGCAAAAATCAGCAATTTATATGATTTAGATGAAACAATCGCAAAAGAATATTTAGAACAGTTTACATATCCATGGGAGGCTTTAAAAGGGATCAGTGAGTTCATAAAAAAACTTGGACCAACATTAGATCCGGAAAAGTTTGAAAAAAGAGGCGAGGATATCTGGGTTGCAAAGAGTGCAAAAGTGGCACCGACAGCATGTTTAAACGGTCCGCTGATCATTGATGAGGATGCAGAAATCCGTCACTGCGCATTTGTCCGCGGCAGTGCGATCGTAGGAAAGGGTTCTGTTGTCGGCAATTCCACAGAACTGAAAAATGATATTATTTTCAATTCCGTTCAGGTGCCGCATTATAATTATGTTGGCGATTCCATTCTTGGCTATAAATCGCATATGGGTGCAGGTTCGATCACGTCAAATGTGAAATCCGACAAGACACTGGTTGTGGTAAAAGACGGTGATGAGAAGATCGAGACTGGATTGAAAAAATTCGGTGCCATGCTTGGGGATTTTGTGGAGATTGGATGTAACTCTGTATTAAATCCTGGAACGGTGATCGGCAGACATACAAATGTATATCCGCTTTCAAGTGTCAGGGGAGTGATCCCGGCAAACTCAATTTTTAAGAAACCGGGCGAGGTTGTACAGAAAAAAGAAGCATGATATTCTTAAACTTAAGATCCGGACAGGTCGGATAAGTTATGGCAGAAAATATTGATTATATTTTAAGTACAGGGAGATAAAATATATGGAAGAAGAAAAGAAATATATTTATAATGATAAAGCGGAACGGATCAAAAAGATGAACCGGTTCTATATAGGTGCAACCATATTTCTTGGAATATTGTTTTTACTGTATCTGTGGCTCCGCATGGCAAATCAGAATCTGGTAAATGCAACAGTATATGGGAATACTGTATTAATAATAGGCGCATCAGTTTTGAACACGATTATTTATCATAAAGATCATGCAACAGCAAAATTAAAAGTGATTGCTACGCTTGAGATGGGATTAGAGTATCTGTTAGTCGGAGTACAGACAGATGCACATTTTATTACGTATGTACTGATCGTTTTAGTTGCGTTACAGATTCCGTACTATGATGAAGGTGGATTAAAAAGAACCTGTGTGGGAGTGAGTATTCTCTACGTGATCGTTACGATTGTTCAGGGAATAAAGGGTATTACTGTATTGAACGTGGATACAATATGTTCTGTGGTCGGCGTGCTTGGCGTTTTATTTATGGTTTCAAGAATTGGAAAGATCACATTATTGTTTAACGCAGATGCACTTGGATCCATAGATGAGGAACACAAAAAGCAGAATGAAATTTTACAGGGAGTGCTTGAGATTTCCAAAACTGTTCAGGAAGAATCAGTTAAGAGCAGCAGCCTGATCGGAAAACTGGTCGAGACGACCAATTCTGTAACTGGCAGTATGCAGGAGATTACAACGGCTTCCGGAATGAATGCAAACAGCATCGAAGAACAGAATACCATGACTGCAACGATCCAGGATGCGATCGAGGAAACAAGTGAGCGATCAAAACAGATGGTGGATATCGCAATGAATTCAAATGACAGCATTCAGGAAAATATGCGTGTGATGGATGAGTTGAAAGATCAGGCAGAGCAGATCACAAATACAAATCATGATGTTACTGAGGCAATGACCAAACTTCAGGATAAGACAAAAGAAGTAGAAGAGATTGCAGGTATGATCTTAAATATTTCAAGCCAGACAAACCTGCTGGCGTTAAATGCATCTATTGAGAGTGCACGTGCCGGAGAAGCCGGAAGAGGTTTTGCGGTTGTAGCAGAGCAGATCAGACAGCTTGCGGAACAGACAAAAAATTCGACGGAAGAGATCACGAGAATTACAAACGAACTGAATGCAAATGCAAATGATGTGGTTGTATCAGTAGAAGGTTCTGTACAGGCAACGGAAGATCAGAAAGAAAAGATTCTTGCTGCGTCAGAAACATTTAATCTGCTTAATAAAAATATAGGTGAGCTGGTTGCCCATATTGAAGAGGTCAATAAAAAGGTAAGCGGACTTTCAGATTCCAACAATAAGATTGTGGTAAACTGCTCGCAGCTTTCGGCAGCGACTGAGGAAGTTACGGCGAGTGCAGAACAGGTACATACACTCAGTGAAGAAAACCTTGATGTTGCAAAACAGGTTCAGAATGCGGTAGAGAAAATTCACAGTACGGCAGATGATATAAAAAAGTTTTTGCACTGACAGAAAGGAGTGCATAATTATATGAAAAATAAAGTGTGGTTGTTTACAGCCGCACTTTTGCTTTTTACAGCAGGGTGTGGTGAGCCAGATATGGCACAAAATAAAATAAACAGCAATGAGCAGAAAACAGCAGGAATTTCAGATACAGATGAAACAGAATCCGAAATAGACAGCAGTGCGTCTGAAAAAATGGAAGCAGCCGAAGAAAAATATATCTGGAAAGAGATCACGCTGCAGTTCCCGGAGAGCTGGGAAGATAAGTATGTAATTTTAGAAGATGATACCGGTTTTTCTGTTTTTCAGAAAAAATCCTATGAGAAAGAAAGTGGGACGGGGTTTCTTTTTGGAATTACCAAAGACACGGAATGGTATCCGGATGCTGCCGGTGTAAGTATTTTAGGATATACCGATGATGGAGTGTTATATGAGGTTGTGAGGCCTACGGATATGAGCTGCGATGTGGAAAATGAGGATACTTTAAATGAATATCAAGGGATGATGCAGCAGTCAGATACGGTAGTACAGAATGCGGTCATTGATACACAGAACCTGCACAAAGATGCTGACCAGTATATCATTCCGGTCAGTATGACACAGACAATTTCGGCAGACAGTCTTATCAATATGTCGGACAATGATTTATGGTTAGCACGCAATGAAATCTATGCAAGACATGGACGGGGTTTTACCAATGAATATCTGCAGAGTTATTTTAATGCATGTTCCTGGTATGAAAAAACGGCGGAGACAGATGCATTTGACGAGTCTGTGTTAAGCCAGACAGAGAAAGATAATCTGAAAGTGATACAGGAAGCAGAAAAAACATATGCAGACGAACATCCATATCCGAAAGAGTATAAAACAGGACAGAAAGTTATGGAAGATATTGATGGAGACGGCAGGGAAGAAGAAATACGTTATGATGTGAAAGAGAGTGGCGATTATGCAGGGTATTCCTGTATCCTTACCGTGAATGGAACTTCATATGAACTGTGCGAATATGCGGCGATGGTGACACCGGAAACAGATTGCTTTTATGTCACTGATATTAATGCTTATGATGATTCGTTAGAGATTGCTGTCTTAGATGATGGACCGAGTGGTGATTATGTGACATATTTTTACCGGTATGATGGAAACACACTCGAATTTGCCGGAGAAGTTACTGGTTTTCCTTTTAAAGAAAAAAATGGCGGTATCAACGGCTTTACCGGACAAAGCGGAATCTATGGAACAATTCGTACAGATATTCTTGAGACAGCATACTTAAATGGCTACTGGTGGTATGACAGTGATGCGGGGAAACTGGAATATATTGATGGCGGTATGCATCAATACAAGTATTTCACACCGCACAGATTATATGTGGATCTTCCGTTGTGGAAAGCTATGGATCAGAATTCGGAACAGGTAACGGTTTCGTCCGGGCAGGATGTGTTCTTTATCAGCTCTGATGCAAAGGAATGGATCTATGTGCGTGCAAAAGACGGAACAGAAGGGTACATCCATGTGGATGGTGAAAATGTCAGCAATGTCGGCAGACCCGGCACGGAAGTTTTTTCGGAGTTAAATTACTTTGACTAGTGTATAAAAACAAATACACGGAATAAAGATAATTTTTTTCGATTAGGACTTGTAGATTTCAACAAAATGTGCGAAAATAGGTAAGGTATGTTAAATGTATAACAAAGTCTGATACATACAGTTCTATTAAGTGAAAGGAGTCTTAAAATGATTTACACTAAGGAAGTCGAAAACATGTGTCCTGTAGCAAAGGGCGCAAAACATGAACCAGCTCCAATTCCGGAAGAAGGCAAATGGGTTCATTCTAAAAAAATTGAAGATATTTCAGGTTTTACACACGGTGTTGGCTGGTGTGCTCCTCAGCAGGGTGCCTGCAAGCTTTCATTAAATGTAAAAAATGGTGTAATCGAAGAAGCTTTAGTTGAGACAATCGGATGCTCTGGTATGACACATTCCGCAGCTATGGCAGCAGAGGTATTACAGGGCAAAACTATTCTTGAAGCATTAAACACAGACCTTGTTTGTGATGCAATCAATACAGCAATGAGAGAATTATTCTTACAAATCGTATACGGAAGATCTCAAACTGCTTTCTCTGAAGGTGGATTACCAATCGGAGCTGGTTTAGAAGATTTAGGTAAGGGATTAAGATCTCAAGTTGGTACTACTTACGGAACTCTTGATAAAGGTCCTAGATACTTAGAAATGGCAGAAGGATACATTACTAAAATCGCTTTAGATGAAGATAATGAAATCATCGGTTATAAGTTCGTTCACTTAGGAAAAATGATGGAAATGATCGGTAAGGGAATGGATGCTAATGAAGCATTAGAAAAAGCTGCAGGTCAATACGGAAGAGTTGCTGACGCTGTTAAATTAATCGATCCAAGACACGAATAATTTGTAAGGAGGAATTTAATCATGGCATTATTTGAAAGTTATGAAAGAAGAATAGGACAAATCACTCCAGTATTAGAAAAGTACGGAATGAAGACATTAGAAGATGCTAAAGCTGTATGTGATGCATACGGAATAGATCCATATACAATCGTTAAAGAAACTCAACCAATCGCATTCGAAAATGCTGCTTGGGCATACGTTTTAGGTGCTGCAATCGCTATAAAGAAAGGTTGCACAAAAGCTGCTGACGCTGCTGAAGCTATCGGAGAAGGGTTACAAGCTTTCTGTATCCCAGGTTCTGTTGCAGATGACAGAAAAGTTGGTTTAGGACATGGTAACTTAGGAGCTATGCTTTTAAGAGAAGAAACTAAATGTTTCGCATTCTTAGCAGGTCACGAATCTTTCGCTGCTGCTGAAGGTGCTATTAAAATAGCTGAAAAAGCTAACAAAGTAAGAAAAGAACCATTAAGAGTTATCTTAAACGGTCTTGGAAAAGATGCTGCTAAGATAATTTCAAGAATTAACGGATTTACTTATGTTGAAACTAAATTTGATTTCTTCACTGGTAAATTAGAAATAGTTAATTCAAAAGCTTACTCTAACGGACCAAGAGCTAAGGTTAACTGCTATGGATCAAACGACGTTAGAGAAGGTGTTGCTATAATGCATCACGAAGGTGTTGACGTATCAATTACTGGTAACTCAACTAACCCAACAAGATTCCAACACCCAGTTGCTGGAACATACAAAAAAGAATGTGTTGAATTAGGTAAGAAATACTTCTCAGTTGCATCAGGTGGTGGTACAGGACGTACACTTCACCCAGATAACATGGCTGCAGGTCCTGCTTCTTACGGTATGACAGATACTATGGGAAGAATGCACTCAGATGCTCAATTCGCTGGTTCTTCATCAGTTCCTGCTCACGTAGAAATGATGGGATTAATCGGTGCTGGTAACAACCCAATGGTTGGTATGACAGTTGCAGTTGCAGTTGCTATAGAAGAGCACGCAAAATAATAAA
>OIWN01002416.1_pt1 | contig 12540 bp, 10 predicted proteins | sample 1587591 | NCBI WGS metagenome assembly OIWN01 (sample SAMEA3888901, study PRJEB22519) | human gut metagenome | biome: human gut; feature: human-associated habitat; material: faeces | place: Denmark | collected 2010 | reverse complement strand
AGGAATGGCAGAAGTTTCTTGCCATGTATGAGAAATCCGGCGTGTACGCGAGGGCAGTGTTCCTGAAAGCGCACTTCTTCGGACAGCCCTTCCGTGTGCTGGTCACGGACAGGACGCTGCTGGACTACTGCACGAAGCTCTCCGCTTTCCATGCGCAGTACCGAATGGTCGGCAACAACTACAACCAGGTGGTCAGGGAGCTTCGCTGCCATTTCTCGGAAAAGAAGGCGATGGCATTGCTCTACAAGCTGGAGCAATGTACGAAGGAACTGGCCGCTCTGACGCGGCAGGTCATGGAACTTTCAAAAGAGTTTGAGGAAAGATGGTCGCGAAGATAAGCATGGGAACATCGTTGTACGGCGCACTCGCCTACAACGGCCTGAAAGTGAATGAGGGCGAAGGCAGGCTCCTTGCCGTAAACCGGATTTTCGACGACGGCAGCGGACATGTGGACGTGGCACGTGCCGAGCAGGACTTCAAGCGGTTCATGCCGGAGCAGGTGCGCACTCGGAATAAGGTCATCCACATTTCCCTCAATCCGCACCCCGACGACCGTCTGACCGACACGGAACTGGAACAGCTCGCACGCGAGTATCTCGACAGGCTTGGCTACGGCGACCAGCCTTATCTCGTGTTCAAGCACGAGGACATCAGCCGCCACCACCTGCACATCGTTTCCGTCAATGTGGACGAACGGGGCAGGCGGCTTAACCGTGACTTCATCCACCGCCGCAGCAAGCGCATCACCTCCGAGCTGGAAAAGAAGTACGGGCTTCACCCGGCTGACCGCCGCCGGCTCCGTACCGACAACCCGCTCCGCAGGGTGGACGTATCGCAGGGCGATGTCAAGCGGCAGGTATCGAATGTAGCCAAGGCGGTCATGGCAGGCTACAGGTTCCAGACAATGGGCGAATACCGCGCTCTGCTCTCGCTCTACAACGTCACCGTGGAGGAAGCCCGCGGCATGGTGGACGGGCGCGAGTATCACGGGATGGTCTATTCCGCCACTGATGATGCCGGTAACAGGACCGGCACTCCCTTCAAGGCTTCCCGCATCGGCAAGTCTGTCGGCTACGAAGCCGTGCAGCGCAGGCTTGAATTTTCCAAAGGACAAATTCGGGATAAACGTCTGGCGGAGATAACCCGCAAGACCGTCGCCGCCGCGCTTGCCCGGACATACCGCCGCGAGGAGTTTGTCGCCCTGCTCGAAGCGAAAGGTGTGGATGTGGTGTTCCGCCACACAGAAGAAGGGCGCATCTACGGAGCGACCTTCATCGACCACCGCACGGGCTGCGTGCTCAACGGCTCTCGTCTGGGCAGGGAGTTTTCCGCCAATGCCTTGCAGGAGCATTTCACCCTGCCGTATGCCGGCACTCCGCCCATACCGTTCACTATTACCGTGGACGGGCAGCAGCCCGACACCCGTCCCGCCGTGGAATACAACGAGGGGTATTCCTCCGGCTTGGGCTTGCTCGGCGGCGACGCTTCGGGCGCACAGGCCGAAGAAGCCGCCTTCGAGCGCGACCTCAAGCGCAGGCGGAAAAAACGCCGCAAGGGACAGGGATTATAATTCAGTCATTCACTTGAAAACAGAAACAGATTATGTCACAACAGGAAGACGATTTGAGAGCACTGGCGAAAATCATGGATTTTCTCCGTGCCGTAAGCATTATTCTGGTGGTCATCCACCTCTACTGGTATTGTTACGAAGCCGTAAGGCTGTGGGGCATCGGCATAGGTGTCGTGGACCGGGTACTGATGAACTTCGACCGTACCGCCGGACTGTTCCATCACATTCTCTACACGAAGCTCTTTGCCCTTCTTCTGCTCGCGCTCTCGTGCCTCGGCACGAAGGGTGTCAAGGAGGAGAAAATCACCTGGCGCCGGATCTGGGCGGTACTTGTCGTGGGGCTGGTGCTGTTCTTCGGCAACTGGTGGGTGCTGTCCCTGCCGCTTCCGGTGGAAGCGGTTGCGGGTCTTTACACCGCTTCGATGGCGGCGGGCTATGTCTGCCTGCTCATGGCGGGCACATGGATGAGCCGCCTTTTGCGTACCAACCTCATGGAAGACGTGTTCAATGTCGAGAACGAGAGCTTCATGCAGGAAACCCGCCTCATGGAGAACGGGTATTCCGTCAATCTGCCCACACGTTTCTACTACAGGAAGAAGTGGAACAATGGCTATATCAATGTGGTAAACCCGTTCCGTGCCACCATCGTACTGGGTACGCCGGGCAGCGGAAAGTCCTATGCTGTGGTGAACAGCTTTATCAAGCAGCAGATTGAGAAAGGTTTTAGTCAATATATCTATGACTTTAAATATCCCGACCTTTCCACCATCGCCTACAACCATCTGTTGAACCACCCGGACGGGTACAGGGTCAAGCCGAAGTTCTATGTAATCAATTTCGATGACCCGCGCCGCTCGCACCGCTGCAATCCCATACACCCGGATTTCATGGAGGACATCACCGATGCCTACGAGAGTGCCTACACGATAATGCTAAATTTGAACAAGACTTGGGTGCAGAAACAAGGGGATTTCTTCGTGGAGTCGCCGATTATCCTGTTCGCCGCAGTGATTTGGTTTTTAAGGATTTACAAAGACGGCAAGTATTGTACCTTTCCCCATGCCATCGAGCTGCTCAACCGCCGCTACGAGGACGTGTTTCCCATTCTGACCAGCTACCCCGAACTGGAAAACTACCTTTCCCCGTTCATGGACGCATGGCAGGGCGGAGCGATGGAACAGCTCGCCGGACAGATAGCCTCGGCGAAGATTCCGCTCTCGCGCATGATTTCCCCGCAGCTCTACTGGGTCATGTCCGACAGCGAGTTCACGCTTGACATCAACAACCCCGATGAGCCGAAAATCCTTTGCGTGGGCAACAATCCCGACCGCCAGAACATCTACGGGGCGGCGTTGGGGCTGTACAACTCGCGCATCGTAAAGCTCGTGAACAAGAAGGGCAGGCTCAAATCCTCCATTATCATCGACGAGCTGCCCACGATTTACTTCAAGGGACTGGACAACCTGATTGCCACCGCCCGGAGCAACAAGGTTTCCACCCTGCTGGGCTTTCAGGACTTCTCGCAGCTCAAGCGCGACTACGGCGACAAGGAGGCCGCCGTGGTGATGAACACCGTCGGCAACATCTTTTCCGGTCAGGTCGTGGGCGAGACCGCCAGGACCCTTTCCGAGCGTTTCGGTAAAATCTTGCAGAAGCGGCAGAGCATCACCATCAACCGCGAGGACAAGTCCACTTCCATCAATACGCAGATGGAGAGCCTGATTCCGGCCAGCAAGATTTCCACGCTCACGCAGGGCATGTTCGTCGGGGCGGTCGCCGACAACTTCAGCGAGCGCATCGAGCAGAAGATTTTCCATTGCGAGATTGTGGTGGATGCCGAGAAGGTCAAGCGTGAGGAACAGGCTTACAAGCCTATTCCCGTCATCACGGACTTTACCGATGCTGACGGCAACGACCGCATGAAGGAGATGATTCAGGAGAACTACAACCGCATCCGTGCCGAAGTGCGGCAGATTGTCGCCGACGAGTTGCAGCGCATCCAGTCCGACCCGGAACTGCAATACCTTTTGCAGAACAAGTAACGCGTCGCAGGCGAAAAAAGGAAAATCCGTAGCACTGACTGTTACGGATTTTCTTTTTTGTCAATTATATTTTCTGCTTTATATAACAGATGGGGCATTTCCTTTCCATTATATACAATGGTGTGGCTGCCGCAGGGTATCATTCCGATGGCTTCTGCCACACGGAGGGAAGGCGAGTTTTCGGGACGGATGCTGCAACAGACTTCCTGTAATCCCAATTCCTCAAAAGCATGTTGCAGGCATCTTCGGGCGGCTTCCGTTGCATAACCATGATGCCAATACACATTGTCCAGCATGTAGCCGAGTTCCACGGTATTATTCCCGTCAATCACGCTTTTCATTAAGCCTGCCTGTCCGATAAACTTATTGTTTTCCTTTAATATGACGGCAAAATACCCGTATCCGTCCTTACGGTAACGGGTAAGCTGGCGGTTCAGCCATTGGTGCACTTCCTTCTTTTCAAATCCGTGTTCCCATGCGTACATGACTTCCGGCTTGCTCATAAGGGCGAGTAATGCACCCATGTCCTTGCGGGTGATTTTTCTGATTATAAGCCGTTCGGTTTCCATGACCGTAAGCGATTCGGTATAGGTCTTTATTTCCATACCGTCGTCTTTCCATTCCCTGACCAGCTTCCGGATGGTATCGTCTATGAGCTTGCGGTATGCGTCATTAGGGACGACTTTCAGATAAAACGCAGCGTTGGTTTCTTTCAATACCCAATCCGCTATATCCTGCAAGTCCTTTCCTTCCGGGATATAGTCCTTGTGTATCATGAACTCGTTGATATTGTCCTCCAGCAGTTCTTCAACGGCAATACGGTTGTCTTCATCCAAATCCGAAAAGGGAGTTTCTTCGATTTCGTAGATTTTGCCAGACAATTCATCCGCCTCTTCATCATCCGCTTCCGGTGCATAATTGCCGCGTTTCATGTCAAGCATTTCCTGTGCGAACTGTCCGGACTCCCTGTCCTTGTATTTCTTGGCATATTTTTCCAGCAGTTCCCAATCCTGCCGCCTCATAGGGAAACGGAATGCGGCACGCTCCACTTCGTTACAGCGCATCATGTCCGCCTGCTCGTCTTTCGGAAGCGACTGGCATTCCTTACAGATATGCCGTGCGTGTCCTTTGCCCGTAAAGCTCTCGTTGGACTTGCGGCAGCCGCATATTTTACAATAGTGTCCGTTATGTCTTTTCTTTTTCTTTGCCATTTTCACGATATAGAAACTCCCATGCAAAATAGACCGCAAATTGCATGGGAGATACGTTCTTGTACTGTTTTACAGTTTCTTCTTATCGGGTACGCAGCAGTATCAGGTCAAAGTACATCAGCCGGGTGTGCATGGGCTGCATGGCTGATTGTTCTTCTGCCGTTCTCCTGCCGTGCAGGAAAGTCCATTCCTCTTCCTCTGTGGAAAACAGGAACTTGAAGCCGTTCCGCTGATAAAAATCAAATATCTTCGGATTGTTCAGGGCATCCACCACTATATAGCGGCATCCGGTTTTGTTCAATGGTTCGATGAACCATGACTTGATGGCATCCAGTATCTCATCGCCGATATGCTGTCCCATATAGCCGTCACTGACGGCAAGCTGCCCCACCAGCACCGCAGGATATTGGGGACGGCGTTTCTCGTTGGGGATGTTACGGTTGAGCCTGTTGCGCCGGCTGCTCGGAAGCAGGTCTGCACGGATACTCGAATTGGCTACGGTGAAAGCTCCGACGATGCGGTGCTTGTCCTGCTCCACGAAGCAGTAGGACTTTCCCAAAAGCTGGTAGGCATAATCCGCATACTCTCTCGTGAAGAACTCGGTTATATCCCTGTCCTTGCACAAGAAGCCGTCGCATTCGCGCAGCACGTCTTCATTCAGCTCACGGAACTCACAATACTCCAGCATACCGTCCTATCCCTCCTTATCTATATTGTACAGTCTGGAGCGTTTCAGGATAGCACGCATCTTTTCCACCTGCTTCGTGAAGTCTATGGAACCGCGCCTTTCTCTGGCGTTCCTGTCCGCTTCTTCCACGAAACGCTCCGCCGCCTTGCCGCGAAGTACCGGAATAGGTTTAATTTCTAATGCCATAATCTATTGTATTATAATTGTTTCTGCAAAGGTAAGCAATTTTTCGCAGACTATGACGCCCATGCCTCATTTTCTCGTTATCTTTTCCGCATCCGTTCCCGTTCCTCGTCCTCCTGCATCCGCCGATTCAGCTTCTCCGCAGCCTTGTCGAAGAAATAGGTGCGGCTGTCGTTCTTCCGCCGCTTGATGTCCGCATAGGTATTGTAGCACTGGCTCTCCTTTATTTCCATGCCGAACACCTTGCAGAAACCGTCCAGCAATTCCTTGATACCCGTTTCACCCTCGTTTACCAGCTTCATGGCATCCAGCCCGTAAATCAGCTCCACCAACTCAGCCATACTGCCCGTCCAACGCATGGCAGGAATATTGCCTGTGTCTTTATTTCTCTTTTCACATTCGGAGTGGATGGTTGTGGATAGTGGCGACACCTGCGGGCGGTTGGAAGGGATATGTTTCTGCATCTTACGTATGAAAGACAGGGCTTTACGGACAAACAGGGCGGTATGGCTTCTCACACCCGCAATGTACTGCGTGTGGTGGTATTGCAGTTCGTTTTCGGCATACGCCAGCGCAATCTTCGCCCCGTCCGTATCGCCGTCATGCATCAGTTCCACAACCGCCCTGACAAAACGGTTGTATGCGGCATTCAGATTAACTGTTTCATCGTTCCCGTCTATAAGACCGAAAAATTCGGTTTCTGTCAATATGAGGTGTTCCATTTTCTTTCAGTTTTATGTTATTACACTTGGTTTGAAGTGTGCGCACATAAAACTATGGGACAAATAGCGGTCCTGCGGGAGTGTTTTTCTTTTCACATGGATATATCTTACTGATATTCAGTGGGATATTTACTAAAAATATTTTTTGGAGCTTCTCCCGACGCCTCATTTTTTGTTCAGAATCTGAACGTACGTTCACTTTTTGAACGTTCCGGGCGTTCATTTTCCGAACGTCACCACCCGTTGGCGGGGTGTTTTCCGTCCGTAGGCTATCCGTACCATGCCGTCCTTCCATTGTCTGCTTCCCGTGCATGTCCATTCGCTTTCGGGCAGCGACGATTGGAACAGCCTGCTGCCGTTTCCCGCAATGACGGGAACCATGTAGAGGATGATTTCATCCACAAGCCGCATCCGTATCATGCCGTTGATGATACCTGCCGTCTTTTCGGTTGCTTCTATCAGATAGTTCAGGGAATCGCCGGTGTTTTCCATCCGGTTGGAGAGGAGTGTAAGCGACGTGTCTTCTGTCAGGACGCAGGTGGCAGCTTCTTTCAGCGCACCTATCCCGTACTGGTCGGAACCAAGCCATCGCCCGGACAGACCGGTTGTTTCTGCCGGACAGCCGTCCATTGTCAGGACGGCGAGTAATCGGACTTTTGCCATAGCGGTCATTCTGTTGCGACCGGAAACCGTATATAAAAAAAGTAGCGTGCAATTCACACTACTTTCAAGCGACGGCTCTGGTAAAGCCTTTACAGAGAGTATGTGAATGCACGCTATGCCCAGGCATAGCATAAGCATCACACAATCGCCTCTGTAGTTCCAATTTACCAGATTTTCGCTCGAAACGCCTTGCGGTCTTATTCTATACTATATCTTAGTCGGTACGGGAAACCGTGTTTCTCCGTACCGTTTTTCTCCTATGTTCATGCAAAGATAGGATTTTCAGTCGAAATTTTCTCATTTTTCGCTCTTTTTCTGCATGATACCGTATTCTTTCATCTTGTTGTACAGGGTCGTGCGGCTGATACCCAGCAGTCCGGCAGTCACTTCGCGGTTCCCGTCCGCCTGTGCCAGTGCCCGCACGATGCGTTCCCTTTCCTCATTCCCGTCTTTCAGCAGCAGGGAGCTGCCTGCCTGTGCCATACTTTCCGCTTCCAGCCTGTCGGCTCCTATCAGCCTTCCTTCCGTCAGCAGGACGGCGGAACGCACCGTCTGTTTCAGTTCCCTCACATTTCCTGCCCACATCCGCCTCATGAGTTCCTTTTCCGCCTCCTTCTCGAATCCTTCCGTATGCCGTCCCAGTTCCTCGTTGGCAAGCTCCCGGAAAAACTCCGCAAGGGGCAGTATGTCCTCCCGGCACTCCCGTAGCGGCGGTATCTTGATGACAAACTCCTTCAGGCGGTGATACAGGTCCCGCCGGAAACGTCCTTCCTCCACTGCCTTCTCCAGATTCTCGTTGGTCGCCGCCACAATGCGCACATCCGCTTTCCGCTCGCGGGTGCAGCCCGTCGGACGGTAGCATTTGGTCTGCAGCGCACGCAGCAGTTTCTGCTGTACCTCAGCGGGCAGGTTGCCCACCTCGTCCAGAAACAGCGTGCCGCCGTCAGCCTCCGCCATGCAGCCCTTCTTTCCGGTTATGGCTCCCGTAAATGCGCCTTTCTCGTATCCGAACAGCTCGGATGCCGCCAGCTCCCGTGTCAGCATACCGCAGTCTATCGCGACAAACGGACCTTTCTGCCGGGTACTCTGCGCATGTATCTTTTCTGCTACGTGTTCTTTGCCCGTACCGTTCTCTCCAAGTATCAGCACCCCTATGTCCGTCGGGGCTACCAGTGAGATACGCCGGTCGATTGTCCGGAATGCGGCACTTCTGCGCTCCAGTATGGGCATGGTATGCCTTCTTTCCGTTTTACGTACCAGCTCACTTATCCTCGGAAGCAGCTTTTCCTGCAGCAGGGTCTTGGGGACATAGTCCTCGGCTCCCAGCCTCATGGAGCTGACTGCCGATGCGACCTGCGCATAGTCGGTCATGATGACAAACGGGTTTCTGATACCCGCTTCCCGCATCCGCTCCAGCACTTCCGTACATTCTCCGTCGGGCAGACGCAGGTCCGACACGATGATGTCCCCATCGTCCAGTTCCTCCAGCAGCCTCCGTGCCCCGGCACAGTCGTATGCCGTGCGGGTCTCGTAGCCTGCCTTCTCCAGCATTCCGCAGACATGGTCGCGAAATACCGGGTTGTCTTCTATCACTATTATTCTTCCCATACCGTTCTATCCATTTCCTTTCGGGCGAGCCGGATGATCGTTTCGCCCTGACCGGTTACCTTTCCGGCATACTCCCTGATTTCTTCTGCCGTCCCGTTTCCGTGGAGCACGTCATACAGCTCCTGCAGCGGCCCTTCGGCATGTATCAGCATCCACGAGCTGCGGATATGGTGTATCCAGTAGTCCAGCCTGTCCCTGTCACACCTTTCCGCTTCCTCCCGTATGGCGGCCATTTCCTTCTCCGTTTCCCTGACCAGACATTCCAGCCTCTGCCGCTTGTCGCCGTATGCGAACAGCGGGCCGAGGTCTATGCGTGGGGTACTGTCCTCACCGATACATTCTTCCGCGGCTGCCAGCAGTTCGTCGATGGAGAACGGCTTGTACAGCACCGAGCCGAAGCCAGCGCCTGCCAGTTCCTCTTTCGTGATGCTTTTCGAGCCGGTCACCACCATCACGGGGATGGTGCGTGAGTTGCCTATGTCCGACGTGCGGAGCAGTTCCAGCACCTCGTAGCCGCTTGCGTCCTGCATCTTCAGGTCCGTGGTCAGCAGGTCATAGTGTCCCTCGCGCAGCTTCTCCGCCATTTCCCCCGTGCTCGTGCAGGTGTCGCAGTGCACACCGTTCTGCACGAATATGTCGTGTATCATCCCCAGTATGATACCGTCGTTGTCCAGCGACAACACCGAACATCCGCCCAGTCTTGTCCGCCTCGCTGCTGCCTTGCGGCCTGTTTCTCCGGCTTTCTCCGCCTGGGGCAGCGGCAGCACCACGCTGAAGCGGCTGCCCATGTTCCGTATGTTCTCCACCGATATGCTGCCCTCCATCAGTTCCGCAAGGCTTTTCACTATCGACAGTCCCAGCCCGAATCCGTCCTGCGTGGCGGCATTGCTCAGCCGCTCGAACGGCTTGAATATCTGTTCCCGTTTGTCCTTGTCTATTCCTCCTCCGGTATCTTCCACCGCAAGCGTGAATTTCCCTCCGGCATACAGGGCGGTCAGTGTCACGCCCCCGCGTTCCGTAAACTTCAGTGCGTTCGACAGCAGGTTGCTGCCGATACGCAGTATCAGGTTCCTGTCGCCCATGACCACCTCGTCAGCGGCGTTGTTCACCCTGAACTCCAGCCGTTTCTCTTCCATCCGTGCGGCAAACTCCGTTTCCAGCGTTTCCGCCACTCCCGCCAGTCTGAACGGCTTCACCCTGACGGTCTCCTTTCCGTTGTCTATGCGGTAGTAGTCCAGCAGGTTCTCCATCAGTGCCCCCATACGCTCTGCCGACTGCCGTATATGCTCCGCGTGCAGCGCTGTTGCCTCCCGGTTCCCGTCCTTCAGTATCAGTTCCGCATTGCCGCGTATGGCGGTCAGCGGTGAGCGCAGGTCGTGCGTCACCGTCTGCATGATGTTCTGTCTGCTTTTTATCAGCTCTTCATTCTCCCGGACCGACTGGCGCAGGATCTCTATCAATTCCTCTCGCTGTTTCCTGTCTCTGGTGCGGCGGCGGATGTCCCTATGGACTACCACATACAGCAGCACTGCACACAGGACACCTGCCGCCGATATGCCGCATATCAGTACGAATGCCGTTTCTCTCAGTTCCGCCACCCGCATGTGCCTTTCTTCCATGCGTTCCGTCTCGTCCTGTCCGATTTCCCGTATCAGCCGCGAAAGGTTCCGGTTCAGTATGCTGTTGCGTATTTTCAGTGAGTCCGACAGATGGGAGAATGCCTGTTCCTGCTCTGCCAGTGCCGTACGCATCTCTTCCTCAAACCGCCGCATCTCCGCAATGTGCCGGGTGTTGGGTCTCGTGCTCACCCGTGTGGTCGTGCGTGCCGGTTCTTCTTTCTTTTTCTTGCGGAACAGGCCGAACAGCCCGCCCCGTTTCTTTTCCTCTTCCGGTTCGGTGCGTTCTGTCACTGTCGTTGTCCGTACCGATGCCGTCTGCTCCAGTCCGGGCAGGTGGCGTTCCAGCAGGCTGTCCATGCGGTACGCCGTGGTCGGCATATCCACCATCCGCTCGATCAGCCTGCGTTTCTCGTGCAGCAGCCTTACTACCGTGTCTATCCTTGCCGTCTGTGCCGGCTCTCCGTAGTAGCCTTTCAGCCGGTCTATCACCTCCATCGTGTGCGATTCCCGCCGGTCGTATGTATCCATGTCCGAGTCGTCCCACAGCATTGCGCGGTCATTGTCCAGAAACAGTGTGATCAGTCCCCGGTATGCTTCGCTGGCGGCAGCACGCTGCATGAGCAGGCTGCGTTCCTCTGCCTCCGCCTGCTCGAATACCTGCTTTTCGTACCATACGGCCGTGATGATGCCCAGTACGAGCAGTCCCAGTATGAGATAGCCCGACAGGATTTTCAGGTGGAGGGATTCCTTCCATCTTGAAAATGTATTGTTGTTCATGTATTTTCGGATTGTTTTTTAGGCGGTAAGTTAGTGGAACCTTCCCGAAAGGATGTTCCAGATTCTGATAAAAATCAGTGCGCGTTTTTATTGGTTCCAGAAATCCATCCTGCGCTTCTCCCATTTCTCATATCCTATGGCTTTCAGTTCGCACGGACTCATTCCGGTCTGCTTCTGGCAGAAGTCCGCAAAATTGCTTGCCGAGCCGAAGGCGTTGCGCTCGGCTACTTCCTTCAGCGGCAGTTCCACCCGGTATTCCATATCCTCCTCTATGCGCCTTATCCGCTCCCGGCGCAGCCACTCCGATGGCCCCGTGCCGTAGTATGTTTTGAACTTGCGCCGCATCAGCGAATAGCCCATGCCGCACAGTCCGGCAAGTTCTTCCGCCACGAATGTGCGGTGGCTGTAGTGGTTCACTGTCATGCGGAATACCGCCTTGTCCAGTTCCGGCAGCCTGCTCTCGGCGTATGCCATATCCTTTTCCTCTATGCGGAAAGTCTTGCCATACAGCTTGTTGCGTCTTTCCCTGAAGAAATAGTCGCATACCCTGTTTGTCATCTCGTTCGTACGTGCATGGCCTTTCAGTGTATGCAGCACGTCGCATAGCACCAGCATTTCCCGTGTCCGGTATTTCCGTTCCCATGCATCCGTCAGTTCATTGCACATGTAGCAGATCACTTCATGCTCGCGTGAGCGGCACAGCATGAGCATCCATGCCCTGAAATCCCTGTCCCTTGCCGACGGTGCTTCCTTATCCTTCCGCAGTGCGCTCACTGCCGTCAGCATCAGTTCCGTGTCATTGCCGTACTCCGCCAGCCGTATTCTCATCTTCGGCAGCGAGTGCCGTTCCTTCACCGACTTCCGTATGCTCTCCGCCAGTTCTTCCATCCGTTCCCTGCACACTTTTGCCCTGTATGCCTCCGCAAGCACCGCTTCTGTAATTCTCAGCTTCATCTTTCTCTGTTTTAATGGTTTATAATGGTTCTCCGGCAAAAGTAGCGTGGAGCCGCTGGACTATTGTTCCAAATCCTGACAAAAATCAATGCACGGTTTCTATTCGGAATACATATATCATATTGTCTTATGGGCAAGACTGAATATCGGATATTTAATTTGCCCAGTAATCCGCAGTTATCTGAACTGATAAAGTAACAGCATCAGAATCAGCCCTACTGTTGGTACTATATAGCGGAGGCTTAACACCGCCTTGTCTGAATATTTGGTATTGTATCTGTTGTTTTGATATTTTTCCACTAAAGCGTTTATTCTTTTTTTGTTGTAATGTAGATAGATGATAGGCCAGGGCAGAAAACAGCCGATTATCCCAATTATTATTCTTGTTCTCCCGGATGTACTGGGTAAAAAGAAATCTCCAGTTAAGAGAAACGACAATATTAGCGCAGCAAACAAATAAACCATTGTAACAACTTCAGCCAATACACATGTTGCCCCAAAAC
>OIWN01002413.1_pt1 | contig 12560 bp, 7 predicted proteins | sample 1587591 | NCBI WGS metagenome assembly OIWN01 (sample SAMEA3888901, study PRJEB22519) | human gut metagenome | biome: human gut; feature: human-associated habitat; material: faeces | place: Denmark | collected 2010 | reverse complement strand
TGCGCGGCTTCCGGCTCTACTCCTGTTCCTTCCTGTTCTCGGGGCTGGCCATCTTCGGCTCCTCCTTCTTTACCGCCCTGTGCAACGGGGTGGTGTCGGCCCTGCTCTCCTTCCTGCGCTCTCTGCTGCTCCGGGGCGGGATGGTGCTGCTGATGCCCCTGCTGTTTGGGCTGGACGGGATCTGGTCCGCGGTGATCGCCGCCGAGGGGCTGGGGGCTGTGGCGGCGGTGTCCGCGCTGGTGTTGCTGCATAAGCGATACCACTATTGGTAGAGGCGGGAAGAAGCCCGGGATATGAAACGGGCGGCTCCCGCCGCGGGAGAATAATTTGACATAAAATGGACCCTGTGATAGAATGGCTCAGATCCAAAACGCTACGGAGGGATCCTGATGCAGGTCGATGTATGTATTCAAACCAGAAGAAGCGTCCGAAAGTATTCCGATCAGGACATCAGCGGAGATACGCTGCGGGAGATCGTGGACCTGGCCCGGTTTTCCCCATCCTGGAAAAATACCCAGGTGGTGCGGTATCATGTGGTCAAAAACGCGGACCTCAAGGAGAAGATCGCGCAGAACTGTGTGCTGGGCTTTGACTTTAATGCCAAGACGATCGTGCGCTGCAACGCGCTGGTGATCGTCTCTGTGGTGACGAAGGTCAGCGGCTATGAACCGGACGGCAGCTATTCGACCACGCAGGAGGACCGCTGGGAAATGTTTGACGCCGGGATCGCAAATCAGACGTTCTGTTTGGCGGCCCACAGCAAGGGGGTCGGGAGCGTGATCCTGGGCGTATTTGATGAGAACAAGATCCGCCAATATCTCACCCTGCCGGACAATGAGCGGGTCACCAATCTGATCGCGCTGGGCTTTCCGCTGGAGGGAGCCAAGAACGCCCCTCCCCGGAAGGAAGTCTCCCAGCTGCTTGAGATCGTGGAGTGAATGACACAGGAGGACTGCCATGGCGGCAGTCCTCCTGTTTTCTGTTGGGCGCTGTGTACAAATCAGCCCACGGGCTGGGAGAGGTCCTCTGACTGGGGAGCAGCTGCCAGCGACTTTCTCTGCCGCCGGCGGCGGATGAGAAACAGGGCCAGCAGCAGGGCGAGGATGCCGCCGCCGCACAGGGCGACAGCCAGCACAGGCAGCGCTCTCTGATCCAGCAGCATGACCTGCCCCTGGACCGGGGCCTGAAAGACCAGATAGCTGCCGTCCAGCTCTCCCTCCACACGGGACCAGCGCCCGTCCTGATAGAGTGCGGCGTCCGGGTGCTCCGCCCCCTCCGTCCGCAGGCGGAGGGTCACGGTGTCCTCCTTGCTGCCCGTTACGGAGTAGGTCCACGCGCCCACGCTGGCACAGCCCTCCACCGCGTCCTCCTCCACGGACTGGGCGCGGATGGTCAGCTTGGCGTCCAGGGAGAAGATCCCCTGGGCCAGCAGGGTGGGGATGTCCTCGCCGCTGGACAGGGTGGAGGTGGGATCCTCAAATTCCGCCTCCAGCACCATGGAGCGGCGGAGATCCTTGGTCGGGAAGAAGGGCCACTGGCCGTACTGCCCGTTCTGCTCCGGGGGAGCGGGGATCGGCTCCGGGTCCAGGTCCCCTCCGTAGTCGAAGGGCACCTCCGCCAGGAGGGAGCCGTTGACGGTGAAGCGGTAGGAGAAGGTAAGGAAGTCCTCAGGGAGGTAGTCCAGCTGGCGGAAGGCATCGAAATCAAGGCCCTGGGCCAGCTCGGCGTAGTCCACGCCGTCCAGACCGGCCAGATCCTCCATCAGATAGCGGTTTCCGGCCAGGTCGCCCTCCGCCTGTCCGGCGATGGCGCCCCAGTACTCCCCGTCTCCCTGGGCACGGACCATGGCGCGGCAGTCCAGAAGGTCCTCGCCCAGACCGGCCACGCCGCCCAGCCAGCTCTCTCCGGTGAGGTCTACCAGGCTGGAGCAGCGGATGAGAGAGCCTTTGGTCCGGCCGGCGATACCGCCGCAGTAGTCGGTGCCGGTCTCCACTGTGCCGCGGGCGGCGCTGTCCAGAATAGCGCCCATTTCACACCGGCCGGCGATGCCGCCGCCGCAGTCGTTTTTGACCACCACATCGCCGTTGAAGCGGCAGTTGCGGATGACGGCGCGCATGGTGGCGTACACATCGGCCAGCAGCTTCAGATCGTCCAGCTCCAGGGTCTCCTCCGGGTCGTCTCCCAGCTCTGGGGAGACATTGCCCGCAATGCCGCCCACATTGGCGTCGCCGTTGACGGTGCGGGAGGCGGCGCACCCGGAGATGAGGCCGGGGCCCTGGGTAATATCAGTGAGGTCGGTAATGGTGATCTCCGGCTCTTTACCCAGGTCATAGATGGCCTGCCGGACCACATCAAGATGCTGGATCATGCTCAGGGTGGTGGTGTGCAGCTCCTGGGTGTCCTGACCGGCGTACTGGGTCATCTGGTCCACCCGGTCCTGGATCACATCCAGCTGGGCGTCGATGTCGTCCACGGCGGCCTGTGCCTTATCCCCCAGCTGGTCGGTGTAGTCCTTCAACAGCTTCCGGATCTGATCGGCCCCCAGATCCACCCCGTCCAGATCGCCGGAGACCTGGTCCATGAGCCGGTCACCGGCGTCCACCAGATGGGAGGCGGCGTCATTCAGTGCGTCCAGGGCCCGCTGGATCCGGTCCCGGTCATCGCCCAGGTCGTCGGAGAGCTGCTCAAAGATCTCCCGCCACTGGCTGGGCAGCTGGAGCAGCAGAGAAGAGATCTTGTCCAGCGCGGTGCGGATGCCCTGGATGTGCTCCTTGGGATTCAGGGAGGGAAAGGGCAGCTGAAGCGCGCCTTCATAGTCCTTTTCCGCGATCAGCTTCGCGACCTCCAGAATGTACTGCTTCAGGGCCTCCAGCTCCTGTTTCATCTGAGTGATGTGGGTCTGAATGGCCCGGGCCTGATCCCGAATGCCAGTCACTGTGCGGTCCAGAGCCCGCACTGCGTCGCCGAGACCGCCGTCCAGGTGGTCCAGCAGGTCGTTGAGCCGCCGGCTGAGGCGGTCGGCCTGGTCTAAAAGCTCGTTGAGGTCATCAAAGGCGTCGTTGCTGAAGCGGTCCACATGGTCCCGCAGGCTGTCCAGCGCATCGCTGATGTCGTTGGTGTACTGGTAGAGGTCGTCGGACATAGCCTGGAAGTCATCCTTCCCCTCCTTGCCGGCGTCATAGGTCCGGTCCTGGATGGAGGAGAGGGCGTCATGGATCACCTGAGCGTCCTCCACGCCCCGGCCGGCGATCTCATTGACTTGATTGGCAAAGACCTCCATCTCATCGAACAGGGCGGCCAGGCTGTCGTTCAGCCGGTCCATGGGGGAGTCGCCATAGGTCACTTCGGCGTTGGGCTCGAACTGCCCCACGATGCCGCCCACGTCCTTGCGGCCCCACACCTGTCCGGTGTTGGAGCACTGGAGAACGCTCCCGGACTGAAGGCCCACGATGCCGCCCACGTTATAGCCCAGGTGCTGGTACCCGATCTCGCCGCTGTTGGAGCAGCTTTGGATGGTGCCCCGGGACAGTCCGGCAACACCACCCACGCTGGTGGGGATCTCCTGGTCGGGATCGGAGTTCAGCGCCCCGGTGTTGATGCACCGGTCCAGCGTGCCGAGATTCTGGCCGGCAATGCCGCCCACATTGGTCACACCGGAGATCTGGACCTGGCTGGAGGAGCCTTCGATGCGGCCGGTCTCTCCATTGACTCCCACCAGGCCGCCCACGTCCTCCTGGCCGGAGACGGTCCCTTTGGCGGAGCAGGAGCGGATGGCGCCGTAATTTTCGCCGGCAAGCAGGCCCAGCTGGCTGGCGGAGCCCTGGGGCTCCAGCAGGCCCTCCACGCACAGTCCCTCCACCACGGCGCTCTCCGTCAGGGTGCGGAACAGACCCAGGGTGGAGCCCTTGTGGTCATAGGTGATGCCGCGGATGGTGTGGCCGTTGCCGTGGAAGGTCCCCTGAAAAATGGGGATGGGCTGAAAATCAGAGCCGCTCAGATCCAAATCGGCGGTGAGCTCCACGGTGACCCCCTGAGACCAGACGTCCCGGGTGCAGTTCTGGACCAGGGCATAAAACTCTTTGGCGCTGGAGATGGTGACGCGGTCGCCCTCGGCAGAAACAGGGGGAGCCAGGGAGAGGAGCGTTGCAGCTGTCAGAATCAGTGCCGCAGCCCGTTTATACAGTTTCATGGGGGTCCTCCTTCCCGGTGTCAGGCAGGTCCAGCTGCTGATACTTGCTCTCGATCAGTGCGTCCACGCTGCCGTGGAGCACGCCCTTAAATTCTCCGTCCACGAAGCCGGACACATGGCCCCGGATGTGGCCGTCCAGGCGCATGGTGCCCTGGTTGAAGCGCTGCTTTCGGTCCCGGTTGAGGGTGATGGCAGTGCGTTCGATGAGCGCGTCGCCCAGCATAAGCAGCTGGGGCAGAACGGTCATGACCAGCACGATGGAGGTGACGGTGCCGCGGCCCAGGGTGAGGCCCACCGAGCCGATGGTGGCGTTGGTGGAGATGCCTCCGATGAGGAAGCCGGCCACCGACATAATGGTCCCGGAGGTCAGGATGGTGGAAAAGCTCTGGTCCAGGGCCTCCACCGCGGCCTGACGGTGATCCATCTGGGTCTTGAGATCCAGATAGCGGTTGGTGATGACGATGGCGTAGTCGATGGTGGCGCCCATCTGGATGGAACTGACCACCAGATAGCTGAGGAAATAGAGATTGGTGTGGGTCAGCACGGGGACGGTGAAGTTGATCCAGATGGAGCCCTGGATGGTCAGGACCAGCAGGATGGGCAGTCCGGCAGACTTGAAGGTGAACAGCAGGATGACCATGACGAACAGGACGGTGAGGATACTGATCTTCATATTGTCCTGGGTGAAGGAGTTGGCCAGATCCAGGGCGTTGGTGGAGTTGCCCACCAGAAGCACATCGTCTCCATAGTACTTCTGGGCGATAGTGCGGATCTGGCTGAGAAGGGCCTGGGTCTCTGCCCCCTCCGTGGGCACATCGGCCACAAAGACCATGCGGGTCCAGTGCTCGCCGCGAAGCTGCTCCAGGCCAATATCCAGCTTTTCCTCCAAATCGTCCACCTTGTCTGCCTGTTCGCCGGTCAGGTTAACCACCCCTTTATCCCGCTGCTCCAGCAGGAACTCAAATACATCGATCAGGGGAACAGCGTAGTCATCTGGATTTTGGAAGATGGCTCCATATTCCTCAGCGTTGAGGCCATAGGCCTGATAGAGCAGCCGGGCCAGCTCGATGTCTACACCGGCCAGCTCTGCGAACTGCCTGGGGGTCATCTCGTCGGTCAGCACCCAGTCGTCCTCCACCTCGGTGTTGGCAAGTCCGGTGGCTGTTGTGACGGGTTCCAGGCCGGCCACCTCCCGGAGGATCTTACCTTCATTTTCATAGCTTCCTCGGGGGACCAGGACGGCAATGGTGTTTTTCTGTCCGAAGGTGCGGCTGACCTTTTCTTCGGCCAGCTGCCAGTCGGGTTTATTGCCGAAATCGGCATCGTTGGTGTCAAAGACATAGTCGCAGTGGTTGGACAGCACAGCACACGCCACCAGTGCTACCAGAAAGATAGGGGGGAGGATGTAACGGAGATGGATCACTCCTTTGCCGAACCAGTTGATGTGGGGGACCAGATTGCGGTGGCGGGTCTTTTCGATGGGGCCGCTGAACAGCATCAGCAGGCCGGGCATCAGCAGAAAGACGCACAGCATACTGAAGATGATGCCCTTGGTCAGCACAATGCCCATATCGAAGCCGATACGCAGCTGCATCAGCATCAGGGCTACCAGTCCGGAGATGGTGGTGAGGCTGGAGGAGGAGATCTCGATGATAGCCTTACTCAGGGCGGCGATGTCGGCCTCCCGGGCGTCCAGGCCGTTGTCCCGCTCCTCCATATACCGGTGGCAGAAGATGATGGCGTAGTCGATGGCCATGGCCAGCTGAAGGACAATGGCGATGGAGTTGGTGATGAAGGAGATGGTTCCAAAGATGAAGTTGGTCCCCATATTCAGGACTGCGGCCGTGGCAAAGACGATCAGGTAGACGGGGACCTCCATATAGCTTTTGGAGGTGAACAGCAGTACGACCACGATGACCACCGCGGCGATAGCCAGGATCACGGTCATCTCCTGCTGAAGACTGGCCGACTCGTCCCGGCCCACGGTGGTGGAAGGGTAGTAGTCATAGCCCTCTAAAAGCTGCTCCACCTGGAGGAGGACGGCGGCGGTGTCCGGGTCGTCCTCCTCTCCATTGAAGGAAACAGAGAACAGGGCCGCAGAATCGTGGTAATGGTCCTGGGTATCATCAAATTCCACAGAAGAGACACCAGGGATCTTTTCGATTTTTAAAGAGAGGTTGTAGGCTGCGTCATAGGTGATATTGGATACCATGATGTTCGCACTGCCTAAGGTGATGAATTCCTCGTCCATCAGGGTCAGGCCGCGCCGCGTCTCCGTGTGGGCGGGGAGGTAGGTGGTGATGTCATCGTTGACGTGCACCTTGCTGATGGAGACCGCGCAGAAGATAAAGGAGGCCAGAAAGATCAGATAGAAGGCCTTCCGCTTATCTACAATGAAGCGCGCCAGCTTGAGCATGGGGCTTTCCGTTTTCTTTTCATGTTCCATAAAAGACCCCCATTGTCAGTCAATCAGGATAAAGTGGGACAGGTTGGAGAGCAGAGTCTCCTGCGGGACAGGGTCATCGCTGGTCAGCCACCACCGGATCAGGGCCAGCACCGCCCCGATGTAGAAGCGGGCGGCGATCTGGGGGTCCACCTCAGGGGCGGCGTCCCGGAATGCAGGCTGGGACAGCCGGCGGCACAGCTCCTGGGCCGCGCGGTCGGACAGGACGTGTACCTCCGCCTCCATTCCGGTGTTCAGGCAGGCTAGGTACAGAGATCGGCGGTCCTGGAAGAAGCCCAGGGCGTTTTTGACCGCAGTGAGGAAATACTCCTTGGGGGAGGTCATCTCCTTCTTGGGCAGGCAGGTCTCCACACACTCCTGTTCCAGCTGGGAGAGCAGATAGCTGAGCAGCTCCCGCTTGTCATTGAAGTGGGCGTAAAATGTGGTGCGGTGGACCATAGCCCGGCTGCATATATCTACCACTGAAAGCTCGGAGAAGGGGCGCTCCTCCATCAGCTCGGCCAGCGCCTTGAGCAGCAGGGCGCGGGTCTTGCGCTGACGCAGGTCCAGATGTTCCTCATTTTTTTGATCCATGCTGCACACTCCATCCGGTTTGATCGAGATTCGAGATTATGATAGCGCATTAAACGACAACTGTCAAGATAGTATACATTTGTAGATTATATAAACGAGTAGGACTCAGAGACGAAAATTTTGACAGGGAAGCGGGGCGGCCCATAGTAGCGGGTGAAAAAGAGGAGAGCGGCGGAGAAAGTCCCTTGAGTGCAGGGCGGCTTTCTGCTATACTGTCAGCAGGAGCCCGCCGGACGGGCGATGGATCAGACAGGAGGGCGGGAGCCATGAACAAGACGGAGCTGCTGGACCGCTGCGCCAGAGATGGTGAGGAGCGGATGCTGCTGGCCCGGGTGCTGGACAAGCTGGAGCTGTCCCAAAACCGGGGTGTTCCGGCCCATACCCCCTTCCTCTCACCGGGGGAGCGGGCGTCAGTGCAGGATCTGCTGAATGTTTGGGGGCATCCGCGCTGTGTCTGGACTGGGGGCTATGAGGGGGCGGAACGGCAGGTATGTCTCTTCCTCCCCGACTGGCAGGAGCCGGAGGACGCTCTGGCCGATCCTGAGGGTCCGCTGGCCGCCCTGGAGTCCCTGTTTCCCCGGGATGCCTCCCTGTCCCACCGGGACATCCTGGGCGGGCTGATGGGATTGGGCCTGACCCGGGAGAAACTGGGGGACATCCTGATGGAGGAGGGCTGCTGCCAGGTGGTGGTCCTGCGGGAGGCCCTGTCCATCCTCCTCAGCCAGTGGGAGGGGGCCGGACGCTGGAGGCTGAAGGTGCGGGAGATCTCTCTGTCAAAGCTCTCGCCACGCCCGCCGGAGGTCAAGACCATCCGGGACACTGTGGCGGCCATGCGGCTGGACGCGGTGCTGGCCGCCGGCTTCTCCCTTTCCCGGTCCAAGGCCGCCGCCTATATCTCCTCAGGTAAGGTGGCCCTCAACCACCGGGAGTGCCTGAAGGGGGACAAGCTGGTGGAGGAGGCCCTGCACCTGCCCCGGGAGGTGCAGGAGGAGCTGCAAGGCATCATCGCCGAGTATGAGGGCTCCAGCGACCTGGGCGACCGGGAGACCCTGATCGCCGACAGCCGCTATCAGTACATCGAGCGGGTGGTCGAGGCCTCGGTGGTCAAAGGACACGCCGACTCCGGCCCCACCCTCAGCGAGCGGATCGACCGGGTGGTCACCGGCAAGTACACAGCCCTCCCCCTGTTCCTGTGCGCCATGCTGGCCATGTTCGTCATCACCTTCGGCCCCTTCGGCTCCTGGCTGCAAAACGGCGTCAGCGCTCTGATCGACCTGTTTTCCGGCTGGCTGGACGGGACCCTGACCGCCGCCGGCGTCTCCCCCGTGCTCATCAGCCTGGTGTGCGACGGCATCATCGCCGGCGTGGGCGGCGTGCTCTCCTTCCTGCCCCAGATCGCCCTGCTGTTCTTCTTCCTGTCCTTCCTGGAGGACTCGGGCTATATGTCCAGGGCCGCCTTCATCATGGACCGGCTGCTGCGGCGCTTTGGCCTGAGTGGAAAGGCCTTCATCCCCATGCTCATGGGCTTTGGCTGCTCGGTCCCCGCCATCATGGGGGCCCGCACCATGGAGAATGAGAAGGACCGGCGGATGACCATTCTCCTGGTCCCCTTCATGTCCTGCTCGGCCAAGCTGCCCGTCTATGGCATGATCGCCGGGGCCTTCTTCGGCCCCTGGGCCGGTCTGGTGATCTTTGGCCTGTATGTGCTCGGGATGCTGGTGGGTATCCTGTCCGGCATCCTCTTCAAGCGCACCCTCTTCGCCGGAGAGCCAGCCCCCTTTGTGCTGGAGCTGCCCCCCTACCGCCTGCCCTCCTTTGAAAACATCGCCACCCATGTCTGGCAGAAGGTGAAGGGCTTCCTCATCAAGGCAGGCACCCTGATCCTGCTGATGTCCATGGTCCTGTGGCTGCTCCAGTCCTTCGACTTCTCCCTGCACATGGTGGACGACGCGGCCCAGTCCATGCTGGGCACCCTGGGCAGCTGGATCGCCCCCATCTTCGCCCCCCTGGGCTTTGGCTTCTGGCAGGCGGCGGTGGCCCTGCTTACCGGGCTCATCGCCAAGGAGATGGTGGTCTCCTCCCTGTCCATGTTCTACGGCTTCGCCCTCACCGCCACCAGCGCCCAGGTGGCCGCCGCCATGACCGGCTTCACCCCCCTGTCCGCCCTCTCCATGCTGGTGTTCATCCTGCTGTATGTCCCCTGCGTGGCGGCGGTGTCCACCCTGGCCCGGGAGATGAACAGCGTCAAATGGACCCTGTTCTCCATTGCCTGGCAGCTTGGTATGGCGTACATCGCCGCGTTCCTGGTCCACACGGTCGGCCTGCTGCTGGGCTTTGTGTGAGCCGGAGCTCTGCTGACCCTCCCGCAATTTCTGACATAGCCCGCCGGAGCCGTTCCTGCCTGCTCCGGCGGGCTGAAAGGTATGGTGTTTCATGGGAAAAATCGATCTGATCGCCCTGGATCTGGACGGCACGTTCCTGGATCCGGCGGGTGAGATCTCCCCCGCCTCTCTGGAGGCCGTGCAGGCCGCCCGGGCCACCGGAGTCAAGGTGGTGCTGTCCACCGGCCGCTCCGGCTGGGAGGCGGCGCACTTCTCTAAGCTGGCGGGGTGCGACAGTCTGGCTGTCTGCCTGGGGGGCGCAGCCCTGTGCGACGCCCGCACCGGCAGACACCTGCGCCGTTGGGACCTGCCGGAGGAGACCGGGCGGCGTGCCCTGGAGCTATGCCTGGGCCGGGACATCGAGCTGATGATCTTCGCCGGGGAAGAGATCCTCCTGGACCCCTTCTCCCGCCGCTCCCTCCAGCGCACCTACCCCTTCTCTGTCTTTCACAGCCGCGCCGTTGACACTCCGGATCCCCTGGCCTACCTGGCAGAGCACGGCCTGCCCCTGACCAAGCTCCACGGAGATCAGAAGCCGGGGGGCTACCCCCTGGAAGAACTGGCCGCCCTGCCCGGCGTGTCCCTCACCGCCTCCAACGACCACGACTTCGAGCTGGTCCCCGCAGGGGTGAACAAGGGCCGCGCCCTGGCCCTCCTCGCCCTGATGTGGGGCATCCCCCTGGAGCGCTGCGCCGCCGTGGGGGACAGCGCCAACGACCTGGAGATGCTCCAGGCGGTAGGCTGTCCCATCGCCATGGGGAACGCCGCCCCTCAGGTGCAGGCGGCGGCCGTCCGCACTGTGGCGGACAACGGCCATGACGGCGCGGCCCAGGCCATTCTCTCCTGCCTGGAGTAAGCCTCTCCAAGCCCCGGGACGTCCATCCGGACGCCTCGGGGCCTTTTTGTCCGCTGAAACAGCCCGCTCCGACATTTTTTCCTTGACCTTCCCCCAGGTGGAGGGTGTACCGTAGTGCCGCCGGGCAAAATTTAATGAAAATTTAAGCCTTTCTTTCGGGAAAGCTAATCCCCCGGCAGTAAGATAGAGGCAGCTCTTAGAGGGCACACTGCCCCGGCCTGCGCCCGCGCCCGGCGCTCTGCACAACTGTACATAGTAAGGAGTCAATGCCATGGAAACCACACAACTCACCCCGGAAGCGCCGGTACAGCCGGAGACCCCGGAGCGTCGCTCTGCCGCTCCCCGCTTCCAGCTCCCCAAAAAGCGCAGAAAATGGCTCAAGCGGCTGGTCCTGATCCTCGCCGCGGCGGGGATCCTCTTTCTGCTCCTGCGCCCTCTGCTCTTTGGCAGTCCGGCAGCCTCCTCCGGGCAGTACCAGCCCGCCGCCGTCCAGCGGCAGGACCTGACCGTCTCGGTGGACGGCTCCGGCACCATGACCCCCATCGAGTCCTATCAGGTTGGGGCGCTGGTCTCCGGCGAGATCCTGGAGGCCCCCTTCCAGGACGGCGACCGGGTGGAAAAGGGACAGCTGCTCTACCGCATCGATCCGGGCAGCGCCGCCACCGCCCTGGAACAGGCCCAGCTGGCCGTTCAGCAGGCTCAGCTGACCTATGACAGCACCGCGGACGGCCTGCGGCCCCAGGCCTCCGGCTCCGGTGTGGTGCAGAAGCTGTATGTGAAGAAGGGGGACCTGGTCTCCGCCGGCTCCCCCATCGCGGACATCTCCGACACCTCCTCCATGACCCTCACCCTCCCCTTCCAGTCGGCTGACGCAGCCCGGATCTCTGTGGGGCAGAGCGCCCAGGTCACTCTGGCAGGTACTATGGAGATCCTGCCAGGCACTGTGGAGTATGTAGCCGGAGCAGATCAAGTGGGCAGCGGCGGCGCCCTGATCCGGCAGGTAAAAATCCGGGTCAATAATCCAGGTGCACTCACCGAGTCCACCAGTGCCACCGCCAAAGTGGGAACCGTCTCCTGTGCCGCGGGCGGTACCTTTGAGGCCCGCCTGAGCCAGACCATCACCGCCCAGGCCGGGGGCGAGGTCACCGCTCTGAACGTCTCGGTGGGCAGCCGGATCTCCGGCGGGGAGCCGCTGGCCACGCTGGGCGGCTCCGCCGCGGAGACCGCCCTGCAAAACGCCGCCCTCTCCCTCCAGAACGCGCAGCTCTCCCTCCAGAGCGCCCAGGAGGTCCTGGAGAACTACACCATCACCTCCCCCATCTCCGGCACAGTCATCGAAAAGAACCTGAAAGCCGGGGATCAGCTGGACGGCAGTGAGTCCGGGGCTCTGGCCGTGATCTACGACCTGGAGCAACTGGAACTGAAAATGAACGTCAGCGAGCTGGACATCGGCAAGATCCGGCCCGGCCAGAGCGTGGAGATCACCGCTGAGGCTCTTCCCGGCGAGACCTTCCTGGGCACCGTGGAGAAGGTGAACATCAACGGGACCACCACAGACGGCTTCACCACCTATCCGGTCACCATTCTGCTCTCCGAGTACGGCGCCCTCAACCCCGGCATGAACGTGTCCGCCGACATCATCGTGGAGCAGGCACAGCAGGCGCTCTGCATCCCAACCCCTGCCGTCTCCGGCGGCAACACGGTCCTGGTGGCCCCGGATGGGGCCCTGGGGGAGGACGGCTCCGTGCTCGACCCCGCCAAGCTGGAGACGCGCCAGGTGGAGCTGGGCCGCAGCAGCCAGGACTATGTGGAGATCCTCTCCGGTCTGGAGGAGGGGGAGACCGTGCTGGTGCCCATCCAGTCAGCAGACGGTTCCGCCGGCTCCACTGCCGTGATGGCTTCGGGAGGCTGAGCTTCGTGACACATCTGATCGAACTGAAAGACGTCTATAAGATCTACCCCATGGGGGACGAGACGGTCCACGCCCTGGACGGCGTCAGCCTCTCCATCGACCAGGGGGAGTTCGTGGCCATCGTAGGCTCCTCCGGCTCAGGCAAGTCCACCGCCATGAACATCATCGGCTGCCTGGACGTGCCC
>OIWN01002400.1_pt1 | contig 12614 bp, 17 predicted proteins | sample 1587591 | NCBI WGS metagenome assembly OIWN01 (sample SAMEA3888901, study PRJEB22519) | human gut metagenome | biome: human gut; feature: human-associated habitat; material: faeces | place: Denmark | collected 2010 | reverse complement strand
CGATCCAGATCTCCGGCACCAGCACCCCCTCCATATCCAAACAAACGATGTTCATAGTCCGCTCCTTTCAGCTCCTCATGACCTCTGCCAGCACATAGTCCAGCATCTGCTCCTTGTCGATGACGTCCCGATGGCGCACCGTCCGGCCCTGCAAACCGGCGAGATTCCTCGGCACCTCTGTGCCGGTGAGCCGGTGCAGCCGCTCCATCATGGCGAACTCATCGCCGTCGCAGCCGCCCTCCAGCGCCCCCAGCACCGCCGCCGGGAACTTGTAGGGTGATGCCGTGGAGAGCACCACCACCGGAGCCCCGTCCTCCAGCCGCACCTGCTCTGCCGCCGACCACGCCACCGCCGTGTGGGGGTCGCAAAGATAGTGCTGCTCCTGCCACAGCCGACGGATGACCTCCGCCGCCCCGGCATCGTCGCAGCAGGCACAGTCGAACTCCGCCTGCAAGCGTTCCAACAGCCGGGGCGACACCTGATAGTGTCCCTCCCGGTTCAGCTGCTCCATCAGCCCCGCCACATAGCCGCAGTCCCCCTCCGACAGCAGGTACAGCAGCCGCTCCAGATTGCTGGACACCAGAATGTCCATGGAGGGCGACGTGGTCTTATAGAAGGGCCGCCGCCGGTCGTATACACCGGTGGAGATGAACTCCGTCAGCACATCGTTGGCGTTGCTGGCGCACACCAGCCGCCCCACCGGCAGACCCATGCGCTTGGCGAAATACCCTGCCAGAATATCTCCGAAGTTGCCGGTAGGCACCACGAAGTGGACCTTCTCCCCCACCCGGATGCGCCCCGCCTGCACCAGATCGGCATAGGCCCGGAAGTAGTATACCACCTGCGGAGCCAGCCGCCCGATGTTGATGGAGTTGGCGGAGGAGAGGAAGTACCCCCGGCGGGCCAGCTCCTGGCGGAGCGCCTCGTCGGAAAAGAGCTTCTTGACTCCGGTCTGGGCATCGTCAAAGTTGCCGAAGACCGAGCAGACGCCCACATTCTTCCCCTCCTGGGTGACCATCTGAAGCTCCTGGATGGCGGAGACGCCGTCCTTGGGGTAGAAGACCAGGATGCGGGTGCGGTCCACATCCCGGAAGCCCTCCAGCGCCCCCTTCCCAGTGTCCCCGGAGGTAGCCACCAGGATGCACACCGTCTTCTCCTCCTCCGTCTTCACCAGAGAGGCTGTGAGCAGATGGGGCAGCATCTGAAGGGCCATGTCCTTGAAAGCACAGGTGGGGCCGTGCCACAGCTCCAAGCAGAAGGTTCCGTCATCCAGGGCGCGGACCGGGGCCACGGCGGGAGTGTCGAATTTTTCCGGCCCATAGGCCGCCGCAGCGAACTCCGTCAGCTCCTTGACGGAGAACTCGTCCAGAAACAGCTTCATGATATAGACCGCCCGCTGCTGATAGGACATCTCCTTCAGGTCAGACAGGGACTTGCCCGGCAGCTTGGGCAGATACGCCGGGGTCATCAGGCCGCCGTCCGGGGCCAGCCCTTGGGCGATGGCCTGAGATGCCAGATATGTGGTGTTCTTATCTCGTGTGCTGATGTACTGCATTTCTCTCAGTCCTTTATCCAGTCAAATCTCGATCATCAAGACCACAGGGCCGCCTCGCCCCGCTATTCAATCCAATGCTTTATTATGCCAGTTCTTTTCTCTCCGGTCAAGCGTTTGTCGCAAAAAAGAGGGGCAGTCTCCCCTTCTCCCCGATTTTCTCCCCCCGGGCCCCGCCCGTTTTCCAGATTGGGGCAGAGGGACATCAAAAAGCGTCAGGGATGACATAGATCTCCGGGGCCCGGGTCGCCAGCCCCTGGGGCGCGTATATCTCCACTACGTCGAACCTGGGCTGGAGCTGCGTGGGATGCTCCGCCAGATAGAGCTGGGCCGTGGTCCGCAGCTTCTCCTGCTTCCTCCGGTCCACGAACTCCCGCGCCTGGGCCACCCGTCCGTCCTTCCGCAGCTTGACCTCCACAAAGCAGAGGAAAGGCCCCTCCTCCGCGATCAGGTCCACCTCGCCAAACCGGCAGCGCCAGCCGGCCTCCACCAGGCGGCACCCGCGCCGGCGCAGCTCCTCCGCCGCCAGAGCCTCTCCCCACCGGCCCAGCAGCCTGCTCTCTCCCCCGCTCACAGGTCTTTTAAAAAGGTGCGGCGGTGGATGGGACTGGGGCCGTACCGGCGCAGCATCTCATAGTGCAGTCGGGTCCCGTACCCCTTGTGCCGCTCGAACCCGTATTGTGGATAGCGCTCCGCCATCTCCAGCATGAAGCGGTCCCGGCTCACCTTGGCCAGAATGGAGGCGGCGGCGATGGAGGGCGAGATGCTGTCCCCTTTCACCACACACCAGTGGGGAACGGTAATGGCGGCAGAGCGCCCGTGGTCCCGGTTTCCGTCGATCAGGGCAAAATCCGGGCGGAGGGAGAGCCCTTCTATGGCCAGCTGCATGGCCCTGATCCGCGCGCTGAGGATATCGGTCCGGTCGATCTCCTCAGCCTCCACCCGGGCTACCGACCAGGCCAGCGCACTCTGTTGGATGAGTGGAAAGAGCGCCTCCCGTTTTTTTTCTGTCAGCTTTTTGGAGTCATTCAGGCCGGGGATGTCCGCGCCCTGGGCCAGGATCACCGCCGCGGCGTACACCGGTCCGGCCAGAGGTCCGGCCCCCGCCTCGTCACAGCCGCAGACCCGGACAAAGCCGGCCTCCACTGCTTTCTGCTCATACTCTCCCGGTCCCATGCCTTCCTTCCTTTTCTCCAGGCTGCTCATATAGACGTTCCTTCTGGTGTCTCTAGTGTAAAGCGTCCCAGCTTCCCGGCCCTGTATTCATCCAGCAGGACCCGAGCCATCCGCTCCGTGTCCAACTCGCCGCCGGAGATGCGCATCCCCCGCTTTGCCGCGCCGGCCTCCAGCAGCCGGTAGCCGTAGGCGATGTCGTTTTCCTCCTCCTGGCGGGCAGGAACTTCCGGCAGCTTGTAACTCTGGGCCAGGACCTGGGGATAGTGCTCACCAAGATAGGCCATTAGATGACAGCCCAGGGTCTCCACATCCATGATTTCGTCTTTGACAGCGCCTGTAAAGGCAAGTACCATGCCAGTGTGCGGGTCCTCAAATTTCGGCCACAGGATGCCCGGTGTGTCCAGCAGATCCAGGGCACTGTCCACGTTGACCCACTGCTTGCCCCGGGTAACGCCGGGGCGGTCCCCCGCCTTAGCCGACTTCTTCCGGGCCACCTTATTGATAAAGGTGGACTTTCCCACGTTGGGGACTCCCACCACCATGGCCCGCACCGGACGGCCTACCTGGCCCTTCTCCCGCCATTTTGAGATCTGCTCCTTCAGCACTTCCTGGGTCACAGAGGAGAACTGGTTTACACCCCGGCCGGTCTTGGCATCAGTCTCCAGCACCGCATATCCTTTTTTCCGGAAATACTCGCCCCAGGCCCGGTTCTGGGCCGGGTCGGCCTGATCTGCCCGGTTCAGCACGATCAGCCGGGGCTTATCGGCGCAGATGGCATCGATGTCCGGGTTCCGGCTGGAGATGGGGATGCGGGCGTCGATGATCTCCGCCACGATGTCCACATGCTTCAGGTCCGCCTCGATCTGCCGTCGGGTCTTGGTCATATGTCCCGGATACCACTGAATATTCAACTCTCGTCTTCTCCTTCCCTACGGCGGAGGGCGTGCTCCGCTCTCCCCGCCGCCATGGTATAAAAAGGGAGCGGTACCAGTACCGCTCCCTTTTTATGTTGGATTACAGGGCTTCCTTGATCTTGGCGGACTTGCCCACGCGGTCGCGCAGGTAGTACAGCTTGGCGCGGCGGACCTTACCGTGGCGGACGGTCTCGATCTTCTCAATGGAGGGAGCGTGGACGGGGAACACCTTCTCCACACCGACGCCGTAGGACACGCGGCGGACGGTGAAGGTCTCCTCCAGACCGCCGTGCTTCTTGGCGATGACGGTGCCCTCAAAGACCTGGATACGCTCGCGGTTGCCTTCCTTGACCTTGATGTGCACCCGCACGGTGTCGCCCACCTCTACGACGGGGGGCTCAGCCTTCAGGTGCTTCTGAGTAAAAGCCTGCATGAGATCCATAATGATTCCTCCTGTTTATATAGGCGTTCTTGCCGGCCGTCTGCCCCGCTGTCGCTGGGGCGCCGCAGAGGACCGCCCGTTATCAGACCAAAGGATTATACCACAGCATTTTTCAAAATGCAAGTAGAATTTCCCTGTTTTTCGCCTTTCTCACACCGAATCATAAGCCTCCCGGTGGGTCTCCGTCCGCCGGACCTCCACCTTCGGGAAGTGCCGGGAGAGGAACTGCACCAGCGCTGGGCACACTACATCCTCTGTGGCAAAATGGCCCGCGTCCATCAGATTGATGCCCAGGGCCTTTGCTTCCAGGTATTGGTCGTACTTCACGTCGGCAGTGACGAAAGTGTCACACCCCGCCGCCATGGCGTCGGAGAGCATGGAGGCGCAGGCGCCGCCCCCCACCGCCACCCGGCGCACCGGCCGGCCCGTCTCCACGAAACGGACGCTGCAGGCGGAGAGCTTTTCCTTGATAAAGGCGGCAAATTCAGCGGCGGAACAGCCGGCCTGAGGGGCCGTCCCAACCCGGCCGATGCCGTAGGGCCGCCCCTGTCCGTCAGTCCCGTCCCGGCAGAGCAGTTCCACACCGTCCAGCTCCAGGGCCCGGGCCAGACAGTCATTGACGCCCCCCTGGGCAGCGTCCAGATTGGTGTGGGCACACACCGCCCCGATACCCTGTTCCGCCAGCAGGAGCAGGGTCCGCCCGGTGCTGGTCTGGTCGGTGAGGGCCTTCACCGGATGAAAAATCACCGGGTGGTGGGAGACGATCAGCTCCGCCCCCCAGCGGCCGGCCTCCGCCGCCACCGCCTCCGTGATGTCCAGAGACACCAGGACCCTCCGGACCTCCCGCTCTCCCCGGCCCACCAGGAAGCCCGCATTGTCAAAGTCCATCTGGGTGTCGAAGGGGGCCCACTGGTCCAGAGCCCGGTAGACGTCTATTATCGCTGCTGCCATGCATCCCACTCCTTCCGCATCTCCATCAGGCCCTCCAGGACCTGCTCCAGCTCCCTGCGGCGCGCCTCCGCCGGCGCCCGGGAGCGGGCCATCCCATCCAGGGCGCGCCTCACCCGCCCCAGCAAGTGGTCCAGCAGCAGGCCCCGGAGCGGGTCCTCCATCCCCGGGTACTGGCGCCCCGCCCACTCCTCGGCGGGCGTCATGGGGACCGCGCCTCCCTGTCTCGCCAAAATTATGCTGTAAAGGGTTTCCCCTTCGAAAACTGTTTTCTCCCGTAGGCATAGAAATCCATTGCGCCACAGCCAGCCCCGCAGCTCCGCCTGAGTGCTCATGGGCTGGAGAATAATTGGAAAGTCTTTTTCCTTTACCCATGGCGCCGCTTCCAAGATATTAGCGATAGTCTCCCCACCCATCCCGGCGATGACCAGAGCGTCCACCTCCTCCGGAGCGATCCCAGAGAGGCCGTCGCACAGGCGGAAGGACATCCGCTCAAAGCAGCCGCAGGCCCGGGCGGTAGCCCGGGCCCTGGAGAGGGGCCCCTCCCGCACATCTGAGGCGATGGCGCTGGGGATGCGTCCGTTCTGGAGCAGCCATGCCGGAAGATAGGCGTGATCCGTCCCCACATCAGCCAGCCGGGCCCCCTCCGGGATCATCTCCGCCACCCCCTGGAGCCGGGGGCTCAGCTCCGCCCGCTTCTCCATAGTCACAGGGACAGGCTGACCGTCAGGTAAAGGGCGTGGGCAAAGTCCCGGGCTGCCTCATCCCGCTCTTCATTCATAAAGGGCTCCTGGGGCCCGAAGTCCCGGCGGCACAGCATGCCGAGATAGTCCATCTCCCCGTGCTTGCACCAGCGCTTCAGCCCCTCGTCCCACAGGTCCGCGCCCCGGTCGGGGTGATAGCCGCAGCTGGCGATAGCAGCCACCTGCTTCAGCTTCCAAAGGGCGGGCTGACGGCCCTCTGGCCCATAATACTTGTTGGGTGCATAGATCAGCCGGTCCATCACCGCCTTCATAGGCGGAGTGCAGTACCAGGAATAGATAGGGCTTGCAAGGATAAGTACTTCACTGGTCTGGACGGAATCAAAGATGGCCTGCATGTCGTCCTCCTGGGGACAGCCGAAGGTCCCCCAGGGCGTGCTCTGGCACTGCTTGCAGGACAGGCAGGGCAAAATGGTCCGGTCATAGAGCCAGATCATATCCTGCTCGATCCCCATGTCCCGGTTCTCCTCCATAAATGCCCGCAGCAGAGCGGCGGTATTGCCGTTCTTCCGGGGGCTCCCCATCAAAACCGTATATTTCAACGCTGTTTCCTCCCCTGTTGTTTAATGAATAAAAAAGCGGGGCGGATTGCTCCGCCCCGCTTTTTCAGCAGCTCAGTTTTCGGCGGCGATCATGGCGTTGACCTGCTGGAGCAGATCATCCACGTCCACCCCGTGGACCATGCAGGCCTGCTCCACGGTCTCCCCGCGGGAGGCAGGGCAGCCCAGGCAGTGCATGCCGATCCCCATAAAGAGGGGGGCGGTCTGAGGCGCAATGTTGAGGATATCACCGATGATGGTGTCCTTGGTGATGGTCATAGCAGAATTCCTCCGTTTTCTTTGGAATAAGAATAGTATATCCTATCGACAGGATTTTTGCAATGGAGAATTTTATGTTTTCTGCTTTCTCCAGATGCGGTCTCTTTCCCTGAGAAAAAGGACGGCCCCCCTATCTTCTCAGCCCCGGGACCTCCTTCCCGCTCCTCAACATCTGAGAAAGGGTGGAAAAGAGAAAAAGGGCGCCCGGTGGGCGCCCTTTTTTCCTGGATGAAATTAGCCCTGCTGCTCGCGCATCTTGGCGAAGCACTCGCTGCAGTAAACAGGACGGTCGGACTTGGGCTCAAAGGGGACCCGAGCCTCGCCGCCGCAGGCAGCGCAGGTGGCAGTGAAGTACTCACGGGGGCCACGGGCCGCGTTCTTGCGGGCGTCACGGCAGGCCTTGCAGCGCTGGGGCTCGTTCTGGAAGCCGCGCTCCGCGTAGAACTCCTGCTCACCGGCGGTAAAGGTGAACTCATTGCCGCACTCTTTGCATACCAGGATCTTGTCTTCGTACATGGTTTTCCCTCTCTTTGACTCGTTCCCCATTTTTCATGGGTGGTGTAATATTTGCGATCAGCTCTTGCTGAGATCGCCGGAAGAAAGTTGCCGCGCCACCTTTCGCCTGATCCGCTGAACGGCGTTGTCCACTGACTTAGTGGAGCGCCCGACCTGGCTGGCGATCTCGGCGCAGGAGAGACCGCCCAGATAGTAGGATAGGATTTCTGCCTCGAAACCGGATAATTGTCCCTTCAGAGCGTCTAGGCGCTCTCTCAGTTCTTCCCTGCCGATGACAACATCTTCCGGGCTCTCTTCGCTGGAGAACAGGTGTGCGCTGGTTCCGTCAAAAAGAGGGGTTTCGAATGAGACGCTATGGTTCAGGGGAAAGTGTTTATCCCGCTGCGCCGCCCGGACGGCGGCATAGAGCCTGCTGCGGACACAAATCTCCGCATAGGTGCGGAAGGAGGTCTCCTTGCCGCTCTGGAAGCCGCGGATGGCGGCCAGCAGTCCCAGCATCCCCTCCTGGATCAGATCCTCGCTGTCGCCGCCTGCCAGAAAAAGCGGGCGGGCACACACTCGCACCAGACGTGTATAGCGGCCGACCAGCTCGGTCTCTGCCAGCGGGTCGCCGGAGGCGGCCAGACGGCAGAGCGATTCATCCGAGTAAGACTGTGTTTGGGACTGCACCAAATCCATATACTATGGCTCCTATACATAATAAACAAAACCGACGGATTTGTCAAGAAAAATTTTGAATCGATTTGTGAAAGTCTCACAGAGCAGGAAAACTGCCCCTTGTCACGAACTTCCACACCTTCCAGTTTTCTGTCACAGGGCGGCGATCTGGTCCGCCAGCCGCTGCGCCGCCGCCTGGGCCGTATCCTGATCCCTGGCCTCCACCATGACCCGCATCAGGGCCTCAGTGCCCGAGGGGCGCACCAGCACCCGGCCCTCGCCGGCCAGCTTCTCCTCCTCCGCAGCCACGGCATCGGCCAGGGCCTGGCTGGCCATAACGGCCTTTTTCCTGTCGTTGTCGGCGACCGGGATGTTGATGAGCACCTGGGGATACCGCTGGCAGATCCCGAACACCTCAGAGGCCCGTTTCCCGCTCTCCTTCAGCAGAGCGAGCACCTGGAGGGCGGTGAGCTGCCCGTCTCCGGTGGTGGCGTGCTCCAGGAAGATCATGTGTCCCGACTGCTCTCCTCCAATGGCATAGCCCTTCTCCAGCATACGCTCCAGCACGTTGCGGTCGCCCACGGAGGTGCACTCCAGGTCCATCCCGTGCTCTTTGGCGAACAGATGCAGCCCCAGATTGGACATGACGGTGGCCACCACCGCGTTTCCTGGCAGCTTCCCCTTCCGCTTCATGTCCAGACCGCATGCCGCCATGATCTGGTCGCCGTCGATCAGCTCCCCCCGCTCATCCACTGCCAGGCAGCGGTCTGCGTCGCCGTCAAAGGCGATACCGATGTCATAGCCCCCAGCCCTTACCATGGCGGCCAAGGCGTCCATGTGGGTGGAACCGCACTTTTCGTTGATGTTGACCCCGTCCGGGTCGGCGTTGATGACGTCGGTGCGCAGCTTGGAGAAGCGGTCGAACAGGCGGGCGGCGGTGGCGGAGGCGGCACCATTGGCACAGTCCACCAGGATGCGCAGGCCGCCCAGAGTGGAGTCGATGGTGGACTCCAGGTGGTCGATGTAGTCCTCTGACGCCTTGGGGGCCACATAACTCACTTTGCCGATCTCCCCGTGGGTCTTTCGGGGCACGTCGTTGTGGCCGAAGAGGACGATCTCCTCGATCTTCTCCTCCAGCTCGTCGGACAGCTTGAAGCCCTGGCCGTTGAAGATCTTGATGCCATTGTGCTCGAAGGGGTTGTGACTGGCGGAGATGACGATGCCCGCATCCGCCCCCTCGTCCACCGTCACCCAGGCCACGCCGGGGGTGGGCAGGGTGCCCAGGTCCAGCACGTCGGCCCCCGCGGTGCACAGCCCCGCGATGAGGGAGCCCTTCAGCAGGTCGCCGGAGATGCGGGTATCCTTGCCGATGGTGACCAGGGGCTTCTCCCCCGGCTGTTTTCCCTTGGCCAGCACCTCCGCCGCCGCCAGGCCCACCTTATAAGCCAAGTCCGCATCCAGACCGGCGTTGACCACGCCCCGGATGCCGTCAGTTCCGAATAGTTTACCCATATATGATTACCTCTTTCTTCCGAATTGATCAAAGTTTTCCTTCAATGCCCGCTCCACAGGGAACATACTGCCCACAAGCACTGCCAGCTGCACCCCTGTCACCGGAATACACCACATCCCGGTCTCCTCTGTGCCCCGCCCCAAGGCAGGCAGCATAGCCAGCAGGCTCAGAGGAAGCATGACAGCCCCCGCCCGAGACCAGAGCTTCCCGCACACCCGGTGGGCAAAGTCCCAGGTCTGCTGATTTTTCATGGATCGTGCGGTGCGGTAACCGTAGAGGGAGTTGATGCTCTTGGGCGGCTTTGTCAAAAAACGCCGGCCAAAAACAGCATCACCAGCGGGATCAGCAGGGACGAGGCGGTGCAGAAAAGCCAAAAGCCCATGGTCCTCTCCCCTTTCCGATTTAGAAGCTCAGCTGGTCCAGTCCGCCGCCGCCCGCGCCCCCGGGCATCGGCAGCCCCAGGTGCTGATAGGCCTTGGGAGTGACGCAGCGGCCCCGGGGGGTCCTGGTGAGGAAGCCCAGCTGCATCAGGTAGGGCTCATACACGTCCTCCAGGGTGACCGCCTCCTCGTTGATGGTGGCGGCCAGGGTCTCCAGCCCCACCGGGCCGCCCCGGTAGTTTTCCATAATGCTGCGAAGCATCCGGTGATCGATGGCGTCCAGCCCCAGATGGTCGATCTCCAGGGCGGTAAGGGCCTGGTCTGCCACGTTCCGGGTGATGACGCCCCCAGCCCGCACCTGGGCGAAGTCCCGCACCCGGCGGAGCATCCGGTTGGCGATGCGGGGCGTCCCCCGGGAGCGGCGTGCGATCTCCATGGCTCCCTCCGGCTCGATGGGCACCTCCAGGATGCCGGCGGAACGGGTGACGATCAGGGCCAGCTCCTCCGGACTGTAAAGCTCCAGCCGCAGCGTCACACCGAATCGGTCCCGCAGGGGGGCGGACAGCTGTCCGGCCCGGGTAGTGGCCCCGATGAGGGTGAACCTGGGCAGGTCCAGGCGGATGGAGTTAGCTGAGGGCCCCTTGCCGATGATGATGTCGATGGCGTAGTCCTCCATGGCAGGGTAGAGCACCTCCTCCACCGCCCGGTTCAGGCGGTGGATCTCGTCCACGAACAGGATGTCGTTCTCGTTCAGGTTGGTAAGCAGGGCGGCCAGGTCCCCCGCCTTCTCGATGGCTGGGCCGGAGGTGATGCGCACGTTCACCCCCATCTCATTGGCGATGATGCCGCTGAGGGTAGTCTTGCCCAGTCCAGGGGGGCCGTGGAGCAGCACATGGTCCAGGGGCTCATGGCGCATCTTGGCCGCCTGAATGAACACCTCCAGGTTGCCCTTGGCCTTCTCCTGGCCGATGTACTCCCGCAGGGTCTTGGGCCGCAGGGAGTACTCTCCCTCGTCCTCCCGGGTGAGGGAGGTGGTCACCAGGGGCTCCTCCAGCCCCTCCGCTTCAAATTCTGTGTTGGAAAAATCAATGGCCATAGGTCCACTTCCTGTTCATTGGTCCGATCCCGGCCGCACGCGCCCCACCGGTCAGGGCAGGTCGTACAGCAGGTCGCATTTGGGATATTCCCGATAGGCCCCCTCCGGGAGCTCCATGCCGAAGCCGTCGAAAAAGATCTTAGGCGGCTCGGCGCTGATGACCTCTAGCAAGGTGCCAGCGGCCGCCAGCAGAGGGCGCCCTCTCCCCTACTGTTGTGGGTGGGCGGCATCGAACCCGTCTGCCAGCTTCGTCAGCTTCTTCAAAAAGGCCTCCTCGCCATAGGTCCATAGCTTCTCCAGCCTGCCGCAGCCGGCGGTGATCCCTGTGAGCCGAATCCTGCCGTCCCCCAGGTCGGCCAGCAGCAGGCTCAGCGAGACCAGATCCCGGTCTGTCAGGCTGAACCGCTCAAACACCCGGACAATAAAGCGCGCCCCCTCTGTCTCATAGACACTCCCTCCCCCGTCGGTAACAGACTGGCTCCCCGCCAGGATCCCGTCCCGGAAATAACGGAAGACCTCGTCCACGCCCCAGCGGGCGGAAAACTCACGCTCCAGCGTTGCCATCGTGTCCCCTCCTTCGGCGGACTCAGCCGGTGAGCTGGTCCGCCAGTGTCCTGATCCAGTCCATCGTCTCATCCACTCCGGCTATATCAGCATACTGGTGGGACGCGCCCGGGACAACGGACAAAAACAGCCTGCCGTCCCGGCCCGCCAGCATCATGGTCAGGGTAAGGCGGTAACCTCTTGAATGAGTATAAATATATTTCTCATACACCCGGAAGGCGCAGCGGACGCCATCCCGCCGGCCGTCCCACTGGCCCGCCAGGGTCACCGTATCCTGCATTTGGATCAGGTTCCACACCACATTGGTCCGCATGTCCATGATCCCCCGGTGCAGATAGTCCAGCACCTCATCAAAGTCGTAGACCCCCGGTATGTTCCGCTCCAGCTTCTTCATCGTCCCCTCCTGTCCCGGCCGCCCACGGGGCGGGCCTCGCCGCAGCTCATGCCACTGCGGTCTCCAGCGCGGCAGAGGAGCCGCCGTCCATCACTGCCCGGTCGATCAGGGTCAAAACCTGTCTAAAATCGCCGCGGAAGTGTTTTTCATATTTGGCCGCCGCGTCCCGGCACCCTTCAGCCTTTCTCCAGGACCCTCATCCCCTGGAACATGTTTGCGCCGTCGGAAAAAATCTCCAAAAATTTGTCCTCACCCCAGTGAATGGAGATCCCCAGACCGCCCCCACGCCCGGCGGCGGAGATAGCGGATGCGAAGGTATCCCCGCCGTCATTGACCAGGGTGAGCGTCAGGCTTAGATAGTTGTCCCCCATCAGACTGTATCGCTCATACACCCGGACGGCAACCCGGGCACGTTCAGAGGAATAGTCGCTGCTCCCCGTGCATTCCCCGTGGTTTTTGGTGAGATGGGTATGGAAATACTGCAGGATATCGTTAAAGGAATAGCCGCTTGGAAACACACATTCAAACTTGGCCATTTCCCTGCACCTCCAGTCGGAACTTTACCCCTTCATCATCTTCTTCAGCGCCTGCTTAATGACCTCTTCCAGGGTAAGGGCGTCCAAGTCGATCCCCTTGAGCGCCAGGTTGATCTCCCCCTGGGAGTAACCCAGCACCGCCAAGGCGGCGGAGGCCTCAGACAGCTTGTTCTCCGGGATGACGGTGACCCCGGTGCCTCCATAGGTCTCCCCCGCCCCGTTGATGGTCTGGCCCTTGGCCAGCTTGTCTTTCAGCTCCAGGATGACCCGCTGGGCGATCTTCTTGCCGATGCCCTGGGCGCAGGTGAGGGCCTTCTCATCCCCGGTAATGATAGACAGAGCAAGGT
>OIWN01002396.1_pt1 | contig 12631 bp, 11 predicted proteins | sample 1587591 | NCBI WGS metagenome assembly OIWN01 (sample SAMEA3888901, study PRJEB22519) | human gut metagenome | biome: human gut; feature: human-associated habitat; material: faeces | place: Denmark | collected 2010 | reverse complement strand
TTTTCAAGGCTTGAAAGCGGTTTTCATCAACACATTTTGTCCTATAACTCTAAAAACTATATGTGCTTAAGCTGTTTTTCAAAAGATTCTTTTGCCTTGCTGCGGCCGAAAGCAAAGTTCCTGCCGTAGACGAAAGAGTACATGACAGCAGCCATTACAAATGCAGTAACCACATCAAATACAGAATGCTGTTTTAAGAACATGGTTGCAAGAATAATGCTGACCATAAGAATGAAAGAAGCCAGCTTTAACTTCGGACGATCCTTAAATTCTTTACTGTTACAGATTGCAATGTGAACACCGAGCGAATTATAAACATGAATACTTGGAAACAGGTTTGTCGGTGTATCGGTTGCATAAAGCCAGGCTACCATATGGGTGAAGACATTGTCATGCTCAAAGGAATGCGGGCGGAGATAATGTCCGTTTGGATAGAGGCTGGATACTACCAGAAATACAGTCATTCCCACAAACAAGAATGTACAGAGCCGGTAATAATCTTCTTTATTTTTGAAGAAAAAGTAAAGAACCGCATATGCGACATATCCAAACCATAACATATATGGTACGATGAAAAATTCTATAAATGGGATTTCATCATCCAGTGCAGTATGTATTACGTTGAAATTTGAAGTCACATGTTTTTCCAGATAGGTAAACCATGGAAAATATATGAATACATACAGCAGAACCCATGCGTGCTTATATTTTTGAAAAAATGCTTTGAGATTTTGCTTAAAGTTATCTTTTTTCAACATCGGATTCCCCTTTTTTAATGTAAGAATACTACTTCTATGGTGGAATTCTAGCACAGCATTTTTTAAAAAACAATGCTATAAAATCGAATTTAATAATTTTTATGGAATTCTTAAGATTTTAATGGAAAAGGAACATTTTCATTGTGCAAGAATACAAGAAAATGTATTTCATTTTTTAAATAAATATTACAAATGCGGGATTTCATTGACAAAGAAAAACGGTCAACTATAATGGAAACTAGCAAAATAGAAAGGTTAAGGGATATGAAGAAGAATGAAGAGAAACAGCAGGAAACTGCAAAGGAAAAAATGAGCAGAAAAAAACTCCTTTGTGTAATCGGAATTCCTGTAGGAATATTAGTTGTGATTTATCTGGTACTGGCACTGTTTTTTCAGAGCCATTTTGCATTTCGTACCACGATAAATAATGTGGGGGTATCCGCTTCCTCAACCAGTGGTGTGGAAAAGAAGATCACGAAGCAGGCATCCAGGTATGAGATGAAGCTGGTGGAGCGTGAGGATAAGACAGAGAGCATCAATGGAACAGACATTGACATGGAGCCGGTATTTGATAAGCAGGTAAAAGAGCTTTTAAAGAAACAGAATGGATTTGCATGGCCGTACTATCTTATTTCTCCACAGAAATACGAAGCGGAGACTATGATATCTTTTGATGAAGAAAAATTGAAGGATGTTCTGGATAATTTGTCCTGTATGGATGAAAGCAAATGGACGGATTCCGAAAATGCACAGATTAAGGATTATACAAAGGATGGCTATGAAGTGCAGCCGGAGGTATATGGAACAAAAATCGATAAGGATGCATTTACGGAGAAAATCAAAGAAGCCTTGGATAAAATGCAGCCGGAATTTGACCTTTCCGGGGAAGGCTGTTATGAAGACCCTAAGGTAAAAGAAGAGGATGATGTATTTCAGGATGCATTGGATACTTTGAATAAATATACCCAGATGAAGATTACCTATCAGGCAGAAGGCAAGGATGATGTGGTTTTGGATGGAGAAACCATCAGTACCTGGCTTTCTGTGGATGATGATTTCAATGTGTCTGTAGATGATGAGGCATTGAGCGCTTATGTAAAAGCTATGGCAAAAAATTATAATACCGCCTATGGAAACCGGACACTGGATACCTCTTATGGACAGACAGTGACAATTTATGGTGGAAATTACGGATGGTGGGTAGATAATGCAGCTGAAAAGGAAATGATACTGGAGGATTTGAAAGCCGGTAAGGATGTAACAAGAGAGCCGGTTTATTCCCAGACGGCTAACAGCCATGGTGAGAATGACTATGGTAATACATATGTGGAAATCAATCTGACCGCACAGCATTTGTTTTTCTATAAGAACGGATCACTGGTGGTAGAATCTGATTTTGTCTCCGGTAACCTTGCAAAGAATCATGGAACGCCATCCGGCTCTTTTGGTGTTACTTATAAGGCAAAGGATGCGGTGCTTCGCGGCGAAGATTATGAGTCTCCGGTATCTTTCTGGATGCCTTTTAACGGTGGTGTTGGAATGCATGATGCCAGCTGGAGAAGTACTTTTGGTGGAACAATTTATAAAAGAAGCGGTTCACATGGATGTATCAATCTTCCATACAGTGCAGCAAAAACAATTTATGAAAATATAGAAGCTGGTTATCCGGTGCTTGTTTATGAACTGCCGGGAACCGAGAGCCAGAAGGGCAAGGATATGGATGCAGCATCTGCAGTAGATGAGGCAATCACCTCCATTGGAACAGTAACCCTGGACTCCGCAGGAACCATTGCGTCTGTCCGTTCCCAGTATGATGCTTTATCTGACAGCGCCAAAGCATATGTAAAGAATCTGGATGTGCTGACAGCAGCCGAGTCAGCTCTGTCACAGTTGCAGTATGAACAGGCCCTGCAGGAATTGCAGAATCAGGAAAGTATAGATGCACAGAATGTAACGAATACAATCATGGCATTGCCAGATACGATAACTGCCACAGATGCAGCAGCAGTAGCCAATGCAAGAAATGCCTATAATGCCTTAAGCGAGGGCGCAAAAGCGAAGGTACCACAGAGTGCACTGGACAAGCTGGCAGCCGCTGAAGCAGCATTGTAAAATAAAAGCAGGGAAAGAGAAACACTACCCTCGGTTCAGACAACTCTAATGACATCGGAAATAAAATTGAAAATAGAAATGTAATAGAAATAACACCAGCCTCTGCCTGGATGATTGCAGATGCATGAGGGAGGGCTGTTAGGGACTTATGAAATTCGTTCGGAAACAGGCAACGCCGGTACAGGGATGTACCGGCGAGGCGCAGATGAACATGGATGTGAATTTGCGCCGGTTGCCGGAAGCAGATACGCTTTTATCGAATTTCCAATGTCCCTTACAGCTCTTCCTCGTATCAAAATCATCCGAACAGAGGCTGGTGTTATATATATTTATATTTTCATGTTTATTTGTAATTATCATAATGCATATGGAAAAATGTTGCCAAATAGCAATTGAGATGTTGCAGACTAGAACGGTAATATTGCAAAGAAACAGGGCACATAGTATAATATTATCAAGAAGTAAAAAATATAAATTATGTTGCTGACGAGCACAAAGACAGATGAATAATATCCTGTGAAAATGTGCCGGATAACAGGAACGGATGAAAATAAATCGAAAGGAGAATGTATTGATGAAGGAGCAGGTTTTGACAAGGTTTAAGGAATTATTTGGGGATGAAGGAGACATCCGTGTGTATTTTGCACCGGGACGTGTAAATCTGATTGGAGAGCATACGGATTACAACGGAGGTCATGTATTTCCATGTGCACTGACCATTGGAACTTATGGCGTGGCAAGAAAACGTGCCGATAAGAAACTGAGATTTTATTCCATGAATTTTGAACAGCTTGGTGTGCTGGAATCTTCCATTGAAGGCTTGAAGCCGGAGAAAGAAGCAGACTGGACAAATTATCCGAAGGGTGTTATCTGGGCATTTGGAGAAAAGGGCATGCAGGTAGATACCGGACTGGATTTGTTATTATTTGGAAATATCCCGAATGGTTCCGGACTTTCTTCTTCTGCATCTGTTGAGGTGCTGACCGGATATATCTTAAAGGACTTATTCGGATTTGATGTAACGAACCAGGATCTGGCTTTAATCGGACAGTTTTCAGAAAATAAATTCAATGGTGTGAACTGTGGCATCATGGATCAGTTTGCCATTGCCATGGGAAAAGCAGAGCATGCGATTTTCTTAGACACGGCTACTTTAAAATATGAATATGCGCCGGTTCGTTTAAAAGATGCTAAAATTGTAATTTCCTGCAGCAATAAGAAACGTGGTCTGGGTGATTCGAAATATAATGAACGTCGTGCAGAGTGTGAGGAAGCACTGGCAGAATTACAGAAGGTAGTAGATATTAAGAGCCTTGGTGAATTGTCCGAGGAACAGTTTGAAGAATATAAGGGAGCCATCGGAAGTGAGGTCCGTATGCGTCGGGCAAAGCATGCGGTATATGAGAACCAGAGAACCCTAAAAGCAGTGGAAGCTTTGAAAGAAAATGATGTGGAAACCTTTGGAAAGCTGATGAATGCATCTCATGTATCCTTAAGGGATGATTATGAAGTAACCGGAATTGAACTGGATACCTTAGTGGAAGAAGCCTGGAAGGTGGATGGAGTCATTGGATCCCGTATGACGGGTGCAGGCTTTGGCGGATGCACCGTCAGTATTGTAAAGGATGAAGCAGTAGAGCATTTTATTGAAGCAGTAGGCAGTGCCTATGAAAAGAAAATTGGATACAGCGCAGATTTCTATGTGGTAGAAATTGGAGACGGTCCATCCAGACTGGCATAAGAAACAGGAGGTAAGTCATGATTTGTGAAGATATCTTAAAATTAACAGAATATGGCATGGTAACCGGACTGGTTCCGAAGGAAGATGAAAGATTTACCATCAACCGCCTGCTGGAATTGTTTGAATTAGAAGAATTAGATGAGGACGCTGTGGCAGCTTATCAGTCACGGACACCGATGAGCAGAGAAGAAGCAGAAGAGAGTCTGGAAGAATTGTTAAACCGTCTGCTGGATTATGCTTATGAAAATGGCATTTTAAAGGAAAACAGCGTGGTATACCGTGATTTATTTGATACGAAAATCATGGGAATGCTGATGCCGAGACCAGGTGAAGTAATTCATAAATTTCAGAGCCTTTATGAGAAGGATGCAAAGGCGGCAACAGATTATTATTATACTCTCAGCCAGGACAGCAATTATATCCGCAGATACCGTATCAGACGTGATATGAAATGGACCGCAGAGACGGAGTTTGGTGAACTGGATATTACAATTAACTTATCCAAGCCGGAAAAGGACCCGAAAGCCATTGCAGCTGCAAAGCTGGCAAAACAGAGCGGCTATCCGAAATGCCTTTTGTGTAAGGAAAATGAAGGTTATGCAGGAAGAGTCAACCATCCGGCAAGACAGAATCACCGTATTATTCCGGTAACCATCAATCATAGTGACTGGTTCTTACAGTATTCTCCTTATGTGTACTATAATGAGCACTGTATCGTGTTTAATGGAAAGCATACACCGATGAAAATCGAGAAGGCAACCTTTGGAAAACTGCTGGATTTTGTAAAACAGTTTCCGCATTATTTCGTTGGCTCCAATGCAGACCTGCCGATTGTAGGAGGTTCGATTTTAAGTCATGACCATTTCCAGGGTGGACATTATGAATTTGCCATGGCAAAGGCACCGCTGGAAAAAGAGATTACCTTTGCGGGCTTTGAAGATGTGAAAGCCGGAATTGTAAAATGGCCGATGTCAGTTATCCGCCTGTCCGCACCGGATACAGAACGGCTGATTGAGCTGGCAGATAAAATACTTCTGACTTGGCGTGGCTATACGGATGAGGCAGCATTTATTTTTGCAGAAACAGACGGGGAGCCACATAATACCATTACGCCAATTGCAAGAAAACGAGGCAATAATTATGAACTGGATTTAGTGCTTCGTAATAATATTACAACAAAGGAGCATCCGCTGGGCGTATATCATCCGCATGCGAAGCTTCATCATATTAAGAAGGAAAATATCGGCTTAATCGAGGTAATGGGTTTGGCAGTGCTGCCGGCACGTCTGAAGGACGAGATGGCACAGCTTAAGACGGCAATTCTTTCCAGGGCTGATTTACGGAGCAATGAAGTTTTAAGTAAGCATGCAGACTGGGTAGAGGAATTTTTGTCGAAATATGAGAGCATTACGGAAGAAAATATCGACGGGATTATCCGAAAGGAAATCGGACTGGTATTCCGTGAAGTTCTTATGGATGCCGGTGTATACAAATGCACCGAAGAAGGAAGAGAAGCATTCTTACGCTTTATTGACACGGTAAATAAATAGAAAAAGGTGTTTATCCGGGAGAGGGATTCTGGTTAACATAAGAAAAGAGCATCATTGGCATAAGGTGTCATCCAATGGGAAGGATGAAAAGCACCTCCTTTGATGCTCTTTGTTGTATGTTATGACTCTTGCAAGAAGGAAAGAAATGCATTAATATAAGAGCAATATGATAAATTATGCAAAAGAATAAGGACAGAATGGAGATTTTATGAAACAGCAGATAAAGAGTTCTTTGATATTATTATTGACCGCAACCATCTGGGGCGTTGCTTTTGTAGCCCAGAGCGTGGGCATGGAATATATTGGTCCCTTTACCTTTAACGCAATCCGATGCGTTCTGGGGGGACTGGTGCTAATCCCGGTTATTCTGGTTTTAAAGAAAAAGAAAGAGACAGGAGCAGAAAATCAGGAAAAAGAGGATAAAAAGACTTTGTGGGCAGGCGGAATTGCCTGTGGTGTAATTCTTTGCATTGCATCCAATCTGCAGCAGTTTGGCATTATGGAAGCAAGCGTTGGTAAATCTGGCTTTTTTACGGCGTTGTATATTGTGATGATTCCGGTTATCGGCATCTTTATTGGAAAGCGTCAGGGAATCAAGCTGTGGTTTTGTGTAGCACTGGCAGTTGTGGGAATGTATCTGCTTTGTATGAAGGACGGCAGTTTTACCATTGAGCGGGCAGACATCATGCTTCTTTTATGTGCACTGGCATTTTCCTTTCATATACTGGTGGTTGATTATTTTTCACCGAAGGTAGACGGCGTAAAAATGTCCTGTATACAGTTTTTTGTATGCGGAGTACTTTCAGCAGTAGGAATGCTGTTTACAGAGACACCGGATATTTCCAATATTCAGGCGGCATGGCTGCCTTTGTTGTATGCGGGACTTCTTTCCTGCGGCGTTGGCTACACCTTGCAGATTGTAGGACAGAAAGGCATCAACCCGGTTATCGCATCCCTTATTATGAGCCTGGAATCCGTGATTTCCGCACTGGCTGGCTGGGTGATCTTGGGACAGGTATTATCACCAAAAGAAATTTTAGGCTGCGTATTGATGTTTGTGGCAATTATTATCACGCAGATTCCCATCGGAAACAAGAAAACAGATTGATTTTACGGATAGTCTCAGCTATACTGTAACAGAATAGAAAGAGAAAGAAGGCATAAGATATGTTGTCAAAAAAGATAAAACAGGCAATGGCAGGAAGCTCTGCAATTCGTGCCATGTTTATGGAAGGAAAAGAAATGGCTGCCAGATATGGGGCAGAAAATGTGTATGATTTCAGCCTTGGCAATCCGGCTACACCGGCACCGGAAAAAATTAAGACAGCAATTTATGATATTTTGGATAAAGAAGACCCGCTTGTGGTGCATGGATATATGGCAAATGCAGGCTATGAGGAAGTAAGGGAGGCAATTACAGAGAACTTAAATGAACGCTTCGGAACCAATTTCCATGGGAAGAACCTGATTATGACAGTTGGTGCAGCAGGCGGTCTGAATATTATTTTTAAGACGATTTTAGATCCGGGCAATGAAGTTATGGTATTTGCTCCGTATTTTGGTGAATATAAAAGCTATGCCGCAAACTTCGATGCAAAGATTGTGGAAGTCATGCCAAATGAAGCAGATTTTATGCCGGATTTAGCAGACTTTGAACGAAAAATTACAAAAGATACAAGAGCGGTTATCATCAACAATCCGAACAACCCGACCGGAGTGGTATATTCAGATGCAACCTTAAAAGAGATTGCCAGAATTTTAACTGTGAAGGAAGAGGAATTTGGAACCGATATTTATCTTATTTCCGATGAACCATACCGTGAACTGGTTTACGACGGCGTACAGGAGAATTTCCTGACGAAATATTATAAAGATACGCTGGTAGGATATTCCTTCAGTAAATCTTTATCACTTCCGGGCGAGCGGATCGGTTATGTGGTAGTGCCGGATGAAGCGGCAGATTCCGCAGAATTAATCGAGGGAATTACCGTATCAAACCGTACTCTTGGCTTTGTAAATGCACCATCCCTCATTCAGAAAGCAGTGGCAGAGTGCTTAAAGGAAAAGACCAATCTTGAATTTTATGACCGCAACCGTATTGCTTTATATGAAGGACTGACGAAGCTTGGATTCACCTGCATCAAACCACAGGGAGCATTTTATCTGTGGCTGAAATCTCCGGTTGCAAAGGAAGAAGAATTTGTAGAAGCTGCGAAGAAATACCATTTGATTCTGGTAAAAGGAAGTGCCTTCGGCTATGGTGGTTATGTACGCCTTGCATACTGCACTTCTTATGAGACAGTAGTAAATTCCATGCAGGCATTTGCAAAGCTGGCAGCAGAGTATGGACTGAAGGCAGCAGAATAAAAAATCGGAAAACGAAAGAATGATAAAATCAAGCAGCAGATAGAAGGAGTAAGACATGAAAGCATGGGAAAATAATATACGCAAAGTTATCCCGTATGTTCCGGGAGAACAGCCGAAGAAAGAGAAAATGATAAAACTGAATACTAATGAGAATCCGTATCCACCGGCACCGGGAGTAAAGGATGTTTTAACCTCTTTTGATACCGACCGGCTGCGTCTTTATCCGGATCCAAAGATTGAGAAACTGACGGACGCAATTGCAGAACGATATGGTTTAAATTCCAATCAGGTATTTGTGGGCGTTGGCTCAGATGATGTACTTGCCATGTGCTTTATGACATTTTTTAATTCTAATCGTCCGATTCTGTTTCCGGATATTACTTATTCTTTCTATGATGTCTGGGCAGAGGAATTCCGTATTCCATATAAGCAGATTCCGCTGGATAGGAATTTTACAATTTGCCCGGAGGATTATGCTGGGGAAAACGGAGGAATTGTATTTCCAAATCCAAACGCACCGACAGGAAAGCTGCTTCCGTTAGAAGATGTGGAACGCATCATTGCACAGAATCCGGATGTCATTGTTATTGTGGATGAAGCATATATTGATTTTGGTGGAACATCTGCATTGCCGCTTATTGATAAATATGACAATGTATTGGTAGTCCAGACCTTTAGCAAATCCCGTTCCATGGCAGGCATGCGGATTGGATATGCGATGGCACAGCCTGAATTAATCAAATATTTGAACGATGTTAAATATTCATTTAATTCTTACACCTTAAATTCCCTTACGATTGAAATGGGAACGGCTGCTATTTTGGATGAAGCTTATTTTAAAAAGACAACACAGAAGATTATTGCAACGAGAGAGCGTACCAAGGAAGAACTTCGGGCACTGGGATACCGGATGGATGATTCAAAGAGCAACTTCCTCTTTGTAACCCACGATACGATTTCCATGGAGAAGCTGTTTGAAGATTTGAAGAAGAAGGACATTTATGTCCGTCATTTCTCCAAACCGGAGCGGATTGCAAATTACCTGCGTATTACCATTGGTACAGATGAAGAAATGGATACGCTGATTACGTTTTTGAAAAACTATAAACAGTCATAATTCATTAGGAAAGGAGTATTATGTTATTACATTATCTGATTGTATTTTTTGTTTCCATGGTACCACTGATTGAACTGAGAGGAGCGATTCCATTTTCACAGGGCTTTGGACTTCCATTGATACCATCTTATATTGTTTCCATCATTGGAAATATGCTGCCGGTACCATTTATATATTTTTTTGCAAGAAAAGTACTGATTTGGGGTGCAGATAAGCCGGTTATCGGAAAATTTTTCACTTGGTGCTTAGAAAAAGGTGAAAAGGGCGGCAAGAAGCTGCAGGCAAAGGCAGGAAGAGGATTGTTCTTGGCATTACTGCTCTTTGTTGGAATCCCGGTGCCGGGAACCGGAGCCTGGACAGGAACTCTGGCAGCCAGCATCTTAGATATGGATTTTAAATCATCTGTTATCGCAGTGATGCTTGGCGTATTGCTGGCTGGTGTAATTATGATGTTAATCAGTGTTGGTGCATTTTCTATGATTCGCTAACAGGGTGGAATGTAAAAAGGATATCTAAGTGATAAAAAGCACAGCGTGTATAGTAATGTTATTTACTATATATTCTGTGCTTTTTAACTTTACAGGAAATTGCTTTCCTGTAAAGTTAAAAACGCTCCGCGAGGATGCGCACCGCGGCGTATAAGGTAGATGTCGCAAGCGACCGCCGCAGGCGCGAAAATGTGCTAAGGAACATTCTTTGTTTAATAATGATTTAATTTCTAATACTTTAAACTACAGTGTCGATGCTTTTTCGGCAAAATCTGTATTTACAAGATCTTCATAAGGAGCGGCACCGGAGAGAACACCAGACTCTTCTAAAATAGTAAGCATTAAGTCATAGCCTTCTTCCCGGAGTATTAAATCTGTGTTCCAGGTTTCCTGGTCATAGTAGCGGCTTACAATAAGTGTAAGGGTTTTAAGGTCCGTTTCACTAAACTGCGGTGCAATGACAGAGGCAATTTCTTCCGGACTGTGACCTGCTACATAATCCATGCCTTTCTGTAAAGCATTGGTGAAATGCTGGATAAGGTCGGCATTTTCCTTAAGATAGCTTTCTTTGGCACAAAAAGCAGTATATGGAAGGTAGCCGGAATCTACGCCAATGGACGCTACCACATAGCCGTCACCGGACTGCTCCAAAGCAGTAGCGGATGGTTCAAATTCAATGGTATAATCCCCCTGCCCGCCGGAAAAAGCCGCTGCGGTAGAACCAAAGTCAATACTCTGGTCGATTTTGACTTCGGAAGGAGAAACACCATTTTCCCGGAGTACATATTCATATACCATTTCCGGTGTGCCACCGGCTCTTCCGCCCAGCACATCTTTTCCAATCATATCTTCATAGGAAAATGAATCGGTGTTTTCCCTTGCAACCACAAAGTTACCGGCACGCTGGGTAAGCTGTGCAAAATTGATGACATGGTCTTTTGCACCTTCCGTGTAGGCATAAATGCTTGCCTCTGTTCCCATGAACCCTACATCTGCATCCCCGGAAACAACGGCAGCCATGGTTTTATCCGCTCCAAAGCCGGTGGTCAATGAGAGCTCGATTCCCTCATCTTCAAAGTAGCCTTTTTCGATGGCCACATACATCGGTGCGTAAAAGATGGAATGTGCCACTTCATTTAATTTTACGGTTGTTAATGCTTTAGAATCATCTGATTTGCAGGCACAAAGCGGGAAGGACATAAGAAGAATTAAGAAAAGAGAAATACCTTTTTTATAAAATCGTTTCATAGAGCATCCTTAAAAGACATTTGTATTATAGTATGAAAGACAGATGAAAATGTGCTATGATGGATAGGATAGGATTGTCTGAAATTTAGAAAACAGTATTAAGACAAGAGATATAAAAGGAGAACAGAACATGAACGACTACGTAGACCTTCATACTCATACAATTGCAAGCGGACATGCTTACAGTACTATTGAAGCAATGATAAAGGCGGCAGAGCAGAAAGGAATCCGTCTCTTTGGTATTACAGAGCATGCTCCGAAAATGCCGGGAACCTGCAGCGAGTTATATTTTAATAATATTCGCGTGCTGGAAAGAAAGTATGGAGAAATGTATACGCTGTTTGGCGCAGAACTTAATATCATGGATATGGAAGGGCATGTGGATCTGTCGGAGCGTACCTTAAAGCAGATGGATTTGTGCGTTGCAAGTATGCATGGTCCGTGTTTTCATCCGGGAACCATAGAAGAAAATACGAAAACTTATCTGAATGTGATGAAAAATCCCTATGTAAATATTATCGGACATCCGGATGATTCTTATTATCCGGTGGATTATCGTGCATTGGTGGAAGGTGCAAAGGAACATCATGTATTGTTAGAGGTCAACAATGGCTCCCTGACACCGGGTGGCTTCCGGCAGAATACGAAGGAAAACAGCTGCAAAATGTTAGAACTTTGCAAGGAATATAAAGTTCCGGTTATCATGGATTCCGATGCACATGTGGATACTGCAGTTGGGAATCATCAATATTCATTGGAAGTTATTCAGATGGTAGATTTTCCGGAAGAACTGGTGGTCAATACCAATGTGGAACTGGCGAAGAGTTTCTTGAATTATTTTAAATCACCGGAACATCTATAAGGAGTTATCACAGGTGAGAAAAGAATATCAACAGCTGTATTGACAGAAAACAAGAGTTAGTATAGACTAACTCTTGTAAGGAACATTACAATACACACAAAATACTTTGGACGTAAAGGGAGCAGACTTTTGATGCGGGTCTGCTCCTTTTATATGCCATCCATTAGGGGATTGTGATGTGGGAGAAAAATTTATTAAAAAATTTTGCAGCAGTCGAAGCACATTGATTTTCATATGATGAAACGTCACCGTTCTAAGAGGTCTGTTTTTCTTTTTACGATAAAAACCGTCTTTTCTATGTTTGACAAAATATTGGTACTGATCGTCGAAGCGCAGATGCCTGATAAGGGCTGTTAGGGGCACTTGGAATTTCGTCTGGCAACAGGCA
>OIWN01002364.1_pt1 | contig 12786 bp, 10 predicted proteins | sample 1587591 | NCBI WGS metagenome assembly OIWN01 (sample SAMEA3888901, study PRJEB22519) | human gut metagenome | biome: human gut; feature: human-associated habitat; material: faeces | place: Denmark | collected 2010 | reverse complement strand
GGCTGGAGGCCGCCCGGCAGCGGCTCACCGCCCTGGCGGCCAAGCGGGTGATGACGGACGGAATGGCCTACGTCCAGGACAAGCGGCTGGACCTGGACCACTTACAGCAGCGGCTGGGGGACGTGACCGGCGCGGTGCTGGGGCGGCACCGGCAGAAATTCGCGGCCCTGGCGGCGTCGCTGGACGCCATGAGCCCCCTGGCGGTGCTGGGCCGGGGCTACGCCGTGGCCCGGGATGAACAAGGGAAGATCTTGAAAAGCTGGCGGGAGACGGCGCCGGGCAGCCGGGTGTCCGTCACGTTGGGAGAGGGCGGCTTCACCGCCGTGGTGGACAAGCCCTATACGAAGGAGGAACAGCCATGAGCGCGAAGAAACAGACGTTCGAGCAGGAGATCGCCCGGCTGGAGGAGATCGTGGCGGCACTGGAGAAGGGGGATGCCCCCCTGGCGGACTCTCTGGCGTTGTTTGAGGAGGGGACGAAGCTGATCGCCGCCTGCTCCCAGGAGCTGGACGCGGCGGAGCAGAAGGTGGTCAAGCTGATGAAGGGCCCTGACGGCGCGCCGGTGGAGCTGCCCTTCGGGGAGGAGGAGCAGGGATGAGCGAACAGGTGTTTCAGACCCGGTATGAGACCTACCGCACGGCGGTGGAGTCGTATCTGGAGACCCTCTTTGCCGGGAGGCCGGACTGGCGGGACCTGTATGAGTCCATGCGGTACAGCCTGCTGGCGGGGGGCAAGCGCATCCGGCCGGTGCTGACCCTGGAGTTTGCCCGGCTGGCGGGCCTTGCGGACTGGAAGACGGCCCTGCCCATGGCCTGCGCCCTGGAGCTGGTCCACACCTACTCCCTGATCCACGACGATCTTCCCTGTATGGATGACGACAACCTGCGCCGGGGAAAGCCTACCACCTGGAAGGTGTACGGCTATGATATGGCGGTGTTGGCCGGAGACGCACTGATGATCTTTGCCTTTGAGACGGCGGCTAAGGCGCTGGCCCTGGGCGGAGATCCGGAGCGGGTGGCCAGGGCCATGGGGATCCTGGCAGAAAAGACCGGGATCTATGGAATGATCGGCGGTCAGACGGTGGATGTGGAGCTGACAGGAAAGCCGGTTCCGGAGGAGCAGCTCTCCTTTATCTACCGGTTAAAGACCGGGGCGCTTTTGGAGGCGTCCATGAGGATCGGGGCGGTGCTTGCCGGAGCCGGAAAAGAGGAAGAGGAAACGGTGGAACGGATCGCTGCCGACGTGGGAATGGCGTTCCAGATCCAGGACGACATCCTGGACCTGGTGAGCACCGCAGAGGTCCTGGGAAAACCGGTCTTAAGCGATGAAAAGAATGAAAAGACCACTTATGTGACGTTAAAGGGACTGGAAAAGGCAAAGGCAGAAGTAAAAACACTCTCAGACCGGGCAGCAGACGCTTTAAACAGCCTTCCGGGAGATAAGGAATTCCTGGGAACGCTCATTAAGACTCTGGTGGACCGGGAGAAATAGGACTTAAAGGAGTAGGAACGGAATGCTTCTGGAAAAGATAGAACAGTCTTCGGATATCAAGAAGCTGAAAGCGGAAGATTATCCGGTGCTGGCGCAGGAGATCCGGCAGTTTCTGCTGGAAAAGATCAGCAGGAACGGGGGACATCTGGCCTCCAATTTGGGGACGGTGGAGCTGACAGTTGCGCTCCACCGGATTTTTGACTGCCCTGCAGATCAGATTGTCTGGGATGTGGGGCACCAGTGCTACACGCATAAACTGCTGACCGGGCGCAGAGAGCGCTTTTCGACGTTGCGTCAGGAGGGGGGGATCTCCGGATTCCCCAAGCACAACGAAAGTGAATACGATGCCTTTGTCGCGGGCCATTCCAGCACCTCCATCTCGGTGGCGTCGGGTTTGGCGCGCGCCAAAAAGCTGCAGGGGGACCAGCACCACGTCATCGCTGTCATCGGGGACGGGGCGTTCACCAGCGGCTTGGCGTATGAAGGGGCAAACAACGCGGCCCGTTTTGGGGACAATCTGATTGTCATTCTCAACGACAACAAGATGTCCATCTCCAAAAATGTCGGGGCGTTTTCCAAATACCTTTCCAAAATCCGTTCCAGACCAGCCTATTTTCGCACAAAGGATACGGTAGAATCGATCTTTAATCGTGTGCCGCTGGTGGGCAAACCGCTCAACCGCACAATCCAGAAGTGCAAGAATACGATCAAAGCTGTCGTCTACGGCAGTAATTGGTTTGAGGATATGGGCTTTTATTATCTGGGCCCCATCGACGGCCACAATCTGGAGACGCTGTGCGATGTTCTGGAGCGGGCAAAGGAGCTGCACCGCCCGGTTTTTCTGCATGTGGAGACACAAAAAGGCAAGGGCTACAGCTATGCGGAGGAAAATCCGGGAGAATATCACGGGACCTCCGGCTTTGATATCGATACAGGCAAGGCCTTTCAGGCGGCGGGAACCAACTTTTCAAACGAGTTTGGACTTTACCTGACCGAGCTTGGCAAGCAGGATAAGCGGATCTGTGCCATTACGGCGGCGATGAAGTACGGCACCGGGCTCAACCATTTTTCCCATGCGTTCCGACAGGAAGGGCGTTTCTTTGATGTGGGGATCGCCGAGCCGCATGCGGTCACCTTCGCAGGTGGACTTGCTGCAAACGGAATGATTCCAGTGTTTGCGGTTTATTCCTCCTTCTTGCAGCGGTGTTATGATGAGATTATTCACGACCTCTCCATCGAAAAGCAGCATGTGATTATCGGAATCGACCGGGCGGGGATTGTCGGCAACGATGGGGAAACCCATCAGGGGTTGTTTGACGTCGCAATGCTTTCCAGCGTTCCGGGCATCACCGTCTATTCTCCGGCCACCTATGAGGAGCTGCGCAAAACGTTGTACGAAAGCATCTACCATCAGACCGGCGTCTGCTGTGTGCGTTATCCAAGGGGCGGGGAGGGAAAGCTCCCTGCTGGATTTGCGCCGGACGAAGCCTGGTCGGTCCGCAGCATTTCCCCAAAGTCTCCGCGCAAAAAGCTGGGGCTTGTCACCTATGGCAAGGAGACGGTGCAGGTTTGCAAGGCAGCGGAACAGCTCAAGGAACAGGGTGTTGCGGTCTCTGTCCTGAAGCTGCTGCGCCTGTTGCCTTTCCCAGAGGATTCGCTGCGTCCCTTGATGGGATGCGACGCGATCCTGTTTGTGGAAGAGGGAATCCAGAGCGGAGGCATTGGACAGATGTTTGGCGAGAAGCTGCTGGAGCGGCAGTATCGCGGCGAGTACCGCATTCTTGCGGTGGATAACCGCTTTGTCGAGCAGGCCTCAACCGACCGCGCGCTGGCGCTGACCGGATTGGACGCGGCAGGCATTGTGCGCACCTGTCAAACCTGGCTGGGGATAGCGGCCGATTAGATCGAGTTTTATTTGGGAGGATTATCGTGAAAGAGCGATTGGATATTGTTCTCGTGCAGAGAAAACTTGCGGCAAGCCGCGAAAAAGCAAAGAGCATCATTATGGAGGGGCTGGTCTACGTCAATGGGCAGAAGTCCGACAAGCCGGGAACCCCTGTCAAAGAGGATGACCAGATTGAAATTCGCGGGGAAGTTCTGCGCTATGTCAGCCGCGGTGGAAAAAAACTGGAAAAGGCGATGCAGGTATTTCCGATCCAGCTGGATGGGCGCGTCTGCATCGACATCGGCGCCTCCACCGGCGGCTTCACCGACTGCATGCTGCAAAACGGTGCGGTGAAGGTCTACTCGGTGGATGTTGGCTACGGCCAGCTGGCGTGGTCGCTGCGAAATGATCTTCGAGTCGTCAATCTGGAGCGGACCAATATCCGCTACATCACCGAGGAACAGATTCCGGAGCTGGTCGATTTTATTTCGGTCGACGTCTCATTTATTTCCCTAACACTGGTGCTGCCGGTGGCCTGGAAGCTGCTGAAAGAAGGCGCCGAAATGGTGTGCCTTGTGAAGCCACAGTTTGAGGCGGGAAAGGATAAGGTCGGCAAAAAGGGCGTGGTGCGAGAGCCGCAGATTCACCGCGAAGTGATCGAAAAGGTTGTCGACTGCGCCCAGCAGTTGGGCTTTTCCGTTATGGGTCTGGATTTTTCTCCGATCAAAGGTCCGGAAGGAAATATCGAATATCTTCTTTTCTTGCAAAAACCGGTTGGGGCGGAGCAGGCACAGCTTTGCTTAAACGAAGAAAGCGTCGGCCAGGTGGTGCAAAACGCCCACGAAAGTTTGTCTTAAGTGGAGGGTTTGCACGATGAATATTTTGCTGATTCCCAATCTGGGGAAAAAAAATGCCTACGAATGTACCTGTGAGGTCATCAAAAAGCTGACAAACTACGGCTGCAGCTGCTGGATGTTTGAGGAGCGGCTGGCAGATTTTGTCGGACAGCCGGTGCAGATGATGACGCCGCAACAGTCGATGGATTTAATCATCTCGATCGGAGGGGACGGGACAATTATCCACAGCGCGCACCATGCGCTGCAGCTGGATTGTCCGGTCTTGGGCATCAATGCAGGCAGGCTGGGCTTTTTAACCGAGATTGAATACAACGATCTGGACCGGCTGGAGGATGTGGTGCAGGGACGGTATACCATCCAGCCCCGCATGATGCTGCATGCCACCGTCATCAAACCGGACAGCCGGTTGGAATTTTCGGCGCTCAACGATGTTGTACTGACCACCGGGCCGCTGGGAAAAATGGTGGACATCGATGTGGAGATGAAGAGTGGATTTTTAAACAGCTATCGGGCGGATGGCCTTATCTTTGCTACGCCGACCGGATCGACCGCCTACGCGATGAGTGCGGGTGGACCGATCGTTTATTCCTCCATCGAGTGCATTTCCATCACGCCAGTTTGTCCACATTCGCTCTTTTCCCGCACGATTCTGCATTCTCCGGATGAGATTTTCACAGTCCGAGGCAAACACATCAACAACTCCGAAATTTTATATCTGTCGGTGGATGGAGAAAACCGCCTGCGCATCGATCCGGGCGACTGCGTTGTAATCTCAAAGGATGAGAAGTACGTCAAGTTTATCAACTTTGGCTCAAAAAATTATTATGAAAAGCTGAACAAAAAGATTTTGGGGAGATGATAAAATTGAAGAAATCCAAGCGCCATGAGAAAATTTTGGAGCTGATTGCGCGGTATGAGATTGAAACGCAGGAGGAGCTGCAGGATCGCCTGAACGAGGAAGGTTTTTCAGTGACGCAGGCAACCGTTTCGCGCGACATCAAGGATCTGCGCCTGATTAAAACAGCTTCGCTCAATGGCGGCTATCACTACACCGTCAACCATTCGGGGAAGAGCGGGCGGGAGGAGCTGGCGTTTAAATTTCATGCCATCTTTGCCGAGGCTGTCGAAGGGATTAAATCCGCGCAGAATCTGGTAGTGGTCAAGTGCTATACCGGCATGGCAAACGCGGTGTGCGCGGCGCTGGATAGCCTCTCCTGGCCTGGCCTTGTGGGGACAATCGCCGGAGACGACACCATCCTGCTGGTGATGCAGGACAATCAGTCAGCGGAAAACATCGTGGCCGAGCTGTACAAGCTGGCGCAGTAAAAAGGAAGATTGCAAGATGCTCTCACAGTTGTACATCAAAAATATCGCTGTCATCTCGGAGGCTTCCATCGATTTTGGCCCGCGCTTCAATGTCTTTACCGGTGAGACCGGCGCCGGTAAAACGATTCTGGTTTCTGCCATCAACGGAGTGCTGGGCGCACGGATGAGCCGGGATATTATCCGCAGTGGGGAGGACAGCGCCTATGTTTCGGCACTGTTTACGCAGCTGCCACAGGATGTCTGCGCCAAAATTGAGGAGATGGGCTTTGAGATGCAGGATGATACCCTGCTCATCGCGCGGGAGGTGGGCAGCCGCAACCTCTGCAAGGTTAATGGCCGCCCAGCGACGGTGCAGCTGCTGCGGGAGATCGCCTCGATGCTGATTGATGTCCATGGACAAAAGGACAACCACCGCTTGCTCTCGCCAGAAAACCACATCGCCTACATCGATGCCTTTGGCGGATTGGAGGATTGCCGCCGGGAGTATCAGGTGTTGTACGAAAAGATTCTAGAAGTGCGCAACCAGCTGGAGCGGGTTAACCGGCGTGACCGGGAAAAGGAGCATCAGGTCGACCTGCTGACCTATCAGATAGGCGAAATTGAGTCCGCAGCCCTGCATCCCGGCGAGGAGGAAGAACTCCTTTTAAAGCGCGACCAGATCGCCAATGCCGAGAGGATCATCCGCTTGCTCAGCCAGTCCAAGCAGCTGCTGGATGGGGAGGAGGAAGTCTCCGGAATCTTGCAGATGTTCGAGGAGCTCACCAATAACTTAAGCCAGCTTACGCATTTCCTGCCACAGATGGAGCCGCTGGCTATGCGGATGGAGGAGATCGGTTACGACCTTTCCGACTGCGCGGGCGATTTGGGCAACTATCTGGATCAGATGGACTATCAGCCGCAGGAGCTGGAACAGGTGGAGGAGCGCCTGGACCTGATCTACCGGCTCAAGCGCAAATATGGCAACTCGGTCGAGGAAATTTTAGAGTACCTGGAAAAGAGCCGCGAACAGTTGCAGCAGCTAAACCTGTCAGAAGAGAAGGCACAGGAGCTGCAGGAAGAATATCTGCGTCTAAAGCCGCAGGTGCAGCAGGCGGCGGACATGCTGACCAGCCGCCGGCACAAGGCGGCCAAGGAATTTTTATCGCGGGTAAAAAAAGAGCTGGAATTTCTCAACATGCCTTCGGTGCGGCTAAGTGTCAGCGCAGGGCGCAGCGGTTGGAAGCCGGATGGACAGGACGAGCTGGAATTTTTAATCAGCTCCAATGCAGGCGAAGAGCCGAAGCCGCTGGCAAAAATTGCCTCGGGCGGCGAGCTTTCCCGCGTGATGCTCTCGATCAAAAATGTGCTGGCGCAGAAGGACCGGGTGGGAACGGCGGTCTTTGACGAGATCGATACCGGCGTCAGCGGCAAGGCGGCGCAAAAGATCGGGCAAAAGCTGCAGGAGGTTTCGCACAACCGCCAGGTCATCTGCGTCACCCATCTGGCGCAGGTGGCCGTCTATGCCGACCACCACCTGCTTATCGAGAAGGCCGAACAGGACGGCCGCACCTTTACCACCATCAAGCCGCTGGAGGAGAGGGGCCGCGTGGAGGAGATCGCCCGGATGATTTCGGGCGAGAATCTCACCGAAACCGCCATCCAAAATGCCCGCGAGATGCTGGCACTGGCAAATGAATAGACTAGAGGGTGAAAATGATCTTCTTTATGGTGAAAAAAGATGTTCTTTGTATACAATTTCTATTCGAAATCTCGTAGAGTTTTTTTCGGAAAACTGTAAGAGTTATAGCCTAAAGTAGATAATATTAGAAATACCTTCCCCGCCAAAGACCTCACACCGAAGAAGACAAGAAAACCGCATCAGTATGCGCTTTTTTAGCAAATCTCTTTCCCGCAAAAAGGCAAATATCTCCCCCAAAAAGCAGCCCAAAACAGAGGGTGTAAGGGGCTAAAAATACTCTACAAATGTCCTAAAGTGTCACCCGTTTGGGGGGTCGAAATGGGTGATAGAAATTCTGCCCTTTTTGTTGTACAATAAAATGTATAGATCTTAGGAAAAAGACGACGGGGCCTGTGCGCTATTAAAAAGAGTGAACGCCCATACCCAAAGGAGGATCATAGATGAAACAAAGATTATTCGCACTGATAACGGCACTGTGCATGGCGGCAACGGCGTTGCCAGCTGTCTTTGCGGACGGCGGGGAAAGCGGAGAGCTGACCATCGGAACGAGCACGCAGGAGCAATGCTCCTGCGTTGCCCTCTGCACAGAGGGCAACATAAATCCTGATTGCCCGGTGTGCAGTCTGGACCCCAGCGCCTGCGAGGGCACACCGCTTCGGCCCATGCTGTTCGGCGCACCGAGGGCGGGAGATGTACTCTACCTCGATGAGAACGGCGTTCAACAAACTGCAACCAATGCCATACAGGTTGCAAAAAGCGATACCCAGTGGGATGGCGGCTGGTATGTAGCGCAGGGCGACATCACCATCGGCAGCCAGGATACTCCTCAGCGTGTCGCCGTCAGCGGAGAGGTGCACCTGATTTTGGCCGACGGCTGTACCCTCACCGTCAACGGCGGCATCGGAGTGGGGGATGGCACCAGCCTCACCATCTACGCCCAGTCCACCGGCAGTTCTATGGGCACGCTGATCGTTCAGAATGTGGATGTCTACAACGCCGGCATCGGCGGCGGCTATTATGGCGACGGCGGAGAGATTACCATCAAGGGCGGCGAAGTCGATGCGACCGGCGGCTGGTATGGCGCGGGCATCGGCGGCGGTTTTAAGAACGGCGGCGGAGAGATCACCATCAGCGGCGGCAAAGTGGATGCGAACGGCGGCAGTTGGGGTGCTGCGGGCATCGGCGGCGGCTATGGTGGCGGCGGCGGAGAGATTACCATCAACGGCGGCAAAGTGGATGCGACCGGCGGCAGTTATGGCGCGGGTATCGGCGGCGGCGATAGTGGCGCCGGTGGAACAATCACCATCAAGGGCGGCGAAGTCGATACAACCGGCGGCGGAGGTGCTGCTGGCATCGGCGGCGGCTATAATGGCGGAGGAGGAGAGATTACCATCAGCCATGGCAAAGTCACTGCGACCGGCGGCGATTATGGTGCTGGCATCGGCGGCGGCAGTGGTGGCGGCGGCAATATCACCATCGAAGGTGGCGAGGTCACTGCAACCGGTGGTATTAATGCTGCGGGCATCGGCGGCGGAGCGGCTAGCGATAGCAGCGGCAGCTTTTCCACCGGCACCGATGGCAATGCGGTCATCTTTGCCAGCGGTGGTTTTGTCGGCAGTGCTATCCAGGACAATGATGATACCAGCGCTTGGAGCGGTGTGATCTTCCAGGGAGGTCTGGGCAAGGTGTACGGCACCAATGTCACCCCAACCCAGGACTTTACCATTCCAAGCGACAAAACGCTGACCATTGAAGAGGGCAAAACCCTGACCATTCAAACCGATCTGACTATGCAGAACGAGGGCACCATCCAGAACGAGGGCACCATTCAAAACGACGGCACCATCCAAAACGACGGATTGATCGACGGCGACGGCACCATCCAGAACGATGGCACCATCACCGGCGACGGAACCATCGCCTGCACGGTGATCGAGCCAACCCAGCCACAGCCACCGCAGCCGACCACCCCGTCACAACCCACCACACCCGCAGATACCGACCACACAGTGCAGACCGGCAGCGGGCAGCAGGCGGACGAGGAGAATACCGGATTGCCGAGCTTGTGGGAGCGGGCTATCCAGCGCATCCGCTCGACCCCGGTAGGCGGCAGATTGAAAATTTACATTGGCAGCTACACCGCTATCCCGGACAAGGTGCTGGATGCGCTGCGCAGCCGCGCGGTGACCGCAACCTTCTACGACGCTGACGGCGTCGAGGTGACCCTCCCGGCAGGCCAAGTTCCTCCGGCAAATGTGTACGCCTCGTGGACGCTGCGGCAGCTCGGCAACTACCTCACACAGGAACAGGAGCAGCAGGAGCAAACCCAAACAGCCCAGCACCAAGCCCCAACCCCAACCGAGAGCGCAACTGAAACCCCAGCATCCGACACCGGCAAGCCCAACCCGAAGACTGGCGCAGGCTCCACCCCGGCCGCGGCACTGCTGGTCGCTGTTGTCGCGCTGACAGGGCTGGGCTTTACCCTCAAACGCAGATAGCCCGCAGGACAGCCCACCGGCGGACTTGACAAGCAGGAAATTTTGTATTATAATCCGTTTTAACAGCAATGAAGGGAACAAGTAGCGATTCTGATGCCACCCAGAGAGCTTCCGGCCGGTGAAAGGAAGTGTGGCTGCGATTTGGCGAATACCTCCCGGAGCTGCCGCCCGAACAGTGCAGTAGGCGCGGCCGGTCAATCTCCGTTATGGGATTAGGGTATCAAGCGGCTTTCTCGATAGAGAAGTCCGGTACCTGCTGAGGCCGTCCTTCGTGAGGAGGCGGTAAATAGAGGTGGTAACGCGTTTTTTCGCCCTCTGCTTTTTGAGCCGGAAGATACCGGCAGAGAAAGCGGAGGGCTTTTTGTTTTGGTTCCTCCGCAAAATTTCACAAATCGAACTGGAGGAAAAGAAGATGACAATCTACGACGAGCTCAAACGTCGCGGCCTGATTGCACAGGTGACCGACGAGGAAGAGATCAAGGAACTGATTAACAGCGGCAAGGCGACCTTCTACATCGGCTTTGACTGCACCGCAGACAGCCTGACTGCCGGTCACTTTATGGCGCTGACCCTGATGAAGCGCCTGCAGCAGGCGGGCAACCGTCCGATCGCGCTGATTGGCGGCGGCACCACCATGATCGGCGACCCATCTGGCCGCACCGACATGCGCAAGATGCTGACCAAAGAGGACATTGACCACAACGCCGAGTGCTTCAAGCGCCAGATGGAACGCTTCATCGAATTCGGTGAAGGCAAAGCGATGATGCTCAACAACGCCGACTGGCTGATGAACCTGAACTACATCGAGCTGCTGCGCGAGGTGGGCGCCTGCTTCAGCGTCAACCGGATGCTGACCGCGGAATGCTACAAACAGCGCATGGAGAAGGGTCTCAGCTTCCTGGAATTTAACTACATGATTATGCAGAGCTACGACTTCTACCACATGTTCCAGCACTACGGCTGCAACATGCAGTTTGGCGGCGACGACCAGTGGAGCAATATGCTCGGCGGCACCGAGCTGATCCGCCGCAAGCTGGGCAAGGACGCCTACGCCATGACCATCACCCTGCTCACCGATTCCCAGGGCAAGAAGATGGGCAAAACTGCCGGCAACGCGGTATGGCTGGATGCCAACAAGACGACTCCGTACGAGTTCTTCCAGTACTGGAGAAATGTCGGTGACGCAGATGTCATCAAGTGCCTGAAGATGCTGACCTTCATTCCGATCGAGGAGATCGAGGCGATGGAAAGCTGGGAGGGCGCGCAGCTCAACGTCGCTAAAGAGAAGCTGGCCTTTGAGCTGACCGCGATGGTACACGGCGAGGAGGAGGCGCAGAAGGCTCTGGATGCTTCCAAGGCGCTGTTCAGTGCGGGCGGCAACACCGAGAACATGCCTTCCACCCAGCTGGGTGAGGCAGATCTGGACGAGAACGGTTCCATCCAGGTGGCGGATCTGCTGGTCAAAACCGAGCTTGCCCCGTCCAAGGCGGAGGCCAAGCGCCTGATTAAGCAGGGCGGCATTTCGGTTAACGATGAGAAGGTGACCGCTTTTGATGCGGCGCTGACCAAAGAGGATTTCGCGAAGGGCGAGATCATTGTCAAGAAGGGCAAGAAGGTTTTCCACAAGGTAACCCTGGCATAAAAACAGGCAATAAAAAAGGCACGGGTAACCGTGCTTTTTTTATTGCCTGTGATTGCGTTCGTCCAGCAGCAGGTCGATAAAGCGGTCCACCAGCCGCCGCTCCGAGGGCGTGCAGAGCATCAGCTTCTGCTGCACCTCGGTTTGCAGGTAGTCGGTCATGTTCTGGCTGGTGCCCAGCAGCAGCTCGTTGGGCGTGATCTCCAACGCGGCGCATAGCTTCATCAGCGTTTCCAGGCTGGGAATCGAGCGGGAATTTTCGATGTGGGAGATGTAGACAGTAGAAAGCTCTGCACATTCGGCCAACCCTTCCTGCGTCATTCCTTTTTTATGACGAATATATGCTATGCGTTTACCTAATACTGAATAATCGACACACAAATTAGCACCACCTCTGGAACAATGGTAGCGAAAATTGATGAAATATAACATAAACCAGAAGTATATTTGTACTAAAAGTATATTGATTAGACTATAATTTGAGAGTAAAATAGATAGTGTACAAGAATAATGTGAAGATTCGGTTTGAACGAAGAAAATAGGAGGTAAAAGCAATGAAAAAGAAACAGACCCTGGCTGTGCTGCTTGCTGCCGCGATGGTGCTGAGCATGCCGGTTGGGGCGTACGCGGAGGAGCTGCTGCCTGGGCAGGGGCAAGAAATTGAATTGTCTAGTGGCGCTGGTACGCCAGATTACGAAAGTCCAAAGTTGCTCCAAGTGAGGGTAAATGAAACAAGCGTAGAAGTTGGAGGTGAAGTAGTCATTGCAATAACTGCAACAGACGATGTGTCTGGTGTAGATTATGTGCAGTTTGAATTTTCAAATTCTGCAACAGGGACTACGATGGATTTCTCTACTAGCATTCCAGAAGACCAGGTGATTGTAAACGACACTTTTGAATTTAAGTTTTCTATTCCACTTAACCAAGAAGTTGGGCAATTTGAATTGACAAGAGTAATATTAAAGGACAAGGCAGAACGCTATTCTTGGTATGGGGGAGACGATCTACCAATACCAAATAAAATAGTCCTCAATGTTGCAAACGCCGGGGATGAAGATTTAAAAAAACCAGAACTATTGGATGTGTCAATCAGTGATTCCACGGTTTCCGCATCGGAGAAATTAACTCTGTACTTAGAAGTGTCTGATGATGTTTCTGGGGTAGATTATGTCCAAGCTGTCTTTGTCAATGACAAGAATGGAAGAGAAATTTCTGCGAGTAAAAGTTTTTATGACGAGCCATTAATATCTGGAACTGTTAATTTGGATATTAATATTAAGAATTTAGAGGAAGCAGGAACTTTTCATTTGGACCGAGTCGCTTTATCAGATTCTCATGGGCGATATGCATATTACTATACACGTCAAAACGGAAACTTTCATGATCTTTTTTTACCAAAAGAGATTTCATTT
>OIWN01002358.1_pt1 | contig 12810 bp, 12 predicted proteins | sample 1587591 | NCBI WGS metagenome assembly OIWN01 (sample SAMEA3888901, study PRJEB22519) | human gut metagenome | biome: human gut; feature: human-associated habitat; material: faeces | place: Denmark | collected 2010 | reverse complement strand
GGAGGTTCCTGGCGTATCTTTGCCTACTTTCTCTACGCGAGAAAGTAGGCCGGGGTGCGGGGCGGAGCGCCCGCTCCCTGAGGGTAGAAGCCAGGTCTGACGACTTGCTCCCAGGGGGCACCGCCCCCTCTCATCGTCAAGCAGGGGTGCAGGGTGGAGCGCCTGCATATCATAGGGCTCAGGGGCCGCCGCCCCTGCAAAAAGCCCTGGGGGACGCTAGTCCCCCATAATCCAGATTGTGAAAAAATGCACAAATTCACCCCGGCGGGAAGCCCCCCGCAGGACAAAAAGGAAAAGCTTTGTAAATTCGCGGTAAATCTCCGCTCTCTGCCCTTGCAAAAATGATGCGGATAGATTACAATAGACTTGAATTGTAGAGTTTGTTTCTGCAATTTTGATCGTAAAAAATTGCAGCCGCCACCGCGGCAGGCAAGTCCAATAAAGGAAAGGCAGGTTTTGTGTGATGAATTCTCTGAATAAAAAAACCATCGAAGATATCGACGTCTCCGGCAAACGGGTGCTGGTCCGCTGCGACTTTAACGTCCCGCTCAAGGATGGCGTCATCACCAACGACAAGCGCATCGTCGCTGCGCTGCCGACCATCCAGTACCTGATCGACCATCAGGCCAAGGTCATCCTCTGCTCCCACCTGGGACGCCCGAAGGGTGAGTATAAGGAGGAGTTCTCGCTGGCTCCGGTAGCCGCCCGCCTCTCCGAGCTGCTGCACAAAGAGGTCAAGCTGGCAGCGGACAAGGAAGTTGTCGGCGAAAACGCCAAGGCGATGGCAGCCGCCATGCAGCCGGGCGACGTCATCCTGCTGGAAAACGTCCGCTTCAGAAAAGAGGAGACCAAAAACGAGGAAAACTTCTCCAAGGAGCTGGCTTCGCTTGCTGAGATCTACGTCAACGACGCCTTCGGCACCGCGCACCGCGCCCACTGCTCCACCACCGGCGTCGCTTCCTTCCTGCCGGCCGTCTGCGGCTATCTGATTCAGAAGGAAATCTCGGTCATGGGTCAGGCGCTCAACGATCCAAAACGTCCGCTGGTTGCCATCCTGGGCGGCGCGAAGGTCTCGGATAAGATCGGCGTCATCAACAACCTGCTGGAAAAGGTCGACACCCTCATCGTCGGCGGCGGCATGGCCTACACCTTCTTTAAGGCGCAGGGTTACAACGTCGGCGCTTCGCTGTGCGAAGATGACAAGGTCGAGCTGGCCAAAGAGATGCTGCAGAAAGCCAAGGACAAGGGCGTGCGCTTCCTGCTGCCGGTCGACAACAAGCTCGGCGACAAATTTGCCGAGGACTGTGCGACCCAGTTTGCCGATTCCGACAAGATTCCGGACGGCTGGATGGGCATGGACATCGGTCCAAAATCCATCGAGCTGTTCTGCGACGCGGTCAAGGATGCGGGAACCGTCATCTGGAACGGCCCGATGGGTGTCTTTGAGTTCCCGGCCTTCGCCGAGGGCACCCTGGAGGTCGCCAAGGCAATCGCCGCTTCGGGTGCCATCTCGATCATCGGCGGCGGCGACAGTGTCGCTGCGGTCACCAAGCTCGGCTTTGCCGACAAGATGACCCACATCTCCACCGGCGGCGGCGCTTCGCTGGAGTTCCTGGAAGGACTGGAGCTGCCGGGCATCGCCGCGCTCAACAACAAATAACGCACAAAACAGGGCAGGTGCAGGAACCCTTTCCTGCATCTGCCTTTTTGGGTATTTCATTTTGCTTTGGAGGGAAACTGGTTGTCGATGTATTACTCTGATTTTTCCTATCTCTTTGACCTGCTCGGCTGGTCGGTTGCGCTGGGCGGACTGCTGCAGCTGGCGCTGTACGTCGCCGAGTCGCTTGGCCTGTACGCCATGGCGCGCAATACCGGCGTGCATAACCCCTGGTTTGCCTGGCTGCCCATCGCGCGGGACTATCTGATCGGTGAGCTGTCCGACCGCTATAATCTCTCCAGCCGCCAGAAAAAAGGCTGGATGCGCGTCCTGCTCACAACCTTGAGCGCCGTGCAGCTGCCGCTGGGACTGGTCGGCGTGCTGCTGCTCTTCATCGTGGTCAGCCTGTTTGTCTATTCGATGCCGGTGCTGCTGATGGTTGTGGTGATGCTCAGCACCCTGCTGGCGCTGGTCGGCGTCGCCTATAAGGTCTGCTACCTGGTTTCGTTCTATTATGTGATGATGGACTACGAGCCGTCCCGCGCGGTGCTGTATACCATCCTCGCCTTCCTCGAGCTGCAGGCCATCCCCCTGCTGCTCTGCAGAAACAACGTCCCGGTTGGCATCGCCGGACGTCGCGAGCCTACCCAGCCAAAGTATGACGTCCACAATCCGTCCCGGATGGGATAAAAAAGATTCACTTTAGAAAGGAAGTTTTTTACCATGAATAAATCGCTGCGTAAAGCAATCGTTGCCGGAAACTGGAAGATGAATAACGACCGCAAGGCCGCCAAGGCGCTCATCACCGAGCTTGCCCCGATGGTCAAGGATGCCGGCTGCGAGGTCGTGCTCTGCGTTCCGTTCACCAACCTCGAAACCGCCCTCTCGCTGTGCGAGGGCACCAACCTCCATGTCGGCGCGCAGAACTGCCACTGGGCAGCCTCCGGCGCCTTCACCGGCGAAATCTCCGCCCAGATGCTCGCCGAGATGGGCGTCGAGTATGTCATCACCGGCCATTCCGAGCGCAGACAGTACTTCGGTGAGACCGACCAGACCGTCAACGCCCGCACCCGCGCCGCGCTGGACGCCGGACTCAAGGTCATCCTCTGCGTCGGTGAGGTGCTCGAACAGAGAGAACAGGGCGTCACCGAGGAGGTCGTCAGCATGCAGACCAAGATCGCACTGGGCGGCGTCAGCGAGCAGGAGCTCCAGAACATCGTCATCGCCTATGAGCCGGTCTGGGCCATCGGCACCGGCAAAACCGCAACCGCCGACCAGGCCGAGGAGGTCTGCGCCATCATCCGCAGTGTGGTCGAAAAGCTGTATCATAAAGCCGCTGCCGACGCGATGACCATTCAGTACGGCGGCTCGATGAAGCCGGGCAACGCGAAGGAGCTGCTGGAGAAGGAAGACGTCGACGGCGGCCTGATCGGCGGCGCGGCGCTGAAGGCGCAGGATTTTGCCGCAATCGTAGAAGCTGCAAAATAAGTGCTTCCACCCCTTTGCAGCTGCAGCCCCAATGGGGGCCGGCAGGCAGTTAGCTTCTGCTATCTAATTGGAGGCAAATGTTCTTACTATCTCCTGCAAAACAGGATATAATTATGGACGAGAGTGAACGTTATGGAGATTCGCTTCGCTCTCTCTCCTCGAAGAAAAAAACGCTTCGCGTTTTATACAAACTTGGGAAATTGGACTTTGTCCAACTTCGGGTCGCGTAGCACAAATTTCCGCCTCACCGAAAGCATAAGCGCGACTTAGCATCCAAAGGCTCTGCCTTTGGAATCCTCAAACTTTTTTTCTTTTTCCAGAAAGAGGTGCATCGTCATGAAACATCCACTGATCTTAATGATCCTCGACGGTTTCGGCATCAACCACTCCGACTACGGCAACGCCATCCATGCCGCCAAAAAGCCGAACCTCGACAAATATTTTTCCCAGTACCCCCACACCCAGATCGGCGCTTCCGGCCTTGATGTCGGCCTTCCAGACGGGCAGATGGGCAACTCGGAGGTAGGCCACACCAACATTGGTGCGGGCCGCATCGTCTACCAGGAGCTGACCCGCATCACCAAGTCGATTCAGGACGGGGACTTTTTTGAAAACCCTGCCCTGCTGGGCGCGGTGGAGAACTGCAAGAAGAACGGTTCCGCCCTGCACCTGATGGGCCTGCTGTCGGACGGCGGCGTTCACAGCCACATCGAGCACCTGTTCGGTCTGCTGGAGCTGGCCAAGAAAAACGGGCTGAGCAAGGTTTATGTTCACTGCTTCATGGACGGCAGGGACGTGCCGCCGACCAGCGGCAAGGACTTTGTCGTGCAGCTGCAGGCCAAGCTCGACGAGCTGGGCGTCGGCAAGATCGCCTCGGTGATGGGCCGCTACTACGCGATGGACCGCGACAACCGCTGGGAGCGCGTTCAGAAAGCCTACGACGCTCTGGTTTTAGGCAAGGGTGAGCAGTGCGCTGATGCTGCCAAGGCGGTCGAGAACTCCTACGCAGCCGAAGTCACCGACGAATTCATCGTGCCGGTTGTCATCGGCGACCCGGCGGAGGGACGGATTGCCGCGAACGATTCGGTTGTCTTCTACAACTTCCGTCCAGACCGCGCCCGCGAGATCACCCGCACGCTGGTTGACCCGGACTTTTCCGGTTTCGAGCGCGCCTTCTTCCCGCTGTACTACGTCTGCATGACCCAGTACGACGCGACCATGCCGAACGTGGAGGTTGCCTTCAAGCCGGAGAGCCTCAACGACACCTTTGGCGAATACATCTCCAAGCAGGGCCTGCAGCAGCTGCGCATCGCCGAGACCGAGAAGTACGCGCACGTCACCTTTTTCTTCAACGGCGGCGTGGAGACGGTATCCCCGGGCGAGGACCGCGCGCTGATCAACTCCCCGAAGGTTGCGACCTACGACCTGCAGCCGGAGATGAGCGCCTACCTGGTCACCGACGAGCTGCTCTCCCGGTTGGACAGCGGCAAATATGACGTGGTCATCCTCAACTTTGCCAACTGCGACATGGTCGGCCACACCGGCGTATTCGACGCGGCGGTCAAGGCGGTGGAAGCGGTGGACGAGTGTGCGGGCAAGGTCATCGAGAAGGCGCTCTCGATGGGCGGCACGGTCCTGCTGACCGCCGACCACGGCAACGCCGACAAGATGTACGAGGCGGACGGTTCCCCCTTCACCGCGCACACCACCAATCCGGTTCCGTTCCTGGTCATCAGCGCGGACGAGCGTCTGGCGCCCGGAAAGATTCAGCTGCGCGAGGGCGGCAGACTCGCAGACATCGCCCCGACCATGCTGCAGATTCTGAACCTCCCTCAGCCCGCCGCCATGACCGGCCAATCCTTACTTTCTTTTTAACAAAAAAAGAAAGTAAGCAAAGAAAAAGTTGTTCCGCTTCGCGGGGCGGCTGGCGGCAGATTTTGCTTAAAACGAAAAGAAAGCATGCGAAGAAGAACTGGTTCCGCTTCGCGGGCACTAAACGCTTTGCTCCCACGAGCCGACTGCTCGAATTGGGTGCAGGCTCAGCCTGCCACGGGGCGCTGGCGGGCAACGAAAGAAGTAAAGAAAAGGCAAAGGCCGTCCCGTATTGGGACGGCCTTTTTTGATGGTATATTGACAGACTGCCTTCGCCTATTTTCCCCTAACGCCTCGGACAAAGGCGGCGCCAAATTCAAACAGAAGATCAACTGCCAGGAAAATCAAAAAGGTAATCGCAAACTCCCGCATGTCGCCCCAAAAATAGGTCAGGGTGTAGGGGATCCTGATATGGCAAAAGAACAAAACAACGGACAGGACAACCGACGCCTTCAGCGAATTCCACAAGCACTTTTTGAAAATTTCCATTTTTGCCCTCCCTTTCCCAAACACCCTTTGTTTAAGCCGAATCCAATCGATTGATTTTAGTATAGCAGTTGGTTATAATTGTGTCAACTTAATTTTACAAAATATTGTAAAAAAATCCCGGCCACTTATTTGTGGCCGGGATTTTTGCGCCTATTTTAAATCTCTACCCGAAAAGTAATGTGCATTTTACCGTTTTCCAAGTGCCAGTCACGGATTGTAACTAATGCCTTATCATACCGTTCCTGTTTCTGTGAGTCCTGCCAGTAATAAGTAACCCACTGTTTTTCAAACGGTTCGCCAAAATACCAGGTCTTGCCATCCTGATTGGTGGGCAGCAGCATCTGCTGCGGCGGCAGAACAAAGCGGACATTTTTGACCGGATCTCCGTTCTGGTCGACAACGCGGAACTCCACTTTCTCCTGTTTTTTTGTCACACTTTCTTCTGGCGTTTCCTTTGTCCATACTAATCGAGTTTCATAGTTGCTGTGAAGCCGACACTTATAAGTTGCCTTCTCTTTAGAAATCGGATTTGTCACAGTGACGGAAACAGGTTTAGAAAAATCCACTGCATCAGAGTCAGTCGCAACCGCAATATCAATATCTGTCAACCCATCAGCATTTGAATAGAGATAGGTATAAGCACCTTCCACTGATAGTCCCAGAACCGGATTACCTTTCTCGTCTAGGCCTTTACAATACAAGTGCAACAGAAAAAATAAAAAGAGTGACTCAGAAGGAGTTCCCTGCTAAAATGGTAGTTGCGACACAAACCAGAAGGAGGGAAACTCCCATGAGTCACTACCAACATCTTACCATAAGTGAGCGAGAAAGTATATGGGAAAATAAACTGGCCGGAAAAAGTTTGAGAGAAATCGCCAGACAAACAGGACGCTCTGTATCTACCATCAGCCGGGAACTGAAAAGGAATGGAACGAGCCAAAAGTACCGGCCCTCTGAGGCGCAAAAGAAATATGAGCGGCGCCGGAAACGCTGCCGCAGAAAAAAACTTCTGCAAGAAGGAGAACTCAAAGACCTGGTCGTTCGTCTGCTGACCCAACAGCAATGGTCTCCCGAGCAAATTGCACAGCGAATCGAGCTGGAGCGGGGGAAGAAGCTGGTGAGCTATGCCACCATCTACCGGGCACTGCACAAAGGGCTTATGGAATCAAAAGGGACAAGGAAGAACCGGCATGGAAGATATCCCATGGAGAAGCATTTGAGGAGAAAAGGCTGGCGAGGGAAGGGAAAAGGGCAGAAAAGCCGGCATTTTGTCCACCAGACGATAGAGGAGAGGCCTGAAGAAGAGAAGCCAACAGGCGCAGCGAGATTGGGCACTGGGAAGGAGATCTGGTCTACAGCAGCTTTTACAAGCTTTATGTGGTGACACTGGTAGACCGGAAATCCCGCTTCCTGCTCACAGGAATTTCCTACAGCCGGAAGGCCCAGGAGGTGTCCGATGTTATCTGCCGTCTTCTGAAGGAGCTGCCGGAAAAACACGTGCGTTCTCTCACACTGGATCGGGGATCGGAATTTTCAGAACACGATCAAATTACAAAGGCGTTTCCTTCCCTGCAAATTTATTTTGCGCATCCCATGTCGCCGTGGGAAAGAGGGTCGAACGAGCAGATCAACGGTCTGCTGCGGCAGTACATTCCCAAAAACACCTATCAAGTTCCGTTTTCTGCAGAGCGATTGGCCGAGTTTACAGAAAAGCTGAATCATCGTCCTCGCAAATGCCTCAACTGGAACTCCCCCTCTGAAATCTTTTCCAATTTGCTGTTGCACTTGACTTGACAAGTTGCCGTCAGAAAAAGGAGGTGTTTTTGCGGGCATATTTTGAAGCAATCGCAAAACAGAGAAATTCTTCTCCCTTATCCGCACACCGTTCACAAAATAGCGGCTCACGGAACTGTGCATACGCTGCGCTATCTCGCGCAGATACAGCCCAGATGATGAAAAGCCCCGCATTTCCGCGAAGTCGAATATTCCGACGCTGACCAACGATACACGGGGAATCATTTCTATCATAAAACAGCCGTTTGAACAATTCTATCATTCAACACAGCCGGTGCGCTCCCCAGCGCAGCCGGTTCTTTTTATGACGTAACCGAAAATCATGCTTTAACGCCCAAGCGACAAAAATGGAGGAACTTTTATGAAAGCAAGCATCCGAAACGAAATCAAGGTGCAGATCATCCGCGCTGGGTACACCATGCAGGAAGTCGTTGACCAGCTGCACGATGAGTATGGATGGAGCGACAGCGTATCCAATCTTTCCGGCAAATTGCAGCGGGGTTCACTGCGGTATCGGGAAGCCGTGGAGCTGGCCGATGTGTTGGGCTATGATCTGGTCTGGCAGAAACGGAGGTAAGCGCATGACAGATGCGGAAAAGAAACTGTTGCAGGCAAAGCGCCGCATGGAGGAAGCCCAGGCGCGGGACCGGGTGAAGGAGCGCAAGGCCCGGACGCGGCGGCTGATCCAGGAAGGTGCGATTTTGGAAAAAGCGATGCCAGAGGTACGGGCGATGGAGTTGTCCGACCTTGAAACCTATCTCTTGCAGAAGCGGTAACGATCCTATTTTATACGCGGAATGGCCTCCGGGAAACCGGGGGCCTTTCCTTTTTTGTCCCGTAAGGGCGCACTTACTCACCACCCGCAAGCGGGCGGTGGTATGGCCTTCGGCCACCGTGCGCTCTCCGAGGGGGATTGCGGCTCCTGCGGGAGCCGCTGGACGATGCCACAGCCCGGCCGGCGCTGCTGTCATCGTCCATGCAGCCGGCCCTGTGATGGGGTGGCAAGATGCCATCTCACACAGCCGCCGTCTGCCTGCGCAAACCTGCCACCGGCCGCTTTGCCGCAGGGATGGGCGCGTCCCTGGGCTGGGGCGCGCCCATTTTCTTTTTGTAAAAAGAAACAAAAACAAGCCTGTGCGCAGGCGGAAAGGAGAACGAATGGCGATCTATCATCTGGAGGCGAAGATGGTCAGCCGGGGCGCGGGGCGCTCCGCTGTGGCCGCTTCCGCCTACCTGAGCTGTTCCCGGATGCTCAACGAGTATGATGGGGTGCAGCACGACTACACACGAAAGCAGGGGCTTGTCTGGCAGGCGGTGTTTCTGCCGGACATGGCCCCGGTGGAATGGCAGGACCGGGAGAAGCTCTGGAACGCCGTGGAGGAGACAGAGAAAACGAAGGACAGCCGCCTGGCGCGGGAGTTCGTCGCCGCGCTGCCCATCGAGCTGTCACGCCAGCAGCAGATTGCACTCCTGCAAAAGTTTGTCCGGGAGCAGTTCGTGGCGGAGGGGATGTGCGCCGACGTTGCCGTCCACGACACCGACGGCCACAATCCCCATGCCCACATCCTGCTGACGGTACGCCCGTTGACGGAGACGGGCGCGTGGCAGTACAAGACAGAGAAAGAGTATCTCTGTGTGAAGGGCGGCGAGGAACGGGGCTTCACCGCCGCTGAGTTTAAGTCGGCGCAGGCCGAGGGCTGGGAGAAGCAGTACCAGTATAAGGTGGACAAAAAGAAAGTCTACATGGCCCCGTCCCAGGCCGAGAAGTGCGGATACGAACGGGTCAGCAAGTATCCGAAAAGTACAAAGTATGGGAGGCAGAATCCCATCTCTGCGCGATGGAACAGCGAGGAACATCTGCTTGTTTGGCGGGAGGCGTGGGCCACAGCGGCGAACCGCTGCCTGGAGCTGGCCGGTCATGCGGAGCGCATCGACCACCGCAGCCATGCGGCGCGGGGGCTGGAGGAACGGCCCACCGTCCACGAGGGCGTGGCGGCTCAGGCGCTGGAGCGGCGCGGCATCCTCTCCGACCGCTGCGAGCTGAACCGGCAAATCAAGGCGGACAACGCCCTGCTGCGGGAGCTGAAAGCGGAGCTTAAAAAGCTGTCCGATTTGGTTGTCCACACCGTGTCCGCCGTGGCGGAGCGGCTGGAGAAGCTGCGCGGCAGGGTGTTGATTTTCTGCTATCAGCTCTCCCACATCCGTGCGGGTCGGGAGCGGTATCAGGATGCCCTCCATGTGTATCGCCCACAGATGGCGCGGTACAACGGGCTGGTGCGGCAGATCAAGGACAAGAGCAGAGAGCGCAAAACAGTGAAAGCCGAGAAAGAATCCCTGCCTGCGTGGCAGGTGTTCAAGCACAAAGAGTTGGGCGCTAAGATTGCGGAGCTGACCGAGGATCTGGAGGAACTGCGCTCTGAAAAGGCGCTGTTGTTGCAGCAATTTGAGTATGCTGAGGGTGCTGGGGCCGAGACCTTCCGCAAAGACATCGCCGTGCTGGAATCCAACCTGCAAAAATTGGACGAGCAGGAGCAGAAATATTCCGCCGCACTGGATGCCGCACTGCATGAATACGCCGAGGTAAAATCGCAGGCCGCTGGCCTCGACCCGGTGGAATTGTACGAAGCCCGGCAGGCCATCAGGCTCGGACAGGAAGCGGCCGCCAATGAAAAGCTGGAGCAGGTGTTTGGCAGTAAATATTCGTTGCTGCGGTGGATGGACGCCAAACAGGCGCAGATACGGCTGACCAATGATTCCTTGGAGGAATATGCCGCACGCCAGCAGGCAAAGCAGAAGTATAAATCTATCTCACAGCCTGTCCGCAAACGGAATCACGAACAGGAGCGGTAACGCGAAAGGCGACAAGACAACTATGCCCCCGGTGCAGTCACCGGTCACATGGAAAAGTTATGTATAGGGCAAGTTGTTAAGAATAAACCGACCGGCGGGCGACGCTCATGGTTGGGAGCCGCCTGTCAGTCGTTCTGCTTTATTCCTTACCCGACAGCCGCCACCGGGCGCTCTCGCTCTGGAGCTCCACCATGCGGCGGTAGAGGCCGCCCTGCTCCATCAGCTCCGCCGGGGTGCCCTGCTGGGCCACATGGCCGTCCTCCAAAACCACGATGTGGTCGGCCCCCGCCACGGTGCGCATCCGGTGGGCGATGACCAGCACAGTCTTGCCCCGGAGCAGGCGGGAGAGGGCGGTCTGGACGGCGCTTTCGTTCTCTACGTCCAGGCTGGCGGTGGCCTCGTCCAGCAGCACCACCGGCGCGTCCTTTAGAAGTGCCCGGGCGATGGAGATCCGTTGCCGCTCCCCGCCGGAGAGGGTGGAGCCGTTCTCGCCAATCACCGTCTGGTAGCCCTGGGGCAGCTTGCGGATGAATTCATCGCACTGGGCGGCCTTGGCGGCCTCCAGCACCTCCTCATCGGTGGCGCCCCGGCGGCCCAGACGGATGTTCTCCATCACCGTATCCCGGAACAGCACCACGTCCTGGAACACCATGGAGTAGGAGCGCAAAAGGGTCTCCGGGTCCACCGTGGACACATCCGTCCCACCCAAAAGTACCTTCCCGGCGGTGACGTCCCAGAACCGGGCGGCCAGCTTGCAGGCGGTGGACTTCCCGCCGCCGGAGGGGCCGATGAGAGCGGTCACTTCTCCCTGCTTGGCCGTGAAGCTCACATCCTCCAGCACTCCAGTGCCCTCCCGGTAGGAAAAGGAGACATGGTCAAAGGTGATGTCGTAGCTGGACGGGCGGAAGTCCTCTGTCCCCGTCTGCACCGGCTGCTCCAGGATGGAGCGCATCCGCTCGATCTGCAGCTTGGTGTTGAAGGTGGCGGCGATGTTCTGGAGCACCACCCCCAGGGGATCGTACAGCCGGGCGGCGGCGAACAGGAAGCCCAGGAAATAGAGGAAGGAGAGTTCCCCGGCCAGCAGCAGAGCCCCACCGGTGAGCACCGTGGTGGCAAGCCCCAGGCGCAGGAACGCCTGAGCGGAGCACACAAACACGCCGGTGGCCAGCTCGGACCGGATGGAACTGCCTTCCATAGCAGATAGCCTTGCCTCCAGGTCGCCAAGATACCGCTCCTGCCGGTGGCAGGCCTTGATGTCCCGGATGGTCTCCAGCCCCTCCTGGATGCAGTCGGCCACCGCCCGCTTATTCAGGATGTTTTTCGTCCCGAAGGCGTCCTGGATCTTCTTGGAGCCCGCCGTCAGCGCCACCGCCACGGGCACCACCCACAGCACCGCTAGGGCCATGCGCCAGTCGCAGAGGAACATACACACTCCGATTATCAGCGTGGAGCCGATGGAGGCGAACAACTGGGGGACATAGTGGGAGAACATCTGGTCCAGGCTGGAGCAGTCGGCGATCATGGTGGAGGTCAGGTCGCTGAGATCCCGGTTCCCGAAAAAGGACAGGGGAAGCCTGCGCAGTGTCTCCGCCAAACTTACACGGCGGTTGGCGCTCTCCCGGTAGGTGGCGATGTAGAGGGAGGCGTACTGGAACCAGTGAAGGACGAACAGCAGGAGGAGCACCGCCAAGGCGAAGCCCACATAGGTCCAGAACCCCTCCATGGGGTCGCTGCCGCCCTCCAGACAGCCCAGCAGATGCTGGACCGTGAACAGAACCGCCCCCACGGGGAACATGAGAGCCAGATTGCACACAAAGCACCAAAATACGGCCTTCACCAGGTCTTTGGCTCCCTTCTCGCTGAGGGCAAACCAGTGCTGTAATTTCTTCGTCATACCGCAGCCTCCTTTCCGACCTTCCACTGGGCACTGCGCTGATAGTCCGCCCACATGGCGGCATAGACGCCGTTTTTCTCCAATAGGGCGCTGTGGCTGCCCTGTTCCGCGATCTTTCCTTCGTTTAAGACGATGATGTTGTCCGCGTTCTGCACCGTGGACAGCCGGTGGGCGATCATCAGCACCGTTTTGTTCCGGGTCAGGGTCTCAAAGGCCTTTTGGATCTGATGCTCATTCTCCGGGTCGGCAAAGGCGGTGGCCTCGTCCAGCACCACGATAGGGGCGTCCTTCAAAATGGCCCGGGCCAGGGCAATGCGCTGCTGTTCCCCGCCGGAGAGGTAGACACCCCTGGCGCCCACCACCGTGTCCAGACCCTGAGGCAGCTTTTCCAGAATGTCATCGCACTGGGCGGCATGGGCGGCGGCAAGCACCTCCTCCCGGGAGGCGTCCGGCCGGGCGGCCCGGATATTTTCCAGCAGGCTCTCCTTGAACAGCCGGGTATCCTGAAACACAAAGGCCACCTGTCCCATGAGGGCGGCGCCGTCCAGCTCCCGCACATCCGCGCCGCCCACGGTGACGCTGCCGTTGTTCACATCCCAGAACCGAGGGATCAGGCTGGCGGCGGTGGTCTTTCCCCCGCCGGAGGGGCCCACCAGAGCCACCACCTGTCCGGGCTGGACGGAAAAGCTCACATCCTCCAGCGCGGGCCGCTCCGCGCCGGGGTAGGTGAAGGTCACATGGTCAAAGGCCACGGCGTCGCTGGCAA
>OIWN01002346.1_pt1 | contig 12838 bp, 14 predicted proteins | sample 1587591 | NCBI WGS metagenome assembly OIWN01 (sample SAMEA3888901, study PRJEB22519) | human gut metagenome | biome: human gut; feature: human-associated habitat; material: faeces | place: Denmark | collected 2010 | reverse complement strand
GGCGCACAACTCATGAGAAAAGAAGACGCTGGGAGACAGATCCTGATACAGAGCGTCAAAGGATTCTTTCGTCAGCGGCGTTCCTTCGCCGGTAGGGGAGGGCAGCAGGAAATCCATGCGCAGCCGCTCGATGTCCAGCGCAACGCGGCCCCGGCCAAAGGCGTTGCATGCGTCCACCAGCATGGTGCGCAGCGTGCCGCCGGAGATAGCGGTGTTCACCAGCACATAGGCCGTGGGGATTCGCCGGCCGTAAGCGGCAGAGAGGAAAAGCTTTTTGCTGTTGCGGTGCAGCAGCTTTGCTGCTTCTTCCAGAAAAACCATGCGGTCTGGCGTGGTGGAACCGCCGAAGTCGGCGGCAACGCCTTCGTAGCCGCGGCTCATACATTCGCGCAGGATCTCCCGGCTGAGAGCCGTGGGATCGGAAATGGCCGGCGGCATGGCGTCATTTAGCGCCAAAAGCCCGCTTTGCATCTGGCGGGATACCGTGGCGCGGTGCAGGTGGCCATCCGTCCCGATCTGATAGGCCAGGTGGGACAGGCGAAAGGGCATGCCGGACAGCAGACGGTACTGCTCCGGTGCGGCGGTCATATAAAGCTGCAATGTAGACTCCCCCTTGTTTCAATTCGGTGAGAATGGTATACTCATATCATTGCTATCACATTATGTGTTCAAGGAGGCGTTTATGCGTTGTTTGCTTTGTCCGGACCTGTTGTTTGACCATGTTGAGGAATTGACCGCGGCATATCTCAAAGAAAAACAGGTGACGCTTCTGCTTTGTGATTTGGATAACACCCTGGCGCTCCATGAGACAGTGCGGCCCACCGATGCGGTGCGTGCCTGGGTGAAGGAACTGACGGAGGCGGGCATTCAGGTGATGATCGTATCCAATAACCGTTCTCCTGCTCGGGTAGAGGCCTATTGCGGCGATCTCGGCATTCCGTATGTGGGCCATGCGGGCAAGCCTAAGCGGGGACGTTTGCTGGAGGCCATGCGCCAGTTCGATGCGGTGCCGGAAACAACCGCCTTGGTGGGCGATCAGATCTTCACCGATGTGCTGGGCGCCCGCCGCTGCGGTTTTCAGTCTTTCTGCGTGGAGCCGGTCTGTGGCCGCGACAGCCTGTGGCACTGGACGGCGTATTGGCTTCAGAATCCATTCCGCATCACCGCCCGCAGAAGGCGGAAGCGGGAGAAAGCGGGAAAATGCCGCGTCCAATAAAGTGCAGGGAATGCTGCAAAGCGAAGAACCAGCCCTGTGTGCAGCCAAACGGCAGCACACAGGGCTGGTTTTTGATCGTTCTTGTCTATTTTGTCAGAGCCGGGGCGTGGTGACCAGCTTTTGCGCGTTGTCAAAAGCGGAAGCGGTGAACACGCTGTCGCGGATCAGCTGGTCGGCCAGCGTACTGTTTTCGCTCGCCATAGGTGTGGAGAGCGCATAATAGGAGATATAAACCAGGTGCGCGCGCAGCAGTGTTGTGGAACGCAGGGAATTGTATTCGCCGCTGGTAAGTACGCCTGCGGTTCTGGCATCGTTCAGCGTTGTGCTCAGATCAGTATGGCTTGTGGAGCTGTATCCCAGTGCGCGCAGGATAAATTCGACGTATTCCTGGGGAGAGATCATTAAAGCAGTGCCGAATTTTCCGTCGCCGACGCCATTGCTGTAGCCTTGCTGATAGGCATAGGCTGCATAGCGATCTGCCCAGGCAGGAACATCGGAGAAAGGATTTTTCGCCGTGCATGCGAGCGCCGCGTCTTCTTCGCCCAGCAGACGGATAAACAGGATCATGGCTTCGATACGGCTGGGGCGCAGTTCGAGGTCGAAACCCTCGCCGTAGCCAGAGCCGGTTCCTTTGAGCAGAGATAGGGACTGGAGCGCTTTTGCCATGGCATTGTAATCCGGCGTTGTGCTGACGCTCAGCGTTGCCGCGCCGTTAACCGATACCACCGCTGTGGGGGAAACAATGGTCAGTGCGCACAGGGTATCTTCACCTACCACATAACGGGCGTTGGGGGTCAACGATTTGCCGGCGGCAATCTCTGTACCGTCCGTAGCGTTCACCAATACGCCACCGCTGGAAAAGGAGGCGGAAACATTGCCGGCCAGCACAATCACTTCGCAGCCGGTAGAAGCTTGAATGACGTCGTCCTGTTTGTAGCGCTGCTGATCCATAGTGATTTGAGCCTCAGAGCGCCGCCCGGCGGTGGTGGCAGGATACAGGGCGTTCTGCAGTGCCTGCGTCATCTGGGGCTTATATATATTTTTGAGATAGGACAGGGAGATCAGCGGATCCCCGGCACTGCCGCCGGTAGCCCAGGCAGTGACGACACTGGCGCAGAGCGCCGCCGCCAGACCAAGGGCAATCAGTCTTTTCTTCATGCAAACGCTCCTTTGTCAGTGTTCCATGATGCGGTAGCTCAGGGTGAGCAGACTGTCGGCAAAATGGATGTTTTCTACCACTACGCCGGGAATCTTTTCTTCCAGCTCCACATTGGTGAAATTCCAGAAGCCCCGTACGCCGTATCCGGCCAGGAGGTCCATTGTTTTCTGCGCTACGCCGCGGGGGACGGTGAGCACGGCCACATCGGGTTTGCACTCTACCACATAGTCCTCAAGTGCATTCATGGAATGAACCGTGATGCCGTTGATTTCGTGGCCGATTAAGGCGGGGGATATGTCAAAGGCAGCTTCCAGAGTAAACCCGCTTTTATTGAAATAAAAATTCTGGATCAAAGCCTGCCCCAGATTGCCCGCGCCGACGACGATCAGCTTGTGGTAATGATCCACGCCGAGGATTGAGCCAATCTCCGTGCGAAGAATTTCCACATTATAGCCGTAGCCCTGCTGGCCGAATTCTCCGAAACAGCTCAGATCCTGCCGGATCTGGGAAGCGGTGATGCCCATTTTGCTTCCCAGGGAACTGGACGAGATACGCACGACGCTGCTGTTATATAAGTCGTCGAGATAGCGATAATACCGGGGCAGGCGGCGGATGACCGCTTCGGAAATTTTTTGCTTTTTCAATGAAAGCACGCTCCTCCTGTAGTATGGAACAAAAGATCGTTAAAATTTGTTCAATTTGCTTTTCATTGTATCCCGAAAATGACAAGTTGTCAAATTTTTTAACAAAGATTTACAAAATTTACACAGCAATGGTCAGCGTGACCAGAGCCGAACGCAGGCGGTGTTCTGCAATTTTCAGAACTTCGATGTGCAGTGTGTCCGTGTCGATGGTAAAGGTGGCGCTGTCCTCGGGAATAAAGCCGTTTTGGGCAAAAACAAAACCGCCGAAGGTGTCATAGTCCTCGCAGGGAAGGTCGATGTGCAGCGCTTCAGAGACTTCCTCCAGTTCTGCACTGCCGTCAATTTTCCAGGTATTGGCGTCTAGCTGTTCGATCAGTGGGGCGTCATCTTCGGGAGATACGGGCTCGTCGTCCAGTTCACCCACCAGCTGTTCCAGCAGGTCGTTGATGGTGACCACGCCGGCGGTGCCGCCGTATTCGTCGAGCACCACGGCGAAGTGGTTCCGGCTCTGCTTCATCTGGCGGAACAACACGTCCGCCCGAACGCTCTCAGGTACATAGAATGGCTTTTGCGCCGCATTGGCCATAATGGAAGCATAGGATTTGTCCTGCAGGGCGAAATAATCTTTTACGTTCAGAATGCCAATGACGTGATCCAGCGTTTCTTCGCAGATCGGATAACGGGAATGGCGCGTCGCGTGGATTGTTTCCTCCCATTTTTCTATGGGGTCACCGGCGCGGAGAAAATCAATTTCCGTGCGGTGTGTGGCGAATTCTTCCGCACAGCGGTCATCAAACAGAAACACGTTGTGGATAAACTGCTGTTCCTGCGCGTCGAATACGCCTTTTCGGGTGCCGGCGTCCAGCATGGTCTGGATTTCTTCCTCGCTGATTTCGTCGTCGTCCGCATTGGGGTCGATGCCCAATAGGCGCAGCACCGTGTTGGTGGAAATTGTGAGGATCCACACGATGGGAGCAAAGATTTTAGCCACTGCGGTCAGCATTGTGGCCATGGCCAGAGCCAGCTTTTCTGATTGCTTCATCGCCAGCCGCTTGGGCACCAGTTCACCGAAAATCAGCGTAAAGTACGACAGGATCACGGTAATCAGAAAAATCGAGATGATATTCAGTGTGTGCGCCGGCAGGGGGACGCCCAGTGCCGTCAGGCCTTCGGTCAGAATGCCGGCAAAGTTGTCTGCAGCATAGGCGCTGCCCAGGAAGCCGGACAGGGTGATGGCAACTTGAATCGTGGCAAGAAACCGGGCGGGCTGCTCGGTAAATACTTTCAGTTTTTTTGCTTTGCGGTTGCCTTCCTCGGCCAGAATCTGCACTTTGGTTTCATTCAGCGAGATCACTGCAATCTCGGCGCAGGCGAAAATGGCGTTCAGCGCAATCAGGATGACCTGCAGCAGCAAAGGAAATATGAGTGTGTCCACGGAAAAATACCTCCTAAATTATCCATGCGAATTTATGTGTTCTGCTTTCCGATTTAATCTCTTCTATGAAACAGAGTGTGACGGGGTAAAATATGCAAAAAAGCACACCCGTATTTTTGACCGCAAAAATACAGGTATGCTTGTTTTTTCTGAAATGATTCTGTGCTCTGGTTGTCGGCAGTACTGTCGCTGTCGTCCATGAAATAACCGAACCCTTTCTGTCAAAGTTAATTGATACTATACAGGACTGCAGCGGGATTGTCAAGGAGGCGGGAGGAACTTTGACATTCCGTTTATGGTGCTGCCGGAGATTGGGTCTGTGGAGGAGAGCGTCCCAGTGGCAAAGGGGATATCTATGGGTGGGGCTGGATGCGTATACGATTCAGTTCTTCGGTGCTTACAAGTACGGAGAAGAGTTGATGGTAAAGTTGGCGCAGGCGATGAGATAGATATGGTGTTTTATTTCCACCAGTATATAGTGCAAAAAAAGCAAAAATAGCTTGTATTACATGCTGTGTTCGAATAAAGAAAAGAACCGAAAAACCTTGAAAAAACAAGGAGTTTTCGGTTCTTTTTTGGTACGCCCGACTGGATTCGAACCAGCGGCCTTCAGAGTCGGAGTCTGACGCTCTATCCAGCTGAGCTACGGGCGCGTGCTGTTTGCAGCGGATAACAGTATACCAGAAGATGGGAGCAATGTAAAGAGCTGAGACAAAGAAAATTTTATCGTTTTCGGCGCAGATCCCATAAGATCAGTGCGGCGCACCCAATAAGCAGAAATACTGCGATAGCGATGGCGCAGTTGCGGAAAAAGAGTTTTGGCAGGATCAGAATGATCTGATCTGTAGTTGGGTCAAAAAGCCAGTTGTCCTTGCCCGGGAAAAAGAGATGGTGAAAGAGTACGAAGGCGGCATCGAAGTTCAGCACTGCCAGGGCGGCAAGCAAGATGACGGCCGCAGCCAGAAGACTTCCGGCCCAAAACGCGCTGCCGCGGCCCAAAGGACGGGCAGCGCGCACACCGCAGCGGTGTGCCACAGCGCATCCGCCCAGCGTCAGGGCGGATGCGCCCAATATGGCAAAGTCCAGACGAAACAGCCTCGCACAATCGGCAAAATGAGCCATGCCGCTGTATGACCAGCGCAGCACGCCGGTGCCGAAGGGAGCCCCCAGGATACAATAGTCCAGCATTTCATCGTAAGCGTTCCGGATCTCTGCTGCGCTCCAGCCGGTGCGCCCGGGAAGATCCAGGGCTGCTATGTGAGCATAATAAAAAGGGCGGAACAGGATTGGGAAAGCGATAGCGGCAGAGAGTACCAGCAGCATCAGCGCAGCGCTCAGAATAAAAAAATAAAATTTGCTTTCTTTCATGCTGTTGGCCTCCTGCGTACGGATAGTGCGATTAATACCTGCGAAGGGAGATACAACGCCCACATGCAGAACTGTACTGCCGCTGCTGAGCCGGCAGACAGGGGAAGATACGGGACGAGGTTGTGCAGCCCCACGCATATGTCGCAGCCCACAAACAGCCAGAGGCCGCAGCGGAACAGCGGAGCCCCATGCGCAGAAGAGGGGCGAAGGCTTTCGACGGCGTTGCACAAAAGCTGCGGGAAGTAGACGCAGATCAGCATAGTCAACGGGCGCAGCAGGCCGGATAGGCCGAGCATGAGCAATGCCCCGCCGCTGGCGGCGGCACGGGGCCAGAGCGGGCCGGGAGAGATCTGCATGCGGCGCAGGCGCAGCGCATATAAAAATTGTACGGGACAGAACAGCGCCACTCCGAGGAAATACCAACGGTTCAGCACCAGCAGAAAAAAGTCTGCTGCTGCAGTCAGGGTCAAGGCGGCGCACACCAGACGGCCATCCTCGCTGCCGGTATGACCTGCACTGTAGAAAAGGCACAGCAACAATGCAGCGTATTTCAAAGCTGTACTGATCGAAAAAACGCTTTGCAGGTCGCAGCAGAGAAAGGCGAGGTAAAGCACTGCTTCCGCAGCGAGAAACCATCGTGTGTTCTGTTCTGCCCGCATGGTATCGCGCACCTTTGATAAAAAGATAATCCTATTATGCCAAGCTTTGCAGGGAAAAGCAAGAGAGAAAAAGGTTGCTCCGCCCGCAGGCGGAGCAACCAGCCGCACAGATGCACATTAGTCCATTCTGGAGCGGAACAGAAGCGATATGCACCACAAGCCGGCCAGACCTACAACACAGTAGATCACGCGGCTGGCCAGGGAAAGGGTGCCGCCGAAGCAGAACGCCACCAGATCCAGGTTAAACAGGCCAATGCAGCCCCAGTTGACGGCGCCAATGATCACAACGATCAATGCAATACGGTCCAGCAAAGACATAAAAAGTCCTCCTTTGTAAAGAAGTAAAATGAACCATGCGCTGTATAGTGTGGCTGCAAAAACCGATTTTATACAAAAACCGCTCAGGAAAAGGACAGCGCAGGACTTGGTGAAAGATTTAACGCCAATTGATTTTTTCTTCCGCGAAAACGGGCGAACTGTGTCAAGAATCGCTCTGACAGATATTGACATCATAGAGCGGGTTTGCTAAAGTAGATACAACTTTTGCTATGGTATAGAAAAGAAGAGAGAAATCCGCGCGCGGCAGTTTCTGCGCAGATGCACACGGCAAAGTGGAAGCCGCGGGTGCGGAGAACAACAAGAGGGGGTTCCAATTTAATATGAAAAAGAAACTATCCGCGGCAGCGGCAGCGCTTATGATGGCTGCGCTTCTCTGCCAAACTGTCTTTGCTTCCGGCGGCCATATCCTGCATGGCACGGAATTGGGGGCACAGGTTTCCCTGCTGTATTGCATTCCTTTTGTGGGGATGCTGCTGAGCATTGCCATTTGTCCGCTGGTGATTCCGCACCAATGGGAAAAGTGGCGCTGGGCTTTCGTGCTGTTCTGGTCGGTGCTGTTTCTGGTGCCCTTTGCCATGGCTTTCGGCGCACCCACCATGCTTGACCAGTTGCTGCATTCCATGATTGGGGACTACCTGACATTCATCGTGCTGCTGTTCGGTTTGTTCTGCGTGGCGGGCAACATTTGCCTGGAAGGCGACTTGGCCGGCACGCCCAAAACCAACCTGATCCTGCTGCTCATCGGTACGCTTCTGGCCTCCTGGATCGGCACCACCGGCGCCTCCATGGTCATGATCCGTCCGCTGCTGCGGGCGAACCAGTGGCGTTCCCGCTGCGTACATACTGTGGTGTTCTTTATTTTCCTGGTGTCCAATATCGGCGGATCTCTTACTCCTATTGGCGATCCCCCGCTGCTGATGGGCTTTATGCGCGGTGTTCCTTTCCAGTGGACGCTCATCCACATGCTGCCTGTGATGGCACTGAACGTGGTGCTGCTGCTGATCCTGTATTATATTATGGACAGCCGTGCCTATAAGAAGGATTTGGCTGCCGGCCGCAAGCCGCTGACCGGCGGCGCTAAGATCAAGCTGACTGGCGCGCACAACATTCTGTTCATGCTCATGATTGTTGCGGCCGTGGTGCTGTCTGGCGTTCTGCCCAAGCTGCCCATGTTCCAGGATGCCGCTGGCAATGTTCTGAGCCTGCACATCTACGGCAATGTCAGCCTGACGTATACCAACATTATCGAAATTGTTCTGATCCTGGTGGCAGCGTTGCTGTCTTTCAAGACCACCAAAAAAGAAGTACGCACGAAGAACAACTTTACCTGGGGGGCCATCGAAGAGGTGGCGGTATTGTTCATCGGCATCTTCATTACCATGATCCCCGCGCTGCTGTTCCTCAATGCCCACGGTGCTTCCCTGGGCCTGGATCAGCCCTGGCAGATGTTCTGGATCACTGGCGCGCTGTCCTCTTTCTTGGATAACACGCCCACCTATCTGGTGTTCCTCACCGTGGCCGGCACTTTGGGCGCCGCTACCGGTGTGGTGACCACCGTGGGCACTGTGGCTGTGCCGATGTTGGTGGCCGTGTCCTGCGGTGCGGTGTTTATGGGCGCCAATACCTATATCGGTAACGCACCGAACTTCATGGTTAAGTCCATTGCCGATGAGAACGGTGTAAAGATGCCGTCTTTCTTCGGCTATATGGCCTGGTCCCTGAGCTGCCTGATCCCTGTGTTTATCATTGATATGCTGGTGTTCTTCAACCCCTTCTTCTAAGGGGAAAGAAACCACTCTTTGCGCCCCGGCGCTCCGCTTTTGAGAGCGGGGTGCCGGGGCGTAAAAATTAAAAAATTTTTCCCAAATCCCATCCAAAAATATTTTTATACATAGGAGGCAGAGCTGCGGCGCTGATTTACACTGGGAATGTTGCTGTGCTATAATATTTTCAGTGTAACCATAGGGGGGATGGCAAAGTGCTGGCACATCTGTTGCTGCTGCTGCCGATGGAACAGGACCGGGAGCGGGTCTGGTTTTTGTATCAAAAGCTGAAAGAAAAGCTGATGTATGCTGCACTGCAGCTTCTACAGCAGCGCGATTTGGCGGAGAATGCGGTGGAAGATGCCTTTTTGTATCTGATTCACCATTTCCATGAGCTGGACACGGAGGACGATCAGCGTGTTGCGGCCTATTTATACCAGTGTGTGCGTCACTATGCGCTGCAGGAGCTGCGCCGCCAAAAATGGGAAGGAAGCGCGTTGGAAGATGAGACGGAGGACGGCATGATCGGATTGGAAGACCGCATGATCGACATGCAGCGGTGCGCGGCGGTCAAAGCGGCGCTGAAAGCGCTGCCGGACCGATATCGTTTGATGTTGGAATACCGGTTTTACAATGAGTGGACCGTGCGGCAGATTGTCGAGGCGACGGGCCTGACGGAAGGAGCCGTGTATAAACGGCTGAAGCGGGCCGGCGAGGCGCTGGCGCAGCGGCTGAAGGAGGCGGGAGAATTTTGAACGGACAGCAGATTTCGCTTTATCAGGCCATTGGCCAATCGCTGGGGGAACTGTGTGAAGAGGAACTGAATGCAGTACCACCCCGGGCGCAGCTGCACCGCATTTGCGGGAGCCTTTCCGGACTGGACCGCCGGATCCGCTCCGCCCTGCGGCAGCAGCGGGCAGAGCGGGAGCGCAGGGCGTTCCGGCCCCGGCAGGTATCCTGGAAAGGGGCAAAACGCGCGGCTCTGCTGGCGGCGGTGCTGATGGCATTGTTTTTGAGTCTGCTCACGGTTTCGGCGGACATGCGGGCGTTTTTGAAACGCACCATTGCTATTTGGACGGGGCCGAACGTGGATATTCGTTATGAGGTGGACGGCCATAAACTGACGGAACTGCCGGAAGGCTATGCGCCGCATTATATTCCTGAGGGATTTGAGTTTGATGAAGAGTTTTCGGAACGGTTTCGTGGTTCGTTTCAATATAATTACGAGAATGCAGACGGTTGTTTTATCATGGTGACCGCACGCATTGCGGAAAATGCTTCTTTGACCAGTATGGACACAGAACACACCTCGTTTGAACGGATCGATTATGGCGAAGGCGACGCTTATTTCGGCACCTTTGAGAACGGCGACGGCTATGCGATGTTCTGGTTTGCCGACGGCATCGAGCACGAATTGTATATCAGCGCAGAGCTGAGCCGGGAAGAAGTGTTCAAAATAGCGGACGGCATTTCTTCCTGAAAAGAAAACAAGACACCCGGCAGTCTACTGTTTGGCTGCCGGGTGTTTTTGCACAATTTTATCCGGTTTGCATTGTACAAATATCCAAAGAATAGAAAAACGAAAAGATTTTTCAAAAAATCTGTCCAAAAACTCGGTCGAAAACACTTTATAAATAGAAGGTTCGATAGAAGGGAGGGCAGAGCATCATTCATCCGCAAAAGAAAACGGAACGAAAGAAAAGGAGAGATGTTCCAATGAACAACACACGAAGACCCCTGCCCCGCGCGTTGGCTCTGGCCATGGCAATTGCCATGGCGCTGACCCTTTCGGTCAGCGCATTCGCTTCTGATATGCAGCCCTGGAATGTGGACAGCACTAATGTTACCGGATATATTTCACAAATCGATGGGATTTATACCGCTACAGTGATGGGGCCAACCGGTACGACGAAAACAAAACTAAGCATGACGTTATATGAAAAAGGGGTGCTTGGCTACAAGGAAGTGGACTCCGCCTCAGCTAGCGCAAACACTAACAAATGTAAAAAGACGGTTTCTTATGCAATCAAAGATGGTAAAAGCTATAAGTTAACTGTGACCGGACAGGCCTATGTGAATGGCAAATGGGATACCGTCACGAAAGACTTTACGGCGTCGTTCTAATGGCCGGAGCCGAAGAAAGAAGGTAACACTGAAAAAATTGCGCAAAGATCCTTCCCCTGCATACATTTAACCAAGAAATGATTGCAAAAAGTTTGAAGGAGGATTATTATGAAAATGACAAAGAAATTATTGTCCGTTGTGTTGGCCATCGCCATGAGTGCGAGTTTGATGGTTCCGGTGTTTGCATCTCCTCTATCTGAGTCAGAGGGGGGTGAAAAAACGGGGTATGTGGTTAATGAATATGAGTACATTAAGGCGTTGGAAACGGCAACCACTGAGAAATTGCAGTCTATCAATTACACGAAAGAAGAAGCAAGCCGAGAAGTACAGGCTTTTGAAAAAGCATTTGATGAACGTGCGCGCTTAAGCGATAAGGAATTGGAAGGATTAGGTTATAATGCGGAAGCGATTGAAATCATGCACAAGTATGCAGAAGGAAAAACGCTTACGGATGCAGAATATCGAGCAGCAACAGCTGAATTAACGACATATAAAATTGCATTGGGGAATTGTGGGACAAAAGCTGCAAGATTTTTTTATGAGTGGGAATGGTCGCAATGTCCGGTAATTACACTGAAAGATTCTGTTGCAGTGAGATGGATGGCCTATGATTCCCAAGGAAAAGATTTTAATGTTTTGGTTACTACGGTTCCGCAAGGAACGGTTGATTACTATAATGGCTCTAAAGCGTATTATACTGGACAGAGAGTGACATTGGAAGGGGGGTTGGATTTTAATTCAGTAAATGCCCAGTTCCCGATGATGAAAACATATACAACTCCGGCTGGTGTCAATGTGCAAACATATGCCAAAAAGGGTAAGTTGATTATTAATGTGAAAGTGGATCAGAGCGTGAGTACAAATATTAATTATATATTGGTAGCTGCGATGTATGGACATACAACAGCCGGGATTGGCGCACCGTCTGTTAGTCTTTCTGCGCCACCGCCAGCGATTTCGATTTCTTTTAGTGCAAATATGAAGGTTAATCAGATGGGAGCTTACAAAGCTAAAATCCGCAATAATTCAACGATTGAGAAATTGCCAATCTAAAAATAAGGAGAATGGGATATGGATCAAAAGAAACCGAAACCTGTATGCAGTGGATTATGCGCACAGACATTGTGTGGTGTTGCGCTTGCACTTGTGATCGGGAGGTTCACCAACTTTTTCCCATTCTGGTTACTGATTCCGGATCTGACGCTGTGCACGATTTTATACGCTATGACTGTGACTTGCGCCGCGGTTGCTTTGTGTGTCAGTGCTGCGGCCAATGAACTGAACCGCCGGATGCAGCGTGAGCTGGACAGCATTCGCGAGGAATTGCGGCAGGTGGGCGAGGTGCAGCGGCCGGGGAAAGGGGAGGAATCCGGTGAAAGCCCCGAAGAAGGGAGCGCACGAAATACGCAGGCGGAACAAGCATAAAAGGTGAGATCGAAACGGTATTGATGCAGAACATGCAGCCGGCGGGCGCAGCGCTCGGAGAAGGTATGAATTGCGGACAGCTTATGTGAAGAAATCGGTTTCTATTGCGCACAATACACGCTGGTATAAGGAGTGGATTCTATGAACATGACTTGTCCGTATTGTGGCCAGCCGATGGAAAAAGGGTATGTTATGACGAATCTGCGGTATTCGATTTTTTGGCTGCCGGAAACGGCGGACAAGGTCCCGCTCATTATTGATCGGGACGGAGTGGAAATGGAGCAGAAGGGAGTGATTCTTGCAGATCGCGGGCACGTTTTCAAAAAAACGCACCCATGGAACATGATTGCAACAGCGAAAGAGATGTATGTCTGTAGGGATTGCAAAAAAGGCATTATAAATATGTAATCATGCAGCGGATAAGGTGGGCGGAGTTTTTCCGCCTGCCTTTCTTCATATTTTCAACAGATGCTTTTTGGGAATCATAAGCGATTCCCGGAATCCCTTGCCTTTTGCGGGAATGATCTTATGCTGGATCCAGAACGGTGCTGGAAAGGAGCGGGACCATGTATTCGGAAAATGGCCCCCAAAAGCCGTGCTGGCGCTCGGTCCCGCCATTGGCTCTGTTTTGTGCGGGCCGCCGGTGGCGAGGTGGATGCTGCGCCGGCTGGGGGAAAAGTGAACAAGGGTAGATGTGCCTGTTTTT
>OIWN01002345.1_pt1 | contig 12840 bp, 9 predicted proteins | sample 1587591 | NCBI WGS metagenome assembly OIWN01 (sample SAMEA3888901, study PRJEB22519) | human gut metagenome | biome: human gut; feature: human-associated habitat; material: faeces | place: Denmark | collected 2010 | reverse complement strand
AATTTTCTTTTAACATTTTCACCAACATTTTTTCACAATACATCTGCATTATTCGTCATTTCCAACACACCACTTTTATATTGACCTTTCCCAGATATGGTGCTACACTTAAGATTGTTAAAAATTATTCAACCAGAATACTATAATTAAATTATGAATGAGAAGGTGTGAAAATGAGCAAAAGTTTTGAAGAATTAATCTCAAAAGCAAATCAAAAAACCTTAAAGAAAGTCTCTGTTTCCAACGCACAGGATGAGCCGGTACTGCAGGCTGTCAAAGCTGCAAAAGAGCAAAATATCGCAACAGCCATCCTTGTCGGTGATGAAGCCAAGATCCGCGAGATTGCCGCTTCTATTGATATGGATCTGACAGATTTCGAGATCATCAATGAGCCTGATACCGAAGCAGCTGCATTAAAGGCTGTTGAGCTTGTACACAACGGCAAAGCTGATATCCTTTTAAAAGGATTGCTTGAAACAAAGACATTCTTAAAGAGCGTATTGAATAAAGAAGTCGGACTTCGTACCGGAAAGATGCTGTCTCATGTATGCGTATTTGAGATTGAAGGCATTAACCGTCTTCTGTTCTTCACAGACGTAGCTTTCAATACATATCCAACCCTTGCAGATAAAGTCAATATCATCAACAATGCAGTAGAAGTCGCACATGCATGTGGCATCGAATGCCCGAAGGTTGCTCCTCTGTGTGCAGTTGAAACAGTGAATCCAAAGATGCAGCCAACAGTCGATGCCGATAATCTCACCAAGATGTACGAGGGTGGCGATTTCAAAGGATGCCAGATCTACGGACCACTTTCCATGGATCTTGCGATCGATCCGGAAGCAGCTGTTCACAAAGGTGTGACTAATCCAGTAGCCGGACATGCTGATATTCTCCTCTTCCCGAATATCGATGCAGGAAATATCACATATAAGATTCTTGTCCGCACTGCAAAGGTCAAGATCGGTAACGTACTTGTCGGAACAAGCGCTCCGGTTGTACTTACATCACGTTCTGATGATTTCCAGACAAAACTGAATTCTATCGCTCTTGCGACCGTAATCGCAGGATCGATCACAGACTAAGGAGGATCTTTTTATGAGCTATAAAATTTTAGTAATCAACCCGGGATCTACTTCTACCAAGATCGGTGTGTACGAAGACGAAACTTTGTTATTCGAAGAAACACTCCGTCATTCCACCGAAGAGATTGCAAAATATGCAACCATCGTTGACCAGAAAGATTTCCGTAAAGAACTGATCGTAGATATTCTCGCAAAGAACAGCTTCGACATCAAATCTCTGAATGTTGTAGTAGGACGAGGCGGACTTTTAAAACCGATCCCAGGTGGAACCTATCCAGTATCTGACGCACTTCTTGCTGACTTAAAAGCAGGTGTGCAAGGACAGCATGCATCGAACCTTGGAGGCATCCTTGCCCGCGAAATCGGTGATGAGATCGGAGTTCCTTCTTACATTGTTGACCCGGTTGTTGTCGATGAGATGGAACCTGTTGCAAGATATTCCGGAATCCCGGAACTTCCGCGTATCAGTATCTTCCATGCACTGAATCAGAAAGCTGTCGCAAAACGCTACGCCAAAGAACAGAATGTATCTTATGATTCCCTGAATCTTGTAGTTGTACACATGGGCGGCGGTGTATCTGTCGGTGCTCATAAAAATGGCAAAGTTGTCGATGTCAACAACACGCTTGACGGAGACGGACCTTTCTCACCGGAACGTTCCGGCGGTGTACCGGCAGGCGCACTCGTAAAAATGTGTTTCTCCGGTCAGTACACACAGGCTGAAGTATATAAAAAGATCAACGGGAAAGGCGGTCTTAACGGATACCTTGGAACCAACAACATGCGCGACGTTGCAGAACGTGCCTTTGAAAAGGGTGACAAAGAAGCAGCCGGTGTATTCCACGCATTCACTTACCAGGTTGCCAAAGAAGTCGGCGCCATGGCAGCCGTACTTAACGGCAAAGTAGACCAGATCCTTCTCACCGGCGGTATCGCATACAGCGATTATGTAACATCCGAGATCAAGGAAAAAGTCGGATTCATCGCCCCGATCACCGTCTACCCGGGTGAAGATGAACTCCTCGCCCTCGCTCAAGGCGCTCTCCGTGTATTAAACGGCGAAGAAAAACCTCTGGTATATTAATTTTTTCCAAAACCCTAAAACATGCAAAACGCATATATCTCATCGTAGAAAAAAGTCTGGCACACCTCGCCAGACTTTTTTAGTTACTACGCTTTTATTTAATAATGTCAATAGCTTCGAGGGACAAATCGGGCAAAAGATATTGCGTCTATTCGTCTTTTGTGCAATGGAGATGAAACCCAAAAATCGTGGAAGCCTCTGCTGAACACGATTTTCGCTTTAGGGGGTTCATCGGAATGGTTTGCACAACTAGAATAGACGCATTATCTTTTGCCCAATTTGTCAACACAACCTAAATCATTCAAAAAAGGCAGACACTTAAAAAGTATCCACCCTTTTTTTTCTATCCCTAATCTCTTTTAACTACAGCAGAGCATCCCATTCCGCCACCAACACAAAGTGTTGCAAGACCTGTATGTACATCTTCTTTCTGCATCTCATACAGCAGACTTACAAGGATTCTCGCACCTGAGCATCCAACCGGATGTCCGAGAGCAATTGCTCCACCATTGACATTCAGTTTGCTAAGATCAAATCCAAGATCCTTTCCAACTGCTACTGACTGTGCTGCAAATGCTTCGTTTGCTTCGATCAGATCAAAATCTCCGATCTCCATTCCCAGCTTCTTCATAACCTTACGTGTTGAATAAACCGGTCCGATTCCCATGATTGCCGGATCACATCCTGCGAGTTCTCCGCCGATCCATGTTGCCATAGGTGTTACGCCAAGCTCTTTTGCTTTTTCTTCGCTCATAACGATAAGTGCAGCTGCACCATCATTGATTCCGGATGCGTTACCTGCTGTAACCATACCGTCTTTCTTAAATGCAGGACGAAGTTTTGCAAGACCTTCTTTTGTGATTCCTTTACGAGGACCTTCATCTGTATCTACAAGAATCGTTTCTTTTTTCTTCTTCACTTCGACCGGAACAATCTCGTCTTTAAATTTACCTTCTGCCATTGCTTTTTCACATTTGTTCTGAGACCATGCTGCAAATTCATCCAGTTCTTCTCTTGTAAGTCCCCACTGTTCGCAGATATTTTCTGCTGTGATTCCCATGTGATAATTATGGAATGCATCGGTCAGACCATCCTTGATCATAGCATCTTCGATTGTCGCATTTCCCATACGATATCCATAACGTCCGTTTCTCAACATGTACGGAGCCATTGTCATATTTTCCATACCACCTGCAACGATGATATCTGCATCTCCAGCTGCGATCAGCTTCGCTGCAAGGTTTACACAGTGAAGACCGGATCCACAAAGTACGTTGATAGTTGTTGCCGGTACTTCATTCGGGATTCCTGCATATACAGCTGCCTGACGTGCCGGGTTCTGTCCGTTGCCAGCCTGGATAACATTTCCCATATACACTTCGTCAACCTGATCCGGAGAAACGCCCGCTCTTTTGAGAGCTTCTTTGATTACGATCGTTCCAAGTTCTACAGCCGATGTATTTGCAAACTGTCCGCCCATTACACCGATTGCTGTACGACATGCTCCTGCTAAAACAACTTTTCTTGCCATGATAAAAATCCTCCTTTATTTTGTAAATCACCTGATGTTTTTATTATAATCCTCTAAAAAACAGAATTCAATAGATTATAATCCCCTTGTTTTCACTTTTCAATAGTTGATTGATATTTTTTTAACATTTTTCTTGTGTACTATAATAGAAACATCTGTTAACTTTATTGAAACACATCTTAATAAATGTTAAGATTTTGTCTTGTGTTTATATATTTTTAATACTTTTTATACTTATTTTATCGAAAGGATTTTATCTCACATGAACGAATTAAGACCAAAACTTTTCGACGTCATGAAGAGCTACACCAAAAAACAGCTGATCAAGGATATCATTTCTGGTATCATCGTTGCCATTATTGCTCTTCCCCTCTCAATCGCACTCGCAATTGCTTCCGGTGTCGGACCAGAACAGGGACTTTACACCGCGATCATTGCCGGTTTCTTTATCTCTTTCTTCGGAGGGAGCCGTGTACAGATTGGCGGACCGACCGCTGCATTCGTTGTTATTATTTACGGAATTGTTGCCAGTTATGGAACCGACGGTCTGATCGTCGCAACCATCCTCGCCGGCATTATCCTTGTCATCATGGGAATCTGCCGTTTCGGTTCTCTGATCAAATACATTCCTTACACGATCACAACCGGATTTACCTGTGGTATTGCTGTCACCCTGTTTATCGGACAGCTGAAAGATTTCTTCGGTATGGATATTGCTTCCGTTCCATCTGAATTTCTGGACAAGGTCATTGTCTATGCAAAAAATATCAGTACGATCAACCTAACCGCCACCCTGATCGGTCTTTTAGCTGTTGCGATCATGCTACTTTGGACAAAAGTAACTGATAAAATTCCGGGGTCTTTGGTTGCCATCGTTGTTACCACTGCAATCGCTTATTTTGCAAAACTTCCGGTCAACACCATTGGAAGTGTGTATGGAAAACTGAATTCTGCTTTTCCTTCTTTCCATGTTCCATCTATTACCATGAACCTGATACAGCAGATGATCTCACCAGCATTTACCATTGCTGTTCTTGCAGCGATTGAATCCCTGCTGTCCGCAGTTGTATCGGATGGAATGATCGGCGATACCCACAAATCCAATGCCGAACTGATCGGACAGGGTCTGGGAAATATTTTCTCCGGTTTCTTTGGTGGAATTCCTGCGACCGGTGCAATCGCCAGAACTGCTGCCAATGTCCGCAATGGCGGACGGACTCCGATTGCCGGGATCGCACATTGTATTACACTTACAATCATTCTTCTGGTACTGATGCCACTTGCCGCCCTGATCCCAATGACAACACTTGCTGCTGTTCTTCTGGTGGTTGCCGCAAATATGGCCGACTGGAGTTCCTTCTTCCGTTTGTGTAAGAATGCTCCTAAAAGTGATATCATCGTTCTGGTTGCAACCTTCTTTCTGACCGAATTCTTCGATCTGGTTGTTGCCATCGAAATCGGTGTTGTCCTCGCCGCCTTGCTTTTCATGAAACGTATGGCAGAAACAGCTGATATCAAAGCCTGGAAATATACCGATTCACCGGACATTACCCCGGGGGAAGCAGAAAAACTACGTGAGATCCCGCATTCCATCAGTGTATTCGAAATCTGCGGACCGATGTTTTTTGCCGCAGCCGATCAACTTCTTGGCATCAACAGCGATCATCGTACCAAAGCAGTCGTCATCCGTATGCGAAGTGTACCGGCTATCGATGCCAGTGCAATGAAATGTCTCCATGAACTTGCTGAGCGTGCAAAGAAAAAGAATATCCATCTGATTTTCTCCCACGTCAATGAACAGCCGATGAAGGTTATGAAAAAAGATGGATTCTATGAACTGATCGGAAAAAAGAATTTCCATGAAAACATTGTAAGTGCACTGGATTATGCGGAAACACTTGTAAAATAGTTTTGCGATTATTATGTTTTTTCAAAAAAACAATTTTGTCATTGACATTTATATAGCAATTTGTTAAATTAAAGTTGCTCATATGACTGACGGAAGTGGAATGAACCACAGGGAAATATGAGGATTTGATTATTTAGCCGACCGTCTGGGCGATTCAGCTCAGATGCCGGCTTTTTTTACGCATTTTTATAAGATTATCATAAATCAGGGCTATATAAAAGGCGTAAACATCCATCGGTTCTTCTGGCTGAACCTTTTCATATGTCTGGAATTTGCCAGAACTTTCCGGGCATAAACCGCAGCAACACAGTGTATAATAACCAGGTCATAGGTACTATGGCTCACCCACAAGAAGGAGGAATAACCAAATGATGCAGAAAGAACAATGGCAGGGATTTGAAGGAAGACTCTGGAAAGAAGAAATCAACGTTCGTGATTTTATCCAGAACAACTACACACCTTACGAGGGAGATTCTTCATTCCTTGCAGATCCGACCGAAGCAACAAACCAGCTCTGGGGCAAGCTTCAGGAACTCCAGAAAGAAGAACGTGCAAAAGGCGGCGTTCTGGATATGGAAACAGAAGTGGTATCTTCTCTTACCGCTTACGGTCCAGGTTATATCTGCGAAGAACTGAAAGATAAAGAACAGGTTGTGGGTCTTCAGACTGACAAACCTCTGAAACGTGCATTTATGCCGTTCGGTGGAATCAAAATGGCTGAGGAAGCATGCAAAACTTACGGATATGAACCAAACCCGAAATTCCATAAAATCTTTACAGATTATCATAAAACACATAACCAGGCAGTATTTGATGCCTATACTCCGGAAATGAAAAAAGCACGTCACGCAAAAATCCTTACCGGTCTTCCGGATACTTACGGAAGAGGACGTATCGTCGGCGATTACCGCCGTGTTGCCCTCTACGGAATCGATCTCCTGATCGCCATGAAGCAGGATGACCTTGCAAACTGCGGATATGGCTCTATGCGTGACAACGTGATCCGGCAAAGAGAAGAGCTTGCAGAACAGATCCGCGCCCTCAAAGGCATGAAAGAAATGGCTGCTGCCTATGGATTCGATATCTCCGAACCGGCTAAGAACGCAAAAGAAGCATTCCAGTGGCTGTACTTCGGATACCTTGCAGCAATCAAGACTCAGAACGGAGCTGCCATGAGCGTCGGACGTGTATCTACCTTCCTTGATATCTACATCAAGAGAGATATGGAAGCAGGAATCCTTACCGAAGAAGAAGCTCAGGAATTAGTTGACCATATGACAATGAAATTCCGTATGGTTAAGTTCGCACGTATCCCATCTTACAACCAGCTCTTCTCTGGTGACCCGGTTTGGGCTACACTGGAAGTCGGCGGAATGGGACAGGACGGACGTTCTATGGTAACAAAGACAGACTACCGTTTCCTGCACACTCTGGAAAACATGGGACCTTCTCCGGAACCGAACCTGACTGTACTTTACACAGAACGTCTTCCGAAGAACTTCAAGGACTACGCTTCACATATTTCTATTGAAACAAGTTCTATCCAGTATGAAAATGATGATGCAATGCGTCCGGTATGGGGCGATGACTATTCTATCTGCTGCTGCGTATCTGCAACACAGACAGGTAAAGAAATGCAGTTTTTCGGAGCAAGAGCAAACCTTGCAAAATGCCTTCTTTACGCGATCAACGGTGGTGTCGACTGCAAGTCAAAAGATCAGGTAGGACCGGCTTACACACCGATCACTTCTGAATACCTTGATTATGATGAAGTAATGGCTAAATACGACAAGATGATGGACTGGCTCGCTGGACTGTATGTAAATGTACTGAACCTGATCCAGTACATGCATGACAAATACTACTATGAAGCATCTCAGATGGCACTGATCGATACCGATGTACGTCGTACATTTGCAACAGGTATCGCAGGATTCTCCCATGTAGTTGACTCCTTAAGTGCGATCAAATATGCAAAAGTGAAAACAATCCGTGACGAAAACGGACTCGTTGTAGATTTCGAGACAACCGGTGATTTCCCGAAATACGGAAATGATGATGACCGCGCAGATGATATCGCAGTATGGCTTCTTCAGACATTTATGAAGAAACTGAAAAAGCATCACACCTACCGTGAATCCGAACCGACAACTTCTATCCTTACCATTACCTCAAACGTTGTATATGGAAAAGCTACCGGTGCTCTTCCGGACGGAAGAAAAGCAGGCGCACCGCTTTCACCTGGAGCAAACCCAAGCTACGGTGCAGAACAGAACGGACTTCTTGCTTCCTTGAACTCCGTTGCCAAGCTGCCTTACGAATGGGCACTTGACGGAATCTCTAACACCCAGACCATCAACCCGGATGCAATCGGACATACTCCGGAGGAGCGCATTAACAACCTGGTAAATGTTATGGACGGATACTTCTCACAGGGTGCTCACCATCTGAACGTCAACGTATTCGGAACAGAAAAACTTCTTGACGCTATGGAACATCCGGAAAAAGAAGAATACGCAAACTTTACGATCCGTGTATCAGGATATGCGGTTAAGTTCATCGACCTTACACGCGAACAGCAGCTCGATGTAATCGCAAGAACCTGCCACGATCGTATGTAATTACCGAACTTACACTCTTTTGCCAAACATATCGTTATGCTGGAAGTCATGCATTTTAAAGTGCATGACTTTCGGTACATATAGAGATGCTGCTGGCAGCTTTTCCTGCATACTAAGGCATTTAAAAGACTCTGCCTGATCCGCAGTTTTCCAATCACACAATGAAAAAGGAGATTTTCATATGACTCAAATCAAAGGACTTATTCACTCTACAGAAAGCTTTGGTTCTGTTGACGGACCTGGGGTACGTTTTATTATATTTGTTCAGGGATGTCCACTGAGATGTCAGTTCTGCCATAACCCTGACACCTGGAATATGACAGATAAAAACGGCGCCACCTGGCGCAGTGCCGATGAGCTTCTTGCGCAGGCTCTGCGTTACCGCACTTACTGGAAAAATGGCGGTGGAATCACCGTAAGCGGCGGAGAACCTCTCCTTCAGATTGATTTTCTGCTGGATCTTTTCAAAAAAGCAAAGGCAAAAGGTATTCACACAACGATTGATACTGCAGGCGGTCCTTTTACCAGAGAAGAACTATTTTTCTCCAAATTCCAGGAGCTGATGCAGTATACCGATCTTCTTCTTGTTGATATCAAGCATATCGATGAAAAATCTCACAAAGAGCTGACCGGAAAAACAAATAAAAACATTCTGGATATGATCCGCTTTCTCTCCGATATCAAAAAACCTGTCTGGATCCGCCATGTGCTCGTACCGGAGCGCAACGACTATGATGAATACTTAAACCGGTTAAATGATTTTATCCAGACACTTGATAATGTAGAAAGAGTAGAAATCCTGCCTTATCACACACTTGGTGCCTACAAATGGAAAGAGCTGGGACTTGATTATCCTCTCGAAGGGATCAATCCACCTTCGAGAGAACGTGTGGAAAATGCAAAAAAAATCCTGCACTGTTCGTAAGACATATTTTAAAAAATAGATGGCAGCTTTCTCTTCATATTTTGCCTGTAATGTGCTATGATTGGTGTAGTGTATTTAAGAGAGGAGAATTATAGCAATGAACGAAAGAATGGAACGCGTATTGCAAAAAATGGAAAAAAAAGGAATCGATCAGTTACTTGTATCTGATCCACTCAGCATCCGCTTTTTAACGGGCATCATGGTACATCCAGGGGAAAGATTGTACGCTCTGCTGCTTCGTACAAACGGAAAGCACACCATGTTTTTGAACTATCTGTATTATGTATCTGATACAGGATTTGAAGAAGTATGGTTCAGTGATATGGATGATCAGATCGGGGTTCTGACAGAACATATCGATACCAAGGGCGTAATCGGTATCGACAAAGCATTTCCTGCTCGTTTCCTGATCCCGCTTCAGGAACGCTGCCCGGAACTGAAAACGATATGGGGATCTGACTGTGTAGACGGTGTTCGTGCTGTTAAGAATGAAGAAGAAATCAAGATCATGAGACAGGCATCTGTAATCAATGACATGGTTATGGAAAGAGCTGCTGCCTACATTAAAGAAGGCATGACAGAAAAACAGATTGCTGATTTCATTGAAGCAGAATACTACAAAGAAGGCGCAACAGGACTCAGCTTTGATACGATCGTATGCTTCGGTGCTAACGCTGCTGACCAACATCACTCACCAAGCGAGACAAGAACTTTGAAAGCCGGAGAATGCGTTCTGATCGATATGGGATGCATCTGGAACGGTTATTGCTCAGATATGACAAGAACCTTCTACTGCAAGAGCGTAGACGAAGAACAGGCCGCAATCCATGACCTTGTTCGTACAGCGGTTGAGAAAGCAGAAGCCATCATCAAACCAGGCGTACGTTTCTGTGATATCGATGCGCAGGCAAGAGATCTCATCGGCGAAGCAGGATACGGAGAATACTGGAAGATTCGTCTTGGACATTTCATCGGCCAGGAAGACCATGAATACGGTGATGTAAGCCCGATCAACAAGAACGTAGCTGAACCGGGTATGATCTTCTCGATCGAACCGGGAATCTACATCGAAGGCAAATACGGTGTACGTATCGAGGACCTCGTTCTCGTAACAGAAGACGGATATGAACTTCTTAACGTAGTAGATAAAAAATATAGAACAGTTGGTTAATTGTTCTTCCATTACTTCAATATAGAACCAAAAAAGACACGCATTACTGCGTGTCTTTTTTGGTCAACCCCTGGATCGCGTTAACAATTTCCATATACGTTTCTTCGATTGCATCCTGTCCGGGAACCCCACGTAAAAGTGTATTTCCCTTCTCTACAGCTGCTTTCAGCTCATTTACGGATTCATCGGTATAGGTCTCTGTATTAATAGATTCTGTGTTGTCAATTAATGCTTTTAACTGCGTCTTGTCTAACTTCTGTGGTGTGATGGTAATTGTATCGCCAACTTTTTGTGTGGTATTCTTTCCCCCATTCAAATTTTGCCGTACAAAATAAATACCTCCACCAATCACCACACATGCAAGAAGTATGACAAGAACAGAACCTATCTCTGTCCCGCGGTCACGATGAGTTTTCTTTGGTCTTTTTGCGATAGTTGGATTCGTATGCTTATTCATATAGAAATATCCTTTATAAACTTCAGGTAGCTGTGAGAGAACTCACAGCCACCTGATTAAATTCACATCATCTGTGCTTATTGCTAAGACCAGATTATGCGTTTCTTCTTCTGAAGAATGCTACAACTGCTGCAACACCTGCAATAAGAAGTGTTGCTACGTATACGAATACGTTGCTATGATCACCAGTCTGAACTGTATCAGATTTTTGCTCATTTGCTTTCTTAGCAGATTCCTTCTTGTTTGTCTTTTTGTCATCTTTTGCTACTGTTGTAGATGTTTTGTCATCTTTCTTGTTCTCTTCAATTGAAGTACCCGGTTTTTCTTCTGGAGTACTTGGTTTTGAAGGATCAACTGATGGCTGATCCGGATCAACTGGAGTTTCATTCTTTTCAAGAACAGCTGTTACTGTGTAGTCATCAGCTACTCCGTATGGGAATGCGATTGATGTTGCATTTGCATCAAGGTTGTAGATTTCTTCGCCGGCTTTGTTTGTTACTTTCCAGCCTTTGAATGTATATCCTTCATTTGCTACTACTGTCGGAAGGAATCCAAGGTTGTATTCTGCTTCCTGAAGGTTTTCGTTATGAAGTTCTGTTGCTCCTTCGTATCCTTCGAATGATCCTGCTACTGAATCGATTACAACTGTTGCATTTGCTACTGCTACAGCCGGTGTTTCTTCAACTTTTTCAAATTCAGGTGTAATTGTTACATAACCAACATTAGATCCTTCTGGGAAATGTGCAAGTCCTGTCACACCAAATGTTTTAGCATCTGCATCCCAATTCTGTGTTTCAGCGCCTTCAACTTTCCATCCAGTAAACTTGTATCCATCATTTGCTTTTACTGCCGGAATTTCAAACTGCTGGTCTGTGTCTGCAGCAATACCTTTGAAAGAAACAACTGTTGATGGTGCATAATCCGGGAATGATCCTTTTTCTGAATCAATAATATTGAAATATACTTCTACTGTTTTTTCTTCAGCTGGTTCTTCTTTAGCTTTTACATTAACATTAACATCTGCATCCTTACCATATTCTACAGAAGTACTCCACTTATCATCTGCAAGTTCGTATCCTTTTGGAATTGTAAGATCTTTTGCAGTAAACTCAGCGCTTTCTCCAACTTTACCATTCTTTTTAATGGTCTGGATATTATCTTTAATATAATTGTCTGAATTTACATCAACGTAATGTACACGTAATTCAGCATCTTTTTTCTCTACTGCAGCTTCTTTTTCTTTGAATGTCGCCTCGAATGTCACATATCCATCATTCTTGTCTTTTTCATAGAATGCTAATCCTGAAACATAAAATGTTTCTGACTCTGGTAACCAATCTGCTTCATTAGCTCCACTAACATGCCATCCAGTAAATTCATATCCTTCTTTTGCTTCCACTTTCGGAATAGGATGCGCGTCTCCGTCAGTTTCATCTAAATCATAAGTTACTACTTTAGCTCCAGCCGGGTCTGTAAATTTTCCTTTTTCAGGATCAACATTGAAAGCAACATGAGCAGTTTTCTTTATCTCTACTGGTTTAATAACTGCTTGAATAGCTACAAACTCTGAAGTACCAGCAGCTCTTACAATATCCTCATAACTCATTTGGGCAGTAGCATCAAAAAACTTATCATTAATTGTCCATCCCTTGAGCTCATATCCCTCTTCAACAGTAAGTGTTGGTGGCGTGATAGTATCACCGCTCGTCATCTCTTTAGTTAAAAAGTGTTGTCCGTCTGCACCCACTGCATAATCCCAGTAATTGAAAGTTACTGTAATGTTAAATGCTTTTTCATCTGTAGCAACAGTTGTAGCAGAACTATTGTTATCAGCCGCAACAACCGGTACAGCATTTACTCCAACGAGCATTACTGCGACAGAGAACGCACATGCCTGATGAAGTACTCTTCTCTTTTTCATCTCTAATTTCCTCTCTTTCTCATCTTAAAAAATTATATGCTTTTTTGCATACGTATCCCATCTTGGCTATTATAAGTCTTAATTTTTAAGAAGTCAACAGTATTATCTCTTTTTCTAGGACTTCCTGGTCTTTTTA
>OIWN01002339.1_pt1 | contig 12877 bp, 12 predicted proteins | sample 1587591 | NCBI WGS metagenome assembly OIWN01 (sample SAMEA3888901, study PRJEB22519) | human gut metagenome | biome: human gut; feature: human-associated habitat; material: faeces | place: Denmark | collected 2010 | reverse complement strand
CGCCTCGATCTGCGGGTTCCAGTCGTCGATGGTCATGTGGAAGCCGTAGTCGCAGAAAGTCCTGCCGTCCGCCTTCTGATGCCACAGGTCCAGGCCGTGGTGCAGGGACTCGCCCTTGTTGGGGCAGGCGAAGTCGATGACCGTAGTAGTGCCGCCCCGCAGGGCCGCCCGGGAGCCGGTGCAGAAATCATCCGCCGTGGTGGTGTTCGCCACATCCAGGTCAAAGTGGGTGTGGGCGTCGATAAAGCCGGGGAAGAGGAAACAGCCGGAGACATCCACCTCCCGGTCTGCGGCTTGAGGTCCCCGGCCCACCCAGGCGATCTTCTCCCCGTCCAGCAGCAGGTCGGCCCGCCGCTGTCCGGCACCGGTGATGATGGTCCCGCCCCTGAGCAATGTGGTCATAAATATACCTCCTTGTGTGTCTGCGGCACGATGCGGCCGCCCGGCGGCAGGCTGCCGGGAAGCTCCGGCAGACGCTTTTTTTCAGTATAACACCCGCCGCAAGGGAATGCCAGAAGTGCGGGTAGAAAAAAATTGCGCTTCTTCTACAAAAAACGTGGGATATTTCTGGTGGTTTTTTTCGAAAAATCCGCGAAGTCCCCTCTGTCCATTTTTTCCAGATGTGCTATACTATATCCATACCACGGGAGGTCATCTCCCGCGCTTTCAGAGGAGGTAACAGAATGAAAAAGAAAGTCTTGTCCCTGCTGCTGGCGGTGGTCATGACGTTCTCCCTGGCCGTCACCGCCAATGCGGCGGAAGAGACGGCACAGGATCTGGACGGCGACATCGTCATCCTGCACACCAATGATGTGCATGGCGCCATCAGCGGCTATGCCAAAGTGGCCGCGCTGAAGGACGCCTACGAGGCCCGCGGCGCCTACGTCCTGCTGATGGACGCCGGTGACTTCATCCAGGGCGATCCCACCGTCAGCACGTCTGAGGGCGCCACCGCCGTGGAGCTGATGAACCTGGCCGGCTACGACGTGGCCAGCATGGGCAACCATGAGTTCGACTACGGCTACCAGAACCTCAAGGATCTGGAGGCGGACGCCGACTTCACCATCGTGGACGCCAATGTCCTGTACAACGGTCAGGTGGCCTTTGAGGACAACGTGGTCTTCACCGCGCCCGACGGCACCAAGATCGGCGTGTTCGGCCTGGACACCCCGGAGACCGCAACCAAGGCCCACCCCGCCAAGATCCAGGGCGTGACCTTCCTGGCCGGCGATAAGATGTTCGACTGCGCGCAGGATCAGGTGGACGCACTGGAGGCAGAGGGCTGCGAGTACATCATCTGCCTGGGCCACCTGGGCATCGATGCCGAGTCCACCGGCAACCGCTCCATCGACCTGCTGGAGAAGGTGGACGGCATCGACGTGTTCATCGACGGCCACTCTCACTCCACCCAGGAGGACATCATGGCGGCATTGGGCGGTACCGTGACGGATGCTGGCGATGTGACGGTCACCATTGGCACCGACATGGTCAATGGTACGGTCTTGACCTCCGCCGGAACGAAGCTGGAGGAAGTGGGTGTCGTCACGATCGACGAAGCCGGGCATATTGATGCGAGAACGACCTCTCTGGAGAGCCTAACCGCCACGGATGCTGATGTGGCTGCCCGCGCCGCCAAGATCCAGGCGGAGATCGACAAGGAATACGGCACGGTGTTTGCAAAGACCGAAGTGGCCCTGAACGGCGAGAAGGAGCCCGGTAACCGTACCGAGGAGACCAACCTGGGCGACCTGATCTGCGACGCTCTGGTCTGGGGCGCCGAGCGTGAGGGCACTGAGGTGGACGCGGCTGTCACCAACGGCGGCGGCATCCGCGCCTCCATCGCCGCCGGCGACATCACCAAGAAGGATATCAACACTGTGCTGCCCTTCGGCAACACCCTCTCCATCGTGAAAGTCACCGGCGCCGAGCTGCTGGAGGCTCTGGAGGCTTCCACCTACTGCACGCCCACCTCCATCGGCGGCTTCCCCCAGGTGAGCGGCATCGAGTTCACCGTGGACACCACCAAGGCCTATGACCAGGGCGAGCAGTATCCCGGCTCCACCTACTACGGCCCCAAGAGCATCCAGCGCGTCACCATCGAGACCGTGGGCGGCGAGCCCTTTGATGCCAACGCCACCTACACCATCGCCACCAACGACTTCATGGCCGCCGGCGGCGACACCTACTATGCGTTCGCGGCTGCCTCCGTCAACTATGACCTGGGCCTCTCCATGGATGAGGTGGTCATGGACTACATCACCGACGAGCTGAAGGGCACCGTCACCGAAGAGGCCTACGGTCAGCCCGCTGGCCGCATCACTGTTGACCAGGGCCTGGCCTTCACCGACGTGGCGGCGACCTCCCCCTACTATGACGGCATTGAGTGGGCCGTGGACGAGGGCATCACCAACGGCACCACCGCCACCACCTTCTCTCCCTACCAGAACTGCACCCGTGCCCAGATCATCACCTATCTGTGGCGCGCCGCCGGTTCTCCGGAGCCTGCTAGCACGGAACCCGCCTATACCGATGTGACGGACACCAGCCTGTACTTCTTCAAGGCCGTCCAGTGGGCCAGTGAGCAGGGCCTGGTGAAAGGCGAGACCTTTGATCCCTATGCGGGCTGCACCCGCGCCATGGCGGTGTACTTCATGTGGGTTGCCGCCGACAGCCCCGAGGCTGCTGCCGCTTCCTTCACCGACGTGGCCGCTGACGCGGACTACGCCGCCGCGGTGAACTGGGCCGTGGCCCAGGGCGTCACCCTCGGCACCGGTGACGGCAGCACGTTCTCTCCCGACACCGTCTGCCAGCGGGGCCAGATTGTGACCTTCCTGTACCGGGCCGCCAACGCCGCTGCCTGAGCGACAGAAGTCAGATCTTCTCAAATCACAAAACAACAGCCGCAGGGAACGCTTCCTGCGGCTGTTGTCTATCTGCCTTACCGGCCCCGCCGGCTGTACTCCAGAATAGGGATGCCGTCTGAGACCGTGCAGCGGTCCAGGTGGAGTTCCACCGGCGGAATCCCCTCCTGAAACAGCCGCCGGCCCTTGCCCCGGATCACCGGCAGGATGCCGACGATATACCGGTCTACGGCGTCGGCGCGAATGAAGTCGGAGGCCAGCTCTCCACCGCCGAACAGCCAGATGTGCTTGCCGGGCCGGTCCTTCAGCGCCAGAACTTCCGCCACCACATCGGCGGAGAGAAAGACAACCCTGCCCTCCGGCGCCCGAGGTGTCCGGGAGGCCACCAGGAATCGCTTTTCCGCCGCTTCGGGCAGAGAGCTGAGGCAGTCCTCATAAGCCTTTCGACCCATAACGATGGTGTCGCAGGATGCCAGGAAGCCGTCGAAGTCGAAGTGGTCCGCCGTGTCGGCCCGGACATCTCCCTGGCCGCTGATCCATGCGAAGCCGCCGTCCTCATCGCAAATGAAGCCATCCAGGCTGATTGCCAGATTCAAGATGATGTCCCGTGCCATACATGTCCTCCTGTCAAAAAGATGGGAGAACGATCATACCACATCTCGCCGTCTGCTGGCAAGTCCCGCAGGCGGACAAAAAATGCCGTGGCCGGAGGCAGCTGCCTCCGGCCACGGACCGTTCACTTCATCTCCGCACTCTTCTCATAGGCGGCGATGACCGCCTCCATCACCGCGCTGCGGAACCCGCCGGCCTCCAGCGCCCGGACGCCCTGGATGGTGGCGCCGCCGGGGGAACAGACCGCATCCTTCAGCGCACCGGGATGGCGGCCCGTCTCCAGCATCAGCCGCGCGGCGCCGATCAGCGTCTGGGCGGCGCACTCCATCGCCATGGGACGGGTGAGGCCGCAGGCCACGCCGCCGTCCGCCATGGCCTCGATGAAGAGGTCCACAAAGGCCGGTCCGCAGCCGGCCGCGGCGCTGCCGGCGTCCATCAGATGGTCGTCCAGGGGCAGCAGCCGCCCGGCGCCTGCCATGTTCTCCAGGAACGCCGCTTCCTCCTCCGCCGTGACGCCGTCGCAGGTGTAGAAGATCACGCCCTCCCCGATGGCAGAGGGGGTATTGGGCATGATGCGGATCAGGGGCCAGTCCCTGCAGCCCCGCTCCCGCAGGTCGGGGATGGTGAGGGCCGCCGCCATGGACACCAGCACGAACCGGTCCTTCCGCGCCGCCAGCACGGGGCCGATCTTCTCCATCAGCCCTGCCACCATATAGGGCTTCACGCCCAGGAAGATGTAATCTGCCCCAGCGGCCACCGCCGCATTGTCCACAGCCCGGCAGTCCAGCTCCTGGGCCAGGGCCTCCGCTTTGGCGGCGGAGCGGTTCGCCAACAGGATCTCCCCGCCGGACAGCCGCTTGCGGGCCGCCCGGGCCAGGGCGCCGCCCATATTTCCGGTGCCGATAAAACCAAATGTCGCCATTGTGCATCAACCTCTTTTTTCAAATCAGAATCAGATGTTCAGCTTCGCTTTTTTCCGCAGCACCATCCTGTCGGACCCAGGGCCGCGCCGCCCAGGATCACCAGTCCGTAAACAGCGCAGGGAAGGTACAGCTGCACCAGTGCTATTCCGGTACCAGGCCCGCCGGAGACAGTGCGCATCTGCAGGTACAGCCCCATCGCCGCAGCGGAACAGACCGCCGACGGGATGCCCAGCGCCTGCTTCAGGTGTCTGGCGGGGATGAGCAGCACGGTCGACAGAAGCGCTGCAGCCAGCAGGGAGAGAATGATCGCCGCCATAGAGACCATCCCCTCTTGGTGTTTTAACTTCCGGCAGGCGCTTACCGCACCTGTCCCTCACCGTAAATGACGTACTTGCAGCTGGTCAGCTCCTCCAGTCCCATGGGGCCCCGGGCGTGCATCTTCTGGGTGGAAATGCCGATCTCCGCCCCCAGACCGAACTCGCCGCCGTCTGTGAACCGGGTGGAGGCGTTGACGTACACCGCCGCCGCATCCACGTGGTCCAGGAAGTGCTGGGCCTTGAAGTAGTTCTTCGTGATGATGGCCTCGGAGTGCTGGGTGCCGTGGGCATTGATGAAATCGATGGCCTCATCCATGCCGCCTGCCGTCTTGACAGCCAGGATGTAGTCGTCGTACTCGGCGTCCCAGTCGCTGTCTTCTGCCGGTACCGCCCGGGTGCCCAGGATCTCCAGGGCCTCCGGGTCCGCCCGCAGCTCCACGCCCTTCTCATCCAGAAGGGGAAGGGCCTTTTTCCAGAAGTCCGCCGCCACGTCCCGGTGGACCAGCACGCACTCCACGGCGTTGCACACAGAGGGACGGGAGCACTTGGCATTGAAGAGGATGCTGGCACCCATGTCCAGGTCTGCCTCATCGTCGATATAGATGTGGCACACGCCCTCGCCGGTGCGGATCACTGGTACGCTGGCCTCCTTGGCCACGGCCCGGATCAGCCCGGCGCCACCCCGGGGGATCAGCACGTCCACATAGCCGTCCAGGTGCATCAGCTCATTGGCGGTCTCGTGGCTGGTGTCCTGCACCAGGGAGATGCAGTCCTCCGGCAGACCTACGGACCGCAGGGCCTGACGCATCAGCTCCGCCACACAGCGGTTGGAGCGGATGGCCTCCTTGCCGCCTCGGAGGATACACACATTGCCGGACTTCAGGCACAGCGCCGCAGCGTCTACGGTGACGTTGGGCCGGGCCTCAAAGATGATGGCGATGACCCCCAGGGGCACCCGCCGCCGGCCGATGATAAGGCCGTTGGGCCGGGTTTCCATCTTGTCCACTCTGCCGATGGGATCCGGAAGGGCAGCCACCTGCCGCACGCCGTCCACGATGCCTGCCACCCGTTCCGGCGTCAGGGTCAGCCGGTCCAGCATGGCGGGGCGCATCCCCGCCTCCTTCGCGGCGGCCACGTCCTCTGCGTTGGCGGAGAGCCACTCTGTCTGCCGCTCTGTCAGAACGTCCGCAATGGCATTCAGCGCCGCGTTTTTCCTGGCCGTCCCGGCGGTGGCCAGAACGTAGGTGGCGGCCTTTGCCGCCTGTCCCTGCTGCTGTAATGCTGTCATATCGTCACACCTTTCTTGAAAGAGGAATTAGGAGTTGGAAATTTAGGGGTCCGGCGGATCCGGACGAATTTCAAATCATTCCGCTGGGGGTGCAATCCATCAATTCCTAGTTTTCCCCGATACAAATCGCGTTCCAATGTCCTTTCCCTCCGCGATGCCATACAGGTCTTCCATCCGTCTGCCGTTGGTGATGACCATATCGCACCCGGCCTCCATGGCAATGCGGGCAGCGGAGAGCTTGGTGGCCATGCCGCCGGTGCCCCGCCAGCTGCCGGCGCCGCCGGCCATCTCCAGGATCTCCGGCGTCAGCTCCGTCACCTGGTGTAGGAGCTTTGCCTCCGGGTGAGTCTTGGGGTCCGCGTCGTACAGCCCATCGATGTCGCTGAGCAGTACCAGCAGATCCGCCCGGCACAGCTCCGCCACGATGGCAGAGAGGGTGTCGTTATCGCCCAGGACCTTATGGCGTCCGGTCTCGATCTCGGCGGAGGAGACGGAGTCATTCTCGTTCACCACAGGGATGACCCCCATCTCCAGCAGGGCGGAGAAGGTGTTGGACAGGTGCTCCGCCCGCTCCGGGTCCTCCACATCATCTCCTGTCAGCAGGATCTGGGCCATGGAGCGGTTGTACTCGGAGAAGAATTTGTCGTAAATGTGCATCATCCGGCACTGGCCCACCGCAGCGGCTGCCTGCTTCATCCGCAGCTCCTTCGGCCGCTCGGACAGCCCCAGCTTGGCGGTGCCCACAGCGATGGCACCGGAGGACACCAGGATCACCTCATGCCCCATGCCCTGGAGATCCGCCAGGGTCCGCACCAGATGTTCCATGCTCCAAAGGTCCAACGCGCCGGAGTTATGGGTGAGGGTGGAGGTGCCCACCTTCACCACAATACGCTGTTTGTTCTGTTCCAAAGTTATGTTCCTCCTTGGGTGGTAATTGGTATCATATCGCTGATCCCCAGCAGTTCCAAGGCGTCCTGGTAGTCCCCGGAGGTGACGTTTTCCTCCAGCTGGGCCATGATCTCCTTGTAGGAAAGTCCAGTTTCAATATCCCACAGGGAACGGCAGATAGTCAGTATCTGAGAAAGTGCCTCCAGATCCAGATAATTGCTCTCCAATAGCGTTTCCTCTAGTGCCAAGAGATAGAGATACACGTGGGGATGCGGGGAAGTCTCTCTCCCGGCGTTGGAGACATAGTCCTGTTTGAGGGCAACAGAGGTCCGCCGCACCCGGACTAGGTTTTCCTGAATGCGATCATCCTCCAAGGGAGCCTCCAGGGCAAGAATATCCGGATCACCCAGATCCTCAGATAGGGCACAAAGGTACTGGTCCAGCATTTGCAGGCTCCGTCGGAAGGCTTCCCGTTGCCCCACCGCTTCTTGCTCCACCTGAACAGAGCCCCCCATTCCAAAAGCCATAACTAGAGCGGCGCAAACAATCAGGATCTGAGCCCAGGGGATTTGAAAATGCTGTTTCATAGGAATCTCCTTATTGAGAAGGGCCAGAGTAGGAGATTAGATACTTTAGATATTTTATCATATCACAGGAACCGGCAAAAAGAAAGTCCAGCGCGTACTTTTCATAAAATTGCAGAGAATACCGGGGAAAAGGAGGGTTTACCATGACAGAACGCACCAAACCTGCGGACACCACAGAGGAAAATGACGAGAGCGGAAAGGACGGCGCCCAGCAGATCGTGGACTTCGGCTCCGCCCTGACCAAAACACCCCACGGCTCCGTGTACTGCATGACCATCATCGGCCAGATCGAGGGCCACAACACCGCCGCCAGCGGTGCCAAGACCACCAAGTACGAGCATGTGCTGCCCCTGCTGGCCAAGCTGGAGGAGAGCGACGAGGTGAACGGCGTCCTCTTCCTGCTGAATACCGTGGGCGGCGACGTGGAGGCGGGCCTTGCCATCGCGGAGCTGATCGCCGGCATGACAAAGCCTACGGTCTCCATCGTCCTGGGAGGAAGCCATTCCATCGGCGTGCCTTTGGCAGTGGCTGCCCGACGGAGCTTTGCCGTCCCCAGCGCCGCCATGACCATCCACCCGGTCCGCATGAGCGGCACGGTCATCGCCGCCCCCCAGACCTACAACTACTTCCAGCGGCTTCAGGATCGGATCGTGGCCTTCGTCTCCAGCCACAGCCAGATCACGGCTCAGAAGTTCCAGGCCCTGATGCTGAAAAAGGACGATATGGCCGCCGACGTTGGCAGCGTGGTCTATGGAGAGGAGGCAGTGTCCCTGGGCATCATCGACCAGGTGGGCGGCCTCTCTGACGGACTCCAGTGCCTCTACCGCCAGATCGAGGAGGCCAAAGGAAAGCGGGAGACATCCTGACCTCAAACCGCGGGACAGGAAAAACGGCAGGCGGGGAGCCTACGGGCTCCCCGCCTGTCTTTTATTTCGTCAGGGTCAGTTTCCAGTCCGGTCCGTCCGCCGTCTTGCTGACCTGATAGCCCTGGGAGTGGGCGAAGCGGGTGATGTTCTCCACCGCCGCGCCGGCCTCCGCCAGGACTTCTACCATGGCGGGCCGATCCTTCAAGGCCTTCTGCACCATCAGCACCGGGGTGGGGCAGATGTATCCGCGGGTATCTACCATATCAAATTCCCCTTTCGCCGCGATATGCGGCACAGATTCAAGGATTTTCCCTGTGCAAAATGGGAAAATTTTCCGCCATCGCCGGTTGCCTGTCAGGACAGGGCGATAGACGATTTTCATACATTGTGTGCTCAATCACGCGATACAGCCTCCGTTTTCGGCAAATGGGTCACCGTGATGGCCAGCAGTACCGCGAATCCGATGGCCACCGCCGCCATGCCGGCAGTGCCGATGCCGCCGACCACATAGGTGCCGTCCTCCGCCACGGAATCCGCCGCGCCGGCCAGACCGAAGTTGTGGGAGACGGCGGCGCCCACGATCATGCCCAGGACGGTCACGGCGGAGTCGCCGTTGCCCTCACCGGCCAGAATCAACTGTCGCAGGGGGCAGCCTCCCAGCAGGATGGAACCCCAGCCCGCCAGGGCCATGCCCAGGGCGGACCAGAGGTACTGGCTGTGGGCGATGGGCTGGGACAGTGCGGACAGGCTGTAGGATCCCAGGACCAGATTGCCAATGGTGACCGTGCCCCAGATGGCCAGGAAGCCGGAGAGGAGCTTGAAGTCCCGCAGCATCACAGCGTCCCGTATGCCGCCGGCCATGCACAGCCGGCTCCGCTGGGCCAGCACGCCCACAACCAGACCGGCCGCCAGGGAGATCCCCCAGAAGGCCCGCATGGAGCCGGGGCCCGCCTCAGAGAACTTCAGCAGGGTGGGCACCAACAGCAGCAGCCCCAACAGCGCCATCAGGATCCCAGACAGGACGAACCCCTCGCCCATGCGGACGGGATAGGCCCGGCCCAGGGAGAAACCCTTCTTTAAACATACCACGCCCACCAGGATCCCGGCGATGAAGCCCACCAGCCCGGCAACGGCAGTCAGGTCGCCGCCGCCCAGCCGGATGACCATCCGCAGGGGGCAGCCCAGAAACACCAGAGCACCGATCATCACGAACATCCCCAGCACAAACCGGCAGGCGGGAGAGGCCCCGGCCTTTGCCCGGAACTCCCTGGCAGCCAGAGCTGCCGCCGCGGCCCCCACCACGATGCCGATGATCTCCGGCCGGATGTACTGCACATTGGCGGCGCTGTGGAGCCCCAGGGCGCCGGCGATGTCCCGCAGGAAGCAGGCGATGCAGAAGCCCATGTTCTTGGGGTTGCCGGAGGCGGTAAGGATCAGGGCGGCAATGCCCACGGCCACGCCCGCCGCCAAGATCAATCCGTATTCCCGAAACCAACTCTTTTCTCTCATAAATACACTCCTCACTCTCTTCGGCGCTGGGATGAAAATCGTCACAGGGGCAGCTCATAGAAACCGGCTGTCTCGATCCCGGCCTCCTGCAGCCGGGTCTCCAGGTGCTCCCGCAGCTCCGGCGGCGCGGACCAGGCCATGCCGCAGTCGGATGTGATGCACCGGGGAACGGAGATCAGTTTGCCCTCCAGCCCCAGGCGGCGGCAGAGCTGCTCTGTGGCGATGGCCCCGGCAGTGGTGTGAAACGTCACGATCAGCCGGGGGCTTTTTTCTCGCACGGACTCCCTCCTCTACTCGTTATTTTTTCAAAAGAATAACATGAAAAAATGGAAAAAGCGAGATCTGTTTCGAGGATAACGGCCCAGCTCCGGCTGGAGCCGCCGAACCTGGAGATTTTTCCTTGAAATAGGGGAGTGGCTTTGCTATACTATACTAGTTATAGTATGTGATCTGGCTGAGAGGCCGAATGAGGTGAGAGTTTGTATCTGCGCGCATTGGAAATCCAGGGGTTTAAGTCCTTTCCAGACAAGACGGTCCTGAATTTCGACGAGGACATCACCGCCATCGTGGGTCCCAACGGCTCCGGCAAGTCCAACATCTCCGACGCTATCCGGTGGGTGATGGGGGAACAGAGCGTCAAGGGCCTCCGTGGCGCCAAGATGGAGGACGTGATTTTCGGCGGCACGGAGAAGCGCAGCCAGGTGGGCTTTGCCCAGGTGACGCTGGTGCTGGACAACACGGAGCACATCTTCCCCACCATGGAGGAGAGCGAAGTGTCCGTCACCCGCCGCTATTACCGCAGCGGCGAAAGCGAATACTACATCAACCGCCAGTCTGTCCGGCTGAAGGACTTGACGGAGCTGTTCCTGGACACCGGCATGGGCCGGGAGGGCTACTCCATCATCGGCCAGGGCAAGATTGATGAGATCCTCTCCGCCAAGAGCGGGGAGCGGCGGGAGATCTTCGAGGAGGCCGCCGGCATTTCCAAATTCCGCCACCGGAAGGAGGAGGCGGAGCGGAAGCTGGAGCGGACGGAGGAGAATCTGGTCCGCATCAATGACAAGATCGCCGAGCTGGAGCTTCAGGTGGAGCCCCTGCGGGAGCAGGCGGAGAAGGCCAGGAAGTATCTGGTGCTCCGGGATGAGCTGCGCCTTCTGGAGATCTCCGTCTGGCTGGAGAACCTGGACACCCTGAAGGCGGGCGCCCGGAAGCTGGAGGCGGACTTTCACGCCGCAGAGTCCCAGCGGGACGAGGCCCGCGCCGCTCTGGACGCCCTCTATGCCGAGGGGGAGCGGTACAGCGAGCGGATGCGGGAGAAGGACATGGAGGCTGAGCGTGTCCGGACAGAGTCCGCCGTTCTGGAGGAGCAGATCAAGGAGAAGGAGTCCGCCGCCGCCGTGCTGGAGAGCACCGTCACCCACAACCGGGAGAACATCCAGCGGGCGGAGGCGGAGCTGGCAGAGGCGGAGAGCCGTTCCGGCGGCCTTGCGAAGCAGGCGGAGGAGCAGGAAGCCCGGGTGGCGGAGATCGACCGCCGGATCGGGGAGCTGAACGGTGCGCTGGCCGCCCTGCTGGAGACCGCCCAGACCATGGCGGAACAGGCCGGCGGCGCCCAGAACGAGGCGGAGCGCCTGCGGGCACAGGAGGCCCTCGCCATGGCCGCCGCCGCGGACGCGCGGGCGGAACTGGCCGCCGCCGCCGCTGGGTGCCGCGCGCTCATCGTCCGCAATCGGACGCAGGTGCGTGGCGCGTTGCTGGAAGGCGCACATCTGCGCGTAGTGGGCCGCCTTGGCGTGGGCCTTGACAATATTGACTGCAAGGCCTGCCGGGAACGGGGCATCGCGGTTATTCCGGCCACAGGCGCGAACAACACGGCGGTGGCCGGATATGTGCTCGCCGGGCTGCTCATGCTCGCCCGAGGCTGCTATTGCGGAACATTCGCTGTCGCCGCCGGGGCATGGCCCAGGGAACGTATGGTGGGCGGCGAGATATCCGGCAAGGTGCTCGGTCTTGTCGGATTCGGAGGGATCGCCCGGGACGTGGCGCTGCGCGCCCGTGCCTGTGGGATGCGGGTCATGGCCTATGATCCTTTTTTGCCGGCGGACGCACCGGATTGGGAAAAGCTGGGCGTGGAGCCGGTGATGCTGGAAACCCTGCTTGCCGAAGCGGATGCCGTGAGCCTGCATGTACCGCTTACGCCTGATACCCGCCAGCTTTTCGACGCGGGACGGCTGGCGCGCATGAAGCCGGGAGCTGTACTGATCAATACGGCCCGGGGCGGCATTGTGGAAGAAGCGGCCCTTGCGGATGCGCTCCGCTCAGGTCGGCTCGCCGGGGCGATGGTCGATGTCTTTGAGAAGGAGCCGCTCCCGGCGGGTTCGCCATTGGCGGACGTTCCCAATTGCCTCTTGACCCCCCATATCGCCGGGGTAACCCGTGAATCCAACGTCCGGGTCAGCGCCGTCGTGGCACGGAAGGTTGCCGAATGCCTGAGAGGTGCCGCATGATTTTGACTCCCGAACAGCTTCAGGATTTGGGCATGGCCGTATTCAGGGAAGCGGGCGTGCCCGAGGAGTCCGCCGCCAGCGTCGTGGAGGCGCTGGTGCGGGCCGAACTGGATGGGCTCCCCTCACACGGGTTCTCCCGCATTCCCTTTTATGTGGATCAGGCTCTGTCAGGCAAGGTAAAAGCGCGGGCCATTCCGCTGGTGCGTCAGGCTGCTCCTGCGGCCGTGCTGGTGGATGCGGGAAACGGGTTCGCTTTTCCGGCCATTCTGGCGGGGCTGGAAAAAGCCATACCTCTGGCGCGCCGCAACGGGGTGTCCGTATTGGGAGTCACCCGGTCGCACCATTGCGGCGTGGTTGGGCTGTATGCGGAACGGATCGCGGAAGCGGGGCTCATATCATTGATTTTTTCCAACACGCCGGCGGCGATGGCTCCGTGGAACGGATCAAAGGCGTCCTTTGGGACGAATCCGCTAGCCTTTGGCTGTCCGAGGGAGGGGAAGCATCCGCTGGTGATCGATA
>OIWN01002335.1_pt1 | contig 12905 bp, 8 predicted proteins | sample 1587591 | NCBI WGS metagenome assembly OIWN01 (sample SAMEA3888901, study PRJEB22519) | human gut metagenome | biome: human gut; feature: human-associated habitat; material: faeces | place: Denmark | collected 2010 | reverse complement strand
AGCACGAAAAAGTCCGCCTGCGCTGGAAACCTTTTCCAATTTACTTAATGTTATTATAGGAACCGTATTTTGAAAAGTCAATCCATTATTAAAAAAACTGTGAATGGATTGCGAAAAAGAGTTACTAACACCTTTTGCCAGACTGTGGTACTCTAATAGTAGAAAGCAACAAAAGCACCGAGCGGGTCACCGATGAATTACGGCATTGTACACATAGAAAACCCGCATGTACATCTCTCCTCATTCTCTGGCCTCTCTCTCCGCCGGAAGGCAGCGGTCCCCGCTTCGGTAAAGGGAAAAACGATAACAATAATTGCCGGCATTGCCGGCCGAGAAAAGAAAGGATGGCATATTTATGGATTGCAAGAAAATGGGCTTTGCTACTCGTCAGATTCACGCCGGTAAGCACGATAACGGTGTCGGCGCGCTGTGCACCCCGATCTATCAGACCTCTACCTTCGAGTTTGATACCGTGCAGCAGGGCGGTGCCCGCTTTGCCGGTCAGGAAGAAGGCTACATCTACTCCCGTCTGGGCAACCCCTCTTTGACTCAGGTCGAGGAGAAGCTGGCTGCTCTGGAGGGCGGCGAGGCTGCTCTGGCTACCGCTTCCGGCGCTGCTGCCATCACCTACACCATTGAGGCACTGGCACAGGCCGGTGACCACATCGTGGCCCAAAAGACCATCTACGGCGGCAGCTACAACCTGCTGGAGCACACCCTGACCCAGTTCGGTGTCACCACTACCTTTGTCAATGCACACGATCTGGCTGAGGTGGAGAATGCCATCCAGCCCAACACCAAGGCCGTCTATCTGGAAACTCTGGGCAACCCCAACAGCGATATCCCCGATATCGATGCCATTGCAGCCATTGCGCACAAGCACGGCCTGCCGCTGGTCATCGATAATACCTTCGGCACCCCGTACCTGATCCGTCCCATTGAGCACGGCGCAGATATCGTTGTTCATTCCGCCACCAAGTTCATCGGCGGCCACGGCACCACGCTGGGCGGCATCATCGTGGACAGCGGCAAGTTCGACTGGAAGGCAAGCGGTAAGTTCGGCAACATTGCTGACCCCAACCCCAGCTACCACGGCGTTTCCTTTGCCGATGCAGCAGGCCCCGCAGCTTTTGTCACCTACATCCGTGCGATCCTGCTGCGTGATACCGGTGCCACCATTTCGCCGTTCAACGCCTTCCTGCTGCTGCAGGGTACCGAGACCCTGAGCCTGCGCATCGAGCGCCATGTGGAGAACACCAAGAAGGTAGTCGAGTTTCTGGCAAACCACCCGCAGGTGGAGAAGGTCAACCACCCCTCCCTGCCGGATCACCCGGATCACGCCCTGTACGAGAAGTACTTCCCCAATGGCGGTGCATCCATCTTTACCTTCAACATCAAGGGCGGCCGCGAGGAAGCATTCAAGTTCATCGATAACCTGAAGATCTTCTCCCTGCTGGCAAACGTTGCTGATGTGAAGAGTCTGGTCATCCACCCGGCTTCCACCACCCACAGCCAGCTGAATGACGAAGAGCTGGCCGAGCAGCAGATCTATCAGAACACCATCCGCCTGTCCATCGGCACTGAGCACATCGACGATATCATTGCTGATCTGGAAGCAGGTTTCGCAGCCGTCCGCGGCGAGTAAATCTTATCCCCTTAAAACCTCCGACAGAATGTGTATGCCTTGTTTTTTCTCCTGATCTCTTCTAAAAATTCCTTATATCCTAGACACAGCAAAAGGCTCCTGCCCATTGGGCGGGAGCCTTTTGCTGTGTTACCATTTTACGTCGTATGCGGCACAGGCGGTCTTTATAAATTCGCGTACCTTGCGGTCGGTGCAGCCGGAGCGCCATGCAATGCCAAACTCCGTATCCAGCACCGGCTCCAGCGGCACAGTGGTAAGGCCCGGCAGCGGTACATATACAAAATCCGGCATCACAGCAAGGCCTACATGGCCCTGGATCATAGGCAGGGCATGCTCCGATGAACTGCTGAAGTAGTACACAGCCTGCGGGCATTTCTGACGGATCAACTCCTGCGCAGTGGTCATACGGGCGGAAATGTGGGCCATATCCAGCAGAATGAGCACCTCGCCGTTGAGCTGTTCCAGTGTGACAGTTTTGTGCTTTGCCAGCGGGTGCTCCTCGTACATCACGCACACCATTTTTCCGTGATACAGGCTGCGGTATTCCAGAATACTGTCCGCAGGCAGGTCGTCCCGGCTGTCAAACACGATGTCCGGTACACTTTTGTCAAAGGAGCGGGACCACTGCGGCCCGGAGCGCGCATCGTTGAGGATATGCACCTGCGGGCAGCGCTTCTGGTACTGCTGGTAGATCTGCGGCAGTTTCTGAATCTGCATACTGCCGCTGTAGCCTACATGCAGCTCTTCACTGAACAGGGCCTGCGTGTTCTGCGCACGCTGCACAGCAAGGGTGAGCCGGTCCAGTATGTCCACGGTGTCGTGGTAAAAGGACTCACCGGCGCTGGTCAGGGCCACTACATGGCGGGTGCGGTCAAACAGGCGCACGCCCAGTTCGTTTTCCAGTGCATGGATCTGGCGGGAGACAGCGGGCTGTGAGATATAAAGGGTCTCGGCAGCGCGGGCAAAGTTGAGCTGACGAGCGACTTCAATAAAGCAGCGCAGCTGGGTAAAGGTCATGGCGAATCCTCCTGTAATAATTTTCTTGTTATCAATAATACAGCAAAAGCATTATCAATACAAGAGAAAGCTTGCTATAATATTAACGAAGGGCCGAAACAAGACCGGCCAACACACAAACAGAACAAGGAGAAAGAAAAATGGCAAACGACATGAACCGCCGCGGCTTTTTGAAGTACGCGGCTGCCAGTGCACTGGGCATGGGCGCACTGGGCGTGATGACCGGCTGCAGCAGCAAGGAGACCGCATCTTCTTCTGCCGCCAGCACTTCCGGTGCTGTGTACACTCCCGGCACCTACACCGCTTCCGCCGAGGGTTACGGCAGCGATGTGACCGTTACCGTCACCTTTGACGAGACCAGCATTACCAACGTGGTGGTGGATTCCTCCGGCGAGACTGAGAACGTGGGCGCTGCTGCCGCCGAAAAGCTGGCAGACCAGGTGCTCAGCGCACAGAGCAGCGCCATTGACGGCGTGACCGGTACCACCAAGACCAGCAAGGCTGTCAAGCAGGCTGTGGCCGACTGCATCAGTCAGGCCAGCGGCGGTGCCATCGTGGAGGGCGGCGACGTGGCCGTGACCGACGATGTGACCGTGGGCGGCAATACCGACTGGCTGGGCACCGCTCCGGAAGTGGCCGAAAGCGACATCACCGAGACCATCGAGACCGATGTTCTGGTGGTGGGCGCAGGCAATGCCGGCCTGATGACCGCTGCCCGCGCTGCTTCTCAGGGCGCAAAGGTGCTGGTGATCGAAAAGGGCATGAGCAGCATGAACGAGCGCCACTGGATCGGCGCTGTGGGCACCACTGCTGCCAAGGAAGCCGGCGTGGAAGTGGACAAGAACAAGCTGGTGGCAGAGCTGTGCCGCTACGCCAGCCACCGCTGCGACGAACGCCTGATCCGTCTGTGGGTGAACCGCAGCGGCGAGGCCATGGACTGGTACCAGGAGGTGGTCAAGCAGTACAACCCGGACGTGAAGTTCCACATGGAGTGGGACGTGGGTAAGGGCGGCCACGATACCTACTATGTGCCCGCCACCATGCACAACTTCCAAGATGATATCCCGGAGCACGATTACAGCTCTGCCACTGCAGAATACGGCTTTGCCAGCCTGCAGCAGTGCGTCACCGACAATGGCGGCGAGATCGTGTACGAGGTCGCCATGGTCAAGCTGGAGCAGGACGGCGGCAAGGTGACCGGCGTGATCGCCAAGGCGGGTGACGGCCACTATATCCGCATCAAGGCAGCCAAGGGCGTGGCCCTGTGCTGCGGCGGCTACGCAGCCGACAAGCAGATGCTGGCCACCCTGAACCCGGATGCTTACCAGAGCATCGTTGGTTCGGATGCATCTGCACTGGACACCGGCGACGGCATCCGTGCTGCTATGTGGGTGGGTGCTGATAAGGACCCCGACCCCACTGTGATGCTGTTCGACCGCGGCATCATTGCCCCGAACGAGACTGTGGACGGCAACTGGGAGAAGTCCGGCTACATGCATCTGGGCAGTGAGCCTTGGCTGAAGGTGAACCTGAACGGTGAGCGCTTCAGCAACGAGAGCGTGCCCTACGATTTTATCCTGCACGCAGCCTTTATGGAGCCGGGCCATCTGTACAACACCATCTACGACAGCAACTGGATGGAGCATGTCAAGCAGTTCCAGCAGATCGGCTGCGCCCGCATTGAGCCGAGCCAGAGTGGCGGCAAGCTGCAGATCTTCAGCTGGGAAGCTGAGCAGGGCCTGCTGGCCGGCATGGAGCAGGGCGGTCTGATCCAGAAGGCCGACACGCTGGAAGAGTTGGCCGAAAAGCTGAACATGCCCGCCGATGCCTTTGTAGCTACTGTGGAGCGCTACAACGAGCTGTGCGCCAAGGGCGAGGACGAGGACTTCGGCAAGGAGAGCTACCGTATGCTGCCGCTGGAGAACCCGCCGTATTACGGCTGCCGTCAGGGCGCTACTGTGCTGTGCACGCTGGACGGTCTGCGCATCAACACCAAGATGCAGGTGCTGGATACTGAGGGCAACCCCATTGAGGGCCTGTACTCTGCAGGTGACTGCAGCGGCGGCTTCTTTGCCCACAATTACCCTGAGTACATCGTGGGCGTGGCCATTGGCCGCACCCTGACCGAGGGCTATCTGCTGGGCGACGAGCTGGCAAAGGCCTGAAAATAACAAACAACAAGAGGGTCCCGGAATTTTCTCCGGGACCCTCTTGTTGTTTGCGGCAAAATGCCGTCAGCCTTTCACGCCGCCCAAAGCAACACCGCGGACGATGAACTTGGAAAGCAGCAGGTACACGATGATGACGGGCAGAATGGCGATAGCCACCATCATGTAAACCTTGCCCATATCAAACTTGAGGAAGTCTGCACTGCGCAGCTGTGCAATCAGGATGGGCAGGGTCTTTTTGTCGGCGCTGTCCAGCACCAGAGCGGGAATGAAGTAGTTGTTCCAGCTGGCCACGAAGGAGAAAATGGCCTGCACTGCCAGAGCGGGCTTCATAATGGGCAGCACGATCTTGTTGAAGGTGTAGAACTCGCCTGCACCGTCGATGCGGGCAGCCTCTACGATCTCCATGGGAAGGGAAGCGTCCAGATACTGCTTCATGAAGAAGAACACGGTGGGCGCTGCAATGCTGGGCAGAATCAGCGGGATAAAGCTGTTCTTCAGGCCCATCTTGGTGATGAGCTGCAAAAAGCCCAGAGCGGACACCTGCGTGGGCATGGTCATGATCAACAGGATAATGGCGAACGCGGCCTTTTTGAATTTGAAGTTATAGGCGTAGATGCCGTAGGCCGTCAGGGCCGAGAAGTACACGCTGAACGCCGCCGAGCAGGCGGAGACGATCAGGCTGTTGCGGATGCCGGTGATGACAGGGATGTTAGCATCGGCCAGCACGTTCTGGAAGTTGGTGATGAGCGATTTGCCCGGCAGCAGCGAGAAGCCTTTCTGGATCTCGAAGTGGGTGCGGGTGGAGTTGATCACCAGCACATAGAAGAAGAACAGGCACAAAAAGCTGATGAGCACCAGCACCAGATAACACCATGCGCGGCGTGCAGCCAGTGTTGCTTTTTCCGATTGATTTCTAGGAGTGTGTGCCATAATCATTTCCCTCCTTTTGCTGCCTTTTTGGCGGCGTTCAGTTCTTTGCGCTGGGCGCGGGTCAGGCCGTCATCCTCCTTGGTAAGGGAGAAGTAGACCACAACGCACAGCACTGCGCACACGAGGAACAGCACCACCGAGACTGCACCGGCCATGCCGTAGTTCTTGCTGAACAGGTGGTTGTTCAGGTACATGATCATGGTGGTGGAGGTGCGGTCCGGGCCGCCCTTGCCGTTGGTCAAAATCTGCGGCACATCGAACATCTGCAAGCCGCCGATCATGGAGGTGATCATGACGTAAACAAGGATGGGACGGATCAGCGGAATGGTGATCTTCCAGAACATCTGGTTCGGGGTGCAGCCGTCCAGTTCAGCCGCTTCGTACAGGGTGGGATCCACGCCCATGATCGCAGCCATCAGCATGATGGTGGTGTTGCCGAACCACATCAGGAAGTTCATCAGGCCGATCAGCCCGCGGTTGCCCCACACGGTGTTCAGAAAGCTGATGGGTGCATCAATCCAGCCCATGCTCTGCAGCACGGCGTTCACCGGGCCGTTGTCCGAGAACAGCGCGAAGAACAGCATTGCAAAGGCGGAGGCCATAATCAGGTTGGGCATGTAGATGACCGTCTTGAAGAAGGTCTGGCCCTTCAACTTCAGGCGCAGATCGGTGAACCATGCTGCCAGCAACAGGGAAATGGCGATCTGCGGGATAAAGCCGATGATCCACAGGATCAGCGTGTTGCCAAAGTACTTGGGCAGATCGGTGGCGAACAGGGTAATGTAGTTTTTCAGGCCCACAAAGCTGGGGCCGATGATCTTCAGGCCGCTGCGGTAATATTCAAAAAAGCTGTAGTAAATGGTGGATGCCAGAGGGATCAGCTGGAATACCGCGAAGATGATGAAGAACGGCGCAATGAAGATGTAGCCCCATTTCGCGTAGCTGATCGACCCTTTCTTTTTCTTTTCTCCCATAGGATCGCCTCCTGTTATCTGTAGAAAAGCAAAGAGGGCGGGCGAGATATGCCGCCCGCCCTCTGTATTCACTTTTCCGTGTCAGCGAATTGGGTCATGCCGCAATCATGCGGGCCAGACCACATCGGTCAGCTCGGGGTACTTCTCCTTGATGGCGGTCTCGAAGTTTGCCTTTGCGGTATCCTCGTCCACGTTGCCGGTGAAGTAGTCCTTGAATGCGGTCTGGAAGCTCTCGTTCAGGCCCTGATCGTAGGGACCTGCGTTGGACATATCGATCTTCTTTGCAGCCTCGGCAAACAGGGCGATATGGTTCTGGCCGCCAAGGAAGTCGGACTTGTAATCGCTGCCTGCAATCTCTTCCATGGCCTTCTCGTTGTTGGTGTAGTCCTGCGTATCCAGCGTGATCTGCTTCATGATGGCTTCATCGCAGGTCAGCTTCTGCATCACGTCCCGGATGATCTCGATGTTGTCACTTCCGGCTGCGCCGCAGATCCAGGTGCCGCCCCAGTAGTAGGGCTGAGGGCCTTCGCACACAGCGTAATCGCCGTAGATACCGTTGCCAACTTCTTCCTTGCCGCCCTCAGCGACAGGAGTCTCCAGCGAGTTGCCCAGCAGGGTGAAGTTGATGCCCCAGGTGGAGTAGAAGAAGCCGAACACCTTACCGGTGGGACCCTGATCGGCTGCCCACTGGCTGTCCCACAGGCTGGACTTGTTGTTATAGCCCTTATCGGTGTACTCCTTGGTCTGATCGACCCACTTCATAATGTTCTCATCAACGGTAACGGTAGTGCCGGTGACCCACGGAGCTGCCACGTTGTTGGAGAAGGTGCGGTATGCATCATCAAAGCCGGACAGCATCTTGTAGCCCTTGGCGGCTGCCTGTGCAGCTACATCATTGAACTTATCCCAGTCGGACAGGTAGGTCTGCACTTCGGCGGGATCATCGGTGCCCAGAACATCCTTGGCAATGCTGCGGCGGTATGCAAACAGACCGGGAGTTGCCTGCCAGGTGGTGCCGCGCTGGCTGCCGTCCACACTAACGATGTCCTTGGTGTACTGGTACTGGCCAGCCAGATCGTCGTCGGTCAGGCCGATGTCTGCCTTGACATCCAGAACGTAATCGGAATCCACATACTTCAGAGCATAGTCAGCCTCGATCAGGAAGATGTCGATCTTGTCGTCATCAGCAGCGCTGTCCTGACTCAGCAGGGCTTCGTCCAGCTTGTTCTGATAGTTGTTGTTCTCGTTGGCATTGATGGTCCACTTCACAACGGTGCCATCCTTCAGGGTGGTGGTGGACTTGTCGGCTGCGATCTCGGAAACTTCCGGATAGTAGTCGTTGAAGCGGCTCTGGAACTCATCATTCCAGCACCAGATGTTCAGCACCTTGCCCTGTGCTGCGGGAGCAGCGGAAGCAGCAGAGGAAGCCGGAGCAGAAGAAGCGGTGCTGGTGGAAGAAGAACCACCACAGGCAGCCAGAGCTGCACCAATGGTCACGGCACCGGAAGCGAGCAGGAAATTACGGCGAGAGATCTTTTTCATAAGGGTAAACCTCCTTCATGGTTTTCCATTATTTACAAAAGTGTTCTTCATAAAAGGTTCCGTAGCAAGAGCCTTTAGAGACATATTAAAGAATGCTGACCGACCCGCCGTCCAGCAATTTGCCGGAAACGCGGATCTGTTCGGGCAGGGTCACTCTTGGATGCTCGATCAGCTCAATGAGCTTGTCGGCAGCCGTGCGGCCCAGCGCGGCGGTGTTCTGCTGGTAAGTCACCAGCTGAGGCTTGACCACCCGGGAAAGGTAGATGCCGTCGTAGCCCATCACCGAGATGTCCTCGGGGATCGAAAGGCCCGCTTCGCTGATGGCGTTGTAGCCGCCCAGCGCGGAGAAATCGTCCGGGAAGATGATGCAGGTGGGCGGCTGCGGAAGCTCCAGCAGCGCTTTGGTCTCGGCGGCACAGCGGTCGGCATCATGGTAGATGCCCTCCCGCACATAAGCTTCCGGGATCTTCAGGCCAAGCTCTTCGCAGGCCTGATAGAAACCTGCAACGCGGTTCTCGGTAACGGCGGTTTTTTCGCCGTGGATAAAGGCGATGCGGCGGTGGCCGCAGGCCCATGCCTGCCGCACCAGTGCCTTCAGGCCGAAAACGTTATCCGAGAGGATCGCCATGCGGTTATTGAACACATGATCGATCGTGACCACCGGCACCTCGCTGTTCACCAGCTCCACCACCTGCGGCTCGTAGAAGTTCACGCAGGCGATCACCACGCCGTCCACATTGCGGTAGCGGCAGTGCTCAAGGTAGCTCATGCTCTTGCCGCTGATATTGTGGTTGATAAAGGTGATGTCGTAGCCGTGTTTCTCGGCTTCCACCTTGAAGCTATCCAGCACGGCGGAAAAGTATTCGTGGGTCAGGCCGCTCTGCCGTTCATCCACGAACAGAACGCCCAGATTGTAAGTACGGTTTGTTTTCAAGGAACGGGCGGCAGCATTGGGCAGGTAGCCCATACGGTGCGCTGCGGCCCGCACCCGTTCTCGTGTGGCAGGCGAGATATCCGGCTGGTCGTTCAGCGCCTTGCTGACCGTTGCCACCGATACGCCGCATTCCTTTGCCAGATCTTTCAGGGACGGCATCGCTCGTTTGCCTCCTTCCGAAGAACGTTTTACGGGGGATGTTCTCCGTCAAGTCCTTAATCGTTTTCGCAATTTCATGATAGCGTATTTTGTACGAAAAATCAAGCTCAAAAGAATAACTTTCATTGCTTTTGGCTCAATTTTGGCGTTTTGTTCGTTTCTGAAGAACCGAAATTGTGCATCTTGGATGGGTTTCGTTACATTTCGGTTAAAATCAAAAGATTTTCGTTGCAGTTTCGTTATGATTTTCGCCGTATATAATATTACCTATAAATTGTGTTTCAGCGTTTTCGCTTACAGGAAGCACAAAAAGCGTGCTTGAAATAAATTTTCTGAAAATCATGAAAACATACGTATTTATGAAAGATACTTTCAGAATTTTTTTAGAAAATCCTCTTGCTTTTTTGGCCTGCTTGGGCTATGCTAGAAGCAAAGAGAATGCTTTGATCGTCCGCCTTAATCGTTTTCGCAAAAGCGATGCCGCCGGGGCTACCGGCAGCTGATAAGGAGGAAGCATTTATGAAATTCGGCCATTTTGATGACGCACGCAAAGAATATGTCATCACCACCCCGCGCACGCCTCTGCCCTGGATCAACTACCTTGGCAGCGAGGACTTCTTCAGTCTTGTCTCAAATACGGCGGGCGGCTACAGCTTTTACCGCGATGCGCGGATGCGCCGCCTGACCCGCTACCGCTATAACAGCTCCCCGCTGGATATGGACGGCCACCACATTTACATCAAGGATGGCGATACCGTCTGGAACCCCGGCTGGCAGCCCACCAAGACAGAGCTGGACAGCTACGCCTGCCGCCACGGTCTGGGCTATACCATTCTGGAGGGTGAGAAGAACGGTGTTTCCGCTGCGCAGGAGCTGTTCGTGCCCACCGGCGATGCCTGTGAGCTGGACCGCCTGACTTTGAAAAATAAGACGGATGTCGTAAAAGAGCTGGATGTGTTCAGCTATGTGGAGTTCTGCCTGTGGGATGCCATTGACGACAGCTCCAACTTCCAGCGCAACTTCTCCACCGGCGAGGTGGAGGTGGAGCCGGCTATCATCTACCATAAGACGGAATACCGTGAGCGCCGCAATCACTATGCGGTATTCTGGAGCAATACGCCCGTTACCAGCTTTGATACCACCCGCGATGCCTTCTGCGGTGTGTATGGCGGCCCTGCAGACCCGCAGGCCGTCCGCGCCGGGCACTGCTCCGGCAGCATTGCCCACGGCTGGGCACCGGTGGGCGCGCTGCACATCCATGTCACCCTTGCACCGGGTGAAGAAAAGAAGATCCTCTTCGGTCTGGGCTACATCGAGAACCCACAGGAAGAAAAGTTCACGGCTCCCGGTGTTATCAACAAGGAGCGTGCTCATGCAATGATCGCACGCTATGCCACCGATGCACAGGTGGACGCGGCCCGCAAGGCGCTGGCCGACCACTGGGAAGCGCTGCTCTCCACCTACCATCTGGAATCCGGCGAGGAAAAGCTGGACCGTATGGTGAACATCTGGCACCAGTATCAGTGTATGGTCACCTTCAATATGAGCCGCTCGGCCAGCTACTTTGAAAGCGGGACCGGCCGCGGCATGGGCTTCCGCGACAGCTGTCAGGATCTGCTGGGCTTTGTACATATCATTCCGTCCCGCGCACGAGAGCGCATTCTGGATATCGCCGCCACCCAGTTTGAGGATGGCAGCGCATACCACCAGTATCAGCCCCTGACCAAGAAAGGCAACCGCGATATCGGCACCGGCTTCAACGATGACCCGCTGTGGCTCATTGCCGGCACTGCCGCCTATCTGCGCGAGACCGGCGACTGGTCTATTCTGGACGAGCAGGTGCCCTTTGATAATGATGCCAGCAAGGCACAGAGCCTGATGGAGCATCTGCGCCGCAGCTTCAACTTTACCGTCACCCACCTTGGCCCCCACGGCCTGCCGCTCATTGGCCGCGCCGACTGGAACGACTGCCTGAACCTGAACTGTTTCTCGGAGCACCCGGGCGAGAGCTTCCAGATCACCGGTCCCAGCGAAGGCCCTGTGGCCGAAAGCGTGTTCATTGCGGGCATGTTCGTCAAGTACGGCCACGAGTACGCCGAACTGTGCGACCACCTGAACCTTGCCGATGAAGCCGCTGCGGCCCGCAAGGCCGTGGACGGCGTGGAACAGGCGGCCCTGACCTCTGGCTGGGACGGCGCATGGTTCCGTCGCGCCTACGATGCTTTTGGCAAGCCTGTTGGCAGCAAGGAGTGCACCGAGGGCCAGATCTTCATTGAGCCGCAGGGCATGTGCGTCATGGCTGGCATTGGCAAGGAGACCGGTCAGGCCGCGCAGGCATTGAAGAGCGTAGAGGAACGGCTGGATACCAAGTACGGTGTGGTTCTGCACCAACCTGCATACACCAGTTATCAGCTCAATCTGGGCGAAATTTCCAGCTATCCTCCGGGATACAAGGAGAACGCCGGTATCTTCTGCCACAACAATCCGTGGATTAGCTGTGCCGAAGCCGTTCTGGGGCATGGCGACCGGGCCTTTGAGGTGTACCGCAAGACATGCCCGGCCTACATCGAGGATATTTCCGAGATCCACCGCACCGAACCCTATGTTTACAGCCAGATGGTGGCCGGTAAGGATGCCCCCACCTTTGGCGAAGCAAAGAACAGCTGGCTGACCGGCACTGCCGCATGGACCTTCTTCAATGTGAGCCAGTATATCCTTGGCATCCAGCCCACGCTGGACGGCCTGAAGGTAGACCCCTGTATCCCACACACGCTGGGCGGCTTCACCGTTACCCGCCGCTACCGGGGCGCAACCTATCACATTGCAGTGGATAATACCGCTGCAGTCCAGTACGGTGTGAAGAGCGTCGCTGTGGATGGCAAGCCCATTGAGGGCAGCCTGCTGCCGCTGGCACCAGAAGGTGCTGTGGTAGAGGTGCAGGTGACCATGGGATAACCTTTACTGCATTCGTTCAATTTTCCGAAGAATACAAAAAATCCGAACCCTTCTCCTATCGAGAAAAGGTTCGGATTTTCTATTTTAGCGGCAGCCTCCCGGTAGACATTCCTACGGGTTGGGAACTGCGGCGGAATCTGGCGGTCAGGGCCTTACGGGTTGCGTTTGCTGATTTTTCTGCAGCCCCTTGGCAGGGCTTTGAAAAATCAGAACGCGGCCCCAACAACTCCTCCCTGTTTCAGCCGCTGGCTGCGGTCGTCGTCGTTGCTGTTCAAGTCCTCTTCCGCACCGAAAAAGAAAAACCAGTACACATTGTGTACTGGTTTTTCTTGGTGCAGTAAAGCAATCCAAATCCGAACCATTTCCCTCGGATGCAACTTCTGTCGCTTCTCCAAAGGTCACGGTCTGTGTCCCTTCTTTATAGTTAAAGGTAATGAGAACCTTATCATCATACAGGTAAATCGCATTGATGAACGTATCCACAAGTGCCTGCCGCTGGTCTTTCAGGCTCATGTCCAGCTTGCGGAACCGCAGCAGCCAGAACCGGATGAACTCCTCCGTGACCTTGGGCTTTGCCA
>OIWN01002332.1_pt1 | contig 12912 bp, 10 predicted proteins | sample 1587591 | NCBI WGS metagenome assembly OIWN01 (sample SAMEA3888901, study PRJEB22519) | human gut metagenome | biome: human gut; feature: human-associated habitat; material: faeces | place: Denmark | collected 2010 | reverse complement strand
TATTTTGTTCCGGCGGAGATTTGATACGCCCGATAGATCTGCTCCAGCAGCATGATCCGGGCCAGATGGTGGGGGAAGGTCATGGGGGACATGGACAGCCGCCAGTCCGCCTGCCGTTTCAGGCTCTCGTCCAGCCCCACGCTGCCGCCGATGAGGAAGGTCAGCTGCGTCTTACCGGCCACGGCCAGTTCCTCCATCCGACGGCTCAGCTCCACGCTGGAACAGGGCTTTCCCTCGATGCACAGGGCGATGACTGCCCCGCCCTTGGGGAGCCTTTCCCGGATGGCCACCGCCTCCGCCGCCAGCGCCCGCTGTACCTCCGCCGGGGAGGGAGACTCCGGCAGACGGCTCTCCGGCAGCTCCACCAACTCCAGCTTGCAGAAACGCTGGAGCCGCTTGACGTACTCTGCCGCCGCCTCCAGATAGAATTTCTCCTTCAGCTTGCCTACGCACAGCACCGTCACTCGCTGCATACCGGCACCTCTGTCCCATAGGGGGGACTGACCTCGCTGCGGGGGGCCACCTCCAGCAGTACCTCCGCCTCCACCGTATTCAGGCATCGCTGCACCGTGTCCCAAGCCCGCTGGGGGGTGTTGTTCTCCCGGCTCAAGTGGGCCAGAATGATGCACCGTGTGCCGCACCGGGCCATTCGGGCGGCGAACTCCGCCGCCGCATCGTTGGACAGATGCCCCTCGTCCCCCAGGATGCGGGCCTTCAGGGAATAGGGATACGGCCCGCTGCGGAGCCACTCCACGTCGTGGTTGCTCTCCAGCACCAGCGTATCCACTCCCGCCAGAGCGGCTTCCGCTTCCGGGGTCACAAAGCCCGTATCCGTGAGAAAGCCCACGGCGGCGCTGCCGTCCACCCGGTAGTCCACGCTCTGGGCGGCGTCATGGGAGGTGCGGAACACCGTCACCCGGCAGTCTCCCACGGAAAACACCGTCCCCGGCTCCACCGGACGCAGCAGGGACTCGATGCCGGCAATGCGGTAGGCCAGCTGCCGGGCGGTGCCGGGACTTGTGTAAATGGGGATGCGGTGGTGCTTCACCATGGTTTGCAGGCCGCTGACGTGATCCGAATGCTCATGGGTGATGAGTACGCCGTCCACGTCCGCCATGGTCAGCCCCAGCTGCAAAAGCCCCGCCTTGATGCGGCGTGTGGAAATTCCGGCGTCCAGCAGCAGATGCACGCCCCCGTCCGACAGCAGCAGGCAGTTCCCCTCGGAGCCGCTGGCCAGTGTATGTATGGTCATCAATGTGTCTTTCCTCGCAATAAACCGACTTTCCGCCGCAGACTGCCAACAGCCTGCGGCGGAAAGATTATGTTCTATCAGCAGATGTGAGCCTCGGTCTCCTCCGGCTCCGGAATCTCCTCCACCCGGATATCGGCGCCCAACTGGCGGAGCTTGCCCACCAGATCCTCGTAGCCACGCTCGATATACTGTACCTGCGTCAGCTCCGTTTCGCCCTGAGCGGCCAGACCGGCGATGACCAGAGCCGCACCGGCCCGTAGATCACAGGCCTGCACCGGCGCACCGGTGAGTTGTGTGACGCCCTCCACCACAGCCACCCGGCCGTCCACTTGGATCTGAGCGCCCATGCGCCGCAGTTCCTCCACATACTTGAAGCGGTTGTTCCACACGCCCTCCGTCACCAGACTGGTGCCTTGGGCCAGACACAGCGCCACCGTGATCTGGGGCTGCATATCCGTGGGGAAGCCGGGGTAGGGGAGGGTCTTGACGTTGGCCCGCTGCAGCGGCCCGCTGCGGCGGATGAGCATGGTGTCGTCCTGCTCCTCCACCGTGACACCCATTTCCATGAGCTTGGCGGAGATGCAGTCCATGTGCTTGGGAATGATGTTGCGGATCAGCAGCTGTCCGCCTGTGGCGGCCACAGCGGCCATATAGGTACCCGCCTCGATCTGGTCGGGGATGATGCAGTAGGTGCCGCCGCTGAGGCGCTCCACGCCCTTGATGCGGATGGAGTCCGTACCGGCGCCCTTGATGTCGGCACCCATGGAGTTGAGGAAGTTGGCCAGATCCACGATGTGGGGCTCCTTGGCGGCGTTCTCAATGACAGTCAGGCCGTCGGCCAGTACGGCCGCCAGCATGATGTTCATGGTGGCGCCCACCGAGACGATGTCCAGATAGATCTGGGTGCCGCACATGCGGCCGTTTTTGGCCTTGGCATGGATGTAGCCGCCCCGCACATCCACGTCGGCCCCCATGGCCACAAAGCCCTTGATGTGCTGGTCAATGGGCCGTCCGCCGAAGTCACAGCCACCCGGAGGGGGCACCTCGGCGGAGCCGAACCGGCCCAGCAGCGCCCCAATGAGGTAATAAGAGGCGCGGATTTTCCGCGCCAGCTCCTCAGGCACACGGGCGTTGCGGATGTGGGAGCAGTCCACGTCCACCGTGGTGCGGTTGACGGTGCGCACATCGGCGCCCAGCTCCTGCAAAATATTCAGAATCAATGTCACGTCGCTGATCTGGGGAATGTTCTCAATGCGGCATACCCCGTCCACCAGCAGGGCGGCGGGGATTATGGCGACGGCGGCATTCTTCGCGCCGCTGATGTCAATTTCTCCAAAAAGCGGCTTTCCGCCGTGGATCACATATTTTGTCAAAGCTACAACCCTCTATTCCTTCCGCCGCAGCCGTTTCCGGCATAAACGGTATCCAAGGGCCGGCAATTCACCGGCCCGGTAAACACAATTTAATAAACGCCTTCCATGGAAGTGCGCTCCAATACGAGTACATTATAGCAGATCTCTCCTTAAAATCAAAGCAAAATTCTCGTGTGCTCCGATTTTCTCTTCTCGTGCCTGTGATCCTTTGCTTTCAAAATACCCAATCTGCCGACTTTTATACCTCTTCTGATCGTGCGTGGGGTTATGTCTACCAAATGTCTACCAAAATGCAACGCAAAGCGCCTGAATTTTCAGCTTTTTCCCCAAGGAGTTTTTTATAATGTCTACCATACGTCTACCATGCGAACCTTTTGATTCTGTTTCCCCGCCTTTTATACCCCTATTCCCCGAAAGCTGCATTCTTTCCTCCCATGTAAGGGGCGTCATACGCCCCTAGGCTTCAAAATTCAGAAGGAGGAAATCCAAATGAGAAACCTCAAGCGGACTCTCAGCCTGGTTCTGGCCGCTGTCATGCTCGTCGGTATGATGGTCGTCGGCGCCTCCGCTGCGAGCAGTGATTTCGTCGACGGCAACGAGATCACTTACGCCGAGGCCGCGGAAGTCATGACCGCGCTCGGCGTGTTCGAGGGCACCGACAAGGGCGCCTTTGATCCTACCGGCATTCTGACCCGTGAGCAGGCTGCGGCCATCATCTGCCGCATGCTCCTGGGCGACGATGCCGAGAACCTGACCACTAACTCCACTGTGTTCAGCGATGTGGCTGCCGACCGCTGGTCTGCCGGCTACATCGGCTACTGCGCCCAGCAGAATATTCTGGCGGGCACAGGCAACGGCACCTTCAATCCCGAGGGTGAGCTGACCGGACTGGCGTTTGCCAAGATGCTGCTGGTGGCCCTGGGCTATGATCCCGCTATCGAGCAGTATGTGGGCAACGACTGGGCCGTCAATGTGGCCGCCGATGCCGTGGATGCCGGTATCGCCGTGTCCGGTGTAATCATGGCCGATGCCATGACCCGTGAGCAGGCTGCCCAGATGGCCTACCAGACCCTGGAGGCCGACATGGTGCGCTACGCCAGCCGCGGCACCACTATCCAGCAGCCTGACGGCTCCACCATCATCGTGGGCAACACTGCCGCTGAACCTGTCTCCAAGACCGACAGCGACTATGCCGGCGACAGCAACGACGATACCCAGCAGTTCTGTGAGCGTTACTTCGCAGATCTGAAAAAGGTCAACGGTGAGGACGACTTTGCCCGCCCCGCCAGCCAGTGGAAGCTGAAGAACGACATCATCGGCACTTATCCTGCTGAGGCTGACGGAACCTTTACTACCGCTGTGGACAAGGGCGATCTGTATGACGTGATTGGCCGCACCGTCTACAACGATATCACCGCTTCTAAGCCCACTGATTTTTCTGTTTACGTGGATGGCGATCCGGTCAGCAGCCCTGACGTGGCCGACTACTTTGTGAACAACGAAACCGACGACGCCAAGGGCACTGCCAAGGGCGTCCTGACCCAGGTGTTTGTGGACGACGACAACAACGTCATCCTGTCTCAGATTCACACCTATGTGGCTCAGGTGGACGGCGGCTACGACGAGGAGAACGAGGAGCTGGAGCTGGATGATCTGGGCCTGGATACCTTCCCCGCTGTCAATACCACCCTGTCCGCCGACGACTTTGAAAACCTGTCCGCATTTGAGGACGGCGATTATGTCCTGATCACCGCTGTGGGCGACGAGGTCAAGACCATTCAGGCTGCCGAAGTCGTCTCCGGCACTGTGACCTCCTACACCTCCAATAAGAACGTCACGCTTGACGGCACCAAGTACGAGTACAGCCAGGGCTACAGCAGCACCTACAACCTGAAGGATGACTACGATCTGGTCCTGGATACTTACGGCTATGTCATCTACGCTGACGGCGTGGAGGCTTCCAACGACTACGTGTTCATCACCAATGTCGCTCAGATCGGCGGCGTTAACAAGAGCTTTGAGGCTAAGGCCTACTTCGTGGACGGCACCACCGCTGTCATCGAGGTTTCTAACGCCGATGACCTTGAGTGGGAGAGCACCGACAAGACCAAGAACACCTGGTTCTCCTATGACGAGAAGAACGACGGCACCTATGAGCTGGGCAAGCTGAACAGCAATGATTCCGCTAGCAAGGACTTTAATACTACCGGCAAGATCATTGAAACCGGCGATGCCCGTATTTCTCTGGACAAGAGCGTCCGCCTGAATAACGACACCGTGTTCGTGATCCGCCGCGGCGACAACGTGAATGTCTACACTGGCATCCGCAACGTGCCCGACGTGAACATCCCCCACCTGGAGTCCGATGCCGAGGTTGAGGTCGTTGCGATCTTGGACGACAACGGCTATGCCGACTACCTGTTCATCAACGGTGAGACTGGCGAGCTGGGCGTGTCCGGCAGCGTGGCGGGTGACCGCATCTACATCCTGGACACCGATTACGAGTCCAGCCAGGATGCCGACGATAACAAGTACTATGTCTTTGACGCTATTGTCAACGGCGAGATCGGCACTGTCAACCTGAACAGCACCAGTGATGTGGAGGTTGGCCTGTACGGTAATGTGACCTACGACGCTGACGGCTATGTCAACACCAGCGATCTGAACCGCATCAACAACGCCGTCTCCGGCAACGACCTGCGCGTCTGGAACGTCGACTCCACGATCGCCTACTCCTCCGGCGTGCTGTCCTTCGACGGTGTGGATTTGGTTCTGGCCGACGAGTACACCATCTTCCTAAACGATGGCGGCACCGGCAAGACCACCACTCCCAGCCGTCTGGCCCGCGACTATGAGGACGACAACTTCAAGGGTGTGATCTCCGCTGTTTACGATGGCGACGCTGTGATTGAGGTCTATGTGGACGAGGACAACAGCGTTATCACCGACGAGACCGTGGCTGAGGTTGAGGAGGCCGTCTCTGATGCCGTGGTGAATGCGGATGGCGCTTGGGGACAGAACGGCGACCTGGGTAACTATGTTGCCCACGGCACCTGGAACTCCGACGGCACCAAGGTGACTGCCTCCTTTGAGCAGTCCGCCATTAGTACCGAGTCCAATGCCATTACTTGGGATACTGCCCGCTTCCTGGGCTCCCTGCACAAGAACGGTGCTACCACCATCGTGTATGACGGTGTGACCTATGTGTGGGATAAGGACGGCGGCCTCCAGGGCAGCAACTGGTATGATTCCAGCGACAAAGGTCTGACCACTGGCGACAACGCTAACACTCTGGTCAAGGCTCTGGCCGATGCCGGCGTCTTTGACGGTGACGAGACTGCGACTGCTACTCTGACTGTGGACGGCGTGGACATCACTATCACTTTTAGCGTGTCCGAGTAATCCAATCAGAATTTACCCTGTGGGCGGAAACCCCCCGTGCGCTAAAGCACGGGGGTTTTTCTTTTTCTCAGCGCAAAGCCAGGTAGTGATAGCGGTCACGGTCGGAGTTGGAGAAAACCTCCTCGTCATAATCGTAGAATACCTGGAATCCCCCTGTAACGACGCGGAGAACCGGCTCGCCGGAGGTGGATTCCCAGTCCGTGTTTACCTCTGCCCCCTCCAGGGCCAGACCGCCATAACGCGAGCTGGTGTAATTGATCGGCCCGGAACCGGAGGCCAGCAGTACCGCCTTAGGGGAAAAACCCAGCTCAATGGTGCGGCTGGCCTCCCCGTCTCCGGTATAGCTCCCCGTTACCAGCTCGGATTTCCCGGCAACCTGCTCGGCAAGCGTATCCACCGCAGACTGTTCTGCCTTCCCGCCCAGCGCACCGTCAATTTTGGCGAAGTCCTCGTTGAAGTCGGTGCGGAGAAAGCTGTCCTCCGGTTCCCATTGATGTAATTGATAATGCGCCGTATAATTTGCCATTCTTATTACCCCCTCTGGAGATAGGGGCACCCCCGCGCCCGGCATACCGCCGGACGCGGGGATCTTGTCTGCTGGACGGCTTGTAGGGGCGGGCTTGTCCCTGCCGCGGGCGGCCACAAGGGCCGCCCCTACGGGTGGAGACGTACGGGGACAGGCGGGGGTAAGTCCTGCTTTGTAGGGGCCGATGCCCACATCGGCACGTCTTTCCGGGCCACCGGCCAGCCCCGGGCGGGTGTGGGTACCCGCCCCTACATACAAGCGCCGTGAGATAGCCTGCCGGAAACGGAACCCCGGAAATGTAGGGGCGGCCTTTATGGCCGCCCGCGGGCGGGGGCAAGCCCCGCCCCTACAGAATATCCGGCCGGGCGGAAAACGGGAGTTCCCATTTGCCGGAAAATGCGCTATAATAGGACGCAGAGAAAACGCCGATGGGGGCGGTTAAATGTATCAGACCAGGATAACGGCGGCGGAGCTCCCGGTGGAGCGCCTGCTGGGGGAATACTGCTTCCCGGAGCGATTCCGGGAGGCCTGCCGGGCCTGCCCGGACTACGGAAACGATTGGTCCTGCCCGCCGGGGGTGCCGTCGGCGGCGGAGGCCCTGCGGCCTTTTCGGACGGCCCATGTGCTGGGCATGCAGGTATTTTATGATGCACAGACGCGCCGGGAGGTGTCCACGGCGGAGGGGGCTGAGGCGGTGCGCCGGGCGTCCTATGGACCGGCCAAGCGGGTACTGCTGGAGACCCTTCTGGCGCTGGAGCAGACCCGGAGCGGGGCGTGGACCATCGCGGCGGGGCGGTGCGAGCTATGCGCCCGCTGCGCCCGGCGGGACGGGCTGCCCTGCCGGAATGCGGAGCGGATGCGCTACTCCTTTTCCGCGTTCGGCTTTGATCTGGCGGCGCTGGCCCGGCGGGAGCTGGGTATCGAGCTGCTGTGGGCGGCCAATGGGCTGCCGGAGTACGATGTGGCGCTGGCCGCCTTTCTGGAGCGGTGAGGGACAAAAACAGGCCGGGGCGGCTTCTGCCGCCCCGGCCTTGCTGTGCTTGCACGGACAGGATCAGAAATAGGTGAAGTTCACGGGCTTCCGGCTCCAGCCGATGGCGCGCTGCACGTCGGCAGCGTAGCCGTGGTCGGAGAAGGTCAGGCGGCCCAGGCGAAGGGCCTCGTCCAGAGAGAAAGCGCCCATCACCAGGGAAGAGAGGGTGGAGATATCGGCGGAAAGGGTGACGTCGGGCTGAGCATGCTCAACCACCTCCACTGTGCTTCCGGATATATTCAGCAGGAAGGTGCCGTTGTTGCCCTCGATAAAGTTGTCATCCACCTGGAGGGCCAGCACAAAGGGACGGCTGACCGGGGACTCACAGCGGCTCTGCATGCGGAAGTAGGCCGGCACATCGAAGATACGGGCCATGTAGCCCATCGTGCGGCGGGCCACCTCATGGATGCAGCCGTCGTGCGCGCGGTTCTCGCCTGTGTCCGGGTTGTGGAACAGCATGGTCAGGCTGGGGTCGGGGGAGAGGATACGCACCCGCTCGATCTGATCCACCTGGGAGGCGAAAAAGGTCATGAACTGCCGCAACGTGTCCAGATCCTCATACACCATCTCGGGCACGAGCAGATCGTGGTACATGTCGGTGTAGTGGTCCACCGCCACGAAATCGAAGGTGAAGTAGCCGGTGAGCCGGCCGTCCCGGCGGCAGACCACCACGTAGGGCATGTCGAAGATCCGGTGAGGGTCCATATAGTGGTGGACCGTTGCACCGTGGGTACGCGCCGCATAGGCGCGGTAGAAGTCCAAAATCTCCTGCCGGTCCTCCGGCCGGGCATAGGACAGCCCGGACTTGTCGCCGTAGGAGCGGATCGCGGAGGGCTTGGGCTGGTAGAGATAGTTCTCGTTGCAGTAACCGTATCCCATGTTGGCATAGAACGCGGGATTGAAGGGGTGGAGACAGCCGATCGGCGTCCCCTGTTTGGCGTAATACCGCATCAACACCTTCAGGAGCGTGCAGGCCACCCGCTCTTTCTTGTGAAGAAAGTTTGCGGAGACATAGGCTGCGGCCCCCATAGGCATCATCACACCTCTGACGTTGAGGGTGAAATCCATCATCAGGATGGAGCCCAGCAGGGTTCCATCGTCGTCAAAACAGCCGAGGTAACGGCCCTCGTCCGGACGGTGCAGTTCGCCTTCCATGTTCTGGAGCAGGGCGGCCGGCGTCTTGGAGGGGAATGAGGTCACCACATTCCGGGCCAGCTGCTCCACCTCAGAAGGGAGAACGAATCTGATATCCATCAAAACCGATTCCTTTCTGTGAAACAGAGAGTCTATTTACTTGCCGCGCCGGGGGCGCCGGCGCCGGGGGCGGGGCTGGCTGGACAGCGCCCGCGGGGGCACGGGGGAGCCCGTGCCAGGTGGAACCAGACGGCTCCATGCGCACCTGCTTTGACGAGCCCCATTATGTCAGCATTTGCCGCGAAAGTCAACCCGCAGTTTGCCGAACGAAAAAAATTGAGCCCTGGCGGAAGAAAAGGCTTGACAGAGGGCTGCGCCATGGGGTAAAGTGAGACTGGCCATGCTGCGAGGAAGCGGCAGGGCTTTTGGAAGCGATGCAGCGTCCTGAACCGCGGTTCAGGACGCTTTTTGTATTTCTACCGGCAGAAAGGAGCAGCATATGGACGCCTTCAGTGTTCGTACAAAAATTATGATCGGAGGTGGCATGGACGCGCTGGCCCAGCGGCTGCACCGGGTCTTTCTGGTGACGGACAAGTTCATGGCCGAGAGCGGCAAAACGAATTATGTCACCGACCGGCTGCTGCGCAACGGCGGCGAGTTCAAGATCTTCTCCGACGTGCAGGCCGACCCGGACATCGCCACCGTCACCAGAGGCGTGGAGCAGATCCTGGAGTTCCAGCCCGATGCGGTGGTGGCCTTCGGCGGCGGCTCCGCCATCGACGCGGCCAAGGCAATCGTGTTCTTCGCCGCCCGGGAGCGGGACATGCGGGACTGCAAGTTCATCGCCATCCCCACCACCAGCGGCACCGGCTCGGAGGTGAGCCGCTTTGCGGTGATCACCGACCAGGAGAAGGGGGTCAAATATCCCTTGGTGGAGGACAGCCTGCTGCCCGACATCGCCATTTTGGACGCGGAGCTGACCACCAGCGTGCCCCCTACCGTGACGGCGGACACCGGCATCGACGTGTTCACCCATGCGGTGGAGGCCTTTGTATCCACCGAGGCCTCCGACTTCTCCGACGCGGCGGCGGAAAAGGCCATCAAGCTGGTCAAGCGCCACCTGCTGCCCGCCTATCAGAATCCCGAGGACCGCAAGGCCCGGCAGGGGATGCACAACGCCTCCTGCCTGGCGGGCATCGCCTTCTCCAACTCCGGCCTGGGCCTCAACCACGGCATGGCCCACGCCCTGGGCGCCCGGTTCCACATCCCCCATGGCCGGGCCAACGGCATCCTGCTGCCCTATGTGATGAGCTTCAACGCCGGCTGCGCCGAACAGCTCACCTCCACCGCCAAGCGATATGCCCGTATTTCCCGCCTGCTGGAGCTGGAGAGCAGCAGTGTCCGCCAGAGCGCCCTCAACCTCATTCGCACCGCCCGGCGGTACATCGAAAAGCTGAACATGCCCTCCACCCTCCAGGCCGCGGGCGTGAACGCGGCGGAGTTCGAGGAGGCGGTGCACGACATGGCGGAGGCGGCCCTGGCCGACCGCTGCACCGCCACGAACCCCAGAAGCTGCACGGCGGAGGAAATTGAACAGATCTTCCGCAAGGCCTACAGCGGGAAATTGCCCTGACAGAGCTCCTCCGCCGCGCAATTGCGCGGCGGAGGAATTTGGCGTAAAATGATATTTCGGATTGACAACTCCGCAAATTTCTGTTAAAATGAGTCAGAAAAATGATAGAGATGCGTATAGTGGAAGGGCGGATTCGTGCGGCGTTAGTACGGCTCGCCTGGTAAACGATCAAGAGCGATGTAGCTCCCAAGAATTTTGACTTGAAATTCTGGGGGCTTTTTTTGTTTTTTCGCCCCGTACGCCTGTGAACCCCCTGCCGGTGTTGCGGAAAACACCGCAGCGCGTTTACGCAGGATAGGCTGCCCGGCCCTGTGGCATGATAGGGGGGACAGCCCGCTGTTTCCAGCGGTTTTTAGGAGGAGCGTGCCGATTTGATTGAGCTTGATGAGAAAAAGCGGATTATACAGGAATTTGTACCCGGCAAGCAGGTCACCCTGGCCCATGTGATCGCCAACCCCACCGAGGATCTGTACCTGAAGCTGGGACTGATCGACGCCTCCGGCGCCATTGGGATCTTTACCATCACCCCCAGTGAGGCGGCCATGATCGCCGCCGATGTGGCCACCAAGTCGGCCAACGTGTCCATCGGCTTTGTGGACCGCTTCAACGGCTCGTTGGTCATCACCGGCGATGTGGCGGCGGTACAGTCGGCGCTGACGGAGGTTATGAATACCCTGTGCGGTATGATGGGCTTTGCATCGGCCCCCATCACCAAGACGTGATGCAATGGAGAGAAAAAGACGCATTATCCTGATCGGCCGCTCCACGGCCGGCAAAACAACGCTTTGCCAGCGGATCAACCACGAGGAACTGCAGTACCACAAGACCCAGACCGTACAGATTGTCAACCAGAGTATGATTGACACACCGGGCGAGTATCTGGAGCGGCGCTATTTTCGCGGGGCCCTCATGGTGACGGCCGCCGACGCGGACACGATTGTGCTGGTCCAGGACGCCACCGAGAAGGGGAGCATGTTCCCGCCCGCCTACAGCAGCATGTTTGCAAAGCCCTGCGTGGGGGTTGTGACAAAGTCGGATCTGGCGTCTGAGCATGAGATTTCAAATGCGAGGCAGTATTTGAAGGCAGCCGGCGCGGGTGAGATCTTTGTCGTCAGCAGCGTGACGGGCGAGGGCGTGGAAGCCTTGGTAAGGCATCTGGATTTCCCTTGAAGTCAGGAGGAGCCGCATGGAAAAGGATGCGATCCGTGTCGTCATTGCAGACGATGAGCCGATCAGCAGAATGGATTTGAAAGAACTGCTTACGGAAGGCGGGTATACGGTTGTTGCAGAGGTCTCCGACGGGTTTGATGCCGTGGAGAACTGCAAGCTCTACCATCCGGATCTCGTTCTGCTCGACATCAAGATGCCGTTTCTGGACGGACTGGCCGCGGCCAAAATCATCTATGAGGAGGAGCTGGCGGACACGATCATTATGCTCACGGCGTATAGTGAGCGGGAGTTCGTGGAGCAGGCCAAGGATTACGGCGTCAGCGGCTATCTGGTCAAGCCCATCGATGAGAAATCGCTGATTCCCAACATCGAGCTGGTTGTGGCCCAGAGCAAGGAGATGAAACGGCTGCGCAAGGACATGGCCAAGGTTTCCGAGCGGCTGGCCAACCGCAGCATCATTGAAAAAGCCAAGGGACAGGTGATGCAGGAGCAGAACCTGTCGGAGCAGGAGGCGTACCACTATATACGCAAGCTCAGTCAGCTCAAGGGCCTTTCCATGCGCCGGGTGGCAGAGATGATCCTCGTGAAAGGCGGGGGTTGACAGGTGAATGTGATTTGGTCCCTCTGCAGAAAGTATACCGATCTGTCCGATGAAGAGATCCGCATCATCGAGCACATGTCAGAGACGCTGCAGCCTCTGGCCAATCTGGAGGGCGCGGACATCTTCATCGACTGCCCCGGACGGGACGGGAACGCCATCGTGGTGGCGGAGGCCAAACCGGAATGTGTGCCGTCGTCCTACAAGAACACGGTTGTGGGACTGCTGGCCAAGCCGGAGAACGAGCCGGCGGTGGCCCGCACCTTCCGCCTGGGGGTGGGAACCAAGCAGATGAAGGCCGTGACCCAGGAGAATGGGAGCACGATCCAGTCGGTAGAGCCCATCCGCAACGGCTCCCATATCATCGGCGTGCTGATCCTGGAGAAGCGGGTGGACGAGCAGAGGCAGGTCAGTGAGCGGATTCATTTCTCGCAGCAGAGCTTTGAGACCATCGCCCACGCCCTGGCTCAGATGGTGCCGGAGAACAACTGGCTCACCGAGTGTATCGACGAGGCACTCCTCATGGTGGACCGCAGCGGCATCGTGACCTTCCGCAACTCCCTGGCCCAGGATCTGTACCGGAGGCTGGGCTACATTGAGGACATCCTGGGACAGCCCTATGAGAACGTCCGCCTGGTGGAACAGGACGGCAACAGCGAGGAGTGCAGCGGCTACTCCTATGTGGAGACTACGGTGAGCAATCTGGTGCTGGACATCAAGCACATCCAGCTCAACTCGGCGGGGGCGGCCTTCGCCGTGATCATTCAGGACGTAACCTGGCGGCGGGAGCA
>OIWN01002327.1_pt1 | contig 12937 bp, 9 predicted proteins | sample 1587591 | NCBI WGS metagenome assembly OIWN01 (sample SAMEA3888901, study PRJEB22519) | human gut metagenome | biome: human gut; feature: human-associated habitat; material: faeces | place: Denmark | collected 2010 | reverse complement strand
TTTTATACAGAAAGTACAAATAATGAAATGGTAAAATATGCACAATAGATGTATTTTTTTGCGGGTTTCAAGGATTATTGTGAATAGTCTGGAAATAATCACCAAATACAGCACAAAAATATACGCCTTAATCACGAAAAATATATGGCATATTGACAAGAAACTTTCCTTTTGCTATAGTATGAATCAGCAAGCAACGATTATGGTAGAAGTTTGAGAAAAATTTCACAGCACAATAATCACGGCAACGTGATGACAAGGAGGAAGATGATAATGAAAAAGACGATCTCCAAACTGCTGGCTCTCGCTTTGACTGCGGCGCTGGTTCTGACAGGCTGCGGTGGAGGCACAGGGGAACAGGTAAACGGAGGAGAAAACACCGGATCAACAGAAAATGGCGGCGGGGAATCGACCGGAGACAGCGCGGCTGCCGAGGGTGACATCACCGATCTGGTTATCCCGAAGCTGCTGACCCGAGAGCTGGAAACCTTCAACTGGCTGTACAGTCAGCGCTCGGAGGACAGCGAAAACCTGACCCAGCTGGTCGACGGCCTGCTGGAACCGACCACCGAGGGCACATTGGCTCCCGGCCTTGCGGAGGAGTGGGGCAGCGAGGATCAGGGAAAGACCTGGACCTTCAAGCTGCGCGAAGGGGTCAAGTGGGTCGATATGAACGGCAATGAGAAAGCGGAAGTGACTTCCGAGGACTTTGCCACCGGCCTGGAGTGGGTGCTCAATTTCTACAAGAATGATTCTTCCAATACTTCGATGCCGCTGGAGATGATCGAGGGCGCCGAGGAGTACTATGAGTATACCAAATCCCTCTCCAAGGAGGAAGCCTATGCGCTGACCGCCGACGATGGTTCCAAATTCAGAGAGACGGTTGGGCTGGAAACCCCGGACACCTACACCGTTGTCTACACCTGCCTGGCGGAGAAGCCGTACTTCGATACCCTGGCCACCTACCAGTCGCTCTATCCGATGTCCAAGGCGATGATTGAGGAGCTGGGCGGCATCGACGCGACCAAGGCGATGAACAACGAGACGATGTGGTACAACGGTCCCTACACCATGACCTCCTACATCCAGGGCAACGAGAAAATCTTTACCAAGAATCCACTCTATTGGGACACCGAGTGCACCCGCTTTAACACCGTCACCTTCAAGATGGTGGAATCCACTGACGTGGCCTTCCAGCTGTATCAGGCGGGGGATCTGGACTATGTCGACCTGAGCGAGAGCAACCTGACCACCATCGCAAGGGACCCCAACAACGAATACTACGATTACCTGGTACCGGCAGTTCCGTCCAAGCACTCCTATCAGTTCCACTTTAACTACAACAAGAACAACGAAGACGGCACCAAGGACACCAACTGGAACACCGCAATTGCAAATGAAGCGTTCCGCAAATCCTGGTACTATGGCCTGAACCTGTCTGAGTATTGGAAGAGAACCAACGCGATCGACCCATTTGCCTGCGAAAACAACTTCTATACCATGCCTGGTCTGGTATACACCTCTGACGGCACTGAGTACACCGAACTGGTACGGGAAGCGATGGGGCTGAAAGAATCCGATGGTGTAACCCCGGCCCGCATCGACGCTGATTTGGCGCAGCAATATAAAGAGCAGGCGATTGAGGAACTGACTGCCTTGGGCGTCACCTTCCCGGTAGAGGTGGATTACCACATTTCTGCTTCCAGCCAGACAGCTCTGGACAGCGCAAATGTACTGGCACAGGCATTTTCTGACGGCCTGGGCGACGACTATGTCAAGCTGAATATTTGCACTTATATTTCCAGCGTCAACACCGAGGTCATTGCACCGCATCTGCACTCCTTTGTGCTCAACGGCTGGGGCGCCGACTACGGTGACCCGCAGAACTATCTGGCACAGGAATGCTACGGCATGGATAACGCCGACTATTCCGCAAACTATTCGTATATCAACGAGATTACCGAAACGGATGAGACAAACGAAGACCTGATCGCAGCCTATCAGGAATACACCGCCATGGTAGAAGCGGCTGACGCAATCACCGAAGATCTGGATGAGCGTTATCAGGCTTACGCCGAGGCGGAGGCTTACCTGCTGGAGCATGTACTGGTGCTCCCGTGCAACTATAGCGTTGGCTGGTGCCTGAGCAAGGTTGACAATGACAGTAAAATGTATGCGATGTACGGCAGCCAGAACGAAAAGATGAAGAACTGGGAGACCAAATCTGAGGGCTATACCAGTGAGGAAAAAGGGGTGGCGGACCAGATCGCAGCCTATACCGCAGAGAATGCGTAAGCAGAAGTCCTGTTTTATAACCAAAAAGGAAAAGCTCCCGGCGAAGGGAGCTTTTCCTTTTTGAGAGAAAGGATTAAAAAGCGGGCATACTCTAGACAATCAATAGAAGGGTGAGGAGAAAACTATTGACCTTGCCCGCGGAGATATCATGAATTGCTCTGCCCGATTACGTCAGCAGATTCTGCGGCGGAGGAATCCTCGCTGCCGGGCTGTGTTTCGGGGGCTGTGCCGTCGGTTGGAGGAGCTGTTTCCTCCTGACCGGACGGGCGCTGTCCGCCGCGGCCGCCCATGCCGCCGCCCATACCGCCAAAGCCCTGGCTTGCTTCGCTGCCGTCCGAGGAGATGCTGGTGAGGCCGTCGGTCAGGGTGACATCGCACAGCTTGGTGCCGCCGGTCAGCTCACCCATGGTGATAATCTGGCTGTCTGAATTGGCGTCGCCGCCGGTGTACAGGCTGAGTGTCTGGCCGGAGGCCATATTCTCAGTGCAGATGACAGCGGAAGAGAAGGAGATAGGCGCTTCCAGTGAGCAGATGATCTGCCCGTTTTCGTCGCACAGGCTCAAGCGTGTTCCTGCCTGCTGCGTATCACTCCAGGTCACCATCAAAACAGCGTAGCTGTCATCCGGTTCAACCGACTGCGCCATCCCTGCGGTGCCAAGTGCAGCCAGAGTGCCGCCGGTGATGCTGGCCTCCCCATCATAGTCCAACGCGCTGTCCGCGCCGCCTTCGGAGCCAAAAACAATGACAGTGCCGCCGGAAATGGTTATGTCGCCGTTGCTGTCAATGCCGTCTCCGCCGGTGACGGAGGTGTTTTCTCCGACGCCGGCCTGCACGATCAAAGTGCCGCCGCTGATATTGATGAGAGTGTTGTCCTCTGGAATACCGATTCCCATTCCCATGCCGCCTCCAGGCTGCGGCGGCTGGGCCTGTCCCTCTGTTTGCCCGGTGGAGTTTGTCGTCTCACTGCCGGATTGTCCGGTGGAGTCGCTTGTCTCACTGCCGGTTTGCTCAGTGGAGTCTGTTGTCTCACTGTTGGTTTGTCCGGTGCTGGCCTCGGTCTGTGTGGGCTCAGCGGTCTCGGCTTGAGTGGACTCAGTGGCTTCGGTGGTTGTGGTTGTTTCCTTTAAGACGAGCGCCCCATCCACCAGGTCAAAGTCGCCGCCGCCGGCTGCATTGAGGCCGTCGTCGCTGGCGCTGACATGGATGGTGCCGCCGGAGATGTCGATCTGTGCAGCTTCCAGTCCCTCATAGCTTTCGTCGACGTTGATGGTGCCGCCAGAGATAGTGAGGTAGGCGTCGCCGTGCATGCCGTCGTCGCCGGTGCGGATGGTGAAGCTGCCGTCATGGATGGAAATGCTGTAGTTGGAGTGGACCGCGTCGTCAGCAGAATCGATGTCAAAGCTGCCGCCGTTGATAGTCAGGTTCTGCCCGGCCTTCAGGCCTTTGGTGCTGACGGTGGTGTCGCTGTCATCGGCGGAGGTGTCGTCAAACTCGTCCCAATCAAATCCCATTGCCGGGTCGAAGGAGAAGTCTCCGCTCTCGCCGATGGTCATTTCGGGGATGCCCGTGGTGGTTCCATCGGTCGTTTCGGAGGGGAGTTCAGGCGGCTGCGCTGTACTGTCAGCCGGCGGTTCGGCCATTTCAGGAGGCTGCGCTGCACCGTCAGCTGTTTGCGTATCGCCGCTCATTTCGGGCGGTTGTGCGCCGCCCGGCATCCGTCCGCCGCCACCGCCGCCGAACATCATCGAGTCGGTATGATCCGGACCGTTTTCCGCCCCACCACCGTTGAGGATGGTGAAGTCACCGCCGTTGATGGTCAGGTCGGTTTCGGCCTGGATGCCGTCGCCGGAGGAGGTGATGGTGTAGGTGCCACCGTCGATTTGAATCCGGCCCTTATCTGCGTCCTCGATGTTGCTGGCCTGGATGCCGTCCTTTTCGGAGGTGAGATTGAAGGTGCCGTCCAGGATGCAGACCGAGTCGTTGCCGCGCAGCGCGTGGCTGACCGAGGTGACGTTGTAGGTGCCGCCGGTGATCACGAGGTCGTCGTTTCCGGCGATGCCGTGTTTATAGTTGCCGGTTGCGGTGAGTGTACCGCTGCCGTTGAGGATCAAATCGTCCTTGCTGAACAGCGCCGCGTCAGGGTTGTCATCGTCCTCGGCATAGGAGGCACCGTCTGTCAGGGTGTTTTCGCTGTCCGCGGCCAGGGTGACCTTCACCTTATCCGCGTTGCGCACCAGAATCGGGCTGCTGTCCGAGCAGATAATCGATACTCCGTCCAGCACCAGATGCACCTGGTCGGTATCGCCCGCGTCGACGATGATCTGCCCGTCGGTGAGCTCCCCGCGCAGGATGTAGCAGCCTTCCCGGCTGATGGTGACGGTCGAGCCGCTGATGGCGACGCCGGTGCCGTTCGATTCTGCGCTGTCCCCGGACAGGGTGATGAGGGCGGCGCTGCTTTCATCGTAGCTGTCATCCAGCTCGTAGTCGGAGTAGGTATAGGTTTCCCGTGATTGTGTGGTGCTTTCGCTGGCGGTGCTCTCCCCAATGCTGCTGGAGCCGGTCTGTGCCGTCTGGGAACAGCCGGCGCACAGCAGCGCGATACAAAGGCAGAGGATGCACAGCTTTTTCTTCCAAGATGGATGGGTATTCAAAAAGGATTCCTCCTTATAATTCGTCCCGTATGGTGGATATCCGCCCACAGACGATGTTCAGATTGCCGTTGCGGCAGCGGATCTCGTCCAGGAAGGATTTGTTGATGCCGCTGTCCTTCAGCCGCACCAGATAGCACAGCTCATACAGGCTGCCCATGTTGCTGGTCTTGACGTGGATCAGCTCGTGGCGGGTGGTGTATTTATCGAACAGGTCGTCAAACACACCCTCATAGTCCAGCGATTCGGGAATGGTGATCTTCAGTTCCCGGTCGGTGGCATTTGGCTCGGCAAAGCGGGTGTTGTAGAACAGAATATTGGCGACGGCAATGATGACCAGGAAGAAGAAGGCATAGCCGATGTAGCCCATGCCGGTGGCAAGGCCCAGCGCCATTGCCAGAAACAGGCTGGTGATTTCCCTTGCGCTGCCTGGAACCGAGCGGAAGCGCACCAGGCTGAACGCACCCATCACGGCGACGCCGGCGCCCAGGTTGCCGTTAACCAGCATGATGACGGTCTGCACGATGACCGGCAGAAGGGACAGGGTGACCACAAAGCTCTTGGTGTAGGTATTGCGGTAGCAGTAAATCCCGGCGGAAAGAGCGCCCAGAATGACCGAGGAGAGGGTGCACAACAGGATGGCCTGCCAGCTGACCGTGCTGGTGATGATGCTGGAAAAGAAAGTGTTAAGCATAAAGTTTGCCTCCAAAGGTGTGTTTTTTTTCTAAGTCTGGGAAGAGATAGTTCTTGTAGCAGTAGCCGTACTTGGAGAAGGAGGTCGGGAAAACCGCCGCCTCATCTAAAAGGCAGCTCAGCCACAGCGGCATGGCGCCCGGAATTTTGATCTCCATCAGCACGTGGTCGGCCAGCGCATCCTGCAAGAGCGGATAGCCCCAGTCGCCGTCCGAGAGGGAGAGCTGGGTGTCGCGCCAGCGGATGTTCTGGTCAAAGGTGATGCGCAGCTCCTCCTCCTCGGGGGAGAAGAAGGCCATGCGGTCGTAGGCCAGAAAGACCTTGGGCGAGGTGTGCCACAGGTGCTGGAACCAGTCGATCTCGTGCAAGATCTGCCCGTCGCAGTGGGGGCGCTCCCCGGCAAAGAGGTATTCCCGGCACTCGTCCAGCTGCATATCGACCCGGCGCTTGTAGACGACGCCCTTGTACTTTTTCTTGAGTTCCAAAAAGACCGGGCTCTGCGCGTCCTCGGGGACGCCGTAGCTGCGCAGCCGCAGCTTTTCTTTGTAGACCGGCTTTTCCAGCGAGGAGCGAATCAGCTGAAAATTGTCGGTATCAAAGTAGATGCTGCAGATGGTGTACAGCCCGTACTGGTCCAGCTGCATCCGCTCCTGGATTCCCTGCCGCACCGTGCGGTACTGTTGGGGGGGAGCAGATATTTCTTTTCGTATCGTTTGAAGGTTTTCTGTATCATATTGCCACCTCGTATCGATGGTGATTTTTGTTGACAACCAAAGAATAGCGCAATAAGCTTAAATTAGTCTGAAAAATCCCTTTCAGCTTTTTTTCAGCTTGATGCGGTAGAATAAAAGACAGAAAATGGATGGAAAGGACAGGCTGTTTGTGTTATGATGAAAAAACAGGAGGGATGCCAGATGTTCGAGATTGCAAGGATGGATTATACACAGTATCGGAAGCACTTTTTCCCAAAACAGCAGGACGGGTGGGACATCCTCTCCTGCTGCTTTGCAAGCCCGCTGCCGCCGCAGCGCTGTCCGGCGCGGCTGTTCATTGACGACAATTGCAGGCCCCGTAGCGCGGCGGTGGTGATGGGGGACTTTGTCTTTTTGTCCGGCGAGCCGAAGCTTTCCTTTTTGAAGGAGGTTGCCGGCCGGGACGGCCTGCTGCTCATCGCCAGAAATGAGGGTTGGCAGGAACAGCTGCCCGCACTTGCCGGGGAGAGTTTTGCAGATTATAAATGTTACCCGCGCTACAGGTTTTCCCTTGCGGCGAAGGAAGATCAGCTGCAGCAAATTCTCTCCTCCCTGCCGGAAGGAATGAGGCTGGAGCGGATCGACCAAAGCTGGTTTGAGTACAGCCGCAAGGTTGCGTGGATGCGGGACTTCTGCTCGCAGTTTGCCTGCTGGGAGGACTATGCGCGGTGGGGCTGCGGATTCCTTTTGACCAAAGAGGGCAGGCCGCTCAGCGGGGCCTCGTCGTATCTGGTTTCGGAGAGCGGTTTCACCATCCAGGTACAGACCGAGGACAGCCAGCAGGGCAGGGGGTACGCCAAATTTCCCAGCGCCGCACTGATTGCCGCCGCGCTGGAGCAGGGAATCTACCCCGACTGGGATGCGGACAATGAGGCTTCCGCGCGCCTGGCACAGCGGCTGGACTACCGGCTGGAAGGGAGCTACCAAACCATTTTGGTGCAGCAACGAGTTTGAGAACAGGAGGATGGTCGATGAGAGTTTTGATCGTGGAGGACGAAAAGAGGCTGGCTCAGGCTCTGGGACAGATCATGGAGGAGCAGCACTACCAGGTGGATATCGTCTATGACGGGGCGGACGGGCTGGACTACGCCCTGAGCGGCCAGTACGACATTGTGATTCTGGACGTGATGCTGCCCAAAAAGGACGGCTTTGAGGTGGTGCATGAGCTGCGGGAACATAAGATTTCCACCCCGGTGCTGATGCTTACCGCCCGGGACGACATCAGCGACAAGGTGCAGGGGCTGGACTGCGGCGCGGACGACTATATGACCAAGCCCTTCTCGCCGGAGGAGCTGCTGGCCCGCATCCGCGCGCTTTCCCGCCGGCAGGGGGATGTGCTGCTCGAGGACATCCACTGGGCGGACTTGACCCTCAAGCTTTCTTCCCGCACGCTGCACTGCGGCGCAAAGTCGGTCAGCCTGGGCTTTAAGGAGTTTGAGGTGCTGAAGATTCTGCTGGCAAACCCCAACGGCATCGTCTCCAAGGAGGAGCTGATCGTCAAGGTGTGGGGCAGCGATTCCAACGCCGAGGACAACAATGTCGAGGCTTACATCTCCTTCTTGCGCAAGAAGTTTTATTATCTTGGTTCCCGGGCAGGGATTGGGACGGTGCGCAAGGTGGGCTATCATCTGGAGGAAAATGCGTAAATGACCAAAGAGCTTCGCAAAAAATTTATCCTCATCAACATGGCCCTGGTGGGGACGGTGCTGCTGATCGTCTTTGCGGTGCTGTGCTTTCAGAATTACCAGCGGCTGGAGCAGGACAGCATGCGGGTGATGGAGCGCTACTTTAACGACAACGGCGCCCGCCCGGTTCCCGAGCTGGAATTTGACAAAAAGCGGGAGTGGAGAAATTTCCCGCTCATGCTGTCCTTCTGCGCGGTGGTGGACAGCAATGGGGAGCTGGTCTCCTACCAGAGCGACAACCTCACGGTCAGCGAGGCGACGGTGAGCCAGGCTGTGGAGGCGGCGCTGGACAAGATGGAATCCAGTGGAAAAAACAGCGGAACGCTGAGCGGGCTGGACCTGCGGTATCTGGCGCGGGGACAGCAGGGACAGATGTGGATTGCCTTTGTTGACCGCACCCAGGAGTACGCTTCGATGCGTTCCTTTTTGACCTCTGCTCTGCAGCTGGGGGCGGCGGGGCTGATCGCGTTGTTCCTCATCAGCTTCTTTTTGTCGGCGTGGGTGGTGCGGCCGGTGGAGCGCAGCTGGGCGCAGCAGCGGCAGTTTGTGGCCGACGCCTCGCACGAGCTCAAAACTCCGCTAACGGTCATCCTGGCCAACACCGGCATCCTGCTCTCCCACCCGGATGAGACCATCGCCCAGCAGCAACGCTGGGTGCGCAACACCCAGGAGGAAGCGGTGAACATGAAAAAGCTGGTGGACGAGATGCTCTATCTGGCACGCACCGACGCCACCCAGCAGATGGTCTACAGCCTTGTCAACCTCAGCGACCTTGTCTGGAGCAGCGTGCTGCCCTTTGAGTCGGTGGCCTTTGAGCAGGGGCTGGAGCTGGAGAGCGACATCGCCGAGGGCATCTCGCTGCAGGCGGATGAGGGAAGTCTGCAGGAGCTGCTGCGCATCCTGCTGGACAACGCCTGCAAGTACTGCGCGCCCAAGGGCAGCATCTTTGTGAGGCTGGAGTGGGGCAAGGAGCAGGAGAAGGCAATCCTGAGCGTGCGCAACACCCTGGCCGAAAAGCTGCCGCCCGAGGAGCTGGAGCGCCTGTTCGAGCGGTTTTACCGGATGGACAAGGCGCGCAACCGGGAGAAGGGCGGCTATGGACTGGGGCTTGCCATCGCCAAGAGCATTGTGGAAAAGCACCACGGCAAAATCGCCGCCAGCCAGACCGAGGAGGACATTCAATTCACCGTCACCCTGCCGGTCAAGGAGCACCGGCAAAAGAAAAAGGCGCTGCCAGTGGGGAAGCATAAAGGTTTCTTGCGGAGCAGCAAAAAAGAATGATTGGCGGTTTTGGAAAAATAAACTTGCACACAAGGGCGTTTTTTAGTATAATTTATCTATAGATGGGAGGGAAGGTCCCATTGATTTGATGACAGGATATCCAAAGGGAGGTCATTTTGATGCAAACAGAGAGAAAATGGATTGATTTAAGAAGCGACACCGTCACCCAGCCGACCCAGCAGATGCGGGAGGCGATGTTTAACGCCCAGGTGGGCGACGACGTCTACGGCGACGACCCGACCATGAATGAGCTGGAGAAGAAGGCCGCCGAGATGCTCGGCAAGGAGGCGGCGCTGTTTATGGCCAGCGGCACAATGGGCAACGCGGTAGCGGTGATGTCCCACACCAATCGCGGCGATGAGATCATCCTGTCCGACACCGCCCACATTGTGGCCCACGAGGTCGGCGGCGCGGCGGTGCTGTCCCAGGCGTTTATCCGCACCCTGCACTTTGAAAACGGCATCTTCGACGCGGAGCAGACTCGCTCGGCCATCCGCGACCGCAGCAACATCCACTATCCGCGCACCGGCTTAATCTGCGTGGAGGAGCCGCTGGCGACCGGCAAGGTTGTCCCGCTGGACAAGCTGCAGGCGGTCTATAAAATGGCGAAAGAGGAGGGCCTGCCGGTCCACATGGACGGCGCGCGCATCTTTAACGCCGCCACCGCCTTAGGGGTGGATGTCAAGGAGATCGCCGCCTGCGCCGATTCGGTCATGTTCTGCCTCTCCAAGGGCCTGTGCGCGCCGGTCGGCTCGATGCTGGTGGGCAGCAGGGAGTACATCGAGTGCCGCCGCAACCGCAAGATGCTGGGCGGCGGCATGCGCCAGTGCGGATTTTTGGCGGCGGCCGGCCTGATTGCGCTGGAGGTGATGACCAAGCGCCTGCAGGAGGACCACGACAACGCCAAATATATGGCGCAGCGCCTGCAGCAGATGCCTGGGGTCAGCCTGGACATGAGCTCGGTGGAGATCAACATGGTGTTCTTTAAGCTGGACGCGCCGCAGCAGGTGATCGACACCCTGCCGGAGAAGATGCTGGAACAGGGCGTCAAGATCAACGGCATTGAGGACGGCGAGTTCCGCTTTGTCACCACCAACGACACCAGCCGCGAGGACATCGACCGGGCGCTGGATATTTTTGAATCGATTATTCGTGGATAGAAGAAATAAAAAAAGCGAGGACGGCTGTCCTCGCTTTTTTTGTTTTCTTCGCCGGGGAGAGGGAGCAAAAAAGCGGGCGCCCGGGAAGGGCGTCCGCTTGCGGGGCTTTTTTAGAGGATGCGCACGATGCGGATGTTGGCGTTGGTGACATTGACGCTGCCCGCGGAGGTGTTTGAAAGGGAGATGTTGCCGGTGGTGCCGCAGGGGACGGTGACGATGGTGGCGGCGCTGAGCGATTCGAGCTGGCCGGTGGCGCCGACGGTGGATGCCGACTCGGAGCCGGGGATGACCGCTCCGCCGGAGAGCAGCGCCATCGAAACGGCCACGTTGGTGCCGGTGGCGACGGCGACATTGGCATTGTACTCCACCAGGTAGACGCCGGGGCAGGCCAGGGTGAAGGCCGATGTACCCGCGGTGTGCTGGATGCAGCTGCCGCTGGAGAGCCGGTCGGTGGCGAACAGGACAGGGCTGTTGGAGGTGACGGTCTGCTCGGCCTCGTTGACGGCGCTTAAATAGCTGGGGCCGCTGGGGCAGACGGAGCCGGAGCCGGTGCCGGTGCTCTGGCAGCAGCTGGGGCAGGTGTTCTGACAGCAGGCGTTTTGCCAGCAGCAGCCCGGGCAGTTGCTGCCCGGACAGCAGCAGCAGTTGGGAAGGGTGTCCAGATCATAGGAGATCTGGTCATATCTTGCCAGGGCGCAGCGGGCATAGTCGTTGAGATAGCCGTTGGCGCAGACATAGGCCGGCTGGCTGGCAGAGGAAGTGTTGGAGCTGCAGGTGCACTGACAGCTGCATGGAGTGCAGGGGGTGCAGCAGCATGGATTGCAGTATGCCATGGATTCCACCTCGTTTAGAAAAGATACTGGTAAACAGTGCCGCAAACAGGTGCTGCGGCATTACCACTCTATGCCCGGGGTGCAAAAAGTGTTTCTTTTGGCCGAAGCGCGGCAGGGGCAAAGGTGCGCTTCGGCACCCCAGCGCCCTACAAAGCGGGTGTGGCACTGGTGATTTTGCGCAAAAAAGGGGCCGATTTTTCTTTTGGGGCATCAGGCATTTTTTGCGGCAAAGCGGATATACAAACGCGCGCGGGTGTGGTATAATGGGGAAAAAATCAACCATCAGGCAAACCGCAAAAGGGGTACCCCTTTTGCGTCTTTCAGAAAAGCTGAAAGACAGCCTGCCAACAGGAAACCCCGAAGGAGGAATGAGAATGAAGAAAAGACTGTTCAGCCCGCTGCTAGCCGCAGCATTAGCCGCAGCGGTGGCGCTGACCGCGGCCGCCCTGCCGGCCTTTGCGGACGGAGGGGAAGACACCCCCATCACCATCGGCCAGTCGCAGGAGCAGCAGGCGGAGTGCACCTGCACCGCGCTGTGCACCGGGGACAACATCAATGCAGATTGCCCGGTCTGCTCTGCGGAGGGTGCCGAGCTGGACAAGGTTTGCGTCGGTACAGCTCCTATGCTGCCCGTCACGGCACTGGCGGCGGAAGGTGCGCCTGGTAGCCTCTATGTAGCAGGGCAACAGATTACGGATGAGGGCTATTATACGCAATCTGGAGGTAATTGGACAAGGTCTGGCGATGATTCCACACCGCCTTCAGCGCCATATTTCCATTATACGAAAGGCAACGACAACACCCCCGCCACCCTGACCTTAAGCGGGGCGACGATTCAGGGAGGAACTTCTACCGGGTCAGTTCCTTATGGCGCCGGGATCTATGCTCAGTGCAATAGCGGGGAGTCGGTTTCCCTGACCATCGAGCTGATTGGTGAGAATACCATCACAGGCTACTATGGGATTTATGTGAATGCAGAGATAAGCGCGGACAGCTATGGTACAGACGCCTCCCTGACTATTACGGGTGAAAGCAATGGAAGCTTGAAAGTTTCTGGTTCTTATCACGGAATTTATGTCAAAAGCGGAACAGGCGGTGCTTCCCTGAACATCAACGACGCGTCTGTCGTGGCAAGCAGTAGTTCCTCCAATTTTGGCTACGCTGGCGTCTATGTGCAGTCCAGCGCGCACGCTACCAGCTCCCCGCAGCTCTCCCTTAAAGTCAATGGCGGCAGCCTGACCACCAGCGCCAGCGAGGGCAATGATGGGATACTGTTTTATGTGGGATCACCTCAAGCCACCGGTGCCACCACCAGCCTGACCGTCGCCGATAATGCCATCGTGCGGGCGAAAAACGGAATCAAAGCTGAGCGTGTCGATAAACCTACACCATCAGGCGCTGGCATCGTTTTTGACGGAACGGAAGGCACTGTATACGGCGATGTGACCTTGCAGACGGATTTGGAGATCGGCGAAGGCGAGAGCCTGACGATCCCGGACGGGGCGAGCCTGAACACGAACGGCAAGCTGACGGTTGACGGCGGCACCTTGACAGACGACGTGACAGGTGATGTAATCTATAAAGTCACCG
>OIWN01002325.1_pt1 | contig 12944 bp, 8 predicted proteins | sample 1587591 | NCBI WGS metagenome assembly OIWN01 (sample SAMEA3888901, study PRJEB22519) | human gut metagenome | biome: human gut; feature: human-associated habitat; material: faeces | place: Denmark | collected 2010 | reverse complement strand
AGTACCCAGCGGTTGTTGATGACGTCGGCCATGCGAGCTGCCTCGCAGTCGGCGGCGTTGTTGGGGTCGAGGGGATACTTGGGCTCCAGGTTCTGGACAATGCCGATCTCGCCCTCAAAGCCGCCCTCATGGAAGGCGACGACAGCCTTGGCGTGGGCCACCATCATGTTGTGCATAAGCTGGAAGGCCTTGTCCAGGCGATACTTCTCGCCGTGCGGCCAGTTGCCGACGATAAAGCTGCCCTCGGCGGTCGCGGGAATCTCGTTAAAGGTAAACCAGTGCTTGACCTCGGTGAACTCGGCAAAGCAGAACTTGGCGTACTCGACAAAGGCGTCGATCGTCGTGCGCGTCAGGAAGCCTTCGCCGCCGTTCTGGTAAAAGGCCTCGGGCGTATCGAAGTGATCGAGCGTGACATAGGGGATAACGCCGGCATTGTTGCAGGTGGCAAAGAGCTCGTGATAGAAGGCAACACCCTCGGGGTTAATCTCACCGGTGCCGTTGGGGAAGATGCGGCTCCAAGCGATGGAGACGCGGATACCGTTGATGCCGAAGCGCTGGCACAGGTCGATATCGACCGGGTACTTGTTGTAGAAATCGCTTGCAGGATCGGGGGAGAAGCGACCCTGGGCAGCCAGGAAATCGTCCCAGGGCACTTTGCCCTTGCCGTGCGTGCGGGTCTCGCCCTCAACCTGGTAAGCAGCGGTGGCGCCGCCAAACACAAAGCCGTCGGGGAACTGCATGGGGTTGGTCATGAGGCATCCTTTCTGTGGGATACGAATAGGGAGAGGTGCCCGAACTGGGGATTCGGGCACCAACAGAGGGAGGAGCTAGTCGAGGTTCTCGCGGAGCCACTTGATGGCGCCAGCGGGGTCGCGGGTAAGGTCGATATATTCCTTACCGCGCGGGGCGAGCAGCTTAATGCCCAGACGATCGGTGTCGGCCTTCATGTCGTTGTAGTAGCTACGGACCTGCGGGGCAAGCACGATAACGTCGTACTGATCCATGATGGCAGTGTGCTGGCCATAAGCGCCGGCAGAGGAAGCGATGTTCTCTCCGGTCTGCGCGGCACCTTCCTTGATGGCGTTGGCAAGCATGGCAGAGGTGCCGGCGCCGGCGCACAGGACGAGGACCTTCAGACCGTCGACATCCTTCTTGGCGGATGCATCGGCGGCGGGCTCGGGCTGATCGGCGACAGGCTCGCTGTCGCCGGCAGCGGCGGTCGGCTCGACGGAAGCGGTAGCCTGCTCGACAGCGGGCGCGGAGGTGCTGGCGGCGATGGTGGCAGCACCATCGGACTCAAGACCCAGCTCGGCGGCGCGCTCTGCCTCCTGGTCGCAGAGCAGCTTATCGTATGCCTTCAAGAACGGCAGGTAGATGATGGCGTCCAGCAAGATGATGATCGCGACAAATACCAGGGCGATGAGCTGGAAGTTCGTGGTGATGAAGATGCCGATGGGGGCAGGGGTAGCGCAAGGCACCACGAAGGAGAAGCCGTTCATACCCACGTTATCGATAAAGAACTTGGCAACACTTACGTTGACGCAGCCGGCAGCAACAAAGGGGATGAGCATGTAGGGGTTGAGGATCATGGGCGCGCCAAAGAGCAGCGGCTCGTTGACAGCAAAGGCGACCGGTACGATCGAGGCCTTACCGACGGCTTTGAGCTGCTTGGACTTCATAAAGAGAATCAGCAGAAGCGGCACGATGAACGTGGCGCCGGTGCCGCCGAACTCACCCACGAGCGACATGTTAAAGGTGAGGGAGTGGGCGGGGTGACCACCGGCCAGCAGAACCTGCAGGTTCTCGGCCTGGTTGGCAAGACGGATGGGGTCGATGCCCGGCTGGACAATCGAAGGACCATGGACACCGATGAACCAGAAGAACGCGGTGGCTGCCTGGATAAGGATAAGGCCAGGATAGGTTTCTGCAGCGGTAAAGAGCGGGGAGAGCAGTTTGATGAGCAGCTCGGAGAACGGAACGCCCATGAGGTTGCGCACGACGACATCGATGATGCCGCAGATGATGACGGCGCCGCCAAAGGGGATGATGTCGCGGAAGTTCTGAGCGATGGCGCCCGGAACCTCCTTGGGCAGCTTAATGGTCAGATCGCGCGAGACGCAGAACTTATAGACCCACACGGTAATGAACGCGGCGATATAGGCCGAGAACAGACCGCGCGTACCCATGCTGGTGCAATCGAAGACCGAAAGCTCGGAGCCGTCGAACTTGGTGGTGAACTGCGTAACAGCGAGCAGCAGCATGCTGCACTGGGCGGCCACCATGGTGGAGCCGTCGTTGAGCACCTTGCCGGCGGGCATGCGACGGTTCATGGAAGCCGTGAAGTTCTTGGCGGTGGTGCCGGCAACCATAATGCCCATAACGCCCATGGTGAAGTTGTACAGCTTGTTGCACCAGTCGATGAGCGGCTGGGGCAGCGTGATGCCAACTACGCCAGGAAGGGTGGCGATCAACAGGAAGATCGAAGAGGTGAGGACAATGGGCATGCACCCAAGGAATCCGTCCTTGATGGCCTGGAGGTAGATGTTTCTCGAGATCTTCTCAAAGAACGGTTGATGCTTTTCGAGCATCTTTACGATGGCGTCCATAGAGCTCCTTTGCTACTTGATGCGCGATGCATGTGGATGGAACTGGTCGTCGATGGATGGTCAGGACTGCCCGGAAACCTTCCTGCTTAAGGAAGGCATTGTGAAATGACAACGTTGTCATTTCGTTAATGACAACGTAAGACATTTTTGGAAGAGCAACAAGGATTTACGGGTGAACGGTCGATATTGTCCGATAAACGGCTGATTTGTCAGTCGGGCAGGTAGTGTATGCTAGAACGCAAAAAACAAGCGATAGAGAACCGAGTGGAGAAGCAGTGGCAACGATGGACAAGAAGAATGTCTCGATGAACGATGTGGCGATTGCCGCGGGTGTTTCTCTCAAGACGGTGTCGCGCGTGATCAACGAGCCCGATAGCGTGCGCGAGTCGACGCGCGATAGGGTCCATGCTGCCATGGAGGCGCTCGGGTTTCGAACCAACTTTGCCGCGCGTTCGCTCAAGCTGGGCCGTTACGGGTGCATCGGCGTGGTGATGTTCCACTTGTCGGGCGGCGCCGTGGACATGATTGACGGTATCGCCGATGCCGCCGAAGAGCGAGGCTTTGCGCTCACGATGATCAAAAAGCGGGCGGGGGAGAAGATGACCCTTGCCGAAGCCGCGCGCAGGATGTCGCAGCTGCCTGTTGATGGCATGATCTTCAACCTGCGTCAAATGGTCGATGACTTTGATACCTTTGAGGCGCCGAAAGACCTCAAGACGGTGATTATCACGCCGATGGAACATCCTACCTGCTCTACCGTTAGTGACGATCAAGAGGACGGTGCGCGCATGGCGTGCGAGTACTTCTTAAATCGCGGGCACAAGAACGTGTATTTCGTTTCTGGTAAAAAAGAGTCGCTGTCGAGCCAGTGTCGTATGAAAGGTTGGCGTGCAGCACTCGAGACGCGTGGCATTGAGCCGCCCGAGCCTCTGCAAGGTGATTGGAATGCGGATAGTGGCTATGCCGCGGGCCTTGTGCTTGCCGATAAACCCGATTGCACGGCGGTCCTCGCTGCTAACGACTGCATGGCAAACGGCGTGATGATGGCTCTACGTGACAAAGGGCTCAGTGTGCCCGACGACGTGTCCGTGATCGGCTTCGACGATGAGCTCTACAAGACGATTCCCAACTCGATTCTGACGTCGGTGAAGTTTCGCCACCGCGAGCTGGGCATCCGTGCGCTTAACGAGGTCGTCGCAGGCCTTGAGGCTCCGAGCTCCAGAAGCCGTACGCTTGTGTCGGGCGTGCTGATCGAGCGTTCCAGCGTGAAAGACCTGCGGGCGTAGACGTGCTCAGCTCGTTCATCTCAATCTGTAACAGGTAGGACCGAAATACTCGGCTAGATGTTACAGATCGAGATTGAGAGGATTGTCCTGTGCGTTTATCTCAATCTGTAACAACCAGACGTCCAAAACCGGTTTTAGTGTTACAGATTTAGACAAACGGCCCCGTCTTCCCGGTTTGTCTTGATTTGTAACAGCTAGGGACCAAAAACTCGGCTAGATGTTACAGATCGAGACAAACGGCCCCCCAGCCGAACAAAAACAAAAGGCCGGGGGCGGCGCGCCGTGTGACGTGCCACCCCCGGCTGAGAAATGGGGACAGGTTATGTGAGCGGGGCAATTCCGCTGGTCGCTAGCCGCTAGTCCAGACGACGGGTCTGCGCCACGTGCTTGTACCAGTAGGCGCTTGCCTTGGGCGTGCGCTTCTGGGTTTCAAAGTCAACGTAGAAGAAGCCATAGCGCTTGTTGTAACCATTGGTCCAGGAGAACTGATCCTGCAGACTCCACAGGAAGTAGCCGCCCACGTTGACGCCCACCTCCATGGCCTTGAGCAGCCAGCGCAAGTGCTGCTCGATGTAGTCGATGCGCGGCTGGTCGTCCACAAAACCGTCCTTGTAGGGGTCCTTGTAGCCCATGCCGTTTTCTGTAATGAAGATCTGCTTGTAGTTGGGGTAGCGCTGCTTAATGTAGACGAGCAGATCGAACAGGCCCTCGGGATAGATGATCCAGTCCCAGTCGGTGGTGGGGATGCCAGGCTTGTTCACGTGCTCGCCAATACCCTTAACGCGCCAGCGGCCGGTGCCCTTCTCGCCCGTACCGTTGTGGTGCAGGTCGTTCTCGCCGTCGTAAGCCTTCAAGAAGCGGCACTGGTAGTTGTTGACGCCCAGGTAGTCGTTGTAGAGCGCGGCCTCGCGCATAATCTCGAGGTCCTCGTCCAGGATCTCGATGGTGCCGCCCGAGACGGCAGCCAGACGGTTGGCGCACTCGAGGGTGTCGGGCGCGTAGTCGCCGCGGAAGGTGGCGTCGAGCAAGAACTGGTTCTGCAACACGTGCTCGTTGTTGGCGGCTTTGATGTCGGCGGGGTCGTTCTCGTTGAGCGGATACTTAAACTCCAACGACTGAATGACGCCGATCTTGCCCTTAAAACCGCCGTTGTGGAAGGCCAGTACGGCCTTGGCGTGGGCGAGCATCATGTTGTGCTCGCACTGGAAAGCCTCGGCCAGATGCGCCTTGACGCCGCCGGGGAAGGTGCCCTCGATGTAGGTGTTGGAGGCATCGGCCCAAATCTCGTTAAAGGTGAACCAGTAGGTCACCTGGTCGGCGTACTCCTTAAAGCAGAAGGTGGCAAAGTCCACAAAGGCATCTATGGTCTCGCGGTTGAGGAAGTCGCCCTTCTCAAAGAGGGCAAGCGGCGTGTCGAAGTGATGCAGCGTGACAAACGGCTCAACGTGGTGCTTGTGGCACTCGGCGAAGAGATCGTGGTAGAACTGCACGCCCTCAGGGTTGATCTCGCCGGTGCCGTTGGGGAAGATGCGGCTCCAGGCAATGGAGAGGCGAATGCCGTTGATGCCGAACTCCTCGCACAGCTCCAGATCGACGGGGTACTGGTTGTAGAAGTCCGAAGCGGGATCGGGGGAAAAGCGCCCCTGGGCCTCCAGGAAGTCGTCCCAGGCAACCTTGCCTTTACCGTGGGTGCGGGTCTCGCCCTCTACCTGGTAGGCAGCAGTGGCGCCGCCAAAGACAAAGTCCTCGGGAAACTGCGCAGGCGGGTTGGTGACGCTAGCAGGGTTAACGGACATGATGATCCAATCGTCTAAATCGAAGGGCCAGCCGGTCTTGGATGGTCGGCTGGCCCTGTGCGTTACTTACTTCGAGAGTTGCTCGCTTACGAAGGCGAGAGACTTATCGCCGTTCTGGGAAAGCTCAATGTACTGCTTACCGCGGCAGGCGACGCACTTGTTGCCCACGCGCTCGCAGTCCTTCTGCAGGTCGGCCAGGTAGCTTGCGGCTTGCGGGGCCAGGACGACCAGATCGAAGTCGGGGAGCATGTCCACGTGGTTGCCATAGGCCTCGGCAGCGGTTTCAAGATTGATGCCGCGCTCCTTGGCGGCCTTGGCCAGCGCGTTGGCGAGCAGGCCCGAGGTACCGCCACCCTGGCAGAGCACGAGCACGCGTTTGCCGTTGAGGTCGCTGGTGGCCGTTGCCTCGGCAGCGGGTGCTGCGGAAGCGGCGGGAGCGCCGGCTTCCACGGCCTCGGCAGCAGCGCCGGCGGCAACGCTCTTGGCGTCGGCCTTGCCCTGGAAGGCATCGTTGAGCTTGGCGGCCTTCTCGGCGTTCTTGGCGGCGAGCTCCTCCTGGGAAATCTCGGCCTCCTCGGCGCACTTCTGGGCGTCATAGGCACGGAAGAACGGATAGTACAGAACGAAGTCGACGACCAGGATAAGGGCGAGCATCACAAAGGCGAGCGGCTGGAAGCCCAGGCCCATGATGGTGCCGATGGGGCCGGGGACGGTCCAAGGCAGGGTGTACATAAAGCCGTTCATGCCCAAGAAGTCGATAAAGATCTTGAGGATCCAGATGTTGGCGATCGGGGCAAAGACAAACGGGACAAAGAAGACGGGGTTGAGCACGATAGGCGCGGCGAACAGCAGCGGCTCGTTGACGGCAAAGCACACGGGGACGATGGCGGCCTTACCGACAGCGCGCATCTCCTGGGACTTGGCCAGGAAGCAGAACATAAAGACCAGGACGAGCGTGGCGCCGGTGCCGCCCATGCAGACGACGAAGTACTGGGCACCCTGGGTCAGGACAGCGGAAGCGTGCTGGCCGGCCTGGAACGCAGCCAGGTTGTCGGTCATGTTGGAAACGAGGGCGGCGGCGATGGCGGGCTCGACGATCGAGGGGCCGTGGACGCCCACGAACCAGAACAGGCTCATGGCGCCGTAAATCACAGCAAGGCCGATGTAGCCGTCGGCGGCGGTGAACAGGGGCTGGAACACCTGGATGACGCCCTGGGCAAAGCAGAAGCCAAAGGCAGCGCGGAAGACGATGTCAAAGACCCAAAAGACGGTGATGCAGACGGAGAAGGGGATGATGTCCTTAAAGGTCTGCGAGATGTTGGGCGGAACCTGCTCGGGCATCTTGACGGTGATGTTGCGCTTGATAAAGAACTTGTAGATGATGCCGGTCACAAACGCAGCGATGAAGGCGGTCAGCAGGCCCTTGGAACCAAGGTAGGTGGTGTTGAAGCCACTGGCGGCATCCGTGGCGATGGTGTCGCTCGAAAGGAGCAAGAAGCCGATGATGGCCGCGCACATGCACGAGATAAAGTTGATCTGGTTATTCTTGGGCAGATCGCGGTTCTGGGCGTCGGCGAAATGCTTGGCCGTGGTAGCGGCGCAGGCGATGGCCAGGATGCCCATGGAGTAGTTGTAGCACTTCCACAGGGCGTTGTTGATGTCATCGGGCCAGTAGAAACCCCAGATGTTGGGGACCGAGGCTACCAGGCAGAAGATGGACGAGAAGATGATGATGGGGATGACGGAGATAAAACCGTCGCGGATCGCCTTGAGGTACTTGTTGCGGGCGATCGCGTTGAAAAAGGGCTGGCCCTTTTCGATGGTGGCGATGAGTTGCTCCATGCAAAGCTCCTAAGAGTCGGTGGGTTAGCAACGATAGCAGCTTTTGACGTTTGGTTGCCAAAATGTTGACGTTGCCATTTTGTGACACAAAATAAGACGCGAACCGATGGCCCCTGTGCCTGCGGACCGTCTATTTCTTGCGCGCAAACGTTTGAGCCGCCCGGTGGCTCTGTGTTTGCACAATGGCAACGTTAACATTTGGGCGATAAAAGCCGTTCGGGGAAGCAAAAATGTCGGTGAACGGTAGGTTTTGGGTGGTGAGCGTATGGTGGGGGAGGCGTTAGATATACTTGAAGACGTTTCATTTGACTGCGTAGGGTGCCACCAATGGCATCGTTGACATAGAAAGATCGACCTATGGCCGCTGTTAAAAAATCGATTTCCGTTAAGGATGTGGCGCGCCTCGCGGGCGTCTCAGAACAGACGGTCTCGCGCACCGTCCACGATTCGCCCAGCGTGCGCCCCGAGACCAAGGAGCGCGTGCGTGCCGCCATGCGCGAGCTGGGGTATCGCCCCAATTTTGCCGGTCGATCGCTGCGCCGCGGCAAGTTTAAGACCGTCGGCGTCGCCATGTTCAACATTACCGGTACCGGCAACCTCGACCGTATGGAGGGCTTTGCCGCCGCCGCCGATAAGCACGGCTACGCCATTACCCTCACTAAAGTAGATGGACATCCCTATACCCTCGAGAGCGCATCGTCGCGCATGAGCGCACTGCCGGTAGACGGCATGGTTGTGATCATGAATCGCATGCCGGTGGACTTTGGCACCTTTGAGCCGCTGCCTGGTATGCAGACGGTGCTCGTTACCATGCTGGAGCACCCGCTGTGCTCGACGGTCGATAACGATCAGTTCGATTGCTCGCGCCAGGTTGTCGAGTACTTGCTGGGGCAGGGGCACAAGACCGTGCACTTTATCTCGTGTCCCGAACGCTCGCTTTCGGGCATGCAGCGCGAGGAGGGCTGGCGCGAGACATTGCGCGCGCATGGTATTGAGCTGCCGCGACTCATCCGTGGCGACTGGACGGCGCGGAGTGGATATGCCGCAGGCCAGGCTCTGGCGGACGATCCGACCTGTACTGCCATCTATGCCTCCAATGACGCCATGGCCTACGGCTGCATTCGCGGACTCGAGTCGCGCGGAAGGCGTGTGCCCGAGGACGTGAGCGTGGTGGGGGTTGATGATAGTCTGGGCGACATCGTGCCCGATCGTCGCCTGACCACCGTGCGCTTTGACAACAAGCGTGTCGGCATGTGGGCAGTCGACAAGATCGCCGGCGCCGAGGGAGTTGCGTCTGGCGTGGAGCACATGCTGATCCCCGGCGTGCTCGTAGAGGGCGATACGGTGCGCGATTTGCGTTAGGGCGCGGTCCTGTTTGGGTTTCCGTTAATCATGTTTGATATTGTTCGAAATGGTTTGGAAACCGTTCGCGGGTTAAAAGTGACCGTTCATAGCTCGAAATTACGTTTTGTATTGTTCTTTATTGTTTGAATGTTAATGTTTCTGTCATACACAGCGCAGCGCGGATGCCCGGACGCGATGCTCTCCGTTGGTTCATATGTGAAAGGAACGCAATATGGCAACCAAAGAAGAAATCTCGATGGTTGGATTCGAGATTGTCGCATACGCAGGTGACGCCCAGACCGATCTGCTTGCAGCGCTCGATGCTGCTCGCGAGGGTGACTTTGAGAAGGCCGAACAGCTGCACAAGGATGCCAGCGATGCACTTATCGGCGCCCACGACACGCAGACCAAGCTGCTTTCGCAGGAGGCCGGCGGTGGCGAGATGGAGATGACCTTCATCATGGCTCACGCTCAGGACACTCTCATGACCACTATGATCCTGGAGAAGCAGGCCCGCTTTACCATCGATGCCTACAAGCGCATTGCCGAGCTCGAGGCCAAGCTCGCCTAACGAGCCCGCACAACCAAGTCCCCTTCCAAAAGCCCTGCCGCTATCCGCGGCAGGGCTTTTCTGTATCCCATCTATCTCGGTTGCGGCGAAAAAGGGGTCGATAGACCAAAATGACCCGCTTTTCCCGTCCCCGGAGGATCAGTTAGCAGTACTCGCCACGAAACTGGACCATCTACTACGTTTAACCCGGTGCCCCCGAACACACCCGCGTTTCATGAAAAACTGCAGGCGTTCTACCTGTGGTTTTGTTTTACGCCACGGGGCATGGTCGGGGATGGGCAGTTAAACGTAGTAGATGGCCCATTTCGTGGCGGGCAGGTCATGCAGCAGTCTGTTGCGCCTCTTGCCGTTCGGTTTTTCGCTGGGTGGGTATACTTCCATCCGCAATACAGGCCGGAATGAGGAGGTATCCAAATGCCGGACAACGGATCGATTCAAAAGAGAGACGCGGGCGAGATGGCTCATGGGCGTCCTGTCCAGATAACCGAGCAAACAACGGTGACCGAGCTGCAGCCCAGCCTATCCGATGTCGTGTGCGCAAACAAAAAACTGCAGATTGGCCTCATCGTTGCGCTCGTGGCACTGGCGCTGCTGTCGGGGTTTGTGGCTCGTCCGCATTTTGCCGATACCAAGACTTGGGACTCCACCATCGAGGTCATCGATCAAAAGAAGGGCAATGTATTGGCGCTCACGACCTCGTGCGTCGCCCTATCTGCGGGTATCACTGCGCTGCCGGGCGATACGGGAACGCCGGTTGCCGAGCAGCTCGCACAGCTTTCGGGTAATCTTGGTATCGTGCTTGCCGTGCTATACCTAGAGAAATATTTACTCACGATTTTGTGGTCGGTTGGCCTGGGCATCCTGATCCCGTTTGCGCTGGTGCTCTTTGCAGCGTCGCTTGGCATTCACGGACGCTGGAGCACGAGCACGGTCATTCGTCGCGTGGCAACGCGTGTGCTGGTGGTCGCCATAATTAGCATGGTGTTGGTGCCCGCGAGCGTATGGGTGTCGCAGAAGGTCGATGAAACGTATCGAGTGAGCATCGAGGCAGCCGAGCAAAAGGCGACTGACGCTGCGAGTGCGGCAGATAGCGATAGCTCCAAAGCAACCAAGAAAAAGACTGAGTCCGCAGAGTCCAAGAACGTGCTTGAACAGCTTGCCGACGGTGCCTCGGGTCTCGTCACGACGGTGACCAGCGGCGCCAAGCAGATGACCGATGAGATTGTGCAGCAGGTGACCGATCTGATCGAAGGCGTCATTGTGATGATAGTGACCTCGTGCGTTATCCCATTGCTGGTGCTCGCGGCGTTTTTGTGGCTGGGGCACACACTGCTGGGGATTGATATTTCCGGGCCGACGAATTATTTGACGGGCCGCTTTCTGGGCACTCCGTCCAAGCATGCCAAGAAGGGCGGGCAGTCCTAGTAGCTAAAACAGCTGTATATACCGGGGAATACCGCCGAAGGGCGGCCGAGACACGTTCTCGGCCGCCCTTTTGTTTGTTGAACACATGGTCGCTACGCCCGCGCCCGGTCCAAACGGTCAGCAATCATCCGTGAACGGTATTTGTTCAAAAAAGAACAAAGATAAACAAATAGTTGTTGCAGTTACTGTTCGAATGTGTTCAAATAAACATGAACAGTGAAGAATCGCACATTCAGATGCCCGGACCTGAACGAGATTCAACACTTCCAAACAGAAACTACGCACCTGCGTATCTCTCAAGGAGGATGTCATGAGGGTTGTAATCGCTTCCGATGCCGACGGTATGTCGATGAAGGAGTCCATCAAGGAGATGCTCATCGCCGATGGTCACGAGGTCGTCGACTATTCCGAGACCCCTGCTGCGGACTTTGTCGATTCCGCTACCGCCGTTGCCAAGGACCTGCTGGAGCACAAGGATTCCCAGGGCTTCGCATTCGATAAGTACGGTGTCGGCTCCTATATGGCCGCCGTCAAGATCAAGGGCATGGTCGTCGCTAACATTTCCGACGAGCGTTCCGCCTACATGACCCGCGAGCACAACGGCTCGCGCATGGTCACCATGGGCCCGGGCGTTGTGGGAACCGAGGTCGCCAAGAAGATCGCCCGCGAGTTCCTGCGTGCCCAGTACGCCGGCGGCCGTCACCAGATCCGTGTCGACATGCTCAACAAGATGGCCTAACGAGAGCCACCGAGAACTCGAACTTCTACCTCAACTTGTGAATTCAGACGAAAGGACGTTCTGATGAAGAAGACCATCGCAATCGGTTGCGACCATATCGTTACGGACGAGAAGATCTATCTGGCCGACCGCCTGGAGCAGGCTGGCTACAAGGTGCTCGACTGCGGCACCTACAGCCACACCCGTACGCACTATCCCATCTACGGCAAGGCCGTGGGCGAGGCTGTTGCCAGCGGCAAGGCCGACTTTGGCGTGGCCCTGTGCGGCACCGGCATCGGCATCACCAACGCCGTCAACAAGGTTCCCGGCGCCCGTTGTGCCCTGGTTCGCGACATGACCTCTGCCCTGTATGCCCGTCGCGAGCTCAACGCCAACATCGTGGGCTTTGGTGGCAAGATCACCGGCGAGTTCCTGATGGCCGACATCATGCTTGCCTTCCTGGAGGAGCCTTACGAGAAGACCCCCGAGCACGATGCCCTGATCGCCAAGATCGATGCCTGCAATAAGGCCGACGCCGAGGCTCAGACTGACCCGCACTTCTTTGACGAGTTCCTGGAGAAGTGGGACCGCGGCGAATACCACGACTAATTAGGTTCCGGCGTTCTACCGAACGCCGGACCGGCCGACGCTGCGAAGCCATCTGGCGGGCAATCTGCCGTTCAGCTTCGACGGCATGACCAGAAGGTCAATGCCGCCTCGCTTCACGGCACCTTGCCTCGCCAGCTGGCTTCTCGCTGACGTTGGGTGTACCTGTGGGGTTACCGCTGTTGTTGCGAAGCGTTCTGGTTCGGTAAGCTGCTCCGATAACACGTTTGCTTGCTTGGCTTGGATGCTTCACCCCTGGTTGTATTTGACTATTTGCAGCTTTTCAATTGACGGCTCGCGTTTCTGTGAGGGGGCGCGGGCCGGTTTTCTATCAGCCCATTGACTTGGCGGGCTGTCGTAAGAAAGGGAAGGCTCCTATGGGGTTTGTTCTTGATAACGGTTCTATTCGCGTAGCACTGAGCACGGCTGGCGGCTCGTTCACCTCAATTGCGGCCGACGGTCGCGAGTATCTGTGGCAGGGCGATCCGGCGGTGTGGTCGGGCCAGGCACCTATTTGCTTCCCGATCTGCGGCGGTCTTCGTGACGGTCGCGCAATGACTATGGGCGGCCGCGAGGTCAAGCTTGCCCGTCACGGCTTTGCTCGCAAACAGGAGTGGAAGCTCGAGGAGCAGGGCGACAACATGGTCGCGCTGAGCCTAAGCTCTGCCGACCATGCCGAGTTGCTCGAGCAGTACCCGTATCCGTTTAAGATCGTTGCTCGTTACATGATCGATGCGGAAAAGGTGGCTG
>OIWN01002315.1_pt1 | contig 12995 bp, 18 predicted proteins | sample 1587591 | NCBI WGS metagenome assembly OIWN01 (sample SAMEA3888901, study PRJEB22519) | human gut metagenome | biome: human gut; feature: human-associated habitat; material: faeces | place: Denmark | collected 2010 | reverse complement strand
CGCGCAGGGACAGAAAACGTTGCTGGTATTGTTGGGATGGCAGTGGCTCTAAAAAACAACTGTGACGCTCTTGAAGACAATACGAGGTATGTAGCGAGGTTGGAATCCAGGCTTGTTAGTTTGCTTGAAAGTACGGACATCAAATATGTCCGGAACGGAGGAGCAAACAGACTTCCGGGCCTCCTGAGTCTATCGTTTCCAGGAGCTGATGGAGAGGCCATCTTACACCGGCTGGATTTGACAGGAATTTGTATTTCTACTGGCTCTGCATGTAATAGCAAAAACACAGAGGTTTCACACGTTTTACAGTCTATCCGACTTGATGACGACTATGCTAAGGGTACAGTCCGAATCTCTCTTGGAAAATCCAATACAGAGGAAGATGTTGAGGCGATATTGAAGGCTCTGATGAAAATCTTCCGCGCATAATTGTACTTTTTAATTATGCCCGAATCATTTAATTTTGGCATACTTTTTAATTATTCCCTGAGCCAGTCGCGCAGGAGCCCAGATGCCAGCATCAGGCAAACCTCGGCTGTGCTCTGACGGGGCAAATTGAACACCGACAAATACAGCGAAAACCGCAAGAAACGACTTGTTTCCTGCGGTTTTTGCTATTTTTATACACTTTTCCGGCGACCGGGCTTGTATCAAAGATTACGTCTTTATAGACCCGCCTTACGCCTCTGGAGGCCGTACCCAGGCAGAGAAGAACAAGTCCACGGCCAAGAAGTATTCCAGCATGGGGGATCACGCGCCCCCGCCCTTCGACGGGGACGCCAAGGACCAGCGGTCCTGGACCCGCTGGGCGGCGGAGTGGCTTGGGGATGCCAGAAAGATCTGCAAGCCCGGCGCGCCGGTGTGTATGTTCATCGACTGGCGGCAGCTCCCCGCGGCCACCGACGCCCTCCAGTGGGCGGGCTGGATCTGGCGGGGCACCGCTGTGTGGGACAAGGGCAACAGCCGCCCCCAGAAGGGCCGCTTCCGCCAGCAGGCGGAGTACATCGTCTGGGGTTCCAACGGGGATATGCCCATCAACCGCCCCGTCCCCTGCCTGCCCGGTGTGTTCAAGTACGGCAATCCCCAGAACCGCATCCACCTGACCGAGAAGCCCCTCCCGCTCATGCGGGACGTGGTGAAGATCACCGAGCCGGGCGGCCATATCCTGGACCCCTTCGCCGGCAGCGGCACCACAATCCTGGCCGCCGTGCTGGAGGGCTACACCGCCACCGGCATCGAGGTCACCGGCGAGTATGCCAGACGGGCCAGGGAGCGGATTGAGCAGGAGCTGCGCCAGGCGGCGTGAACATGGCCGTCAACGCTCTCTTTCCTTTCTGTGCGGAGGCGTCAGGGATACCTTCGGCGGCTCCACCACAAGCCCGGCAGTGATGCAAAGCTGCCGAACGGAGGAGAGGACAATATCCCATGTCAGCTCAGAGGCGTAGCTGTACCTCGCACGGTAAGTATCCCAGAGCTTCCTCATGTGGGGATCGTCCGCAAGCTCCCGCAGAACATCCTCCGCCTCAGACAGCAGTCGGAGCGTCCCACGCCTCCTGGCCGTTGCGCAGAGCGCGTCTGCTAGAACCCGCGCCGTCAGGGTGCCGCCATAGAGCTGACATAAAATGTGGAGATCATAAAAATCCCGCATACGGGTGTTGGTTGTGGCGCGGGAAATAACCGTCTCCAGCTTCTCGGCCAAAACAGTCTCCAGGCTGTAGGCCAATATCTCGATGGCCCGCTCCTCGAACATCAAATGAAAACGGTAGCGAACCTCTCTTGGCGTGATTGCATCGCCGGTGGAAATGTCAATCTTAAATGGGGTACGCACCCCATCGAACATCGTCTCCATGGACACCCGCACACCGGGGTACTCCGCCTCGTCCATAATCTCAGAGACACTTTTTAAGGAAAAGAAAACGCCATCCTTGACCGGGACGGATATGATCTCGGAGATCATATCGCTGACGTGATCGACATCCACTGCGGCACCCCGGACCGTCGCGTCAATGTCCATGGTGGAGCGTGTATCCAGCCCAACCATGGCCGCGACCAGCATCCCGCCCTTCAAGATAAAATTCTCCCTGAACTGTGAGAGCGAGACGCGCTCCAGAAAGCGCTCCATCATGTAATTCCGCATGAGAAGCTGTGCGTCTGCCGCATTTTTTCGGGCGAGATTGTTGATCAGGTCTTTTAACTGTCTGGATGTTTTAATCATAACAGGACCTCCAAATACTGTCTCAGGATATTCTCTACATGGAACGCTCCGGCATAGTGCATCAGGCGGCGTAGATCCCTGTCTCTCCGGCCGGCGTACCGCCTCAGTGTATCCCGGAGGACCTGGACATCCATGCCGCTCCGGCTGCGTACCACATCGCAGACGGTGCGCTCCAGGTCATAAACCGCCACCGGATTTCCAAATGGTGTGTTTGTTTGCGACAGGCCCAGGCCGTGCAGCTCCGCCTTGATGCGGTACACCTTCACGCCGTCACCCTTTAAGCGGTGCGGATTGTATCCGCTTTTTACAGTCACCGTATAGGCAAGCGGCTCCCGGTCGGTCAGGTCGTGGAGGAAAAGAGCGGTATCATGGGAAAACACGGCCTGCGGACAGCGCAGATGGAGCAGGTACATCCCATCCTTCCAGGCATCCGGGGCAAGATAGAGCCCGTGGCCTACACGCTCCAAGCCTCGTTCCCGCACATAATTTCCAAGCACAGGCCTGGCGATCCCTGCAGCAACGGCATCCGCAGTCCGCAGCACACCGTTTCCGCCGCGAACCAGAGCATCCAGAACATCGAATGCAGGCATAGAACGCCCTCCTTTCGTGCTCATATAATAACTCATATAGGCACAAAAGTAAACAACGCAAACAGAGATGTTTGAGAAAAAGCTGGAGGCGGGCCGGCATATTCTGACCGGGAAGCCCATCCCACTCATGCGGGATGGGGAGGAGATCAGCGGTGGGTATGCCCGCTGGGCCAGGGCTGGGCGGCATAGCAGCTCCCGCCCGGAAGGGCTGTTCGTCTATTCCGGCCACTGTGTGGGGAATGGGTATGGCCTTCTTGACGGCGTCCGGATATACTGTAGGCGCCACAACTGGAGAAGGAGTGTAAAAATGGAAGAACAGAAATTGATCCAAATGATCCGGTTTGACCATGACCTCGTCGTATTCATCGAGGGATCGGATGACCAGCAGCGGCAAGTGAACATCTATGGGTATGCCATGCATCAAGCAGTAAACGTATGGGACTTTGTTGAGTGGCTGTGTACGCGCAAAATGCGGGCGGTATTTGCCGGAAATCCCTACGCATTCCCTGATATTGTGAATTGGCTGGGCGGGAAGCTCTATGCGATCCGGGCCAACTATATCCTGACACACAGGGGCCTGCTTCTTCCCTGGAATGCGGTGGATGGCGGAACCGTCTGGAAACCGCGGTATTGAATACCTTTTTTCTGATGACGGCAAATGCAGCCGCTATGTAGCGGGCTTTTGGGGCGACCTGTCCGATGTGAAGGATATTCACGGCCAGCCCCTGTGTGTGGGGAATATGGTGACGATGCTCCACAGTGGAGAGCCCTATGAACAGATGATCATCCTGAAAGGGAAAATCCCAGCTCTCACAGGAGCACCTGAACCGTCATGGTGCGGTTTTCCAGCCCCCATTTACAGAGGCGGGCATCATGACCGCCCAAAGATACTCCTACCCGATAATAGAACGCCAATCCTGCCTCACAGCCTACTATCCCGCTCAGAAACGGGCCAGGGCGCCTGCCAAGCAGCCTCAAAAAACAGAGGGCCAAACTCGGTGAGGGCTGTCCGGCCCGGCCACTCCGAGGCCGTGCTCCAGACTGCGGGTGGAAAGGGCTGTTTGGGGATAGTCCGGCCTGTTCGGGAATAGGAATCGCTTTCCCGCCCGGTATGTGGTATTGTGTAGCTGTGGAAGCAGCCCAGTATAATACAGATTGAAACGGAGGGAACTGTATGGGAGTCCAACGGGCGATCAATGGACAGCTCATCACATGGGAAGTCATCGTTTACGGCTTCCTCGGTATGGAGCAGGTGGCGGCACGCTACAAAGACCCTTGGAAAGCGGCGGTCTATTGCTGTGAGCACAACTGCGCCGAAGTCAAGATGGCCCTTTCCGAACCGGATGAGCCGTTACCGACAAACGACTAACCGCAGCGGCCGCGGCATCGGCTGGATGCCGCGGCCAACTGTACAAGGCCGACTTTAAAATCCTGTTTACATTCTATAAACTATCGGGTATCATGGAAAGAGAACCGCACGAGGAGGCAGGACAATGGAACAGCGATATGATAAGGAAACCGGGCTTCCCGTAGATCGCGCCTATCTGGAATGCGGCCTTCCCCCTTATTTGCAGAGGTCTCTGGATACGATGAAGCGGGCCTGGGAGGCGGAGGACAACGGCGCCAACGACCTCCACTTCGACGCGTATTATTGTGAGCTCCAGGCCGACATCAACTCCGCGGAAGTGGAGGGAGAAATCAGCTCCGAGCAGGCGTGGTACCTGCGGGAAACCTATTTGCGCATTCAGCGCGGAGTAATCTGATATGATAGACTTTACGAATCTTCCAAGACGGAACAAGACCTATGGCGGCGCCAATGGCAGCAAGCGCTCTGTCATATATCAAGATGAGCAGTATATGCTGAAGTTTCCGCCGCATCCGTCCAGGAACAGGGACATGAGCTATGCCAATAGCTGTCTCTCCGAGTATTTGGGCTGCCACATCTTTGCCCTGGCGGGCATTCCAGTACAGGAAACTCTGCCGGGGACCTATACCTATCACGGAAAAGAAAAGATTGTAGTGGCGTGTAAGGATTTTACATCCCCGGGTGTTGTCCTGCAGGACTTTGCCTCAATGAAAAACCAGGTGATTGATTCGGAGCGGAACGGATACGGGACAGAGCTGGACGATATTCTGTTCTCCATCCATGAGCAGCCGGCCATAGATCCCAAGGAGCTGGAAGAACGGTTTTGGGATATGTTCATTGTAGACGCCCTGATCGGCAATTGGGATCGACACAATGGAAACTGGGGCGTCCTCTATGATACTGTGCATGATATGGTAGCCTTGGCTCCGGTATTCGACTGCGGCAGCTGCCTGTATCCGCAGTTGGACGAGGGGAAAATGCAGGCCGTACTCAGTGATCCACGGGAAATGGACTTCCGGGTATATGAGATCCCCCTGTCTGGAATCAAGCAGCAGGACAAAAAAATCCGGTATTTTGATTTTCTGTCCTCTCTGGAATACGAGGGCTGCAACGCGGCGTTGAAGCGAATCGGACCAAGGTTGGATATGGAGCAAATCTGCCGTCTGATTGATGAGACGCCCTGCCTTTCAGGACTCCAGAGGAGGTTCTACAAAGAGATTCTGGCGCTCCGAAAGGAACGGATCATCGACTACTCGCTGCAGAGGCTTCAAGAGCGTGAGCGGAGTATGCTTCCAGGCCATACAAAGAAACCGTCCAGAGATACTGAGCGTTAAAATGGCTGGAGCTGGGTGTTACCTGTAGCACCCGAATCGCCACAATTTATCGTAAGATTTGGGCCCAGGGTGTGCAACAGCGCACCCTGGGCCTTTTGTCTGCGTCAGGAAATAGGGCAGGAACGGACGGGAAACAGCCAAGCTGCGACCGGATGGGAATCACGCCTCCCGCCCTTTTTTGTGGAAAAGCGGTCCGTCCCTCGGAATTTCAATCAATCATACCGCTGAAGGAGCAGCCCCGCCCTGGCGGGGCTGGGAGCCTCGCCGCCTCTGGCGGTGAGGCCGCAAGCATAGCGCAAAGATATCTTTTGCGCGCTTGCAGGGGTTGAACCCCTGTCCCCCATGCCGCCTTCGGGCGGAAAATCAGCGGCCACAGGCCGGAGAAGGAGTGACGATGCCAAAGAGCTACGAGATATGCCTGAGATTGTCCGCGGAAGAAAAGGAACGGCTGGAGCACAGTGCCCGCACCTGCGGTCTCTCCAAGACAGCCTATCTCCGCCGCCTTATTTTGGGGAAGGAGGTCAAGGCGCTCCCCTCACAGGAGATCAAGGCCCTGCGCACCGAGGTGCATAAAATCGGCGTCAACATCAACCAGATTGCCCGCAGCGTCAACGCCGGAATTGCCAAGGCGGAGGACGCCAGGCGGGGGCTGTACCTGCTGGAACAGGTCTATGAGCTCATGTATGAGGTAGCAAAAAAGTAATGGCCATCACCAAGATCCTGGCCCGGAAGGGCCGCCTGGACGTGGGCATCCGCTATGTGCTCAACGGGGATAAGACCCAGGAGCAGATCCTTACAGCCCGTCTCAACTGTGACCCTGGCCATGAGTGCCGGCAGATGCTGGAGACCAAGCGGGCCGTGGGCAAGGAGGGCGGCGTACAGTATTACCACCTCATTCAGTCCTTTCAGCCCGGAGAGGTCACCCCGGAGTTGGCGCTGGAGATCGCGCGGGAGTTTGCGGAGGAGCACCTGCCCGGCTACCAGACGGTCATCGGCATCCATGTAGACAAAGAGAACATCCACGCCCACATCCTCTTTAACTCGGTCAACGCAGATACCGGCGAAAAGTACCACAGCAATGCCCAGAGCTACTACCGGCAGATCCGGGTCATATCAGATCGCCTGTGCCGGGAGCGCGGCCTGTCCGTTCTCCTCCAGGGGAAGCCCACCCAGGCGGTCAGCTACATTGAGTGGCTGCGCCGGTCCAGGGGCCAGCCCACCTTCCGCTCCATGCTGGAGGAGGATCTGCGCACCGCCATAGCGGGCGCCAACGACCTGGGCCACTTCTTCCTGCTCATGGAGCACATGGGCTACGAAATCAGCCACGGGAACCGCTTGGGCTTCCGTCTGCGGGGACAGGAGCGCTTCATGATCCCCGGCAGGAAAAATCCACTGTTCACCGAGGACGGCATCCGGGCCGCCATCCAAGGAAATCTGGCTGCCATTGAGGCTGGACGGCGGCCTGCCGTCCAGCTCCGGCCGCAGTACCGCCCCTACCAGAAGTACCCCAGGTACACCGGCTTTTTGGCCCTGTATGTCCACTATCTCTATCTACTGGGGAAGATCGGCAAGCGGCAGTACCCACCCCGCATGACGCCCCAGCTCTGGCAGGAGGTCATGCGCTTTGAGCAGTACCGGGAACAGTTTGCCTTCCTCCGGGACAACGGCATCACGACCCGGACGGACATGGCGGCCTTCACCGCCCGCACAGAGGAGACGCTGGCCAACCTGATGAAGCAGCGCACCGTCCTCAATGTGCGGAGGAAGCGGCGCCGGGCGCTTTACACCGCTTTGGCGGATGCGGAGGCCCTGGCCCCTGTCAAAGAGCTCTATGAGGCCGGACTGTCCGGCATGGAGACGGAGTTTGCCCAGTACATGGACGCTGTGGCCGCCCTGGAGCAGTGCGGCGTCCCCAGAGAAGGGCTGATTCAGGAAAAGGCGGAGCTCTATGATCGGCTGGCAGAGCTCAACCGGCAGATCCGGGCGGAGCGGAGGAAGTTGGCCCTGTGCCGGAAGACCCAAAACAGCCTGCCCCGGATGGAGCAGGAAATCGACAAAGCAGAAGCGCGTGAAAGCGAGGTGAGAACCAATGAACATAGGAGGCGGTGAGGCGGCCGACCAAATGGTGCGTATGCTGCTGTCCGGGACGGAGGTGGTCATTCGGCTGTCCGGCTCGGCCCTGAAGAACCTGCTGGCCCTTACCCTGGCCCTTGCCCGGAACCATAAGAAGCTCTCCGGGAAAGTCAACCTGGGGAAGATGCTGCGGGAGACACGGGATCTCCGGCAGTTCTCCATGACCCCGGAGCAGTACAAGGAATTTCAGCAGAAAGCAGAAGCTGTTGTTCGCCACCGTCAGGGATCGGGATGGCTGGGGGAAGCTGATCGACGTGATCCTGCCGGTGACCGAACTGGATCGGGCCAACCAGATCTTCCAGCGTATGCTGTACCAGGAACCGGACCGGCAGCCGGAAGCACCCACCCCAGAGAGGGAGCGGACGAAGGAGCGTACCAGCCCCGAAAAGGGCCCGCAGGAGCGCCAGAGGCACCCCAAGACCCCCACGGCACGGCAGGACCCGCAGACGCCCACACAGGGCCGCCAGAGCGGCCAGACGGCCCCACATCAGGCAGATCCGCCAAAAAAAGAGTCTCGGTCGGGACGCGGCTCGCGCGATACAAGAACCAGCTCCTCTACCCCCCAAGGCCAAGGAACTATGACTGAACGCCCCTCAGTGGAGGGACGGCTCAGGGCTTACCGGGCGCAGTTGGAGCGGAGCTCCGTCCCGGCCAAAGAGAAAACAAAATCCAGGCCCAAGACGAGATAATGGCGTGTTTAAAACAGGCATTCCACTCCTCCGGGGTGCGCCGGCCTATGAACGGCGCACCCCGGATTTTTTGCGTTTTCCCGGAGGTGAACGCCACTGAAACAGCCATCCCAAGCAAACAGGCTTCTTGTCTGCCTGCTCTTTTACATCCCCGTGGTATGGGCGGCGCTGCTCATCGCCCAATCACTGGAAAGCAGCCAGGGCCCGGCTGGCGGACTGCCGGCCCTGATCGCCAGCCTGACCGCCGCGCTCCAGAATCCCCTGGAGGTGCGGTGGACGGACAAGAGTCTCCTCTCCATCCTGAGCTGCGCCGGCGTCTATATCATGGCCCTCGCCCTGTGGGGCGCGGAGCACGGCCGCAGGCGTGAGGGGGCGGAGCACGGCTCCGCCGCCTGGGCCTCGCCCCGGCAGGTCAACGCCATGTTCGCCCAGAAGGAGAACAAGATCCTGACCCGCAATGTCCGCCTGGGGCTGGATACCCACAAGCACCGCCGATCCCTGAATGTGCTGGTTATCGGCGGCAGCGGCGCGGCCAAGACCCGGAGCTACGTGAAACCCAACATCCTGGAGGCCAATACCAACTATGTGGTCACTGACCCGAAGCAGGAGGTGCTCACCGCCACTGGCGGCTGGCTGAAGCAGAACGGGTACGAGATCCGGGTGCTCAATCTGGTCAACCTGGAGCAGAGCGACGGCTACAACCCCTTCCGCTATCTGCGGGACGAGAAGGACGCTCTCAAGCTGGTGAACAATCTCATCCAGGCCACCACCCCGAAAGGCAGTCATGAGTCCGACCCATTCTGGACCAAGGCCGAGACGGCGCTCCTCCAGGCCATCATCCTCATGCTGTTCCAGGAGGCCCCGGAGTATGAACAGAATTTCTCCATGGTCATGCGGGTACTGGAATACGCCGAGGTGAAGGAGGAGGACGAAGAGTACATCTCGCCCCTGGACCTGCTCTTCCAGGCCATAGAACAGGATCGACCGGACAGCGTAGCGGTGCGGCAATACAAGGTCTTTAAGATGGCCGCGGGCAAGACCTCCAAGTCCATCCTCGTGTCCACCGCCGTCCGGCTGGCCCCCTTCAACCTGCCCCAGATCAAGGCCATCACCGACCACGACGACATGGATCTCTACACCCTGGGCGAGAAGAAATGCGCCCTGTATGCCGTTATCCCGGATAACGATACCAGCTTTAATTTTCTGGTATCCCTGCTCTACGCCCAGGCGTTCCAGGCCCTCTACTACAGCGCGGACCAGATCCACCAGGGGGCCCTGTCCCGCCATGTCCACTTTGTGCTGGACGAGTTCGCCGCGATGCCCCTGCCCGGCTTTACCCGTGAGCTGGCCACCATGCGCTCCCGCAACATTTCCGCCAGCACCATCATCCAGAACATGGCTCAGATCAAGGAGCTGTACAAGGACAGCTGGGAGACCATTCCTGGCAACTCGGACACCATCCTCTACCTGGGCGGCAACGAGGCCAGCACCCACAAGTACATCTCCGAGGCGCTGGGCAAGGCCACCATTGACACGAGGACCCACGGCCAGACGAAAGGCCGCTCCGGTTCCTACTCCACCAATTTCCAGATGAGCGGCCGGGAGCTGCTCACCCCGGATGAAGTGCGCGGCCTGGACAACCGGTATGCCATCCTGTTCATCCGCGGCGCCAGGCCGGTCATGGATCTGAAGTACGAGCTCACCCAGCATCCGGCCATCCGCCACACCGTGGACGGCGGCGGGCCGCCCTATATTCATAAAGGGAAACAAGCGCCAGCGTTTACAGGAACTCCTCTTTTTCAGGCATTTTCCGCTGAAGAACTCAATGAAAGTGAGGAGAATGCTGCATGAAACATGATCTCAACCGCAACCTCCAGTGGCGGGCAAAGCGGCTTTACGCCCTGTTTGCCTGCCTCGTCCTGACCCTGCCCTTCGCCGTCGTCCCCGCCTTTGCGGCGGATGACCCTCTGTCCGTGGTCACCAGCCTGTCCGACTTCATCTTTTCCCTCATCCGGGCCGTGGGCCTCATCCTGCTGGGTTACGGCATCCTCCAGGTGGGCCTCTCCCTCCAGTCCCACGACCCCTCCCAGCGCTCCAACGGTATCCTCACCATCGCGGGCGGCATTGTAATAACTTTTACGAAGGAGATCCTCACTCTCATCACCGGGGGATAACAAGCGGCCGGGAACGCAAATGCGTTCCCGGCCACTCATCTTCACAAAATGTTTTGATAGTTCCGCCGCCCATAGAGGATGCGCTGGATCTGCACCGTTTGTCCTGAGATGGTATAAAAGACCAGATAATTCTCCACGATGAGATAGCGGTATCCTTTGGCGGCCAGGGCCAGATCACGGGGGCGCGGACACCGTTCCGGCATATGAGACAGGCCGCCGATCTCCTCCGTCAGCTTGTCATAGTACCGCAGAGCGGTCTCTGGGGAGAGCGTGTTCAGATAGTCGATGATCTCCAGAAGATCCTGCTTTGCGGTGGAAAAGATTTTTACCTCATACTTTTCCATGGACGCGCTCCCTCAGCTGACGGGCCACTGCAAGGAAATCTTCCCCCTCCGCGCCGGCGGATATCTCCTGCTCCGCCACGGCCAGCTTTCCGTAAAGGTCGATGAGCGCCTGCTGCCGCTCATACTCCTCCATACTGAGGACTACCATGTCGCCGCTGCCGTTGCGGGTGATATAGACCGGCTCATGGGTCTGGCGGCAAAAATCAGATATCTCGTTGGCATTGTTGCGCAGGTCGGAAATCGGACGAATGGTCGGCATGACAGCCACCTCCTTATAGGAACAGTATAGCAAAATTATGAGCAAATATCAAATGAAATTTAGAGTGAATCGAGGTGATCAAAATCGGCAGTGGAAACTGGATCGTCGACAACTTAAATTCCGCTCTGGAGACCTGGAACGGCAAGCTCACGGAGATCTGGCAGCTCATCAGCACCACACCGGAGGAGTTCAAGGGCGGCGGGGTCTGGAATGTGATCGTCAATATCAACGGCGCACTCCAGGCCATCGGCTACGCCCTCCTGGTGCTGTTTTTTGTGATGGGCGTGGTCAAGACCTGCGGCAGCTTTACCGAGCTGAAGAAGCCGGAAATGGCCTTCAAATGCTTTGTCCGTTTTATTCTGGCCCAAGCCGCGGTAATGTATGGGATGGAGCTCATGACCGCCCTGTTCCGTGTTGCCCAGGGCATGGTCTCCACCATCATGGACTCGTCTGGCCTGGCGGATCTAAGCGCCACCACACTGCCGGACGAGATGGTGGCCATCATTGAGAGCGTGGGGTTGATCGAGAGCATCCCCCTGTGGGCCATCACTCTGCTGGGCTCCCTGTTTATCTGGGTGCTGGCCCTGGTCATGATTCTGACCGTCTACAGCCGTTTTTTCAAACTCTATATTGCGACGGCTATCGCACCTGTACCGCTGGCCAGCTTTGCAGGACAGCCCTCCAGCAGCATCGGCGTGGCCTTTTTGAAAAGCTACACCGCCATCTGCCTGGAGGGCTGTGTGATTGTATTGGCCTGTGTGATTTTCTCCGCCTTCGCCTCGACCCCGCCCGCCATAGCGGACAGCTCTCTCGCTCCAGCCACCATTGTGTGGAACTATGTTGGCGAACTGATTTTCAATATGCTGGTGCTGGTGGGGGCCATCAAGATGAGCGACCGGCTCATCCGGGAGCTGATGGGCCTGTAAACATTACAGTTCCTCCGTATCCACTATGGATGTCCCCGCCGCCCTGGCCTGCCGTACACGCTGGACAAGCCGCTTCGCTGCGGCGTGCTCAGCCAGTGCATCCCCCAGAACTTCAGCCGCCTTCCGCACCAGCGTCACCACCCAAGAGAGGGCGGCTGCGCCGACCAGGAGGAGAAGGATGCCGTCCGCCAGCGCCGTGTGGGCCTGATACCAGCCGTGGAACACGGTGAGCATCAGCAGCACATACACAAGCGGGATTCCCAGCCGGAGCCGGACCGCCAGACTCAGCAGTAAGAGCAGGAGGCACAGCCCCGCCCCAAGCATCAAAACCACCATCGCCACAACCTCCCTTTTTTGTTTGTGGCATATTAGCATAGACAGACAGCTTTTGCAACCGTCTGTCTGCCAATTCTTAAAACCGGAGGTGAGTTCACTGGAGGTACGCATCAACAAGGAAGTACGGGACTATCAGGAGAGCTTATTTTTTGGCCTCACCCTGCGGCAGTTTATTTTCGCCCTGCTGGCTGTCGCCGTGGCCGTGGGGATCTACTTCGGCCTACGCCCAGTGCTGGGCAGCGAGGTGGGCTGGGTGTGTATCCTGGCCGCCTTTCCCTTTGCCCTGGGCGGCTTTTTTCAGTATAACAGCATGACCTTTGAACAGTTTATCCTGGCCGTGATCCGCTCCGAGCTGCTCTATCCGAAACGGCTCGTGTTCAAATCGGACCACCTGTATGCCAAAGCCCTGGATAATTCAACGCTGAAGGAGGCTGTCAAGCTTGATTAAAACCCTGCTGACCACGTTAAAGCAGGATAAAGAGACATTTGAGGTACCGAAATCCGTACAGGACGCCATCCCCATCCGCCGCCTCTGGCCGGATGGGATTTTTCAATTCGGAAGCAAATTCTCCAAGACCCTGCGGTTCAGCGACATCAACTACGCCATCGCCTCCAAAGAGGACAAGACG
>OIWN01002307.1_pt1 | contig 13020 bp, 10 predicted proteins | sample 1587591 | NCBI WGS metagenome assembly OIWN01 (sample SAMEA3888901, study PRJEB22519) | human gut metagenome | biome: human gut; feature: human-associated habitat; material: faeces | place: Denmark | collected 2010 | reverse complement strand
GATCGACACAGAAGCTGCAAACCTTCTTGCGGCCGCGACGCATGGGGCGTGCGGGACGAGAGCCTTCGGTTCTTTCAAAAGCCATTGCTTATTACCTCCTGTTGGATTTTTACGGTTAAAACACCGGTTCGGGAATCAGAACGGCAGGTCGTCGCTGTCGTCGATGACGGCGAAGTCATCTGCATTGCCGGCGGAATAGCTGGGAGCTGCCTCCACAGCAGCCGGACGGGCAGGGGCTGCGTTCTGGTAGGACGGAGCAGCATTCTGATAGCTGCCGCCGCCCTGATTGCTGCCATTCGATTTGGAGCCAGCAAAGTTGACGTTGTTTGCCACGACCTCCACAGCGGTGCGGTTGTTTCCGTTCTTGTCCTGATACTGGCGGGTCTGGAGACTGCCTTCGATGGCGATCAGACTGCCCTTCTGGAAATACTTGGAGACGAACTCTGCCTGCTGGCGCCATGCGACGATGTCGATGAAATCGGCCTGACGCTGCTCGCCCTGACGGGCAAAGTTGCGGTCACACGCAATGCGGAAGCTGCACACATTGGTGCCGCTCTGGGTGGTGCGAAGCTCGGGATCCGCCACGAGACGGCCCATGATCGCTACAACATTCAACATAATACGGACTCCTTTTTCGTCACGAAAAGATTACTCCTCGTGGGCAACGATCAGGCTGCGCATAACGCCCTCAGTGATCTTGTACACACGGTCGAGCTCAGCGGGGAAGCTGGGGTCAGCAGTGAAGTTGATCACGGTGTAGACGCCTTCCTCCTCATCGTTGATGGGGTAGGCCAGACGGCGCTTGCCCCACTCATCGATGGAATCGATGGTACCGTTAGCCTCGATCAGGGACTTGAACTTACCGATGAGAGCGGAAGAAGCCTCCTCGTCGAGAGCAGCGCTGGTAATCAGCATGGTTTCGTACTTTGCCATTTTGTAGCACCTCCTTTTGGACTTAAGGGCCTCAAGAATATGAGGCCAAGGGTACACAGCCGGCGCGGCGTCGCGCGGACTGTGCGGCGTGTCTGTTCAGACAGCAATTTATTATAGCAAGCCCCGCAAAAATTGTCAAGCCCTCCCGCAGGATTTTTTTCGTATTTTTGAGCGCATGACAGCAAAATCTCCCTCATCATTCTTTTTATGCTTTTCCAGTATATCCGTCATATCGCTTTTATATGGCATCCTTCGTCATTTTCAAGCCAGTTTTCCTTTGCATTTCGCCGAAAGATGGACTATAATAAAAGATGTCCTTCTCCCCTTCTGTCTTCGTGCGCGGCGCATGGCAGGGCTTACGGGGGAGCAGGACGATTGCTAACGTCAAAGGAAGGATCGCATATGTATTCCATCTTTCGGAATCTCGCCCTCATCCTCATCAGCGCCAAGTTCTTCGCGCTGCTCGCCCGCAAATGCCGGGCGCCGCAGGTGGTGGGTGAGATCATCGCAGGTCTTGTCATCGGTCCCTGTCTGCTGAATCTCGTGCAGCCCAGCGACTCCATCGCCATTTTTGCTGAGATCGGCGTCGTGCTGCTGATGTTCACCACCGGCCTCGGCACCAACCTTCAGGAGCTGATGCGGGCCGGCCCCATCGCTACCCTCATCGCCTGCGTGGGCGTGGCCGTGCCTCTGGCAGGCGGCACCCTGCTCTACAGCCTGTTCTACGGCTTTTCGGCGCTGGGCAGCCCGGAGTTTTATCGGGCGCTCTTCATCGGCACTATCATGACGGCCACCAGCGTCTCCATCACCGTCGCCACCCTGCAGGAGCTGGGCAAGCTCAAGAGCTTCCTCGGCACCACCATCGTCAGCGCAGCCGTCATTGATGATGTCATCGGCATCGTGGTGCTCACCTGTGTGCTGGGTGCCAGCGGCGGCGCAGACACCAGCCTCGTCGATGTGCTGATGGACACCGTCCTCTTCTTCATCGCAGCCATCGTCATCGGCCTCATCATCCACAAGGCCATGCTCTGGCTGGACCGCCGCAACCCCCACACCCAGCGCATCACCATCGTCAGCCTCGCGTTCTGCTTTGCCATGGCCTACATCGCGGAGCAGTACTTCGGCATCGCGGACATCACGGGCGCTTACATCGCGGGCATCGTGCTCTGCTCCCTCGAAGATGCGCCCTACATCGAGCGCCGTGTGGACATCAGCGGCTATATGCTGTTCTCCCCCGTCTTCTTCGTCAGTATCGGCCTGAAGACCGACATCAGCGGCCTGACACCCACCATCCTGCTGTTCAGCGCCTGCTTCGTGGCCGTCGCCCTGCTCACCAAGATCATCGGCTGCGGTCTGGCTGCGAAGCTCTGTCGGTTCAACTGGGGCGACTCCCTCAAAGTGGGCGTCGGCATGATGACCCGCGGCGAGGTGGCCCTCATCGTGGCCCAGAAGGGCCTCGGGGCCGGTGTGGTGGACCCTGTCTACTTCACCGCCGTCATCCTGCTCATCGTCGTGTCCTCTATCGTGACGCCGCTGGCGCTGAAGGGGCTGTTTGCAAAAGCATAAGTTATCAGAAAGCCCCCTCTTCCGAATGGAAGAGGGGGCTTTCGTCATTTTATCGGTTTTCTGCTAAAACTCAAACGACCTGAATGCGGCCTGCGCCGTACGGATTCTCGTAGTTCAGCAGGTAGCCCGGATAGCTTGCCAGCGGGCTGTTGGCACTGCTCAGGACAGGCACATCGTTCACAGCGTCGAAGATCATGGCGTAGGTGGACATGACGAGGTAGTCCTCAGAGACATAGTCCTTGATGAGCTCTGCGCCGTCGAACATAGCGAAGCCATCGCCCAGATTGCGCAGGGTGTAGTTCATGCCGGCCAGCGCATAGGTGCGGTTCAGGTCCAGCGGCTCGTAAGCGCCGGTCTTCTTGTTGTAGATGCGCACGTTCTGGACACGGGGCGTGCCTGTGGCGCTGCCCATCCAGACATTCTTGTCGTCGGTGAGGACGGTGTTGGGGATGTCGGTGTGGATCTCGTAGGTCGCACCGGCAACATGCAGGAAGCCGCCGTTCTCCTTGCCCTCCGGGCCGACGAAGCGGGCGCCGAACTCCAGAGCATCCTGGATCTGCTTGCCGGTAACAGACATCAGGCAGGCCACATTGCCGAAGGGGCTGACCTGCTTGCAGGTCTTGAAGGTCCACTTGCCGGCGTCCACATCGGTGCGGATGCCGCCGCCGTTCATCATAGCGATGTCGCAGTCCAGCTGCTCGACCTCATTGAAGTAAGTATAGATGCCGTCGGCCACGAAGTCGCCGAGGTTGGTCTCGTCCATACGGATGCGGCGCTTGCCGGTAGCGGGGTCGTTGATGTAGAATTTGATGTCCGTGGTGGCGATCTGCTCGCCCAGCATAGCGTCCACATCGTTGATCCAGGCTTCTGCGGTAGCGGCCACAGCGGCGTCGGAGACATCGGCGGTGGAGATGAGCTCGGTGGTGATCGCACCGTCCTCGGCGATGGTCATTTTACCGACATTTGCCAGATAAGAGCCGGTCTGAGTCAGGGTGACAGCCTTGCCGGCTGCATCGTAGACCTGTTTGTTCTCCATGACGGTGTGAGAGTGGCCGTCGATGAAAGCGTCAAAGCCGGTGGTGTTGGCAATGACTTCCTCACTGGTCCAGGGAGAGGAGGACGGGTCAACGCCCAGATGGCCCAGACCGATGATGATGTCTGCGCCCAGGGTCTTGGCCTTGTCGATGGCCTTCTGGACGGCGTCGTACAGCTTCCTGCCGTCGTCACCGCCTAGGATGTCGTAGATGTACTTGGTCTGCTTGGCGTTCATGAAGTAAGCAGGAGTGGACTTCGTGAAGGACTCGGGGGTCGTGATGCCCACGAATGCGATCCACTTGCCGCCTGCGGGGAACAGCTTGACAGCGGGCAGGACGCGCAGGCCGGTGCGCAGGTCCACCCAGTTGCAGGAGACATAGGGGAAGTCCGCTTCCTTGATAATGGCCTTTGCGCGGGCCATGCCGTAGTCGAACTCGTGGTTGCCCAGAGTGGCGATGTCGTAGCCAGCCTCATTCATCAGCTCGATGATGGTAGCGCCGTCGTCCATGGAGCCGTAGGCAGTACCCTGAATATGGTCGCCTGCGTCCACCAGCAGGACGGGCTTGCCCTCATCCACGTAGCCCTGCTTCATGGCAGCGATAGCGGCATAGGTCAGTTTGGGAGACTTGTTGTCGATGTAGGTGTGGACGTCGTTGGTGTACAGGATGGTGACAGCGGCATCCTTGCCCGTCAGGAAACCGGCCGAAGCCTGAGGAACGGCAGCAGCCATGGCGGAGGCAGCGGCGGTGACACCGGCAGCCTTCAGGAAATTGCGGCGAGAAATAAAGTGTTTCACGAAAAGGACCTCCTTTATGTTCCAGACCAGTTTTTGCGGCACAGCCTCTCTTCCGCTGTGCCGCATTCTTTGTTTTAAGCTTACCACAGAACCGCCGAAAGAGCAAGCACAAAGATGGTCATTCTGCATAATAGTTTTCTTTATGAGTACGACTTTTTATGAAATCTCGCGCAAATCGGCACAAAAGACCGGGCCGCTGCTTCCTGCCTCAGGCTTGCAGCGACCCGGTCTTCCGGTTATGGAGGGATCAAAAATGGAGTGTTATTGTCAGATAGCGTGATACTGGCGCAGGAACTTCTCGAGGTCGGTGCCTTCGATCTTCTTCAGCGCCTCCTTCAGGGCGATGCGGCCCATAAGGGGCAGTTCCATGTCCGTGAGCTTCCGGCCATCCCGCAGCTTCACCGAGGCATCCACCAGCGCCCGGACGTCATAGGTGCTGCCCCAGACCTCCGGCACGCCCCGGTCGATGTTCAGCAGCCGGTACACCGCCTCCATGCCGGTGCGCATGGAGTATTCGGTGGTGAAGATGGTATCCCGGCCGGTCTCGGCGAACTGGCCGAGGAAGGCAAAGTTCACCGCATCCTTCGGCACGATGTCGGGGCGGTCGCCCTTCGCGCGGGGCATGAAGAAGGCGTCGATATAGGGCATCATGACCGGCACGGTGTTGGCGCTGTGCTCGGCAAGCTCTGCGATGTCCTCCACCGGCACGCCCAGATGGTAGAGCCACTCCATGCAGATCTCCCGGCCCGTGCAGTCCCGCATGGGCTTTTTGACGTAATCGCCGGGCTTATCGCTGAACAGGCCGTACACCCAGACGCAGAGCTGGTCTTTGGGCTGTGCCCGGAACTGCTGCTGGCGGTTCAGGGTCCAGCTCATGAGCCACTTGGAGTCCTTCACCGTGACGATGCCGCCGGTGACGGTGCGGCCACTGAAGGGGTCGCGCTTGCAGATCTTCTGGATATACTGGGGGATCTTCTCATCCAGCGTCGTGATGGTGGCGCTTTCCCAGTTGGTCAGCTCCGGCTGGCTGCAGAACTTTTCCGGGTAGCCGAAGGAGTCGTCCAGCGCGGCGATGCGCTTCCAGAGGTCCCAGCCGTTGCCCGGCTTGATGGTGGGGTCGAAGCCCGCGGCCTTGTTCTGTGCGCCGACGGTGCAGCTCTCCACGCAGCCGCCGTTGGTGATAAAGAGCAGGTCGTCCTCGGTCAAATCGATGGTCTCCACCGCGCCCTTATGGTCTACCGTGATGCCCGCCGCCTGCTTTTTGCCCGGCTCGAGGCTGAACTGGACGTCCACGACCTTTGTGTCGTAGTAGAACTGGACGCCGTGGTCTTTCAGGTAGGTGACCATGGGCAGGATGATGGACTCGTACTGGTTATACCGGGTGAAGCGGAGGGCCGTGAAGTCGGGCAGACCGCCGATGTGGTGGATATACCGCTTGAGGTAGAGCTTCATCTCGAGGGCGCTGTGCCAGTTCTCAAAGGCGAACATGGTGCGCCAGTAGAGCCAGAAGTTGGAGTTGAGCACCTCATCGTCAAAAAAGTCGGTGATCTTTTTGTCCTCAAGCTGCTCGTCGGGGGTGAAGAACAGCTTCATGATCTCCATGGCTCCCTTATCCGACAGGCCAAACTTGCCGTCGGTGTGGGCGTCCTCGCCCCGGTTCACGGTAGCGCGGCAGAGGGAATAGTTGGGGTCGGCCTTGTTCAGCCAGTAATACTCGTCCAGCACACTGGCTCCCTCCGTTTCCAGCGAAGGGATGGAGCGGAGCAGATCCCACATGACCTCGAAGTGGTTGTCCATCTCACGGCCGCCCCGCATCACATAGCCCACGTCGTACTTGTAGCCGTCGCAGGCACCGCCGGGCAGGGGGTCTTTTTCAAAAACGTGTACCCTCTCCCCCTTCATCTGGCCATCCCGCACCAGATAGCAGGCTGCCGTCAGGGCCGCCAGACCACTGCCGATGATATAAGCCGATTTGCGATCCACGCCTTCGGGCTTGCGGGGCCTCGCAAAGGCTTCGTAATTGCCGCTGGAATAATACATAGACGTGACCTCCATTTTGTTCTGTACCGGCAGCACGTTCGGCCCCGGTTTGTTTGGTTCTGGCATCAGTATACCCCGCCGCTTCCCGCCCTACAACAAACAAAACCGCCCAACTGCCGCAATTTTTGGCAAATGGGCAGGTTTGCATAAAAAATCCGCCCCCGGCGTACCGGAGACGGATAAAAAGTTTTATGATGACTCAGAATGTCAGCCGCATCTGATGCCAGACCACATCGCCGTGGGTGGAGACGGAAACGCCCTCATCCACGAAGCCGAACTGCGCATAAAAGCCGATGAGCCGTTCCTTGCAGGTGAGCACGATGCCCTTGCGCCCGGCGGCTTTCGCGTCGGCGCAGACCTGACGCAGAACACGGGAGGCACAGCCTTCGTGCCGATGGGCCGGGGCGGTGACGACGCTGAATATCATCTGCCACCCACCCTTCGGCGTGTGGAGATGGGGGTCATCGTACATCTCATCGGTGAGGTCGGGCATATCGGTGACGAAGCCGTTGACGAAAGCTTTCACCTCGCCGCCCTCGTCCAGCAGCCAGAAACAGTCCGGGTAGACAGCCACACGCCCGGCGATGCTCTGCCGGGATGCCCCCTCTGCGGGCGGGTAGGACGCAGCTTCGATGTCGGCCAGTGTGTCCACATCAGTGGGCAGTGCATGACGGATGCTCATGCTCTCCCCTCCTCAGGCTTTGGCGGCGGGAGCCACCTCAAAGTCGATCTTGCCCAGATTGACGTCGGCGCGGACGATGGTGATCATCATCTTGTCGCCGAGGCTCCAGGTCTTGCCGGAAGCGGGGTCGGTCAGGCGGACGCCCTCGGTCAGGCTGGTGCCGGAGGGAGTCAGGCTGGAAGCAGGCACGAAGCCCTCCACGCCGTTGTCCAGCTCGATGAAGAGGCCGCGCTGGGTCACGCCGGAGATGGTACCCTCGTAGCACTCGCCCAGATGGCGGCGGGCATACTCTGCCTTGTAGCAGTCCTCAGCCTTCCGCTCGATCTGCATGGCGATGACCTCACGCTCGCTGGACTGCTTGGAGGCTCGCTCTGCAAAATCGGTGTAGCGGAGGATCATGGTCTCCTTCTCGGTACCCTTGAGCATATCGGTCATGATGCGATGGATGGCCAGATCGGGGTAACGGCGGATGGGGCTGGTGAAGTGGGCGTAGTCCTTCAGCACCAGACCGTAGTGGCCCTTGGGCTTCTCTTCGTAGAGAGCCTTGGACATGCAGCGGAGCATGCCGGTGTTGATGATCTGCTCATAGGGGGTGCCGCGCACACCCTCGAGGATGGCGCTCAGCTCCTTGGGAGTGGGAACGTCCTTGGCGAAGTGGTCGTTGATGCCGCAGGCCTGCAGCAGAGTGTGCAGACGCTCCAGCTTCTCGGCGTTGGGCTCTTCATGGACGCGGTAGACGAAGGGGATCTGCTTGACTCGGGCAAAGTGGGCAGCGCACTGATTGGCCAGAAGCATGAACTCCTCGATCATGCTCTCGCTCTCGCCGGAAGTGCGCTTCTTGACGTCGATACAGCGGCCATTCTCGTCGAGGATGAGCTTGACTTCGCCGCTCTCGATGTCCATGCAGCCGCGCTCCTTGCGCAGGCGGGCGCGGTGGCCGTACAGCTCCTTCATAGCGGGCAGCTGGTCGATGACGTCGGCATACTTTGCCTTGATCTCGGCGTCGGCAGTACCGGCCAGCAGAGCGTTGATCTCAGAGTAGACACCCTTGACGCGGCTGCGGATGATGGACTTGACGAAGCGGTAATCCGTCAGATTACCCTCCTTGTCCAGACGCATCAGGCAGGAGAAAGCCAGACGCAGCTCGTTCTCGTTCAGGCTGCAGATGCCGTTGGACAGGGCCTTGGGCAGCATCGGAACGACCTGATCTGCATAATAGACGCTGGTGGCGCGGCTGAACGCCTCGTTGTCCAGCTCGGTGCCGGGCTTGACGTAGTTGGAGACGTCGGCGATGTGGACGCCCAGCTCAAAGCCACCGTCAGAGGTGCGGGTCAGGCTGATAGCGTCGTCGATGTCCTTGGTCTCGGCGCTGTCGATGGTGAAGATGGGCAGGGCGCGCAGGTCCATGCGGCCCTCGCAGTCCTTCTCGGAGACCTCTGCGCCCTCGAACTTCTTGGCCTCATCCCGCACTTTATCCGGGAAGCGGGTGCGGATGTCCTTTGCGTAAAGCAGAGCCTTGGCGCAGCGCTTGGCCTCGTCGGAGCTGCCGAAGCGCATGGCGACGCCCACGCGGTGGTCTTCCTGACGGTTGCCGCGGTTCAGGATCTCGACGGCTACCTTGTCGCCGTCCTTTGCGCCGCCCTCGCAGTCGCGGGCCAGCGGCATGGTGATGGCCGGGCAGTCGTCTGGCACGAAGCGCAGACGGCCCTCGACCCGGCGCACAGTGCCGACCAGGTCGTTCTTCTCGGTCAGGATGGCGAGGATAGCGCCCTCGTCGCTGCCCTCCACACGGGGATGCTCGAATTTCTCCACCAGCACGTCGTCGCCGGGCATTGCGCCCTTGGTGAAGCGGCCGGGGATGAAGATGTCGCTGGTGCCGTCCTCCAGCATGACGAAGGCAAAGTTCTTGCCCAGCTTGACCACCTTGCACAGCAGAGCCTTGTCGGCACGGCCGGAGCGGACGGTAAAGAACACGCCCTGACGCTGGCAGACGACAGCCTCTCGCACCAGTTCGTCCAGAGCTTCCATCACCTTGCGGTCTGCGCCGCGCTCGCCGCCGAACTTCTGCTTCAGCTCTTTGACGGTGCAGGGCTGGTTCTGGATGGCATGTTCGATTTTATCGCGCATTGACATAAATTTTCCTTCTCCTTAACTACCATAGCCCGCCCTCCACCGGGGCGCGGCTTCTTCCCTCTGATCTCTTTTATAACAACAGATAGACACAAAAACAGCCCCGCTTTCATCACGGGGCTGCGGGCGCATACTCAGGCCAGACGGCTTGCGAACACGCAGGCCAGGATGGCCACCACAAAGAAGATGATACCGGCGATGCGGGTCACCTTTGCCAGCATCTGGTCCGCAGGGGTCAGACGGGCGTTGTTTGCGCCGTAAGCGCTGCCGTTGATGACACCAGCCAGACCCTGACCGTGGGTATGCTGCATCAGGGTGAGGGCAAAGATGACCACCGAGACGACGAGCAGAATGACGCCGCCGACGATTTCAATGACTGCCATGGATGAAAACGCTCCTTTTATTGTTAAATTTGGATAACAAACATACAAATACAAGTATATAGTAACATACCTCGGCCAAAAAAGCAAGCAGAAAAGCAAAACCATTCACTCCCCGGCGCTCAGTGCGTCGCACAGGCGGGCAAAGACGGCTGCGCTGGACACCTCCGGCTCTGTCTGGGCGTCCTGCATCACCACGATGGTCCAGCGGGGCTTTTCTGCCGGGTAGAAACCGGCGAACCAGTAGTTTTTCAGCTCTTCGCCGTCCCGGAACTGGCCGGTCTGGGCGGTGCCGGTCTTTCCGGCGGCATTCCCCTCGGAGGGGGCGGCCTGCCGGCCCGTTCCCTCTGCCACGACGCCCGCCAGCAGCTCCTGCAGCTTTTCCGCCGTCTGCTCCGCGAACACCCGTCGGGACGAGCTATGTGCCAGCGGCGTGAGCTCTTCGCCCGTCGTCTCGTCCACGGTACACTCCACGAAAAGCGGGGTGTGGTAGACGCCTCCCGCCGCAATGGTGTTCATCATCCCGGCCACCTGTAAGGGCGTTGCCAGAAGCTCCCCCTGTCCGAAGCAGAAGTTGGCAAACTGCCCCTCGTTTTCGAGTATCTCTGCTTCGGGCAGAACGCCAGAAGCCGATCGGAGGCCGCCTGCAATGTCCTGCCCCTTCCCGAAGCCCAGCGCTGCCGCCATCTGCCGGACACGCTCCGGCCCCAATTCCCGCCCCAGCTCGATAAAGTAGCCGTTGCAGCTCTTTTCCAGAGCGCCGTCCAGCCCCACGAGGCCGTGAGGCACGCTTCCGGCACAGCGGTAGACCTGGCCGTTCAGGGCGTCGTAGCCGGGACACTCCCGGATGAAGTCCCCTTCTCCGGCTTCCAGCGCTGCCGCGGCCAGCACCGGCTTGAAGACCGAGCCCACCGCATAGGCCGAAAAAGCACGGTTCAGAAGCGGGCTGTCCGGGGCCGTCAGGCTCTCACCCACATTGGCCGCATCAAAGTCCGGCAGGCTGACACAGGCCCGCACCTTGCCGCTGGTTACATCTATAATAAGGATGCACCCGGCGGCCATGCTCTCCGCTGCCACCCCTTCTGCGGCCCTCTGGATGCTGCGGGAGAGGGTCAGCCGCACACCCTGCGGGGCAGAGTCTGCTTTTTCTAAAATCGGCTCACTGCCCCGCTGCAGCCGTCCCTGCGCTGTGACCGCACAGTGCAGTGTATCCCGCTCGCCGGTGTAAAGGACATCGTCCAGCGCAGCCTCAAGGCCCGCTGCGCCGTGGCCCTCGCTGTCCAGGTAGCCGATGAGCTGTTCTGCCAGCGGGGCAGCGGCATACCGCCGGGGAACGGCATAGCACCGCACGCCCAGCCCGCTTACATCCTGCACCACGTCCAGCAGAAAGGGCCGGGAAGTATTCCGCTCCCGGTAAAGCCTGGCCTGCCCGTCGACGTCCGCATAGGGGTAGAGCCGCGCGTAGCTGCCCTCACCCGGGAAGCAGAGGGCCAGCCAGCGCTGAGAGATGCCCGTCAGCGGCAGACCGCCGCAGTCGTAAAAGTTTCCCCGCGCCGCAGGCAGGCGGAGAATCGCTTCGCTCTGCGCCGCCGCCCGCACGGCGTACTCCGTGTTCGAGCAGAGCCAGTACAACCTGCAGACCACCGCCGCAAACCCCAGCAGCAGCGCCCCGTACAGCGCAAGCACTCTCCGGCCCGACATAAAAAGCCCCCCTTCCCTGCCCGGTAGTATGGGCAGAAAAGAGGGACGGTACACAAAAGAGGCAGAGCCTCCGAAGAAGCTCTGCCCCAGATACTGAAACAGTATGCGCGTTTTGGGAAAGGCTGCGGCTTAGTACATGCCGCCCTTCCAAACCACACTTTTGGAGCCGAATCACGAATATCGGGAAACGTAGACTTTTGTAGAATTATCAAGGCCACAAGCCGATTTTTCCAGATTCTCCGTTTTTGCACGATCCACGCTTTTCTACGCAAATCTACGCCACTTACCGGGTGATTGGCGTAAGTTTTGGCGTAAGCTATCCCGCTTCACACGTCGGAAATCACAGGTTGCCGGCGATCTGTTCAAAGGCTCTTTCAACCGTTTCAAAGCTGCTGTGCGTGTAGACATCCAGTGTCACACTGGCATTGGAGTGCCCCATCAGGTATTGCAGGCTTTTCACATCCAGCCCGGCCTGCTGAACATTGGTGCAGAAGGTGTGTCGCAGCACATGAGGTATAATGCGCGGAACAGGTTTGCCGTACGCCTTCTCAAACTTTCCCTGCACGCCACGCATATAGTTCTCCAAGTGCATTGCCACCTTCGGCATTCCGGACTTGTCCAGAAAGAGGAATCCGCTGCAGCCATCCACCAGCGCTTCCACTTTCGTGGACGCTCTGGCTTTTACTACACGCAACAGCGCTGCACAAACGGTATCTGTCATGGGAACATTGCGGATACCGCTTTTGGTTTTCGGCGGTGTGACAAAGTAGGGCTTTTCAGCCGTCCGGCAAAGCTGCCGCCGCACATGGATGCAGTGTCGTTCAAAGTCGATATCTGCTCTTGTCAGGCCGTACAACTCGCTCACACGCAAGCCGGTCCCCAAAAGAATGACGATATCATCATAATAGTTGCCGCCGTAGTCCTGAACGAATTGCAGATAGTTCTCCTGCTGTTCCCTGGTCAATGCATTGCGCACATAAGCGTCCTTCGGCACAACATCCGACAGCTTGAACTTGAATGGATTCTTGCGGATGATGTCATCCTCCACCGCCATCTCGAATGCCGGTCTGACAACGCTTTGCAGAATTCCAATGGTGTTTTGCTTGAAACCACTATCATGCAGAAACACGAACCAGCCTTTTGCATCGGACAGTTTTACCGTCTTGATGGCTTTTTGCCCGAAGGGGTCGGCATGGATCCGCTTGACCGCCGTGTTGTACGAGCGCAACGAATTGGGTTTCAACCCACGTTTCAGATTCATATAGCGGTCAACCAGATCAGCCACCGTCATCTCTCCGGCAGCATAGTCGATGCCATCTGCCAGATCTCTCCGTAATTCTTCCTCTTTCTTTCGCAGCTCTGTCAGGGATTTGGCGTAAATACAGCGCCGCTTCTTGTGGATATCGGTATAACGATAGTCGTAGGTGCCATTTGCTCTCTGGCTTTCGCCATCCTTCAAAACACGGCCCTTGCTATCCTTGCGCTTTTCAGGCATTTAGAAGCTCCTTTCTGTGAAAAGCGCATATAGGGGTTAATTTTAGTATACCATACCGACCATGCGATTTCCACCGATATCGTACAGAAAAGACGTTGCACAGTTCTCAAATAGAATACGTCATCTGAGAAGGTTGCCGCCAGATTGTCCGGGTCTTGTGGAGCGAGAGCCGAACGGAAACCGTGAAAGCAGTCCCAGTAGATGTTGCCTTTAGCTCGTTCCGGGTCAATGTGCTCGCTGTTGGAAAGGTTGAAACTGCGGT
>OIWN01002299.1_pt1 | contig 13047 bp, 8 predicted proteins | sample 1587591 | NCBI WGS metagenome assembly OIWN01 (sample SAMEA3888901, study PRJEB22519) | human gut metagenome | biome: human gut; feature: human-associated habitat; material: faeces | place: Denmark | collected 2010 | reverse complement strand
GGCTGGCTGCCGTAGCGAACCTGTCGGAAGCGAACCGTGTGGCTTATGATAAGGCAGTAGACCGTTTCTACGTGAGCCGTATTTACGAGGAGGACATGCAGGACAGGGTGGAGAACGCGATGCGGGAAGGAAGAGAAGAAGGCATAAAAGAAGGTATAAAAGAAGGCATAAAAGAAGGTAAATTGGAAACGGCGAAAAAAATGAAAAGTTTAGGCGTATCTACAGACATCATAGTGGAAGCTACTGGACTTAGCCTGGAAGAAATAGCAGAGCTTTAAAAAGACATTTCCCTAAATTTCGGGAGCATCTCAAAAACTATCTTCTATGTATGAGGCACAATTAGCTCACTCCAATTGTAAAAAAAATAAATGTTCGCATTTTCTTAATTTGCTTGAAAAGACAAACCCACCGTCAAGTTCGAAATAGAAAGAGGCCGTCTCTTGGTGGTGAGACAGCCTCTTTTGCTTTATTGAAAATGGTAATCCTGTTTTTACCAACCTTGTGGATAAAGCATTATTGATATTTTTCAGTTGCGGAACTTCAGACCGTCGGCATTGCGTTCTACCACAATCGGTTTCGTGCGGTCGACTTCCTGAGCCAGCAGTTTCTTCGACAAATCATTGAGCAGGTAACGCTGGATGGCACGCTTGACCGGACGTGCACCGAATTCGGGGTCGAATCCTGCCGTAGCAAGGAACTCGACGGCTTCGTCGGTCATCTGCAGCGTTACGCCATTGTCGGCAAGCATCTTCTGTATGCCGTTGATTTGCAGGCGTACAATCTGCTTGATTTGGTCTTTATCCAATGGCTGGAACATGATGATTTCATCGATACGGTTCAAGAACTCCGGACGGATGGTTTTTTTCAGCATCTCCATCACTTCTTTCTTGGTGTCTTCTACAATCTGGTCATGGTTCTGGTCGTTAATCTTCTCAAACTGACTCTGTATGTACGAGCTTCCCAAGTTGGAGGTCATGATGATGATGGTGTTCTTGAAGTTCACCGTACGTCCCTTATTGTCCGTCAGACGTCCGTCGTCCAATACCTGAAGCAGGATATTGAAGACATCAGGGTGCGCTTTCTCGATTTCATCGAACAGTACGACCGAGTAAGGTTTCCGGCGCACGGCTTCAGTCAGCTGACCGCCCTCGTCATAACCTACGTATCCCGGAGGCGCACCAATCAGACGCGAGACGGTATGTTTCTCCTGATACTCACTCATGTCAATACGGGTCATCAGCGATTCGTCATCGAACAGGTATTCTGCCAGTGCCTTTGCCAGTTCGGTCTTACCTACACCGGTGGTGCCCAGGAAGATGAACGAGCCGATGGGGCGTTTCGGGTCTTGCAGTCCTGCACGGCTCCGGCGTACGGCGTCTGCTACGGCTTCGATGGCTTCGTCTTGTCCGATAACACGTTTGTGCAGTTCGTCTTCCAGATGGAGCAGCTTGTCGCGTTCGCTTTGCAGCATCTTGCTTACCGGTATTCCCGTCCAGCGCGATACTACATCGGCTATATCCTCGGCAGTTACCTCTTCCTTAATCATGGCGTTGTCGCCCTGCTTTTTCTTCAGGTCTTCCTGGATGCTCTTGATTTCGTTTTCCAATGCCTGTAGTTTTCCGTATCGGATTTCTGCCACTTTTCCGTAGTCGCCTTCACGTTCGGCACGGTCGGCTTCGAACTTCAATTGCTCGATTTCCTTCTTGTTCTGCTGTATCTTGTTCACCAGTTCCTTCTCGCTCTGCCATTTAGCTTTGTATGAAGTGTCTTGTTCCTTGAGTTCGGCTATTTCCTTGTTCAGCTGGGCAAGTTTGGCTTCATCCTTTTCCCGCTTGATGGCTTCGCGCTCGATTTCCAGTTGTTTCAACCGGCGTTCGATTTCGTCCAGCTCTTCGGGAAGCGAATCACGCTCCATACGGAGTTTTGCGGCTGCCTCGTCCATCAGGTCGATAGCCTTATCGGGCAAGAAACGGTCGGTGATGTAACGGTTGCTCAGTTCTACGGCGGCAATGATGGCTTCGTCTTTGATACGCACTTGGTGGTGGTTCTCGTAACGCTCCTTCAAGCCACGCAGGATAGAGATAGAGCTTGCCGTGTCGGGTTCGTCCACCATGACGGTCTGGAACCTACGCTCCAAGGCTTTATCCTTTTCGAAATACTTCTGGTATTCGTCAAGGGTAGTGGCACCGATGCTCCGCAGTTCGCCACGTGCCAATGCCGGTTTCAGGATATTGGCTGCATCCATGGCACCTTCACCTTTTCCTGCACCTACCAGTGTGTGGATTTCATCGATGAACAGGATGATGTTTCCCTCTGATTTCTTCACCTCGTTGATAACCGATTTCAGCCGCTCTTCGAATTCGCCTTTGTATTTGGCGCCGGCAATCAGCGCACCCATATCCAGTGAGTAGAGCTGTTTGTTCTTCAGGTTTTCGGGCACGTCACCACGCAGGATACGTTGGGCAAGCCCTTCTACAATAGCGGTTTTACCGGTACCCGGCTCACCAATCAGAATCGGGTTGTTCTTCGTACGCCGGCTTAATATCTGAAGCACACGGCGGATTTCCTCGTCACGTCCGATTACGGGGTCGAGTTTTCCGGTACGGGCTGCCTCAATCAGGTTGATGGCATACTTGTTCAGTGACTGGTAGGTATCTTCGCTCGATTGCGAAGTTACTTTCTGTCCTTGCCGCAGTTCGCTGATGGCTGCACGCAGTTCCTTGTCGGTCAGTCCGGCATCCTTCAGCATGGTGGAAACGGTGCTCTTCACATTCAGCAGGGCGAGCAGCAGCGCTTCCAGTGATACATACTCGTCACCTAATCCTTTCGAGTATTCGATGGCTTTCTGCAATACCTCGTTTGCATCACGGCTCAGGTAGGGTTCGCCTCCCGATACCTTCGGCAGAGAAGCAATCTGCCTGTCGAGTACCGTTTCGATTTGTTGGCCGTTGATGCCCAGTTTCTGGAAAATGAAGTTTGTCACATTTTCTCCTACTTTCAGCACCCCTGCCATCAAATGTTCTGGCTCGATGGCTTGCTGTCCGCGGCTTTGTACCAGATTGACCGCTTCTTGCACAGCTTCTTGCGATTTGATTGTAAAGTTGTTAAAGTTCATATTGTATTCTCCTTTTTGTTTCTTAGTAAATGAATTACGACTACTATTCATCAAATTCTTTGCCAAACGGCAAGAAGAGTGTATATATGTCTACATGTCAGATGTTTACGTCGGGTTTCTGCAATATTGTCCGTTCTTTGTACAAATTGTCAGTAAAGTTTTCGTATCTTTACTCCCAAAACCGTTAGATAGTTTGGATATATGGAAAAGAAGATACCTTTCGACCCGGTGGTGATGCTGATTGATGCGTCTTATCTTGACCGTGTGGGAAATGATTTGAAAGCGCATTTTGCCCCGATATTGAAGCGTGAGTTGCCAAAAGCTGATTTGGCTGTACTGTTGGAATGTCTTGCCTTAGATGCTGGTGTATCCTTAGGTGAAACGAAAGTACAGGTAATCTTTGTTTATGATGCTGAGGGGAAGCGCTTCTCGTTTTGTGCTCCTGCTGATTTGGAAAAAGAAATTCATTCGATGGCATTTAAGAGTCAGTTGGGAGAATTCTCGCTTTATGCTTTCCAGCCGTCTGGATTGGCTACGCGCGAAGATTTGTTTGCCGAGTCGTTCCAGTTGATGGCAGAGTCGAAAGATGTGCGGCATATCATTGCCGTTCCGGATGAAGACGGATATGGTAGCCGTCTGAGCGACTATATAAATAAGGTGGAAAAGAAAGATCCGGTTACGGTGTTCGGCATGAATCCACCTGTTTATTCGGGAAACTTTACATTCGAAATGTTGGGATTTGCCATACTTCAGGCATTGGGCATCCGTGCCGATGAATTATGATGGGAAGAAGGTATGTCTGATTTTCGTTTGAAAGTTTTTTATGCGGTGGCCAAGAACCTGAGTTTTACCAAGGCATCGCAGGAACTGTTTGTCAGCCAGCCTGCCATAACCAAGCATATTCACGAATTGGAGAGTCTTTATCAGGTGCGCTTGTTCAACCGGTTGGGCAACAAGATCTCCCTTACCGAGGCAGGGCGTGTGCTGTTGGAGTATAGTGAACGGATTCTTGCTGAATACCGCAGGTTGGATTATAGCATGCATTTGTTGCATAACGAGTATAGCGGACAGTTGCGTTTGGGAGCCAGCACCACCATTGCCCAATATGTTCTTCCGCCTATTCTTGCCGAATATACTCGTCAATATCCGAAAATCAAGCTGACATTGATTGAAACCAATTCGCGTAATGTAGAGCAGGCATTGCAAGAACATAGCATTGATTTGGGAATGGTAGAAGGGGTGTTTCGTCTGCCTAATTTGCGTTATGAAGCTTTTTTGTGTGATGAATTGGTCCCGGTTTCGTCTATTCAGGAAGGAGGAGAGCCGGAAGAGGAAATTTCGTTTGAAGAATTCAGGCAGATTCCTTTGATTCTCCGTGAGCGTGGTTCGGGCACGCTGGATGCCATCGAAGCCGTCTTGGCAGAAAAGGGAGTGAAACTTTCTTCGCTCAATGTACGGATGCACTTGGGAAGTACCGAAGGCATCAAGTCTTTCTTGAAGCACAGTCCTTGTCTGGGCATTGTTTCAATATTTGCTATTCGCCGGGAATTGGAAGAGAATGTGTTTCGAATTACCGACATTGCAGGCTTGCGTTTCCAGCGTCAGTTCTGTTTCGTGTCTCAGCAAGGGCAGGAAGATGGAACGGCACTTAATTTCATTCATTTTGTTTTCCGTTATTTGCAGGAACACCGGATTCCCGGACGCATAAAAGGCGGAACAAAATGACTCTGCCTTTCTTTGAAAGATATACAGAAGTACCCTGAAGGTCCAATTATAGGTTTGCTAAAGTCTTCAGTGTACTTCTGTGGCAATGATTAGTTGTGCATGGACTTGCCTGCTGATGTTTTCCATATAGCAAAGAGCAATCCCGATATGATGAAAGCGGCTATAGCCGAGATGTAGCCTACGATAGTTGGCAAGCCGAAACTATCCTTGGAAATGAGCAGGAACGAAAGGCAGACCGCCGTCATGAACATGGCAGGAAGAAGCGTAATCCAATAATTTTTCTTCTTCCGTACCAGGTAAACGGTTATTGTCCAAAGCGTGAATACCGCTAATGTTTGGTTAGCCCATCCGAAATAATTCCATATCACGTTGAATCCGTCTGCATCGGCAATGTTATACCATAATAGCGCTAAGGTGACTCCGAATACGGGGATGCAAATGTAGATGCGTTTGCGAATGGAGTGTTGTTCCAAGTGCAGGAATTCGGCAATGATAAGCCGGGCACTGCGCAGGGCTGTATCGCCGCTGGTGATAGGGGCGGCTACTACTCCCAATATTGCCAGGGCGCCGCCGAATACTCCCAGCCATCCTTGAGATACGGTGGTAACGACTTCGGGCGCTTGCAGGGTAGCCGGCACGCCTAACTCTCCGGCAGCACCTCCATAAAAGAAGTACATCGATACGGTGGCCCATATCAGAGCAACTACTCCTTCGGTTATCATGGCTCCATAGAACAAGGGGCGTCCTTGGCGTTCACTCTTGATGCACCGTGCCATAAGCGGGCTTTGGGTGGCATGGAAACCGCTGATGGCTCCGCAGGCAATGGTGATGAACAGGCAGGGGAATATGGTTCCTGAAGCCGGATTCATGTTCGTAAGCCCATCGGTCAGTTCGGGTAGGGAAGGCCATTTGATAAAGAGCACGCCCATTAAGGCGATTGCCATAAACAGCATGGCTATGGCAAAAATCGGATAGATGCGTCCGATAATCTTATCGATGGGCAGCATGGTGGCAAGGAAGTAATAGGCGAAAATGATGAGGCACCAGATGTACACCCACGTTAGCGAGTCGCTGCAAAGTTTTCCTAAAATGATAGCCGGGCTATAAACGAATACGGCACCTACCATTAATAAGAGGAATACGGAGAAAACCAGCATTACTTTCTTGGTGCGGTCGCCCAGATAAGCGCCTACCAGTTCGGGCAATCCGGCTCCGCCATGGCGCATGGAGAGCATGCCGCTTAAATAATCGTGCACGGCTCCGGCAAAGATGCAGCCTAATACAATCCACAGGTAAGCGGAAGGACCGAACTTGGCTCCCATGATGGCACCGAAGATAGGGCCTGTTCCGGCAATGTTCAGGAATTGAATCATAAAAATCTTCCATCCGGGAAGTACCACGTAATCGACCCCGTCCGCCATGCTGACCGCAGGGGTAGGGCGGTCATCGGGAGCAAATATACGCTCTACGATACGCCCATAAATGAGATAGCCCGCTACGAGGGCTATCAGGCTCAACACAAATGTTATCATAGTTTTTCAGTAATTAAATTGTTTCATATTGTAACAAATCGCTGCAAAACTACGAATAATTCTTTAAATATGATTTGTTCTGCTATTGAAAAAACGAAGAAACGCAGATTTGCATGGATTCTTTTTATTATTTATCCATGTAAATCTGCGCTAATCTGTGTTTAAATCGTTTCTTTGTGAGACATCACATCAACGCCGGAACCAGCCATTTCGTGAGCAGGTATCCGCCTCCCACCAGCCATACATATAATAATCCGGCAAGAAGGAACGGTTTGGCACCCGCTTGCTTGAACTTCTCGATGCTGGTATCTGTGCCCAGTGCCGTCATCGCCATGGTCAGCATAAAGGTATCGATGTATTCGATGGCGCCGTTCAGTGGGATTTCCTTTACACTCTCTACACCTAATATATATTGTAGGAAAGAGTTGAGGCAGATGATGCCGATAAATCCGAAGGCAAACCAGGGGATGGTGATTTTGCTTTTACCCGAGGTGCTTCCGGTTTCAGCCGACTTGCGTTTGGCAAGCGCGAAACTCATGATAACCAATACCGGGGCAAGCATCATGACGCGAATCATCTTGGTGATGGTGGCTGTACCGGCTATGCCCAAGGCATCGGTCGGGTCCATGGCATTGCCGGCTCCGGCTACGTGTGCCACTTCGTGAAGTGTGCTTCCGGTATAGATAGCCGTACCGATGTTCCCTAATGCGTCCAGTAATCCGGCGCGGTACATAATCGGGTATAAGAACATGGAAATGGTACCGAAGATAACGACCGTAGATACTGCAATGGCGGTTTTATGCCCTTCACATTTCACCACCGGTTCGGCTCCCAGTACTGCTGCCGCACCGCAAATGGCACTTCCCGTAGCGGTCATGAGCGAAGTGTCCTTGTCCATTTTCAAGGCACGTCCCAGCCATACGCCCAGTCCGATGGTGCCAGCCACGATGAGGGTATCAATGAGGATGGCGGGAAGCCCTACCGCTACTACTTGTGTAAGGGTCAGACGAAAACCGTAAAGCACGATGCCGGCACGCAGGATTTGCTTGGTGCAGAACTTGATGCCCGGTACCCATGTCTCTGGCAACCGGTTCCGTAAGCTGTTGGCATACAGCATGCCTAATATGATACCGACGATAAGCGGGCTGAATGAGAGATTTCTGACAAATGGGATTTCTGAGATGTAGAATGCTGCAAATGAGAAGAGGGCAATGAGCAGGATTCCGTGTAGAGTGTTTCCTCTGTTTCCTTTTTCGAACATATCGCAATAATGTTTTAAAGTGGTTATACTTTTTCTAATGCACCGCAAAGGTAAGACATTATTGTCGACAGACCTATTGAAAAATATTTATCTGCTATAACTTGTAGTAATAACGAGAAAAATGTTCGCTTGTTTGTTACAAGTAGAAGAAAGAGATTCTCTACTTGTAACATTCATGCGTTAAAGTCATCATCACAGATATCATCATCCGCTCAGAAGGGGGAGCAATCATAACTGTTTCCCTTCCTATTCTGTTTGCTATAATTATATGTAATCCTATTGAAAACAAGTAAAAATGTAAAGAGAATCTTGGTATTAGGAAAGGTCACAAGTTTCCTTTTCGGAATCATCCGAAAGTTCACAAATATAAGAAAAAAATGAATAGATGACAAATTTCATGTGGCGTTTTTACAGGGAAATTGTATATTTGTTCCCGATTTTAGATAATGAATAAAAATAGCAGATAGATTCAGATGAGAAAACATCTATTATTGACATTATTGATACTGGCTTGGGGGGCGATGTTGTCCTTGCAAGGACAGAACAGGATGCAGCCGGACTTCCGTTCGCCTTTCGACTTTCCGCTTTTATTGAGCGCGAACTTTGGTGAATTGCGTCCCAATCATTTCCATAACGGTTTGGACATCAAGACCGGAGGCGTGACAGGAAAACCTATTTACAGTGTAGCGGAAGGCTATGTGTCGCGCGTCATGGTGCTGCATGGCGGATATGGGCAAGCCTTGTTCGTGACCCATCCCAACGGATTTACTTCGGTATACGGACACGTGGTTTCGTTCGCTCCGAAAATTCAGGAATATGTCCGTAAGTATCAGTACGAACATGAGACGTTCGTATGCGACATCCGCATCGAGCCGGATGTGCTTCCCATAGAAAAGGGAGAAATGATTGCGTTGAGCGGAAACGAAGGCTCATCGGCAGGGCCGCACCTGCACCTGGAGTTGCGCCGGAACGATAACGGGGATTATGTCGACCCCATGCCTTACTTCCGGAAATACCTGAAGGATGACCGTCCGCCCGTGGCAAGCCTGATAGGGCTTTATCCCGTAAAGGGCAGGGGAGTGGTAGACGGAAGTTCCCGGCGCAAGCTGGTAGGGGCTGGAAACCTGAAGCAACGCTTTACGGCATGGGGAGAAATCTATACGGGCATTGCCGCTAAGGATTACATGAGCGGGACTTCCAATTTCTATGGCGTGCATTCGGTGACGCTTTATGTCGATTCGGTACAGGTTTTCCGGAGCGTTACCGATGAAGTTTCGGCAAATGAGAACCGGATGATAAACAGCTTTATCGATTATGGAGAGTACGCGAAAACCCGCCGGCTCGTCATGCGTTCGTATAAGGCTCCGGGCAATAGCTTGCGTTTATTGGAGACGGATGACGCAAGAGGCATCGTGACGATAGACGAGGAGCGTGATTATCATTTCCGGTATGTGCTGGAGGATAATTTCGGGAACAAGCGTTCTTATCGTTTCACCGTGTCCGGAAAGCGGCAGGACATCCCTGCTTACGAGCCTCAGGCCAAGTGGATGTTGCGTTGGAACCAGACCAATGTCGTACAGGAACCGGGCATGAACCTGATTGTTCCGAAAGCCATGGTGTATGAAGATACCGAACTGGATACCCGTGTGGTGAGTGATAGTGGGAATGTCTCGTTCGACTATGTACTTGATGCAGGACCTGCACCTTTGCATGGCTTTTGCCCGTTGGAAATAGGCGTGCGCCGTTTGCCCGTAGCAGATACCACGAAATATTACATCGAGCAACGGGTGGGCAAATGGAAAGCATCGGTGGGAGGAACATACGCCAACGGTTGGGTAAAGGCAGCCGTCCGTACGCTCGGTACATTTTCGGTACAGACAGATACGGTCGCTCCCCGCATCACTCCCTTGGGAAGAGGCACTTGGCGTACGAACCGCAACATACGTTTCCGAGTGAGCGATGCGCAGACCGGAATTGCTTCGTATAAGGTTTATGTCGACGGAGAGTTTGTATTGTTCGGGCTGAAGAAAGGCATCTTGGTCATTCAAGACCCTGAGCGGATAAAGAAAGGCGTGGCTCACCGGCTGGAAGTCGTTGTGAAAGACGGATGCGGGAACGAGGCACGAGAGGAATATGAATTCTGAATATAGGTGCGCGAGCCGATGCATATACGTCCGTCGGCTGATGCATATAGGTGCATCGGGCGATGCATTTAAATCCGCGTCAATCTGCGGGTATCTGCGTTTCAGAACAATTATAAATTATCAAAATAAAAAACACGAATAACAATGAGAAAAAAACTTGGATGGATTGCCATGCTATTGGCAATGTGTGTGATGAACGGTTGGGCTTGTACCAACCTGATTGTCGGAAAGAAAGCCTCTGCCGACGGGTCTGTAATCGTTTCCTACTCGGCGGATTCGTACGGCATGTTCGGATTCTTGTGCCATTATCCGGCGATGACGCACGAATCGGGAGCCATGCGCCCGATTTACGAATGGGATACCGGCAAGTACCTGGGGCAGATAAAGGAGGCGAAGCAGACCTATAATGTCATTGGAAATATGAACGAATTTCAGGTGACGATAGGGGAGACCACCTTTGGCGGACGTCCCGAACTGGTAGATACAACCGGAATCATGGACTATGGAAGCCTGATTTATGTGGCGCTCCAGCGCTCTCGCACGGCAAAGGAAGCCATTAAGGTGATGACCGATCTGGTAAAGGAATACGGATATTATAGTAGCGGAGAATCGTTTTCTATCGCCGACCCGAACGAGGTATGGATTATGGAGATGATAGGCAAAGGTCCGGGCGTGAAGGGTGCCGTATGGGTAGCGGTGCGCATTCCCGATGATTGCATCGCGGCGCATGCCAACCAAAGCCGCATCCACAAGTTCGACCTGAACGACAAGGATAATTGCCTGTATTCGCCCGATGTGATTTCCTTTGCCCGCGAGAAAGGCTATTTCAATGGAATGAACAAGGATTTCAGCTTTGCTGATGCCTATTGTCCGCTGGATTTCAGTGGCTTGCGTGCGTGTGAAGCCCGTGTGTGGAGTTTCTATAATATGTTCAGTAAGACCACCGGCGATGCATACCTTCCTTACATCCAAGGCAAAAGCAAGGAACCGATGCCGCTTTACGTGAAGCCCGACCGCAAGGTGTCGGTGCGCGACATCCAGCAGGCGATGCGCGACCATTACGAAGGTACTCCCCTCGATATTACGAACGATATGGGTGCCGGAGCTTTTCAGATGCCTTACCGCTTGTCTCCGTTGACATTTAAGGTAGACGGTCAGGAATATTTCAACGAGCGTCCCATCTCGACCCAGCAAAGTGCCTTTACGTTTGTTTCCCAGATGCGTTCCACGATGCCCGATGCTATCGGCGGTGTTCTGTGGTTCGGCTTGGACGATGCCAACATGACGGTTTTCACTCCGGTGTATTGCAATACCGATAAGGTGCCGGCTTCGTATGCCGAAGGAGAAGGCGATTGTGTCACGTTCTCATGGAATTCGGCGTTCTGGATTTACAATTGGGTGGCAGATATGATTCGTCCGCGTTATAGCTTGATGGTAGAGGATATGCGTACCGTTCGGAATGCATTGGAAGATATGTATGCCGATGCGCAATCCGGAATCGAAAGCACCGCGATGAAACTTTATGCCGAGAATCCGCAGAAGGCGAAAGAGTTTCTCACCAATTACACAGGCATGAGTGCCCAGGCGGCGGTAGATGCATGGAAGAAGTTGGGCGAGTTCCTCGTTGTGCGCTATAACGACGGGGTAGTGAAACGGGTAAAGAATGGCAAGCTGGTACGTCCCGAAACGGGCAATACGGCTCCGCTTGACCGTCCCGGATATCCGCAAGAATTCCTGAACGAACTGGTGAAGTCTACCGGCGAGCGTTATAAGGTGATTGACCTGAAGAATTGATAGCTGTTTCCGGCTGTAAAGTATAAGAGGCTGTCTCAAATCTGTTTTGAGGCAGCCTCTATTTTTGAAAAAGAATAAATAACAGAAATCACTCTTGCCATCGGTGAACCGGCAGAGATTTATGTTGGAGCTGGCTCTGGCGGCTCATCGTCTGATTTTCCGTGGGTGAATAGGAAAAAGGGAATAAAAGATAAAACTAATTCAAAGTGTGTTGTGGCAAAAGCTTTAACACATTATAAATTAATCATCGTTTACTATACATACGCCCCATTATGGGAATTTACTACCCCAAGGATGGTGTATCACAAGCATCGGTGAATTGCTAATCAACCGAGATGGGGAACGAAAACCTGTTTCTCTGGCAATCCGGAGTAAACAGGCTAACAAATTTTATGATTATTATGGAGCGGCTGGAGTAATAGACAAAGTCGATAACTATCTCTTTGAAGAACGATTACTTCTTATAGGAGAAGATGGGGCAAACTTACTTTCAAGAAATAAGGATAACGCAATTTTGGCTGATGGAAAATATTGGGTAAATAATCATGCCCATGTTTTAGATGCAACGGATAAATCCATATTGAGTTATGTCGCACTCGTAATTAACTCAATGAAATTAGATTGATTATATTACAGGATCAGCACAGCCCAAATTATCACAAGATAATTTGAATAAAATACCAATACTTTTACCTCCTTTAGAGGAACAGGTACGTATCATAGAGGAACTTGAACATTGGCTTACTTTAATAGACAAAATAGAGCAAAGTCAATCAAACTTACAAACCATTATTAAGCACACCAAAAGCAAAATCCTTGACCTCGCCATTCACGGCAAACTCGTGCCGCAAGACCCGAATGACGAGCCTGCATCAGAACTGCTAAAACGCATCAACTCTAAGGCTGAAACCACTTGTGATAAAGGGCATTATACGCAGATACCTAGCGGATGGGCAATTTGTAAGATAGCCTCCATAGCAAATATAACTAATGGAAAATCTCAAAAAGAAGTGGAGTGTTCTAAAGGGAAATATCCCATTTATGGTAGTGGAGGTATTATAGGAAGATCAAATGATTTTCTTTGCTACGCAGGTTCTACTATTATTGGAAGAAAAGGAACCATAAATGCTCCTATTTTTACGGAAGAAAATTTTTGGAATATAGATACAGCGTTTGGAATAAAGCCTTGTAAGGCATTGTTGGATAAATATTTTTTCTACTTCTGTCAAACATTCGATTTTAGTAAGTTAGATAAAAGTTCAGCGTTGCCGAGTTTAACAAAAACGACTATTGGTAATATTTTAATAGCAATACCACCCTATCAAGAACAAATACGCATTGTGACAAAAGTAAATGAACTATTTAATGTATTAGAGCGTATCTGTAAATCCTTATAACTATCAATTCACAAAAAGCTAATTGTAAGCAGTCAATAAAAGGCTATTGATTAAAATGAATACCTTCGCTGCCAACCAA